>Ga0182024_10024086_pt1 | contig 10847 bp, 8 predicted proteins | sample P32metaG_FD_120480 | JGI IMG/M metagenome (GOLD analysis project Ga0182024, IMG submission 120480) | Permafrost microbial communities from Stordalen Mire, Sweden - P3-2 metaG (Illumina Assembly) | ecosystem: Environmental > Terrestrial > Soil > Wetlands > Permafrost | place: Sweden: Stordalen... | reverse complement strand
CTGTCCAACATTCGCGCGGCTGCGCCGGAGACATCCGTCGCGCATGCTGCTGGGGAGGCACTCCCAGAATCGCTGTACTATTCGGAAAATTGCCTCAGCCGCCTCGCGAGTGTGAGCAACCTGAGCAGTCAGCACTCCACGGGCGGTGATCGTCTTCAGAAAGAACCGCCCCGCCACCCAGGTGGTCATTCCCATCTGACGCGCTTTCACGACGATGTTGTGGCGTCCTCGCTGTTCTTCAAATCGGATCTGCGCGGGATTAGCCGCCAACGCCTGTTGTTGACCCTCCTTGTCTCTAACCTTCAGAAGCTCTTGCGCGAGCCAAATGGACACGCCTTGTTTGCCATGGCCGCTCGTCGTCTTTAAGAGTCTTCCCAGCTCGAGCAATTCCTCGATACCAAACTCAGCCTCTCTCATCTCAACGCCGCCAATCGTAGAACCGGGAACGTTGACCCCGCGTGTACACCTATATTTTCGTGATCCAGGTCGAGCCATTGCAGAAGGTCGCATGGCCATCCTGGGAGAAGGCCCAGCCGATTGTGCTACAGGCCCCGCTGGGAGCAGTCGCCGGTCCCTGGTAGAGGGCCGCTGAGACATTTGAGAGGGAGAGCGAGCCGCTGGAGTCGCCGGCGCTGCCGCTACCTAGGGCCACGGTGCCAGCTGCCGTTCGCGAAATGCCGGTATCGCATGACTCCGCCGTCACGCTGGCCGTGCTCGACCAGCAGAGCACATTCAGGCTGGGAACCTCGGTGTATCCCGCTCCGCTGCCGGCGGTCACGCTGGCAAACGAAAAGATTCCCGACGTGAAATCCCCGATCTGGAATTGCGATTGACCATTGCCGAGGCCAGACAAGAGACCCCATGTATGAACTCCGGATCCCGTTCCGCCCAAAGTGACGGCGGTCCCCGATGAGCTGGAACTACTGAGGCTAAGCGCGAGACCATTTGTAGTCGTGTTGATTGTGTTCGTCGCCGTCCCCGATACAGCAACGCTGCCGAGGGCAACCGCCGCAGAGGAGTCTCCTTGTGTGCCATTGCCTAAGGCAAGTGCGCCGGGTCCCGTGCGGGAGATGCCAGTATCACAAGGATTCACCGTGATGCTGGCCGTGCTCGACCAGCAGTGAACGTTCAGGTTGGGAAACTCGTTGATCCCGGCGCCAGTTGCAGCCGCGGTGCTCTTCCATGAAAAGATGCCAGTGGTGAAATCTCCCAGCAGAAAAGCCTTACCCCCGGCGGAGGAAGCATTTCCGGCGCTTCCCAAAACCCAGTTATCTACGTTGGCGCCCGTACCCGTCAATGACAGAAATGGGCCACCAGACTGGGTGCTGTTCAGCACGCCCACAACGGCATCGTCCGTGGTTACGTTCAAAGGCGTCGTCGCCCCGCCCGATGAAGAGAGGGTTGTCGCCCCTGCAAGAGTGCAGTTGGACGTGCATCCTGCGCTGCCGTTTACCGGATTGACGAGCTCGGCATAGATCATCTGCGCCTCGTCCAGGTTGCCCGCGTCGTTAGGATGGACCCCCTTGCTTCCTGTGGGCCATGTAGTGCCAGTCTGGTCGAAGAGCGACGAATTGTAGGTGGTTCCCCAACCCACAGCCCGCGATCCCACAGTTGCTCCGCGGCTCTGGATGTTGATGCAGGTAAGACTATCGGCTACACAAAGGCTGTTAAGGGCCGCGGTATAAGGCGCTTCGGAATCAGTTCCGTTGACCACATCCACGGGAGGGATGGCCAGCATCACGGTCGGTCCGCTCGCCAGGGTCTGCTCGTGGCCAATGAAGTTTTGCACGTTGGTCGAAAACGTGGTGGAAGCGACCCCTGAGGCTGCGTCGTTGGTCATGTCCATAAAGATGACTGCTTGTTCGCCACCGGGAATCAGATCAGAGAAGGCAAGCTGCGCGGCGGAGGACGCTCCAACGGCCGCAGCGGTCGCGCCGCCAAAGCCCATGTTGTCCACGCTTATACCGGAGCTGCCAGCCTGTCCCTCCGCCGCATAGACATAGCTGTCGCCCGTGCTCGTGAAGGTAACGCTGTGAGAGGTTGAGCTTGTAGCCGCAAGGCTGACCACATGTGCCGTTGCGCTTCCGGTGGTGGTACCGCAAGCCGTCCCCGTATGTGCGCCGCTATCGATATTCACGGCGATTGAGCCGGAGGAAGAAGTCGTCATGCAATAGGTGTTCAATGTGTCCCATGCGATATTTCTCGAATCGTGGAAGGTGCATGACGCTCCATTGCCGAGATGCACCAAAGCATTTCCGTTGCTCTGACTGGGTCCCATCGTACCCGTCGAAACGTCGAAGCTTCCGGTGCAGGACCAGCCCTCCGAATTAATTGCTGGACTACTGCTCGCGCCATAGATGATGGGGTAGACCCCCGTTCCGTGAGATCCATAGATTCCTTGCAGCTGGATGCGAAGCTGCTCCAGCCAACGATTGGTCGATACCGCCGGCCCACCCGACGAGCCGCAATTGGTGTGGTCGCAAATAAGAAACGAATCTCCGAATGCGGCGATGTGAACGGGCGCATTGTTTGCGTCATTCAGCGCCTGAAGAAAGGTTGTCGACGACGGGGAGGGTTGCGCGACCAAAGGCGGCAACGCAGGGCCACCGCTGGGAGGCGTGATCCAGGTTCCATCCTCGCGGAGGAACCGTGTACTCCCAGCTGTTATGCCGGGATCCGGCACGACACCAGGCGCATGCACGCTGCCGGAAGGCCCAAACAATGGCAGATAGCTGGCCGCAATCGTTCCTGACGTGATGCTGGCACCACTCAGAGCTCCATTGATTGTGGTCGCGTTTAAGGTTCCCACGTCGATCGTTCCAGTAGTGAGCGCCTGCGGAGTAAATGAATAAGAGGTTCCCCGTAGATTGATCGAGAAAGAACTGGTCTGCGGAGCGAATGCCACTGTATCCACACCAACGCCGCTGCTGAGTTCGAACAGATTGTAGCCGGAGTTCCAGTTCCCGCAGCCGTGCAGGTTGCACTGGATTCCGAAGACAGCCTGTTCGCCGGCGTTGACGTTCATCACGCGCTTCCAGATGCCGGTAGCCTCGTACGCCACGTCGGGATAGCTATGCGTTCCGCCATAGCCAAGGTAATTCGTTGAAGGCGCCGCATTCTGGATGGACCATCCCACGAGTCCGGGTCCATTGTTCTGCTGATACTGCATTCCGGCACGCATCGTCACCGAAGGACGCGGCACCGACTGCCCGACGAACTCGGTGTCCGCAGAGACGAACTCCTGATAGTAGTGGGGCTGCTCCACAGGGTCGGCGGTCGCCCAGGCTACATTGTTGGGCGCAAGGGTCATTTGCCCGTCCACACTATTGGACGCCTGGTCATATACGCTTAACACCTCAGCCATTGGATAAAAGGCAAATCCGCCGGTCAGAACGGAGATGGTTCCGCCGGTGCTGGAACTGTTGGCTCCACTCTGCGAGTAGGTGAACGAGTTTCCGCCAGTGGTCGTTACGGTAAAGTTGCCGTTGTAACTGCTGTCGGCAACTCCAGCCACAGTTACTCTCAGGCCATTGACATCGGCAGGGAGATTTCCCGCGGTGGTCACCGTCACCAAGCTTCCAGCTCGGCTGACGGTAGCAATGGAGGCCGCCAGGTTCTCAAACCCCGAGGTCTGGTTCATCGCTCCCACGATTGGCGTATCTCCCGCAGCGTAGTACAGGCCGGTGGCCGAGTAGCTTCCAACCACGGGGAAGAGCTGACGTATTCCGCCCGCAGTATCGACGGTCTGCTCCAGACCGTAGCCGCACAACCCGCCAAAGGCCAAGGTAGCCAGGATCTGGTGCGGCTTGTTCAACGTCATCCGTAGGTGAGTTGCATCGACCACCGTGTAAGGCGCCATCTCGTAATTGTTTGGGGTGAATGCATTCGCCTGGTCCGCCATGCATGCCAACCCGCTCGTAGTTCCAATCGCCTCAGTATTCGTCGCATATCCCGAAGGCTCCCCGCTGGTGGCGATCACAAAGGTCACTGTTCCCGGGGCCATATTGTTTGCCTGAGATGGAATCACCTGGCCGGCACTGAGGAGAACGCTCACCGGGAAGCTTGTGCCGCTGAACTGAGCCGTCCCATGCGGTCCACCCGCCGTTCCACCGATAAGAACTCCGCCCGTGTTTGCGCTGGTGATCACCTTCGCAGGATTGGTGTCGATAAGAAACCGGCCGTCGCCTTGTGTCCCGCCTCCTGAGCCCGGCGTTATCATCACAGTGGTTGAGCCAGTCGTGCATCCGGTGGCGCATGTCCCTACGAAGACAATCGAATCCTCGTGAGTTTCCAGATCGAATGGATGTGCGCCCTCATCCGCGGAATCCCGCATGCCACCAGACGCAAAGATGAAATGCGAACCAATCAGACAATCGCCGACCCCATAGCAATCGATCTCTTCTGGAGCCAATCCATGCTGCCCCTGAGTATTGTAAGTACCCTTTAGGCTCAAAGCGTTGTAGGTCATCTTGAAATAGGGTGGCGGAGTCTCAACCTGCTCCGGAAAAAGGTTTGAGCCGCCGGCATAGCCCTCCTGAGTGATCGCCAGGCCAACGGCACCAGGGGTCTGACTTCCGGTCTGCTGAAACAAACTCAATTCGCTCTGCGTCGATACGTCGTCCACCGCCTGAGCAGTGGAATTGGCATGATTCACCACATCCAGTGGATTCTTGTAGCTGTCAACCTGTCTTCCGCCCCGCTCGTCCTTGACGTGGGTCTGGCTGTTGAGGGAGGGAGTGGAAAATGCCTCGCCGCTGTAGTCCTGCTCCGCAACGATCTCGCATCCGCTCACACAGTCCGGGCCGGTTGAGGCATTTGCGATGCCGTTGTTGCCCCGGCCAGTGACATACTGGCTAGCATACTCCGCACCGTTCAGATTGTTGACGTCCAACTGAGTACCTACAGGTTGCGAGACCATCTGCGTCGCCAGCGGCACCGTGGACACCTTTTGCCCGATGCCTCCCGCGACCGTCGCGACACTCTCATCCACATAGTTCTTGTCTGAAGCCTGAAGCGCCGATACAGGATCGCCCGGCAGTACGAGCGGGCCCGTCATCGTATCTCCCGACTTCAGCACGTACGCCGAGGAGTCAAGGGGGCTACCAATCGCCGCAGCGATTGCGGTGTCCACATAGCTCTTGCTTACCGTCTGCATGGCAACGGAGGCTGGAAGAACAGTGCTCTCAATCGCACTCACCTTGACCGACGTCGAGCTTACCGGCACTACCCAATACTGCCGGCTGACACTGCCGTTGCCCAGGTGATAGACCACGGTGTAGTAGCTCCCCATTGGCGTCGAGCCGGCGTTAGGAACCAACGCCACACTCAACGCTCCGCCGGTCCCAATCGTCGCGGAGGTGGTTCCAGTAGGAATCGATTCCCCACTGCTGGTGGTAAACGCGGGCCAACTAATAACCAGGGTTCCGGCAGCCACAGTGCCGTCCGCGTAATAGATCGTGTCCGCCACCTGGGTAGTCGCCACCTGCGCGAGTCCTGTCGCGGTCACAGTCAACACCGCCAGCAGCAATCCGACCGATATCCATCCTTTAAGCTTGCAGCGCATCACACTCTCCTTCATGTCCGGCAATCCCATATTCAAACCGCTCGCAAAGCCGCCGGCAGGTAGCTCCGGAAGCACAAAACCGTCTCACCATCGTTGGCGTCCTTCACCGGCAGAGCACGAAAGGCTCCTGCCAATCCGACCTTCTCAAGCGGCGAGGTTAAATCAACCTCGGACTCCGCCGATCCCTGTAAAGCCTGCAACCGCGGGTAGTGATACAAGATCCGATCGCCCTGAGTTCCAGGCATTACAAAGAGCGCAGACCACTCCTGAAAGAAGCTCGCCCCCTCGCGATCGCAGAACCCCAAGAGCTGACTCACTTGCATGCCGGCCACCGGAGCTCCAGCCAACAGCGGGCTCGCCAGTTCCAATGCGCCGCCTTCGATACCAACGACCAAGCCGATGTTCAGAGTGACTCTCCGCACATAATTCACATCTCCGCCTACCGCAGCAGCGGACTGCACGTAGGCTGTGCTCGCGCCCGCGCCCACGTATCCAAGCTGACCGGTGTAGTCCGCGTCCACTGCAACCAGGGTGCCGACTGAAAAGCCTGCCGCTGCAACCGTCCCCACGTTCAGACTGGTCGCTGTCGACGGAGACCCGCTTCCGGTTTGCAATGGCACTGCCACAGCGGCCAGACCTCCACTACCGTTGGGCGCGGCGCCAACAGCCGTCGTCAGAAGGTTGGTCTGCTGGGACCCTGATGCAAGTGCCAACTGAAGCTTTCCCCAAACCTCAAACTCAAGGGATACTGTCGCCTCAAGCTCTGTACGGACCTGGGCGACGGCAACCGCGGGCGCACCGGCCCGAAGCGCATCGACTTTTGTTCCTGCTTTGCGCGCAAACCGCGAAACCCAACCCAGGTCAATCCAAGGCGCGGGTGGCGTTTCCAGCGCGAATCGCCCCAGCTGCGCTGGATCAAACACCGAAGGCAAACCAGCCGCTCTGTTCACGGGAGCGAAGTAGGCTCGCACTCGTCGAATGACTGGAGATACGCCCGCGACAACTCCCACCTCGGTTGTTGTGCTCACAGCTCACCCGCTTCTTGATACGCAAATACCTGAACCGTTGAGGTCCGCGCGAGACGCTCGTCCATGGAGGTCACCGCGCCGAATATGGGATCCGCCCAGAACACGTTTGTCCCCATCGCAATGGGAGCAACGCCAGTCCCTACAGCGGAGTAATTCATCTTTTGCGCTGTGTGCGGCTCTGCCCCGAGAGCTGACGCCAGTTCGGCATCCATCCCGGCAAGCAGCCGCCCGCGATCCATGCCACCATCGCCGGAGGTGCCATCCGTGCAATAGACAATCGAGCACTCCATCGTCACCAGAGGTAGCGAGGCTGCGCTATTCACTTGTAGTCCTGTCCATTCCATGCGGAATACATCCACCGGAACAGACCCTGTTGGCAGTTCGTTTTCGGCCACCAGTGTTCCCGGGCGCACCACCCCACGCACGACGATCGTCCGCGATGGATTCAGTGCAGCCAGCCGGCTCTGGAGCATCACATAAAAAGTGTCCTTAGCGTTCTGCACAATCTGCCGCCCCTTTCCCGCTGAACTTGCGGATTTGATAACTGCGTTGCCAGCTAGACGACCTGTCTCAGCGGCGCCCGGAGAAGCAGCCGGTAGACATATGGCTTGCCGAAGGCCTGCTCTTCTGAAACAGCCACAATCTCAAGGAGCTCATCACCCGAGAGGATCCCGTAGGCGGCTGCTAAGAGCACGCTGGCCGACGAAAACGCCAGCGATCCCACAATCGCTTCCACCGCAGTCGCCGAGACCAGCAACTCACACTTAGCCGCTACACCAGCAGCGATCGTCGCACGAGCCTTCCGATAGACGACCGGAGCGAGTGGCAAATCTTGAAACGTTGGCGTCGCGATTCCCAACTGCTCCGTAACGTCCGCAGGAACGGCCGGCGCAGGCATCCGAAGCATCACCTTAAGGCCACCCATCGCACGCAGCAGCACATCCGCCGCCCGCGCAGCCGAGCTCGATCTACCCAGATCGCTCATTGCGTCACCCGATCCTTTGCGCCACATACGGCGCCAGCATCATCTGCACATTGGCATCTATCAGCGATCCCGCGAAATACTGCATCTGCAAGGTGTCCATCTTGCTGCCCTTCACGTTCATCGCGGGAGTTGCCTGCGCATTCTTAACGATCTGCGCGCACGCGACCTTAACTGAGGGGGGCACAACTGCGACTCCAGCCGTGTAAGTCACCTCGACCTCGTTATAGTTCAGCCCCAGCAGGTTCATGGGAAACGTCAAGTCCCCGGTCACGGCGTTTAGATCCACACTCGTAAGATCGAGCGCGCTCCAACTGCCAGGAATGCTGAATGCCCACGCCACCTGCGCCAACATTGGATCCTGTAGTTCACCGCGTCGCGGTCGGCCGTATCGGACCCGCACCCCAACCAGCGGCGAGGTCGCGGTACCCAGCGGTGTCAGCGGAAGATAACTTAGACGGACCGCTTGCGAGCCAGCCGTCAATCGCATCCGCTCCACATACTGAGTCACCAGCAAGCTCTGGCGACGGCAGTGCGCCTCGATGAGTACGGATGCCATCTCCACCCAGTCATCCGTTGTCTCCGCCGTTAGTCCATACGTTACGTACTCCGTCGGATCCAGGTAACCCATTGCACTTCGCCTCCAGACTGTTAGGAAAAAGAGCGGAGCCAGCCGCCACAACTGGCTCCGCTTCCAATGCGCGACGGTGATTATGAGGCAAGCCCCGGTATCGGTCAGCCCCCTGACCAATCGCCGCCTCGCGGTTCACTGCAAGAGCAAGCCATGCACGGGCGCCTCGACACTCATCGCGCTGTTGCGGCCAGGCGACACCCCATCGCCCAGCCGCAAAGCCGGTTGCTTTAGCGGTCCACCAGCACCTGGTAGTGCGCGTAGCTCGGACCCTTGACCACAACCGCCCCGAACTTTACGACCACATACTGCGACGCCAGTGAGCCCGGAACTCCCAACTGAAAGATTCGAGGATTCGGATCACTCAGCCAGTGATATTCGATGAGATCCTCGGTAACGATGTATGCCGGTAATACTGCCGAACCACTTCCTGGGGTCCCGGTGTAGCTCAGAGTCCACTCCGGAATCAGCGGAAGATCCCCGGCCTGCGTCGACAGCGTCTTTACCGTGAAGCCAGCGCCAATGTCCTTGGTCTGTAGGACCACATTGAACTCGGTCTTCATCTCGCGGTCGATCAAGTCCAGCAGGACCGGATTCGCGTAAATTGCCGTTGGTCGCACCCCAAAGGAGCTGTTCGCGACCATCTCTGCAATGGTCGACTTGAAACCATCCACGATGCTTGCTGTCGTTCCAATTGACACGGTGTTGCCGCCACCTACGATCTGTGCCGCCGCACCGAAGTACTGCGCAGTCGTCGGTGTACTCAGGCTCGTGTCCGTGCCGTTCCAAAGCGCGACGTCGTGCGTCCGGAGGACACCGTCAACCGTATCGGCCAGGTCCTTCGCCTGGAGGTAGGCAAACTGCGACTGCTGCTGCCCCAACTCCATATCGAACAGGTTGTAGTTGATCTGCGCAACCAGGGCCTTGAGCGGTACGCTCATCTCAACCCGGGTCGGGCTGACTAGGGGCGCAACTATATTGCGGGGATCGACAAAACCCGAAGATGCCGCCGGCGCCGGTATAGCTGTCTCTTCAAAGTATCGTGAAGGATGGCCAGTTGCAGGGACCTGTTTGATTCTCTGGCCAAAGATGCCGCGCCGCCGCACAATGTCCAGGATCTCTGTTTGGTACAGCGGAACTTCGATTGCTCCAGGTCCGATGTAATCCGCCGCCGCGTGAATCTGAGTAAACTTCGCGTTCATCCTTGTCCCCTTAAAGTTCAAAAGATGCGGCCTCAGCCACATCTCTTCGACCATCGTTATGTCCTTCGGGTTTCGCAACGGAACCCGATGAGAATCCGGTTGCATCGAGCGCAGGAACCGATTGGCTGGGACGCCTTAGCCCAGGAGTCCAGCCCGTATCAGTTGTGCCTTTACCGCAATCCTCTGCTCAAGGCTTAGGCTTACCAGCGCTGCATCAAGTGTTCCCGCTTCGAGGGAGTCCAACGTCAGACCCTGCTTTGCCAGAAGGCTCGTCATCGAAGACGGCAAAGTCTTGCGGCCAGAGACAGAAGAACCAACACCCTCTCGAGCCTGCAACTCCGCAATCCTGGATTCAGCCGCGGCAAGCTTCTCCTCCAGCTCTGCTTCGCGGCGCGATTCAACTGTCGCCACAATGCGGCTAATGGTGGCTTCGGCATCTATTGCAAGCGCGCTTTGCGTTTGCCCCAGCCGTTCCACGGCCTGCTCCAACAAGCCCGCGGCCGCAGCCAGGCGTTCCAAAGTCGTACCTAATTCATCCTTCATATCCATCTCCATGCTGTCTCCTTGTCTTTACGCAAATGCTCTATCGACTCATGCTCGACTGCGTTAAGCCGTCGCGCCTGTTGATGCGGTCGCAGCCGGCATCGTCTGCACATTGAGGATGGCGACCACTGCGGAGACGAGACTCTGGATATAGGTCGTGCTCACCGGCAAACCGGCCTGAGTCAGCAGCTGAGTCACCGCCGGTCCCGCAAGCAGCGTCACTTCCGCAAGCTTCTGTGCTCCTGTGCCGCTCTGTACACCCGCTGCGGCATACTTCTGCTCCACCAGAAGCACTGCAGTCTGCACTAACGTCGTCGCGTCGGCTATACCAGTCGTCACTGGGGCCGCTGCGGGAAACAAGGTCCCCACCAGCTTCTCCACCGGAACCGCATAGGTCACTGCCCATTGCAATCCCTTCTCGAAACCCTTTCCAATCGCTTCCAAAACGCCTGTGAATGTCACGCTCATCCTTTCGTTCACCAACTGGTTTGGGTTTAGTTTGCTGAGTTTCCGCTAACTCAGAGAATCCGCCAGGTGCAGCCCTGCGACCCGGGCCCCAGGCGGCATCTGTGTTAATCGGAAGCTGGTTCCCTTATAGGCAGCCTTCTCCCGCAGCAGGATCGCCGCACCCGTAAACGTTGCGCTCGTCAGGGTCCAAACAGGCGCACGCATATCCGCAACGTGCGCATCCGCGAGCTCGTAGCTCATGCCCATCAACCCTTCAACTCCCATTCGCTGTTCAATCTCCGGATAGTCCCTGCAGAAAAGAAATCCCGCTACCTCCAGCCGCCCGCCGGTTAGCTCAGCCCCCGTGATGATGCCGCATTTTTGTCGCGCATCATGTCCATCCCAGCCCGCCTTATAGTCGACCGCCATGCCCAACAAACTGGGTAGAGCG
>Ga0182024_10024085_pt1 | contig 10847 bp, 9 predicted proteins | sample P32metaG_FD_120480 | JGI IMG/M metagenome (GOLD analysis project Ga0182024, IMG submission 120480) | Permafrost microbial communities from Stordalen Mire, Sweden - P3-2 metaG (Illumina Assembly) | ecosystem: Environmental > Terrestrial > Soil > Wetlands > Permafrost | place: Sweden: Stordalen... | reverse complement strand
GAGCCCGCTTCTGCTTCACCAGCCGAGGACCATTCTGAGGAAGATGATGTATTTTGAAAAGACAAAAGCAATGAACGGCAAGTGTGCCCAATCCAAATTGTCTCAGCCGAGGGGTTCGGTCCAACTTGCCAAACGCAAGAGTGCCTTTCGAGATGTCTCGACTACCTTCAGAGCACATTGGACTGTGATCCACCAGTTGTCGCTCTTAGGACAAACCAAGGGCGCCATATTCCTCGCCATCGAGGGCGACCGTCTTCGATTCGGCGTCACCACCGGGACCAACTGGCTCCCCTGGCCCGAATGGAGCCAAGCACCGACCCGGCGGTGGCTATTGAACATGAGCATAACTGGTCTATCCAAAGAGTGGCCGATGGAATTCGACGTGCGGTGGACTCCAGCTGCCAAGGCCCTCGAATTGTTGGTCAGTGCTGAGGAAGCCTCGACGCCGCGAATTGGTGGCAGCCGTCAGCGTAAAGCTTCTGGCGTCAGTGTGCGTCGGCGGCGCGATTTCTTGGACTCTTTATCACCAGACGATCCGAACTTCAAAATCGGGCAGCAATTCTATCTCGAGGCGTGGGGCGATTCACACGGTCTTGTTTCAGATACGCTAGCGGGAAAAGTCTCGTTCTCCGAATTTGTCGATGGTTGTATTCACACTTTCGAACAAGGAGCACAGGCGCATGTCGCGCTGCAGAACGACACACTAGTACCCGCAAAGTGCAGAGCGCTGGACGATTTCGCGAAAAAGTACATTCAAAAGTTCACGATAGCAGTTACCGCCCACGCAAAGGGCCTCGGCAAAACCAACGCCACGGCAGCAATCAAGCGACTTTCTCGCGCCGTAGCTGAGATCACGTCGCGATCGAAGCGCCAAGTTCTACTGGATGCCCGCGATCGTGAATTCCCTGACAAAGTCGATAGCTCTAAGAGCAGGCCCAGTGAGAAACGCCCGCTTCAGGGATCCGAAAAAATGGAAATGGCCGGCTCGACCTTCTGGAAGGAGCGTCAGGTAGAGTTCGCAAATTATGCTGATCGATTGGCCAAGCTAGATGCGTTTTGGGACGTTGCATCGCGAGTGTGGTTACTTTGGTGGGGCGCTGCGCGGAACGGCGCCGTGCCTGAGGAGCACGAAAAAGTATTCAATGCGATAGCTCGCAAAGCCCTCACCAGATTGCCCAAATCACAACCATTGGACGGCGCGGAACCTTGGCAGCGTTGGCTCGATCTCATGCGAAGGAACGGTTGGGGTTACCGAAGCACAGGGAATGTTCGTTGCACTGAGCTCGAATGGGACTTAGGGGTGAAAGATGGAAAGCCATTGGCTCAAGTTCGGAAAGAACAAGGATATACGACTGGAGACGAGGACGAGAAGGTTTACGAGAGGACTGACAGTGGTCAATTGCGCCAGCTAAGCGCCGGCGAACTGAAAGGCAAAAACAGCGAGGACCTTCAGAAGTACTATCATTGGCTCAGAAACGGGAGCATCGAGCGTGTCTTCGAAGCCTCAGCGGGCTTCTGCGAGGAACTTGCCTCCCGCATCTTCGAATTAGAAGCAGCGGACCGCCTTCCAGTTGGTTCGAACGACAAGGGCACGTCGGCCCGTGAGCCAATCGCGGACGAACCGCTGGATGCACTGCCACCAGCGATCAAGCGGTACGCCACCAAACAGCCTCTTGGCGAGCGTCTGAAAAAACTCAAGACGGAAAGTAATCTCACGTGGGACACCATCGCAAAGGAATCGGGAGTGTCCCGGCGATGGTTGCTTGACGTCTCAAGCGGCCGGACACCATCCGCCGCAACCAGAAAAGTCATTGAAGGCTATTTCTCCCGTGTGTTGGATCGCCGCATCCGCTTCTGAAGAGATTCGGCCGCACTGCGACCGCACTACGCTGCACCCCTCCACACTGGTGGAAATTCGGAAATCACCAAACAATGGATGATATGAATGTACTAGAAACATCCAACGCGATAGAAGAGACGTTGTTCACGCCTGAAGAGCTCGCCGAGCAGACCAAATTCCACGCTTCGACCATCCGAAAGTTATTCACTGATCAACCAGGCGTCATCCGCCTCGGGCGCGCGGCCTCCTGCGGCCACCGCAAATACTACACGTTACGGGTTCCGAAATCGGTGGCGGAGCGAGTCTTCCGAACTATGACCGTCGGGGGATGCCCATGACCTTGCCGCCGGCCACAAGGTCGGAAATTCAGACGGCGCCGCCGGATAAACGCGCGAATCCCCAAGGGATACCTGTGCGCCTTCAAGATGGCACATTGGTCGCCCATATCAATTCTGACCTTGCGCACGAAATTGTCGAAACTGGCGCCGCAGAAGCGTTTCGAAGCGGATCGCGTCGATACTTGCGGTTGCAACGCGGAATTGTGATCCCACGGCCTGAGCCTGGATGGGACGTTATCGAATTTCTGCGGAAGTGGCATGGTGACAAAAGGGCGGCGGAGTACGTCTCGCACAGCGATCGGCAGTCGGAGAGGCTGAAGTATCAACCCGGCAGTCTTACCCCAGTACGAACTCCGAGACGGAGGATCGAGTAGTGTACTCGCCACTGATGCAGGCCAGCGATTCGATTCAAGAGCCGGCGGCTGCCGAGCGCCACTATGCTGCCCTCGAAGTGGCGGGACTCTGGAGCCTGAACGTCGAAACGGTACGCCGCATTTTTCAGGACGAGCCCGGCGTCGTGATCCTTCAATCGGCAGTCAAGAGAGGCAAACGCCCCTACAAGACCATCCGAATACCGCACACCGTGCTGGAGCGAGTGCACAGGCGCCTTCAGAGGCAACATTCACACCGTATGCTTCAAATATATCGGCGGCACGTGAAAACCTGCCGATTCTGGACCGGCAAGAGCACGAATGGCAACCGCCGGGATCATAATTGCCGGTGTCCTGTTTGGGTGGATGGTCACCTGGCGGGCAAGCGGGTCAACAAGTCCTTGCAGCTGCGCGACTGGACGACCGCGCATGCCATCATGCGCGATTGGGAAATAGCCGGAAAGATCCAGCAGGAGGCTCGCGCCGATGCTCCCGTAGGCGAGGGTTGTGATGCTTTTATGGTGGACGCCGGGGCGCAGCGACTGTCTGAGTCGAGTTTGAAGAAGTATCGTGTGCTGCTCATCAACCAGCAGGGCCCGGAGGAGCGTAAGAAGTTTTCGCCGTCCCTCTCGCAGTTCTGTGCCGAAGCAGGGTTACAATTTACGTCCCAGATCACATTGCCGGCTCTCACCAGTTTTCGCGCGCAGTGGAAAGATGGACCGATCTCCAGCGGAAAGAAGCTAGAGCGCTTGCGAGCTGTTGGCCGGTTCTTTTTGGATCGAGGCTGGTGGAGCGAGAATCTGGCGCTGAAGCTTAAACGACCGAACGTCAAGGATACACCCACCATGCCATTCACCCGGGAAGAGATCTCCGCGCTGCTTGCCGCCTGCGCGCAGTATACCGACTGGCACGGCCGAGCCGGCCAGGAGAACGCGGGCCGGCTCCGAGCCTTCATCTTGTTACTTCGGTACTCCGGATTACGGATCGGCGATGCCGCGAGTTGCGCTGTAGACCGGCTGTCCGGCAATCGCCTATTTCTCTACACCCAAAAAACCGGCGTTCCAGTGCACGTCCCCCTGCCTCCGTTCGTCGCCAAGGTGCTCGCGGAGTGTCCGCGTATTAGTGACCACTATTGGTTTTGGACCGGGGTCGGTTCGAAAGAAACGCTCGCGGGCAACTGGCGGCGCTCCTTCCGCCGGCTGTGCAAAATCGCCGGAGTGCGAGGAGGTCATCCGCACCGGTTCCGGGACACACTAGCTGTGGAGTTGCTCCTGGAAGGCGTGCCAATCCAACGCGTCTCAATCCTACTGGGACACTCGTCGGTGACAGTCACCGAACGCCATTACGCGCCATGGGTGCGGGCGCGTCAAGAGCAACTCGAGGCCGACCTGGAGCGGGTCTGGAGAAAGGATCCCCTCGCCCAAGCGGAAATGCTCCGCGGCGACACGGCCTTGAAAGATACACCTTCCGTGCAAATGGCTGCGACATATCCGCGACACGAAAAGGCGCTGGCACCCAACTAACGGAATATAGGCTCTAGATCATTAATGGGGCAAACCCCCACCTCTGGCTGATAAAACATTTCTGGGAGGAAACGTTTTGATTAGTACAGAGGCGGTATTGGGCTTGCCTGGGTACCAGATTACAGGCATCGAAGAAAGAGGCGGGAAGATTACGATCCGAGCTCGCTACGAGGGCTTGGTACAGTGTCCGGAATGCGGCGGGGACCGTCTGCGTCTCCGCGATCGTGGGCTGCGCAAACTGCGCCACGAAAGGTGGGGCGTGCGGCATGTTTGGCTGGAACTGGAGACTCACAAATGGCGTTGCCGGGACTGCGAGCGCATTTTCTGGCAGCGATTTCCCGGAATTCTACCCAGGAAACGATCCACCGAACCATTCCGCCGTAGCGTGTCGCTGAAGCACTGGGATGGCATCAGCCGTAGCCGGCTGGGCAAACGGGAAGGGATCGGCAGCGCCACCGTCGAGCGTTGGTTCCACGACTTTCTCAAACTGCGTGGCAGCGAACGTCAACGCTCCTTGTGTCCAGCCGTGTTGGGCATCGATGAACACTTCTTCTCGCGCAAACACGGATACGCCACCACGCTGTGCGATTTGAAAAATCACTCCGTCTACGATGTCGTGCTGGGGCGGAGTGAGGCATCACTGGAAGCTTATTTTCTTTCCTTACAAGGAAAGGGTTTCGTGCGTGTGGTCTGTATGGACTTGGCGTCGGTGTATCGCGCGATCGTGCGGAAACACTTTCCCCGTGCGCAGATCGTGGCTGACCGCTTCCACGTGATTCGGCTGATCAACCACCACTTCCCGAACTGCTGGCGGGATCTGGATGCAGTGGGAGCAAAGAATCGCGGATTGCTGTCTCTGATGCGCCGCCATCGGCACCGTCTCCAGCCCGCTCAAGCTGAAAAGTTAGCTGTCTACCTGGCCCAACGTCCAACTCTAAAGCTCATCTATCGCTTCAAACAGAAACTGTGCTCTTTGCTTCTGAAGAAGCATCGCACCCGCCAGCAATGCGAAATTCTTATCCCTCGATTGCTGCGTGCCATCTACCAACTCCGGCAAGCCGGCTTGCCGCAACTGGTCGCGCTCGGCAATACCCTTCAATCCTGGTCCAGCGAGATTGCCGCCATGTGGCGCTTCACTCGTAACAATGGAATCACCGAAGGCTTCCACACCAAAATGGAAGTCCTCCAACGCCAGGCCTACGGCTTTCGGAACTTCCAAAATTACAGATTGCGAGTTAGGGTAATGTGTTCTTGAGGTCGGTCAGAGGCTGGCTGCCCCCATTAATGGCGTAGAGCCGGAATATACGGGGTTTATTTTGGTGAGCCGGGCGGGGCTCGAACCCGCGACCACCGCATTAAAAGTGCGATGCTCTACCAACTGAGCTACCGGCCCGGAAGCGCTGCGAGGAAGGCAACCACTCTCGCGACTTTCTCAAGATAACATAGCTTTACATCTCGGCAGCCGAATCGCAGTCCCGGCCATGTCACAATAACTAGCATGCGGGTCGGCATCATTGGCACCGGCGCCATCTCTCATAAGCACGCGCGCGCGTCCGCCAACATCGGCTACGAGGTAGTGGCTTGCACCGACTTCCATGCCGACAGCGCCCGCGCGTTCGCCGAACGATACGGCTGCGAGTTCGTTCCCAATTTCGAGGAGCTCTGCCGCCACCCGCGCGTCGATTACGTCGACGTTTGCACCTTCCCCCAATTCCGCCTGGAACCGGTGGAGTGCTGCGCCCAGGCGAAAAAGCACATCCAGGTGCAAAAGCCGATGGCGACCACTTTGGACACGGCGCGGCAGATGATCGAAATCGCTCACCGGTCCGGAATCCAACTGGGCGTGGTGAGCCAGCATCGCTTTGACGATTCCACGCAGTTCCTGCATCGCGCCTTGTGCGACGGCCGGCTGGGCAAGATTCTGCAAGCCGACGCGTACGTGAAATGGTACCGCTCGCCGGCCTACTATTCCCGCGCCAGCAAAGGCAGCTGGAAAACCGAAGGCGGCGGCGCGCTAATTATTCAAGCCATCCATCAAGTGGACGTGCTGCTGTGGCTGATGGGCGGCGTGCAGGAACTCTTCGGCTATTGGCAACTGGCGGCGCGGCACAGCATTGAATCGGAAGACGTGCTCGCGGCAGTGATGAAGTATTCGTCCGGCGCCACCGGCGTGATTCAAGCTTCCACGGCATTTTGGCCCGGCCACACCGAGCGCATCGAAATCCACGGCACAAAAGGCACGGCGATTATCACCGGCGACAGACTGACCGCGTGGCAGGTGGAGAACGATTCCGGTGACCCAGCGCCGGTATCTTATGATTACGCCACCGCCGCAACCGATCCCATGGCCACCGCACTCGCGCCGTTCGAACGCCAGTTCATCGATTTCGGCGAATCCATTCGCACCGGACGCAAGCCGCTGTCCTCAGGCGCGGATGGATATCGGGCTTTGCAAGTGGTGACAGCGATCTACGAATCTTGCCGAAAGGGATCCGTGGTGAGGCTGTAGCGCTGCGTCTCACTGACGAACAACTCTCGAATGCAGGTCCGCGTTCCAGCTTCCAGTGCCAATCTCGGTCCAGGCTTCGACAGCCTTGGGCTGGCGCTCGGAATCTATTTGACGTGCCGGTTCCAGCGAGCCTCGCATTTGTCCATCAAGGTTAGCGGACGCGATGCCGCGCAGATTTCAACCGGCGCAGACAACCTGATCTGGCGTACCGCGCTGGCCGTGGCGGACGACGTGGGCGATACCCTTCCTGCCATCGAACTGGAAGTCGAAAATGACATTCCGCTCGGCAAAGGACTGGGTTCGAGCGCCGCCGCTATTACAGCCGGCGTCGTCATCGCCGATCATTTTTTAGGCCTGCATTGGAAACCGCATCGGATTCTGGATGAAGCCGCCAAGATCGAGGGCCATCCCGACAACGTCGCCGCGTGCGTGCTCGGTTCCATTGTCGCCAGTGCCACCGATGTTGGCGGCGCGGTTCGGGCGGTGCGCGTCGAGCTGCCGCCCAGCTACGGAATCGCCGTCGTCGTCCCCGATTTCGTGCTGCCCACTTCCAAGTCGCGCCACGTGCTGCCCGCCAATTACTCCAAGCAGGATGCCGTTTTCAATGTACAGCGCAGCGCATTATTGATCGCCGCGCTCGCAACGGGCACGACCGCAGCGTTTCCCGCCGCGTTCGAAGACCGGATGCATCAGCCTTATCGTTACGCGCTGGTGCCTGGCCTGGAAGAAATGGTCAAGTTGCGAGCGCCGGGATTGCTGGGATGCGCGCTCAGCGGCGCCGGCCCATCCATTCTAGTGTTCTATGAACGCGGCTCCGAACAAGTGTGCGATCTTATCCGGCAGATCTTCTCGATGCACGGCCACGATTCCGAAACGCTCTCGGTCCCCATCGCTCGCGATGGATATGAACTGATCGCCTAAACGCCGCGCCGGTTGCCCCACAAGTCGATGTGCATCCGCGGCGTAATCCGAAAGCCCTCCTGCCTGGCAATGTCGACCAGCCACCGGCCCCGCTCCGCCAAAGTGGCGGCATCCACGCCTTCCGCCATCAGCAGTACGCGGCCGCGCGATGCCCCGATATCGCTGACAATCGCATTCACCTGCTGCAGGTCGCTTGGATCGGCGATCACGAACTTGAGCTGATACGGATAAAGCTGGATCAGCCGCCGCAGGATCTCAGGCTGATAGCGCAGCCGTTCGTGTTGATCGGCCCAGCGGCCATTGTCGCGGGTATGCGGCGTCGAATTGGCCAGCTTCGGGCTGATGCTCATCAGATCGCAGCGCACGTGCGCGTCCACGGTACCCGCGGTCTCAATGGTGACGTGTTGCGTCAGCCGCTCGGTTAGTTCTTCCATCTGCGGGGCAATCATCGGCTCGCCGCCGGTAATCACGACGTGCGAGGCGCCATAACCATTCACCTCGTCGACGATGGAACTCACGGTGCGCTCTTCGCCCTCGGGCTGCCACGAAGTATACGGGGTATCGCACCACGTGCAGCGCAGGTTGCAGCCACTGGTGCGCACAAATACGGACGGCACCCCCAGCAGCGTGCCCTCACCTTGAATGGAATAGAAAATTTCAGAGATTTTCACGCGAGTACTCGGGCGGGACATACTCAATAGGATCTTTGAGCCCCGCATCCGCGAAACCTTTGAGACGCAACCGGCACGAATCGCACAACCCGCACGAGCGGCCCCGCGCGTCCGGATCGTAGCAGCTATGCGTCAAACTGAAGTCCACGCCCAACCGCGCGCCTAACTTGATGATCTCGCACTTTGAAAGTTGAATCAGCGGCGTGTGAATCTTGAGCCGCATGCGGCCTTCCACGCCAGACTTCGTCGCCAGATTGGCCATATTCTCGAAGGCTGAGATGAACTCCGGCCGGCAGTCGGGGTAGCCCGAATAGTCAATCGCATTCACGCCGATGAAAACATCCGAGCTGGAGAGCACTTCGGCCCAAGCCAGCGCGAACGACAGAAAAACGGTGTTGCGCGCGGGAACGTAGGTTACCGGAATGCCATTGTCCACGCCCGCTTTGGGAACCGCGATGTCGGCAGTGAGGGCCGAACCGCCGAACGCGCGCAGGTCGATGGATACCACGCGGGGCTCCGCGACGCCCAGTCTGGTTGCCACCCGCGCCGCCGATTGCAATTCAGCGCGATGGCGCTGTCCATAATCGAAACTCAGCGCATAGCAGCGGTAGCCTTCGTCGCGCGCAAAAGCGAGGCAGGTAGCCGAATCCAGGCCACCGCTCAACAGGCATACTGCGGGCTTCGCGGATGTAACGGGGGATTCCATGTTCGAGAACTTCCATTATAGGTTGGTTCCCACTTATACGATTCTCTTCGGGTTGGCGCGCGGGGAATCGCAAGGATCAGCAGCAGTGTGTTTGCGGTGCTTCCGTTAACTTGCAGGTGATCTACAACGGCCTCCCGCAGCAATTCTTCTGGTGGCAATGGATGGAGCCCCGGTGGGTTCGCCGGATGGCACCCCTATCCGAGCCTGACTTCCGCGGACAGGAAATCGGCGACTTCGTCTATCATTGCCACATTCTCAACCGGGCCCAACCGCGAGCGTGACTGCAAAAGGCAAACGGTAATTTTATTCGGGCGGCAGATCGACACCGGCGGCCATGTTGCCTCGGTACACCATGAGACCGACATGATTCAGGCGGCTGGTGTAATCCACCCAGATTTCGCCGCCCATGTCGGTCCACCGCCTACAGAAACTAAAATCCTCGCTGAGGTAAAACCCGGTGACGTTGTCGATCATGCAATTGAATAATGCGGCGCGCCATGGGCTGCCACTCAGCGGATCGGTGCCTCTGTGCTCGTGTTTGTAGCGCAGCTCGGGATAATGTTCGATCATCGCCTCTAGCACCGATCGCTTGATCATGAGAAACCCAGTGCCCGCATAACGCGATTTGACGAAGCCGCTGCGAATCACCATATCGTTTCCCGCTTCGCGTTCCACCACGTAAGAGAGCGTCGCCGATTCCAGTGGGCTGCGTCCCGCCTGTACCGCTCCGGCCATTTGCTCCCAGTTGATTTGTTTTACGGGATAGACCGCCGCGCTTACGTCGGCGTCAAAGTCGAGCAGACGAATCACCTGCTCCGGCTCGAACCCGATGTCGGCATCGATAAACAACAGATGGGTCGCGCTGGGGTTGTCGAGAAAATGGCAAACGATGGTCTGGCGCGCCCGCGTGACTAATGCGTCCCCGGCCTGCAACAGGTAGTTTAGATTCCAGGCCCGCTGCGTGAAAGCCTTTTGCAGCTTGAGCAGCGAGACGGCGTACAGCCAGCTCACGTTGCCGCCGAAGCAGGGCGTGCCGATAGTGATGGAAGGAGGAGCGGTGGGCGTGCTGGACATGGGACGCTCGTATTGTAAGCCAAGCAGTCACTACTTTTGACAAACACTTACAGGCAGGGCGCCCACTTATGCAGTCTCTATAAATAGGACGCGTCAAAACTAGGACGCACCCCAAGCGGCCAGGAGAATACAGATGAGAACTTTACGTGCCGGCATGCGACGTATGATCGCACTCGCGGCGCTTACCCTCTGGGTGAGTTTCGCGGCGGATATCGATGGCAAGTGGACCGGACAGGTGGAAGGGCGAAACGGCCCGCAGACGCAGACTTTGATATTGAAAGCCGATGGCAATACGCTGACGGGCAGCGTTCAAGGCGGCCGCGGCGGAGCCGTCGACATTTCCAACGGAACAATCGACGGTAACAATGTTTCTTTTACGGTGGTCCGTGAGTTTCAAGACAATAAGATTACCCAACAGTTCAAGGGTTCCATTTCCGGCGGCGAGCTGAAACTGACCGTGTCGGGCGGACGTGGCGAACCCCGGGAGATCACTTACAAAAAGGAATAGCCGTAACTGCTTGTACAATAGAGAGACCGCCCCTTTTGAATCATGCAGTCTGTGAGTTTATTGAGTGGTCTCTTACTTCTGGTTGTAGCTGCCGCAGCTTCTGAAGACGTCGTGCGCCAGGCCGCGGCGCTCTATCAACGCACGGAGTACGAACAGTCGCTGCATGTCTTGGCGGAAGATCCCGCCCCGGACGCCGCCGAGTTTCTCTTAAGCGGCAAGAATTATTTCATGCTCGGCGACTACAACAAAGCGACCGAGTCGTTTGAGAAGGCGGTGGCGCTTTCTCCCAGCAATTCCGACTACGAGCTTTGGCTCGGACGCAGTTGGGGACGTCGCGCGGAGACCAGTGGCTGGCTCATGGCCGGCGTCCATGCATCCAAAGCTCG
>Ga0182024_10024084_pt1 | contig 10847 bp, 10 predicted proteins | sample P32metaG_FD_120480 | JGI IMG/M metagenome (GOLD analysis project Ga0182024, IMG submission 120480) | Permafrost microbial communities from Stordalen Mire, Sweden - P3-2 metaG (Illumina Assembly) | ecosystem: Environmental > Terrestrial > Soil > Wetlands > Permafrost | place: Sweden: Stordalen... | reverse complement strand
TCTGGCGGCCGCTCGTTGAAAAGGCCGGCTACAAGATCGACGACATCCCGAAGACCTGGGACGCCTTCTACGATTTCTTCAAGGATGTGCAAAAGAAGTTGCGCGCGCAGGGCGTCCGCAACGTCTATGGCCTGGGTTTCCAGCTGACCACCAACGGCGGCGACCCGAACTCGTTTTTCAACCAGTTCCTGATCGGCTATGGCGGTCAGGACATCGTGACCAAGGACGGCAAGCTGCACCTCGACGAGCCGAAGGTGAAAGCGGCGGCGATGAAGGCGCTGACCTATCCGACCACCGCCTACAAGGAAGGTTCTGTGCCGCCGGGGGCGATCAACTGGAACGACGCTGACGACAACAACGCCTTTCACGCCAAGACCATCGTGATGGACCTCGACGGCTCGTTGTCGACCGAGGTCGCGATCATCAAGAACCAGCAGGATTACAACGACATCGTGACTTGGGGGCTGGCTCTGGGCAATGACGGCAAGCCGGTACCGAGCCAGACGCAGTGTCTGTGCGGCCTGATCCCGAAGGGCGCGAAGAACGTCGAGGTTGCGAAGGAGTTTCTCAAATTCCTGATCCAGCCGAAGGTCTGCAACGAGTACCTGAAAACGGGGCTCGGCCGCCGCGTCCCGGCGATGCCGGCGATCGTCAAGGACGACCCGTGGTGGCTCGATCCGGCGGACCCGCACCGCGTCGCCTATACGACGCAGACCCTGCTCGCCCCGACAGTGCCTAGTTTTTGGTGCTACAACCCCGCCTATGCCCAGGTCCAGAACGAGCATGTCTGGCAGACCGCCTGGGCCGAAATCATGAAGGACGGTGCCACGCCGCAGGCCGCCGCCGATAAGGCATTCAAGCGGATCGAGGAGATCTTCGCGAAGTATCCGATCGCTGCAGGCTGAGCACGCTGTCGACGGCGTGGCCGGCTAAAATTCCGACGAATAGCCGCCGTCGACCGGGATCGCCGCGCCGGTCACGAAATCCGAGGCCGCGGCGCCAAGAAAGACCGCGATCCCGGCCAGATCCGCGGGGACACCCCAGCGCCCGGCAGGAGTGCGGTTCAGCACCCGCTCGTTGAGCCCCTGGACCTGCGCCCGCGCATCGCGGGTCAATTCGGTGTCGATCCAACCCGGCAACACCGCGTTGACCTGAATATTATCCTTGGCCCAGGCGGTGGCGAGCGATTTGGTCAATTGCACCAGCCCGCCCTTGCTCGTCGAATAGGGCGCGGCATAGGCGCCGCCGAAGATCGACATCATCGAGCCGATGTTGATGATCTTGCCGCCGCCCTGCGCCTTCATCGGCGCGTAGGCCGCCTGGGCGCAGGCAAAGACGCCGGTCAGGTTGGTGTCGAGCACCGCCTGCCATTCGGCGATCGCATAATCCTGCGGCGGTTTCCTGATCGACATTCCGGCGTTGTTGACGAGGATATCGATGCGGCCGAAGCGGTCGACGGTCTGCTGCACGAGCGCCTGGCACGAGACCGGATCGGCGACATCGAGCGCGATAAACGCGCTCGTCGCCCCGGAGGCCGCCAACCCCGCTATCGCCGCCTCGGATTTGTCGCGATTGCGCGCCGCGACGACGATCGTCGCCCCGGCCGTGGCAAGACCCTGCGCCATGCCGAGCCCGATCCCGCCATTGCCGCCGGTGACCACCGCGACCCGCCCGGAAAGATCGAATGGTCCCATGTGCATCCTCCCGCGCTGCAGGATTTCAGCCCCTTACATGAGGGACTCCGTGCGCTTTACACAATAGCATCGCTCGCATGGGTCACAGGGCCTTCAACCGAAGCCGCTGGCTGGTCGTCTTGAGCGTCCTGCTGGTCGGCGCCGTGGTCGCGATCGCCATCACTGCCGCGCTGATGCCCGCTCTGCTTCCGGCCGGCAATCGCATTGGCGGGGAGGGCCGCAGCGTCGCGGCGGGGATCATCTTTGCCGGAAGTTATCTCGCGCTCGCAATCGGCCGGATCCCCGGCCTGAGCATCGACCGGGCCGGCATCGCCCTGGTCGGCGCCGGCCTGATGGTCGCATCGGGCGCGCTACCCGTCGACGATGCCTACAAGGCGGTGGACCTCGACACCATCACGCTGCTGCTCGGCATGATGATCGTCGTCGCCAGTCTACGGCTTTCGGGCTTCTTCGCCGTCGCCAATGCCTGGATCAGCGCGCATGCCGGGCGACCGTTGATCCTGCTCGGCGCGGTCGTCGCGACCTCCGGCGTCTTTTCCGCCTTTCTGGTGAACGACGCGATCTGCCTGGTCTTAGCCCCGCTGGTGCTGGAATTGACGCTCGCGCTGGGACGCCGGCCGCTGCCCTACCTCTTGGCCGTGGCGATGGCGTCCAATGTCGGGTCGACCGCGACGATCACCGGCAATCCGCAGAACATCATGATCGGCAGCCTCTCTCACATCCCCTACAGCAAATTCGCGCTCGCGCTGGGCCCGGTCGCGCTCACAGGGCTGGTCGTCACCGTGGCGCTGATCGCCCTCTTTCATCGCGCCGAGTTCGCCAACACCGCGCTGCTGGAGGCACCGCGACCGCGTATTCACGTCAATCGCGTGCTGGTAATCCGCGCATTGCTCGCGACCTTGATCATGATTGCATTGTTTTTCGCCGGGGTCGTGCCGGCCAAGGCGGCAATCATCATCGGCGGCCTGCTGTTGCTGACCCGGCGGGTGAAGAGCCGGCGGATCTACGCCGAGATCGACTGGTCGCTGCTCTTGATGTTCGCTGGTCTCTTCATCATCGTCGCCGGCGCGCAGCATGCTCTCCTCCGCCCCGAGATCATTGTCGCCGCCTCCCGGCTCCGTCTCGATCAGGTTCCCGTCCTCAGCGCGGTGACGGCGGTGCTGTCCAACCTGGTCAGCAACGTGCCGGCCGTGTTGATGCTGAAGCCGTTTGTCGGGGGGCTGAAAGACCACGACACGACGTGGCTGACGATCGCGATGGCCTCGACCCTGGCCGGCAACTTTACCGTCCTGGGCTCGATCGCCAACCTGATCGTCGTGCAGCGGGCCGCCGCCTTGGGGGTGGAGATCAGCTTCTGGGCCTATTTCCGGGTCGGCGCGCCGCTGACCGTCATCACCCTGGCAATCGGGACGCTGTGGCTGTGGCTGTGGCTGTGGCTGTGACATCGACCAAGAGCACGCATTTCAGTCCGCTCTCGCTCGACGCCATCAACTTCCTGCTTGCCGACGTCCGCGGCGCGCTGGGGCCTTATCTCAACGTCTTCCTGGTCACCCAGCAGCATTGGAGCCAGTCCGAAGTCGGATTGGTGACTATGGTCGGCGGCCTCCTCGGGCTGGCAGCGCAGACGCCGATCGGCGCCGCGATCGACGCGACCCGCGCCAAGCGCGGGGTGATCCTGCTGGCACTCGCGGTGCTGGCCATCGGGGCTGTCGTCATCTTTGCCGTGCCGAGCTTCTGGCCGGTGGCGATTGCCAACACGCTGATCGCCTTGGTCGGCGATGTCTTTGGCCCGGCGGTCGCCGCCCTGACCTTGGGCCTTTATGCGCGCGAAGAGCTGGCCCGGCGGATGGGCCGGAACTCGGCCTTCGACCACGCCGGCAACGTCGCGATCGCCGTGGCGGCGGGCGCGATTGGCTATGCCTTCTCGCAGCGCGCCGTCTTTCTGCTCGTGCCGGTCTTCGCCGTGCTCGCCGGCATCGCGGTGCTATCGATTCCGTACAAGGCCATCGATTTGGGTCGGGCGAGAGATTTGGACGGCGAGCCCGACGCCGCAGGGCACCCCGCCGGTCCGGCCGGCTACGGCATCCTGTTCGAGTCTCGGCCGCTGGTTGTCTTCGGCCTCTGCGTCATGCTGTTCCATTTCGCCAATGCGCCGCTCTTGCCGCTGGTCGGGCAGAAGCTGGCCGCCGCATATCCCAAGGAGGCGACGGCCATGATGTCGGCCTGCATCGTCGCCGCGCAGGGGGTGATGTTGCCGATCGCCCTCCTGGTCGGACGCACCGCCGACAGTTGGGGAAGGAAGCCCTTGTTTCTCGCCGGGTTCGCCATCCTGCCGGTCCGAGCGGTGCTTTACACCTTCTCCGACAACAGCTTCTGGTTGATCGGAGTCCAGTTGCTCGACGGGGTCGGCGCCGGGGTTTTCGGCGCCCTGACGCCGCTGGTCGTCGCCGACATCATGCGCGGCACCGGCCGCTACAACCTCGCCTTGGGCGCCATCGCCACGGCCCAGGGGATCGGCGCCTCGCTGAGCGGCCTGGCGGCCGGCGTGCTCGTCGACCACTTCGGATACAGCACCGCCTTTCTCGCGCTGGGCGCCGCCGCCGCAACAGCCCTGATCGTCTTCGCGATCGGGATGCCGGAAACCGCCGAACCGGGGAAGCGGGATGCCCCTTAGCCCGGCGCCCGGCTCGGGCCCACGAGGCTCGCCCCGCCGTCGACGACCAGGGTCTGGCCGGTGATGTAGCGCGCCTCTGCCGACAACAGAAAACGCACGGCGTGCCCGATGTCCCAGCCGAGCCCCTCGATGCCGAGCACCGAGGCCTTGCGCCGCGCCTCGCGGCCGGCCGGGCTCATCTGCCCCGTATACATGCGCGGGGTGTAAATCGGGCCGGGCGCGACGCAATTGACCCGGACGCCATCGGGGCCGTGATCGACCGCCATCGCCCGGGTCAGCGCGATGACCGCGCCCTTCGAGGTCGAATAGGCGGTGAGCCCGCGCGGCCGCAACGCCGAGATCGACGACACGTTGACGATGGCGCCGCCGCCCGCGGTCTCGATCATCGCCGGGATCGCGAAGCGCGAGACCAGGAACATGCTGTCGACATTGACCTGCATGATCCGGCGCCAGTCGGCGACCGCAGTATCGACGACGCTGCCGCGCCCGCCGATCCCGACATTGTTGTCGAGGAGGTCGAGCCGGCCGAACCGGGCGAGCGCGGCGTCGACGATCGCGCGGCATTGCGCTTCGTCGGTGACATCGGCGACAAACGCGGCGGCGGTGCCGCCCTCTTTCGCGATCATCGCGACGGTCTGCTCGGCGGCCTCCGGCGCGATATCGACGACCAGCACGCGGGCGCCGGCACGCGCCAAAAGCATCGCCGCGGCGCGGCCGTTGCCGATGCCGTCATCGGGCGCGCCGCCGCCGGTGACGATCGCCGCCTTGCCGGCCAGACCCAGATCATCGACGGGGGATTGCGGATCGCTCATGGTGTTCCTCGCGGGCCAGAAAGCGGTACGATAGGAGCCAAGCCGTCATAGCGCCATGACGACGCAAGGGTCTTGGCTTGATCTGATGAAGATGCGGACACCGCCCTCCGCCGTGTCATCCCGGCGGAGGCCGGGATGCTTGTGGCAGCGAAGATCGGTCATTCGTGCCACGGCACTATTAACCGCCGCGGCCATCGCCGGTACTGCCCGCGCGCAGGGCCGGCCGGTTCTGGTCTTCGCCGCCGCCAGTCTCAAGACCGCGCTCGACACCATTGCCGCCGCGTGGCGCCGCGAAACCGGGAAAGAGGCGACGATCTCCTACGCGGCGAGTTCGACGTTGGCAAAGCAGATCGAGAATGGCGCGCCGGCCGATCTCTTCATCTCGGCCGATCTCGACTGGATGAACTACGTCGAGCAACGCAACCTGATCGATCCGTCATCGCGGCTGGACCTGCTCGGCAACAGCCTTGTGCTGATCGCGCCGGCAGACAGCGCAGCGCAGGTGACGATCGCCACCGCCTTTCCGCTCGCCCGGCTCATCGGCGACGGGCGTCTCGCGATGGCCGACCCGGCCTCGGTGCCGGCCGGCAAGTACGGCAGGGTGGCGCTCGAAAGGCTCGCGGTCTGGAGCACCGTCGAGAACCGCGTCGCTGCGGCCGAGAATGTCCGCGCCGCGCTCCTCTTGGTGGCGCGCGGCGAGGCGCCGCTCGGCATCGTCTACCAGACCGACGCGGCGGCCGAACCCGGGGTCAGAATTGTCGGAACCTTTCCCGCCGACAGCCATCCGCCGATCGTCTATCCGATGGCGCTGACCCGCGACGCTGCCCGCGACGCCACCGGCTTCGCCGCCTATTTGCGCGGGCCCGCCGCAAGCGGGCTCTTCGAGGGGCAGGGCTTCACCGTGCTCGATTCCCCGCGGTGACGGCGCTCCTAACATTCACCCCGGAAGAACTGACTGCAATCCGCCTGTCGTTGTGGGTCGCGTTCTGGGCGATGCTGTGCAGCCTTCCGGTCGGCGTCGCGATGGCCTTGCTGCTGGCGCGCGGACGCTTCTGGGGCAAGTCGCTCTTGAACGCGATCGTCCATCTGCCACTGGTCATGCCGCCGGTCGTCACCGGCTACCTGCTGCTGCTCATGTTCGGCCGCAGGGGCCCGCTCGGACGCCTCCTCGCCGAGAGCCTCGGGATCGTCTTTGCGTTCCACTGGACCGGCGCCGCGCTGGCCTGCGCCGTCATGGGCTTTCCGCTGATGGTGCGCTCGATGCGGCTGTCGATCGAGGCGGTCGACCGCCGCCTCGAGGACGCCGCCGCGACGCTCGGCGCCAATGTGTTCTGGGTGTTTGCCACGATCACCCTGCCGCTGATCCTGCCCGGGATCGTCGCCGGCATGATCCTTTCCTTTGCCCGCGCGCTCGGCGAGTTCGGCGCGACGATCACCTTCGTGTCGAACATTCCCGGTGAAACCCAGACGCTGCCGACCGCGATCTATACGCTGATCCAGGTTCCCGGCGGCGATCTCGCCGCGTTTCGCCTGACCCTGGTGTCGATCGCGATCTCGCTCGCCGCGCTCTTGGTCTCCGAAGTCCTGATCGAGCGGGCGACGCGCCGCGTGCACGGGCTCTGACATGCTCAGCGTGGCGGTCGCGCACCATTTCGGCAGCTTCACGCTCGACGCCGCCTTCGACAGCGCCGGCGGCCTGACCGCCATCTTCGGCCGCTCGGGCGCGGGCAAGACCTCGCTGATCAACGCGATCGCCGGGCTGCTGCGCCCCGAGCGCGGCCATATCCTCATCGACGACGAGGTCCTCACCGACACCGAGCGCGGCATCTTCGTGCCACCCCGCCGCCGCCGTATCGGCTATGTGTTTCAGGAGGGCCGCCTCTTCCCGCATCTCAGCGTGCGGCAGAACCTGCTTTACGGGCGCTGGTTCGCGCCCAAAGGCGGCGGGGCCGGCGAAGTCGAACGCGTGATCGAGCTGCTCGGCATCGGCGCGTTGCTCCAGCGGCGGCCGGCGAATTTGTCGGGCGGCGAGAAGCAGCGCGTCGCGATCGGCCGCGCCCTCTTGGCGCGCCCGCGCCTCCTCGTCATGGACGAGCCGCTGGCTTCCCTCGACGAGGCGCGCAAGACCGAGATCCTGCCCTATATCGAGCGGCTGCGCGACGACGCTGGCGTGCCGATCGTCTATGTCAGCCACCAGGTCGCCGAGGTCGCCCGCCTCGCTACGACGATGGTCGTTCTGACCGAGGGCCGCGTCGCCGCGGTCGGACCGACCGCCGCGATCATGGGCCGGATCGACCTCTTCCCGCTGACCGGGCGCGCCGAAGCCGGCGCCATCCTCGCCACTCGCGTGGCCGGCCACGACCCCGCCTTCGGGTTAACAACCTTGCGGGCGGCCGCCGGAGAATTACGGGTGCCCCATCTCGACCTCGCGGTCGGCGCTGCGCTGCGCGTCCGCATCCGTGCGCGCGATGTGATGATCGCGCTCCAGCCGCCCGAAGGATTGAGCGCGCTCAACGTGCTGCCCGGAACCGTCGCCGAGATCGGCCATGCCGACGGGCCGATCGTCGAGATGCGCCTCGATTGCGCGGGCGAAGCGCTGATCGTGCGACTGACCCGACGCTCGGTCGAAACCCTCGGTCTCGCCCCCGGCTGCCCGGTCTACGCCGTGATCAAGAGCATCGCCTTCGACCACCACGCCTTTGCCGGCGTCGCGCCGCAATCACCCGGCGCGGATGCCGAGACGAGAGAGGGGTAACGGCCTACTGCACGCCGAGCAACTCGACCTCGAACATCAGCGTGGCGTTGGGCGGGATCACCCCGCCGGCGCCGCGGGCGCCATAGCCGAGCTCGGGCGGGATGATGAGGGTGCGCTTGCCGCCGATTTTCATCCCGTCGACGCCCTCGTCCCAGCCGCGGATCACCTGGCCCGCGCCCAGCGCGAAACTGAAAGGCTCACCACGGTCGACCGAGCTGTCGAATTTGGCGCCCTTGGCGCCGTTGTTGTACAGCCACCCGGTGTAGTGCACGCTGACCTTGTGGCCCTTTGTTGCTTCCGTGCCGGTGCCGACAGTCGTATCGGTATATTTGAGGCCGCTCGGTAGCTCGCTCATCTTGCCTTGTGCTCCATATGCCGCCCCCACCATGGGAGACGGCGCGGTGAGGGAAACGACGACAAGCGCTGCCGCGGCGGCGCCGAGATGGATCAATTTCATGACACCGCGATTATGCTACATGGGTTGCACGACATGAGACGGACGAGGCCCGTGCCCGGCGCCATCCTGCCCAATCGCATCCTGAACGAGACAATCGCCTGCGTCACCGACATTCTCGGCCGCGAGCTCGACGGCATCGCGGTCGAGCGGGCAGTGATCGGCCTCTTCTTCACCGGGGTCAAGCTCGCCGCCGGGCCACATGGCGTCGAGACCGCCGGGACCTGTGCGACGCCGCGCGATGCCGCTCCGGGCGGCATCTGCCGCCCGATATCGGCGCACCATGTCGCCTTCCAGCATATCGCCGGGCGTCCGGCCGGCGAGTTGGTGCGAGAGGCGCTCGCCGGGAGCGGCCTCTCTCGCGCGCTCGGCATCGCCACATTGAATGCCCTGGCCGAGCTGTGCTGGAAGCGACGGCCCTCGCCCGCGGTCGATCTGCTGCCCGGCACCGATGCGTTCGACGCAACGAAATTGCATGAGGGCGACCGGGTCGTGCTGGTCGGCGCCTTCATCCCGTTTCTGAAGGAGCTGAAGCGACGCCGTCAGCCCTACCTGGTGCTGGAGCAGAACCCGGCCGCCCTCAAACCCGAGGAGATGCCGTTCTACCGCCCGGCCGAGTTGGCCCCGGAGATCGTCCCCGCCGCCGATGTGCTGATGATCACCGGCGCGACCCTCATCAACGACACGCTGGAGGACCTGCTCGCCCTGGCGCGGCCCGAGGCGCGGGTCACCGTGCTCGGCCCGACCGTGGGCATGCTGCCGGACGCGTTCCTCGCGCGCGGCGCCGATGTGCTGGGCTCGGTACGCATTACCGCGCCCGACGCGTTCCTCGACCTCCTCGCCGAAGGCGGTTCGGCGCCGCACTTCCTCGGCCGTTCGGCCGAGAAGATCGTGCTGGCGAAGAGGCCTGTGGCGACGGCTAAGATGGCCTGAAGGTAACACGGGAGGAAGGCGATGGCGGAGCGGCTTGGCGGCGGCGAGTGGGCATTCGAGGTTAACGAGGACTGGGCGAAGATCCCGGACGAGATCGTGCTGGGCGATTGCGCCGCGGTCGGCGTCGACAGCCATGACAACGTCTATGCCTTCAACCGCGGCGACCATCCGGTCGCGGTGTTCGACAAATCCGGCAGGCTTTTGCGTACCTGGGGCGAGGGCGTCTTCACCCGGCCGCACGGCGTCCATGTCGCGCCCGACGATACGATCTGGCTGACCGACGACGGCGACCACACGGTGCGCCACTGCACGCTCGACGGCAAGGTGCTGCTGACCCTGGGAGTTCCGGGGAAGCCGGCGCCGTTCATGAGCGGCGAGCCGTTCCACCGCTGCACCCACACCGCGCTGTCGCCGCAATGCGACCGGGTCTACGTCTCGGACGGCTACGGCAACGCCCGCATCCACAAATACTCGATCGACGGTAAATTGGAGAAATCGTGGGGCGAGTCCGGCACCGATCGGGGCCAGTTCAATATTGCCCACAACATCTGCTGCGATCCCCAGGGTTGGATCTACCTCGCTGACCGCGAGAACCACCGGGTCCAGGTGTTCGACGGCAACGGCAAGTGGGAGACCCAGTGGAACAACCTGCACCGGCCGAACGGGATGTGCCTCGGCCACGGGAGTGACCCGCTCTGCTATATCGGCGAGGGCGGCCCGAGCGGCGAAATCAACAAGGATTGGCCGAATATCGGATCGCGGGTCAGCATCCACACGCTGAAAGGCAAGGTGGTCGCCCGGCTCGGCAAGCCGCATGGCGGGATGGGGCCGGGGCAGTTTACCTCGCCCCACGGCATCGCCGTCGACTCTGGCGGCAACATCTTTGTCGGCGAGCTGACCGGCCGCTCCTGGTCGCGCTTCTCGAAGGACCCGGTGCCGAAGAAGCTCCGCGTCATCCACCGGCTGGCGAAGGTCGCAGCGTAGCGCAAAGACCTCCACCCCAACCCTCCCCCGCTTGCGGGGGAGGGAGCGCGTCATAACCCTCCCCTGCAAGCGGGGGAGGGAGGGGCCCGTGCCGCAGGCACGGGAGGGTGGGGGCTTTACTCGGCCGGGGCGCGGGTCATTTCGATATTTCCGTGATTATCGAGACATGCGGTCCAGCCGGGCGGGACGAGGCAGGTCGTGTCGTATTCCTCGACGATGCAGGGGCCTGCGTGCGGCGCGGCGAGGTCGCTGCGGTTGATCACCTGCGCGTCGGCCCATCCCGCCGGTCCAAAATAGGCGCGGCGGCTCCTGTCGGCAATCGCGATGTCGGGGGCGAGGCCGGCGGCGGCGGCCGATGCGGCGCGCGGCGTCTCGGGGATGCCCCGGCCGATGACTTCGAGGCTGACCAGCTCGACCGGCTCCTCGACCCCGGCACGGTGGCCGTAGGTGCGCTCGTGCTCGGCGCCGAAGGCTTCTTCGAGCGCCAGGAGCGCGGCGCGGTCGAGGCGACCCGGCGCCAGGGCCAGGCGCAGCTCGAAGG
>Ga0182024_10024083_pt1 | contig 10847 bp, 8 predicted proteins | sample P32metaG_FD_120480 | JGI IMG/M metagenome (GOLD analysis project Ga0182024, IMG submission 120480) | Permafrost microbial communities from Stordalen Mire, Sweden - P3-2 metaG (Illumina Assembly) | ecosystem: Environmental > Terrestrial > Soil > Wetlands > Permafrost | place: Sweden: Stordalen... | reverse complement strand
CGCCGCGCGCCGCCTATGCCGGGCAGAAGATCGATATAAGTCGGCTCCCCGGTCTTGGCGTCCGTGCGCCAGATTTGCCTTTGGTTCGGATTGTTGTCGAGACTGTAGACATTGTTGTCGAGGTCGGTGACCAGTCCGTAACCAGCAATAGTTCGCTTTCCGGGTGGCGGCAGCACTTCGTGGAATTGTTTGGTGGTGAGGTCGAACTGATACATTCTGTTGGCGTCGCCCTCGTTGGCCTTGGTCCACAATTTCCCGTCAACGTTCGAATGCAGGGCGTCGATCATGGTGAACCGCTTGTCGTCCCTGTCCCAATTGGGCGCCAGGTAGACGGACACCTTTCCCGTCTTCGGGTCGAGCTCGGCGATCTGCGCCTGCTCCATCATCGCTTGCCAGATGTTTCCATCCTTATCCATCGTGACCATGAGGCCGCCCGTCGGAAAGCCGGGCTTCGACACGGGGACCGGATAGCGCGTGACCTCGCCGGTCTTGGGGTCGAGCTTGGAAATGAACTGGTGCTGGAAATCCGTGAACCAGACGTTGCCCGCCGGGTCGAGGAGCGTGTCGTGGGGCGCGGCGTCGTCAGGAAGATCGTAGGTCGTGATGATCGCCTGCGTCGATTTGCCGGTCGGCCGCGGCTGTGTCTTGAGCGCATAGGGCCACGTATCTCCGGAACTGAGATTGACCGAAGCGATGTAGGCCCCGAACTCCGCCTGCCCCTTGGTCGGCGGACCGCTCACGATCTCGGACGCGTTGTGAAGGAAGAAAGGAAAATTGGGAGAAGCGTTCGGGGCATGCCCCCTCATGCGCTGTACCGTAACCGCCATGTCGGATGCATTGTCCTTGGAAAAGAACGGACGCTGCAGGCCATGGCAATCGAGGCATGACAGCAAGGCCATCTTCTGGGCGGGCGTGCCCGGCGCGCTTTGCATCCACTCGCTGTTGGACATTTGATGGGCGAGAACGTTCGGCGCGGCCTTCGCGAGCGTGAGGTCGAGTTGCGCGGGGCCGCCCGATTCTATCGTTGCCGTTGTCGGCTTGAGCGTGTAACCGGCGGCACGGATGGTGATGTCATAAGCGCCGGGAGCAAGCCGGTCCTGGGGAAAACTGTACTTCCCCTGCGCGTCGGTGCCGACCGAAACCATGATGGTCGAGCCAGGCCGCTTGGCGCTGACCACGACACCTTCCATCTTTCCTTCTTCCGCCGAGGAAACCATGCCGGTCAGCGCCGCCGGGCCGTGGTTTTGAGCCATCGCCGGATGGGTCCCGACGATCGGCAAACCCAGCAGGCCCATGCTCGTGGTTGCGCAAAAGGACAATTTCGCAAGAACGTTTCCCAGTCGCGTGGCGGTCGTCATCGAACCCTCCCGAGGCGGCGGCAGCATGGAGCAAGAGTATTGCGTCGGGCAGGACTGATCAAGTGACTGAACATGCTCGGCGTGCGAAAGGCTCACGGCGAGCATTTCGAGGCCGCTTGTCTGGGATCGCCCGCTTCAAGGCCATCTCGCGGTGCCGCCGCCGCTCTGAAGCGCCGCCGGAGGACGATCCGGCAGCCTCCATCGAAAAGCGCGAGAGAACCGACATTCTGCAGAAGTGCCTGGCGACGCTGACGCCGATCCATCGAGACGTGATCGCGCTGATCTACTATCAGAGAAGGAAGATCGAGGAGGGCGCTCAGCTGACCGGAAAGCCGGTGAGCACCGTCAAGACGCGGTTGCACTAAGCAAGAAGCCGTATGGCCGCAGCGCTCGCCGAAATGGGCGTCGATAGGGCCTGGCTGGCGGTCTAGGTTCGGCAGATGCCGCAGTCATGCGGCCGCTCGGTTCTGCGAGCGAACCGGAGGAATGACTTGGATCAACCTGCTTCGCTGCGGAGCCAGCCCGCGCATTTCGATCGCAGCTGAACCAGACCGGCGCGAGGCACGCCGGAGGTTGCCCAACAGTTCGACAGACTGTGCTCGTACTGATGCCAGCGTTGCCGCCGCGCGCCGCATTTTGCAAACTTCGGTTTCCACCACGCTCCGCGTCGATGAAACAATCATCTTGTCCCCTCCGTTGCGCGTGGCATAGCGCAACTGCAGTCCGCTGCTCACAGCAGCCGCTTTCGCCTCCACACGCTTTCAGCATCCCTTCGTCATCGAGCGCTCAGTGACGACAGCCTTGATGTCGTGCACGACATGCTCCACGATTCGTAGCTCGGCCGCGTTCAAGTGAACATTTCGGGTCAGCGAGTGAATACCGTGCACAAGGCTTCTTTCCGCCGATGTTCGTAAATGTTCTGGCAGGAACTCGGAGAGGGCACGATCGATCGCGCGTATTGCCAGTTGCCGGCTGCCCAATTGTCGAGTCTTCTGAACGGCTTCTTCGGCCATTGTTTGCTCCCTTCGGCACGCTCCGGGGTCATGATCCCGGAATGGGCGCTCGCGCACGATAGGCAAACGGGGCACGATTTCAAATTGAGGCACTGCTCTTTCCCCACCTTTCGCGAATCCTGTTCGGGTCATGGGCCGTCCTGCTCGCCTCGTCGCCAATGCGACCGGATTGCTCCGGAAAGCGGTCGTGCTTTGAACGGCAGCAACGCGCCTTATAAAAGTTACTGAATAGATACGCAGCAAATATTTCCGGGTTACGAATATTTTCTGGTTACAAAGTTTGTACAATAGATTTATTGGAAAGCGAAAAATTTCCGTGCCAGCGTACGATTGCAATGACTTAGAAAAATCGGGCTGGGAGAGCGAATCCTGAACTTGGGTTTCGCGTGCGGAACGCGGGCAGCATCGTCGAAATTTTACTTCAGCTGATCATTCGCCTGTAGGCGCGCCGCTTGGCGCGCGTGAAGCAAAGCTTTGCCGTTTTCCCCGCCACGATCGGAGGAGAGACTTCGATGGCGGCGCCGTCTGCGGCAAGACTTGTGGGTGGCGCCGACGATCACGTTCTCGACCAGGCGATCGCCTCATCCAAGGCGGGACGGTTTTCGCACGCTGAACACCTCTTCAAGACATTTCTCCTTCGCCAACCAAAACATGCGCGGGCGCTCAATCAATTTGGAATTCTGCTGGCGCAAACCGGGAGGTACGACGAGGCTGAACGCCATATCGGTCAAGCGATCAGCCTGGGTTTGTGTTCAGGCGCGACGTTCTACAACCACGGAATTACTCTGAAATATCTGCAAAGACCGCTGGAAGCACTGGATGCCTTCAACAGAGCGCTGGCGATCAATCCGAAAGAACCCGAAACGTGGAACAATCGAGGCGCGGTCTTCAACGATTTGGCACGTTACGGCGAAGCGATAAGCGACTTCGACCAAGCCATCTTGCTGAGGGCTGATTTTGCCGGAGCGTTTTCCAACAAAGCGAAGGCCCTTCTTCTCTCGGGCCGCCATGACGAAGCCTTCGCCGCCTACGACCAAGCCCTGGCGATCAGGCCTGAGCTCTTGGAGGCGTGGCTTGGTCGCGCCAATGCATCTTATCAGCTCAAGCGCTTTGACGAAGCCCTTGCCGCCTATGACAGGGTTCTGGCACTCAAGCCAGGCCTGACCGAAGCGTGGCTCGGCCGCGGCAGTATCTTCGGACTCCGCAAGCGCCACGGCGAAGCGCTGGCGGCCTTCGACCAGGCACTGGTACTCAAGCCGGACCTTGTCGAAGCTTGGCTTGGTCGCGCCAATGCATGTTGCGAGCTCAAACGCTACCAAGATGCCCTCGCGGCTTTCGACAAGGCACTGACCGCAAGGCCCGACCTTGCCAAGGCGTGGCTTGGCCGCGGCGGTACCTTGGCCCGCATCAATTGCCCCGATCAAGCCCTCGCGGCCTTCGATAGAGCGCTGGCAATCATGCCCGATCTTGCTGACGCGTGGCTTGGCCGCGGCGACGCACTGCAGGCGTTGAATCGACCGGCGGAAGCCATCATTGCGATCCGTCAAGCGCTTGCAAACGGTGCCGATGCTGCAGCCGTTCAATACAGCTTGGCCGCGCTCGGTGCCGGAACGGCCCCTGCCGTTGCTCCAAGGCACGTCGTCACCGAGCTGTTTGATCGGTACGCCGATCACTTCGACGAGCACCTGCTCGGCAAATTGCAATACAGGGCTCCCGATTTGTTGTTTGACGCAATGAAGCGTCTAGTCCCTTCCCGCGAGCTGGACATTTTGGACCTGGGTTGTGGAACCGGTCTCGTCGGAGCGCGGTTTCGGCCGCTCGCCAGGACGCTGACCGGGGTTGATTTCTCTCCGAACATGCTGGAAGTCGCACGGCAACGCCGAATCTACGACAATTTGATCTGTGGTGAATTGACCGAGTTCCTGCCGACACAAACCAGGAAGTTCGATCTTGCGGTCGCCACCGATGTATTTCTCTATATCGGCGACCTGTCAGGGGTCTTTCAAGGGGTTCGAGGCGCGCTGAGGGACGGCGGCTTCTTCGGCTTTTCGGTCGAGATCAGCGACGCGCAAGACTTCGTGCTGAGACTCAATCGTCACTATGCGCACTCAGGCGGTTATCTGCGAAAGCTCGCCACAGATCAGGGCTTCGTGTTGGAAACGATCGAGTCACACGTCATTCGTCAGGACGATGGAATCGATGTGGCCGGCTATCTCGCCATTCTGCGTTGCGCCTAGCGGATCCTGCGTCACGGCGCGGACACGGCACCGGCCGCCGGCATGAAGTTCAAGACATTTGCGGCACGTGTGCAGATCCCGGGCTTCCGATTGTCCCAACAATGTCGAAATCCGGGCCGGTCCTCCGCACGGAACATTCGCCGCCCTCCCTTTTGCGCTCGCTATCGGGGGGTTCCGAGCGTGGCCTCCGCCGTATGCAAAAACGTAACACCGATATTTTCGTCGGAGCGCCACACCACGCGGCATCGGTGCCCTACACGTCCATCCGGTGACAATCGCAAGGTAAATTCATTGGGTATGGCCTTGGGGGTGGACGTGATGATTCCGAGCTTGGCGCCACGGGCGGAGATATCGCGCACAATGCAGTCGCGTATTGGCACGCCGTCGTTCATCTCGATCCACGCCACGTAACGGATCTCGACACGAGGGCTTTGACGATTATCCAAGTCCATGCGAGGCACCGATCTCAATGGTCGGGACGAAACTGCCTTTGGGTCGAGCGGTCGAGCCGTCGAGCCGTCGAGCCGTTGGTAGAGGCAAGTTGTTGCAACATGGCGAAAACATTTACCGAAAAGCCGGGATCCGAATTTACGCCTCGGCAGGCAAGCCACGCCGGTCAGGGCGCTGCGCCGCCGCCCGGCACATCGCGCGCGGCCGCCCCGGCCCCAACGGGACGACCTGTCTGCACGGAATTGCCGAATACCGCCTGTATGGCTTCCATGGCGCATTTTTCGTCATTTCCGCCCGGGCCCGCGACCCCAATCGCACCCAGCGTATGGCCGTCCTGGATGATTGGAAGGCCGCCCGGCTGCGGAAAATCGCCTAACCACAGGGATTCGGCATTACCTTTCTTCACCTGCTCGAAGAGCTGGCGGGTGGCACGGCCCCAGCGTGCAGCCGTCACCGCCTTGAGCTCGGCGGTCTTGGGCGCGGTGGGTGACGCGCCCTGGCGCGCAAAGAAATAGAGAAGCCGCCCGGCAGGGTCGACCACCGCAACTGCAGTTGCGGTGTTGGCCTTCGCTGCAAATGCCACGCAGGCCTCGCCGAGCTGTTGAGCTGCCGCACTCGAGATTTGCGGCACCTGCACGATCAGGGCGTCGGTCGCGGCCTCGGCGGGCGATGCGAAAGCCGCGAACGCCGCAAACCACGCTATCTGAAATCGATGGCGCATCGATATCTCCTCTTCATGACGATTTCCGGGAAGCCTCGCAGCGGCAGAGCATATCCGAAGCCGGGCTTCCGTCTGCCGCAAAAAATCCGGAGGTACGTGTGGGCATATGCGGTGGATTGAACGCAAGCCCAACAATAAAGGCCCGGTGATAGGCGGGCGATGCGTTATCTCCCCTGGCTGATGGGTTTGTCGTTGTTAATGACTGCAAAAAATGAAATAAGATGAGGACTCTGCTGGCGCCGCGCAATTCATCGACGCGGTCGGCGGCTAGCGCCGGGCGCGGCTCACCTTCTTTTCTCTACTTATGATCCCCGGCGAAGGCGGACCCGCAATCATGAATGAGAGGCAAGGAGGCTGTCGTCTCGCGGTCGATATCGGCGGGACCTTCACCGATATCGTACTCCAGGCTGCCACAGGCTTTGTCTCGGGCAAGGTGCTGACAACCAGCGATGCTCCGGAAGAAGGCGTCATCCGGGGCACCACGGCGGTCTTGCAAAAGGCCGGCGTCGCGTTCGATCAGGTCGAGCTGGCGATCCACGGCACGACGCTCGCAACCAACGCGATCATCGAGCGCCGGGGCGCCCGCACGGCTTTGCTGACGACCGCGGGGTTCCGGGACACGCTCGAGTTCGCGTTCGGGCACCGGTTCGATCAATATGATCTCGATATGGTGCGTCCGGCACCGCTGGTCGGCCGTCCGCTGCGGCTGGAAGTGGCGGAGCGGGTCGCCGCCGACGGCACCGTGCTGATGCCGCTCGACGAGAATGGCGTTCGCGCGCTGGCCCGGAAGCTGCGTCAGGAGAACATCCAGGCGGTCGCCGTATCGTTTCTCCACTCCTACCGGGCACCGGATCACGAATTGCGGGTGCGCGCCATTCTCGCGGAGGAATGCCCCGGCCTCTATGTGAGCCTGTCGCACGAGGTCTGTCCCGAGATCCGGGAATACGAACGCACGTCGACGACGGTCGCGAATGCGTACATTCAGCCGCTGATCGCCAGCTATCTGCGCAATCTGACCGCCAGGCTCAAGGCGATCGGCCTGCATGCACCGCTGTTGATGATCATGTCCAGAGGCTCGCTGACATCGGTCGATACCGCGGTGCGCTTCCCCATCCGGCTCGTCGAGTCGGGTCCGGCGGGCGGCGCCATACTCGGACAGCATATTGCCAAGGAGCTGTCTGCTCCGCAGGCGATCGCCCTGGACATGGGCGGTACCACCGCCAAGATCATCTTGTTGAACGACTACGAGCCGCGTCACAGCCGTTCGATGGAGGTCGCCAGGGTCTACCGGTTCCTGCCGGGCAGCGGGCTGCCGTTGCGGATTCCGGTGATCGACATGATCGAGATCGGAGCCGGCGGCGGCTCCATCGCCCAGGTCGATGCCTTGCGCCGGATCGTGGTCGGCCCGGAAAGCGCGGGCTCGGCGCCCGGCCCTGCCTGCTATGGCCTCGGCGGCACCCAACCCACCATAACGGACGCGGACCTCATCCTCGGGAAGCTCGATGCCAAGCGGTTCGCGGGCGGCAGCATGACGCTCGAAGAAACCCGCGCCCACGATGCCATCGAGCGGGCCGTCGCCGCTCCCCTGTCGATCGATGTCGCCACCGCCGCCGCCGGCATGGTCGAGATCGTCGACGAGAACATGGCGAATGCGACGCGCGTGCATGCGGCCGATCACGGCGACGACGTGGAATCGCGCATGCTGATCGCCACCGGCGGCGCCGCCCCGCTGCATGCGGCGCGGATCGCGCGGAAGCTGCGGATCGACACCATCGTGGTGCCCAAGGGGGCCGGCGTCGGCTCCGCTTACGGCTTTCTCATGGCCCCGATCGCCTATGAAGCGGTTCACTCGCTTCTCATGCCGCTCGATCGTTTCGACCCGAAGCCCGTGAATGCTCTGTTCGCCGGGCTGCGGCGCGAGGCGCTTGCGGTCGTCCGCCTCGCCGGCCAGGGCGGCGTGCTCAACGAAAGGCGCTTCGCCGACATGCGTTATCGCGGACAAGGGCACGAGCTCAATGTCGAGTTGCCGGTCCGCGACTACACCGATGCCGACGCGCAGCCATATCAGGAGCTGTTCAATCTGCAATACCGGAAGAGCTATGGCCGCACGATCCCCAAATTGCGGGTGGAAGCGTTGACCTGGACGCTGCTGCTGGCGTGCGAGCCGACAGGCGAGGCGGCACCGGCGGCGATGCCGGCAATCTCAGCCGGGCCGGCGCCGATCGAGGGCAGCAAGCCGGTCTTTGATGCCGAGCTTGGCGAGTTTGTAGCGGCGGCGGTGATCCGGCGCGATGCCCTGCAGCCGGGATCGACCTTCGAGGGCCCCGCGATCATTGTCGAGGATCAGACAACCACCTATGTGCCCGGCGGCTTTCAGGGAGCCGTCAGCTCGCACGGCCATCTCGTGCTCAAGCGTCATGGTTAGAGATCATGGTTGGATCATGAGCGATCACTTTCAGAGAATCCGCAACCAGGTGATGTGGGACCGCCTCATCGCGGTGGTCGAGGAACAAGCCCGCACGATGATGCGGGTGGCGTTCAGTACCGTGGTGCGCGAGGCCGGCGACCTGTCGGCGGGCATCTTCAATCCGGCCGGGCAGTTGCTGGCGCAGGCCGTAACCGGCACGCCCGGCCACATCAACTCCATGGCGAGGTCGGTGAAGCATTTTCTGTCCGAGATACCGGCCGGCACGATGCGTCCCGGCGACGTATTCATTACCAATGATCCCTGGAAGGGCACCGGTCATCTGTTCGATTTGACGGTGGTCACGCCGACTTTCCATGCCGACCGGCTGGCCGCTTTGTTTGCCTGTACGGCGCATGTGGCGGACATCGGCGGAAATGGTCCTGACCCGGCATCGCGCGACGTGTTCGCGGAAGGCCTCTTCATTCCCATCATGCCGCTATGCCTGGCGGGCGAGATCAATGCCTGCCTGATGAGCATGCTGCGCGCCAACAGCCGGGAGCCCGATCAGCTCGAGGGCGACGTCTATGCCCTGGTGGCCAGCAACCAAGCCGGCGCCGACCGGCTCCGGCGGATGATGGACGAGTATCGGCTCGCCGACCTCGATGCGCTGAGCCAATACATCCTCGCCACCAGCGACAAATCGATGCGCGAGGCGGTCAACAAGCTGCCGAGAGGCTCATGGAGCAATTCCATGCGCATCGACGGATACGACATGCCGCTCGATCTGGTCGCAAACCTGACCATCGAGGAGGACGTCATTCGAATCGACTACGCCGGGACCTCCGGCGTATCGAGGTTCGGCATCAACTGCCCGCTGTGCTACACCGATGCCTATACGAGCTTCGGCGTAAAATGCATCGTGGCCCCGCGCTTGGCCAACAACGCGGCGGTGCTGTCGCGGATACGCGTCACCGCCCCCGAGAACTGCATCACCAATGCGCTGTTTCCGGCCCCGGTGACGGCGCGCGCCATGATCGGGCAGATGCTGCCGGACCTCGTCTTTGGATGCTTTGAGCAGGCCATGCCCGGCCAGGTGCCGGCGGAGGGCACCGGCGCGAGCTGGAGCCTGCGGCTGGGAGCCGGCCCCGGCATCACCGCAAGCCAGCACGGCGAGCCCAGATCCTTCATGTCGCAGAATTTTCAAAGCGGCGGCATGGGGGCTCGTCCGAAATTGGATGGATTGTCCGCGACGCCGTTTCCGTCCGGCGTCAAGGCCATTGCGATCGAGATTACCGAGGCCCTTACCCCATTGGTGGTCTGGAAAAAGGAGCTCCGCCAGGATTCCGGCGGAGCCGGACGCAGCCGGGGCGGCCTTGGTCAAGTCATGGAGATCAGCAGCCGTGACGATGGTCCTTTTGCCCTCTTTGCCCGTTTTCAAAGGGTCGAATATCCGGCCCGCGGAGCGCTCGGCGGGATGAACGGCGCCGCCGGGACGGTCAGGCTGAGATCAGGTGCGCCGGTGAAATCGAAAGGCACCCAGATCATCCCCAAGGGCGACCGCCTGATCGTGGAGATGCCGGGCGGCGGCGGCCTCGGCGATCCGGCCCAGCGGCCGCCCGGGCTGGTTGCCGATGACCTCAAGAACGGGTTCATCAGCGATCAATGCGCGCGCGAAACCTACAAGGTCGTGGTGCGGAGCGACGGCTCGATCGATACCGACGCAACGGAGAAGCTGCGCCGGGCCTGCGCAAGTCAACCGCACTGAGGCTCTCCTGCGGCCTGCCGGACAGCCGCTCGACGCGCGGCATCGTGGTTTGATACAGTGCGCTGCCCAAGGAGGAGGAGAAAAACATGCGTGTCAGCTACCTGATCCCGCTCACAGCAATCGCGGCCATCGCGTTTACCGCGGAGGCGTCCGCTCAGGCGATGGTTCGCGAGCAGAAAGTCATTTCCACCGCCGGCGCGCGCGCCATGGTGGACGCCTGCACGGCTTGGGCCGAGCGCAATCACATGGTGCTCGCGATGGCGGTGTTGGATTGGGCCGGGAACGAGGTCGAATCCCATGCCATGGAGGGAGCCGGCGCCAATTCCATCGACACTGCCCTGCTGAAGGCGAAGTCCGCGCTCCGCTGGCGCCGTCCGACCTCCGAAATGAACAAGATCGTGCGCTCGGGCCAGAACCTGGCGCCGACTTTCATGCATGACTTTCCGCAACCTGGCGCTTTGCCGATCATGGTCGATGGCGACATGATCGGCGCGATGGGGGTCTCGGGCGCCGACGGCGAAAAATGCGCCCAAGCCGCGATCGACTCGGTATTCAAGAAGTAGGCGGATTCGCGCGCCACGCCGAAAGCTGGTGACGCTGCGCCGGCGTGGCACGCGCGCTTCGGTTCCAGTGCGGTGAACGGCACTCGCCGCGCCCGGCGCTATGCTCGGCTTCGACCGGACCGCAATCGCTTCGCGCGGCATGCGTTGCAGCGACAGTTTGCCTCGAAGAAGAGCTCGAAATATTCCGGTCCGTAATCGAACGTGATCTCCTCGCCCGGTTCGATCCGGCGCAAGGCAATGATTACAATCCCGCCCCTGCGCCCCACCGGCATCGCGTTCGGTTGGCAGGAATGATTGATGTAACGCTTCAGGTTCCAGCGCGGGGAGCCGTCG
>Ga0182024_10024082_pt1 | contig 10847 bp, 9 predicted proteins | sample P32metaG_FD_120480 | JGI IMG/M metagenome (GOLD analysis project Ga0182024, IMG submission 120480) | Permafrost microbial communities from Stordalen Mire, Sweden - P3-2 metaG (Illumina Assembly) | ecosystem: Environmental > Terrestrial > Soil > Wetlands > Permafrost | place: Sweden: Stordalen... | reverse complement strand
ACGCCGCGCGATCCGCAGACTCTCAGCGTCGGCGCGATCGGTAATCGTGCAGGTGTTGACGATATAAACGTCGGCCTGTTCGGTGAACTCGCGACGTTCCATCCCGCGCGCGCTGAGGCGCGACTCGATAATTGCCGAATCGTACTGATTGACCTTGCAGCCGAGCGTTGCGATTGCGAAGCGCGTTGCCATAGTCAGGTCGCTCGTCCTGCCGTGATCGTCCGTTCGATAAAACCGCCGCCGAGCACTTCCTCGCCGCGGTAAAAAACGCACGCCTGTCCCGGCGTCACCGCAGGACCGTCCGCCGCGAAGCGAATTTCGGCGCGGCGCGCGGAATCGACGCGCATCGTCGCCGGGATCGCGCGATGCCGATAGCGAATCTTCACCTCAACGCTCAGCTCGCCACCCGACGCAATGGACTCATCGACCAGGCTCACTCGATTCGCGATCAAGCCGGATGAATCCAGCTCTTCACGGGGACCTGCCACGACCTCGCCCGACTCGGCGCGAATCTCGCGCACGTACAGGCGCTCACCACTCGCGATCCCTAGTCCTCGGCGCTGTCCAACCGTAAATCGATGCACGCCGGCATGGTCCGCGAGCCGCTTTCCTTCGCCGTCGATGATCGACCCCGGGCGGAGTTGCGCGAGATCGCTTCGCCGCTCGACAAAACTGGCGTAGTCGCCGTCGGGAACGAAGCATATTTCCTGGCTCTCGGGCTTGTCCGCGGTCGCGAGCCCCAACGCGCGGGCGCGAGCGCGGACTTCGGTCTTGGTCATCGCACCAAGCGGGAAAATTGTTCGCGACAGTTCGTGCTGACCGAGCGTGAAAAGAAAATACGACTGATCTTTCGAATCATCCGCAGCACGCAGCAGATGAAACCGCGCGTCGGCGCCCTGCTCTATCCGCGCATAATGTCCGGTCGCCACGTAGTCGGCATTCAGCGCGCGGGCGCGGCTCCACAAGCGATCGAACTTGATCTCGCGATTGCACATCACGCACGGATTCGGCGTGCGCCCGCCGAGATATTCGGAGACGAAGTTATCGACCACGCGCGCGGCAAAGTCGGCGCGCAAATCGATCACGTAGAACGGAAAATCCATTCGCTCCGCCACCCGGCGCGCATCTTCGAAGTCGTCATGCGAGCAGCAGGTGCCGCGGCGCTTCGCTACCGGCGCGGTCGCCACCGGTGCTGAAGGCTCCGGCGCCAGTCGCATCGCGACGCCGACGACGTTGTAACCATCCTCGCGCAGCAGAGCCGCCGCGACGGAACTGTCCACTCCGCCCGACATCGCAACCAGCACTCGCGGCTTCATCGCGCGCTCACCTCCGATAGAGGCTCGGCGTCGGCGACGCGCCGCCACACCGCCGGGATAGTCGCTGCGACGGCGTCGATTTCGTCCGCAGTGTTGGTCCATCCGAGGCTGATTCTGAGCGAGCTGCGCGCGTCGGCAACGCTGCGGCCCATCGCGCGCAGCACGTGCGACGGCTCGACGGCGCCCGCCGCGCACGCCGAGCCCATCGAAACTTCAACGCCTTCGAGGTCGAGCGCAATCAGCATGCTCTCGCCAAGCACGCCCGGAAACGTGAGGTTGAGGGTATTCGGCAACCTGCCGATTGGCGGGCCGTTCAAGCGAAGTCCGGGAATCGTCTCGCGAAGTCTGTTCAGCAGCGACATCGCGAGCAAACCGATTCGATCTGATTCCTCGCGCATCGCGTTCATCGCCGCCTCAGTTGCAGCACCAAACGCCACTGCGCCAAGCAGATTCGGAGTACCCGCCCGCATGCCACTCTCATGCGGCCCGCCAAGAACGATCGGCGCAATGCGCGCAACGTCGCGGACATACAAAGCGCCGACTCCGGCGGGTGCGCCAAGCTTGTGGCCGCTGAGCGTCATCAGATCGCATCCGAGCGCTGCCACATCGACCGGAACTCGGCCAACCGCCTGCGCCGCATCGACATGAAACAGCGCGTCCGCCGCGCCGCACCCGGAAGCGAGTGGCGCGAGATCCTGAATCGTTCCGACTTCGGAGTTTGCGAGTCCCAGCGTGACAATCACGGTGTCGTTATTGAGCGCGGCGAGTACGCGCGCGGGATCGATACGTCCATCGGAGTCGGGCGCAACTCGCACCACCTCGAAGCCGCGGCGCCAGAGTTCGGCAAGCGGAGCAAGAATCGATGAGTGCTCGATCTCGGATGAAATAATTTTGCGCCGCCGCGACGCCGCGGTGATCGCGCCGAAGATTGCAAGATTGTTCGACTCGGTGCCGCCGCTGGTAAACACCATCTGCCGCGCCTCGGCACCGATGACCGACGCAACCTGCGAGCGCGCAGCTTCGAGCATCCGGCGGGAGCGCTGGCCCGAGCGATGCACCGACGAGGGATTCCCGCGCCCATCGGCCAGCAGCCGCGAAATCGCGGCGGCGGCTTCGGCACGAAGCGGAGCACCCGCATTATGATCGAGATAAATTGGCATGGACGGTTTTGTTCGCCACCAGTGCGGCGATTAGCTTATCGTACACTGATTGTTGGAAAAAGACGGGTTCTCCGCGTGACGCAGACGGCATCGAGCGCGAACATAATCGTAATTGGCGCGGGCGTGGTGGGATGCTCGCTTGCGTTCCATCTTGCGCGCGGCGGCGCTCGCGTGCGGGTATTCGACAAAGGCGGAATTTGCGCCGGAATGTCGGCACGGTCGGGCGCGCTGGTCAGGATGCATTATACGTTCGCGCCGGAAGCCGAGCTGGCCTGGAAAAGTCATCAATACTTTTGCAACTGGAGCGACATCGTCGGCGGGCAATGCGGTTTCGTCGAGACTGGTTTCGCGGTCGTCGTTGACGAGCGCAACGCAGGGCGGCTGCGCACGAACGTCGTGATGCTCCAGCGCGTCGGCGTCGATACTCAAATTGTGACCGCGGCTGAATTACACAAGCGCGAGCCTCACGCGTTCGTCGATGATGTCGCGCTCGCAGCGATCGAGCCGCAAAGCGGATACGCCGATCCCGTCGCAACGACTGAGTCGCTGGCGTCCGCGGCGAAGCGTCACGGCGCGGAGTTCTCGCTGAATGCAGTGGTCGCGAAAATTGCGCATCGCGGCGGCCGCGCGGTAGGCGTGATCGACAACAGTGGACGCACCTACGAGGCCGATTCGGTATGCGTCGTGGCCGGACCGTGGACCGACGCGTTACTCGCGCCGCTCGGTCTGAAAATCGGTATCAAGAGCGCGCGAGCGCAAATCGCATTCTTCAAACGACCTCCGCAACTTCGACATTGCATTTACATAGATACGATCGCCGGCAGCTACTTTCGCCCGCACGGCAACGACTTGACGCTGGCGGGGCTGGGTGGATGGAAGGCCGAGGCGGAAGCGAATCCCGACAATTTCCGCGAGAGCAACGATGACGATTTCGTCGCGGCGGTGCGCAAGCGGCTGGCGAAAAGGATCCCCGCGATGGCCGATGCGCCCTACTCTCGCGGCCATGCCGGAATTTACGACGTCAGCCCGGACGCGCGCGCTGTGATGGGCACGGTGCCGGACGTCGCGGGCCTGTTCGTCGCGGCCGGCTTCAGCGGGACGGGATTCAAGACCGCGCCGGCGGTTGGCGCGTCGATGTCCGAATTGATTCTAACGGGCTCGAGCATGACGGTTGATTTGACGCCGTTCGGCTTCGAGCGAATTTTGAGCGGGCGAATGATCGAGAGTCCAAACGAATACGAGATGGGCGCAGGCTTTGGACACAAGCTCTGACCCGGGCGAAAAAAATTGCGCGACATTGAACCTTTCATTTGTTACGATCGTGGCCAATGAGATCAGGCGAGGTGACAATGCCTACCATCACGACCAAAGACGGCGTTGAGATCTTCTACAAGGACTGGGGCAACGGACAGCCCATCGTGTTCAGCCATGGATGGCCGCTGTCGGCAGATGACTGGGACACTCAAATGCTGTTCTTCCTGCGTCACGGCTATCGCGTTATAGCCCATGACCGCCGCGGGCACGGCCGGTCCACGCAAACCGGCGACGGTCACGACATGGATCATTATGCTGACGATCTTGCGGCGCTTACCGCGCATCTCGACCTGAAGAATGCCGTGCATGTCGGTCACTCCACCGGCGGCGGCGAGGTCGCGCACTATATTGGACGGCATGGCGAGAGCCGGGTGGCCAAGGCGGCGCTCATCAGTTCGGTCCCGCCGCTGATGGTGAAGACAGCGGCGAATCCGGGCGGCCTCCCGAAGGAAGTGTTCGATGGGTTGCAAGCGCAGCTCGCGGCTAATCGGTCGCAATTCTATCGCGACCTGCCGGCGGGGCCCTTCTACGGCTTCAACCGACCGGGCGTGAAAGCCTCAGAGGCAATCATTCAGAACTGGTGGCGTCAGGGCATGATGGGCGGCGCGAAGGCGCACTATGATGGCATCGTTGCCTTCTCACAGACCGATTTCACCGGCGACCTCAAGAAAATCACCGTGCCGGTGCTGGTAATGCATGGCGACGACGATCAGATCGTTCCGTACGCCGATGCCGGGCCGTTGTCAGCGAAGCTACTGAAGAACGGGACGCTGAAGACCTACAAGGGCTTTCCGCACGGCATGCCTACCACGCAAGCGGACACGATCAACGCCGACCTGCTCGCGTTCATTAAGGAGTAGTTGATCCACAACTTCTGATCACGCCTCTTCAATTTTCAAAGGAGAAAATAAATGTCGAATCACTTTACCGGCCTAAGCCTCGGCCCGCCGCTCGGCGACCAACGGCTCGACCTGTGCGACCTTTACGCGTTCCAATCGCCGACGGATCCGTCGAGGACCGTGATCATTCTCAATGCAAATCCGAATGCCGACGCGCTTCATCCCGACGCCATCTATCGCCTCAACATCGACAACGACGGCGATTTGCTGACGGATATCGCGTTCAGCTATGTGTTTTCGAAGCCGCAGAACGGCAAGCAAACCTTCAACGTGTTTATGGCCAAAGGCGCGGAGTCCCGCTCCGTCGAAGCGGTCGGGAAGAAAATAGTCGCCGATGCGGAGGTCTCGTTCGGCCCCAAGCCCAACATCGTCAAGGCGGCCGACTACAAATTCTTCGCCGGCAGTCGCAGCGACGCGTTCTTTTTCGATTTCGACGGAATCAAGGCGCTGTTCGATACCAGGGGGAAACGGAACTTTACCGAGCCTCACCTCGGCGAGCTGGGCGGTAAGTCACCGTGGACCGGCGTCGATTCGAATACCGAAGCCAACGTGTTCTCGACGGTGATCGAGCTGCCGACTAGCGAACTGGCTGCGAAGCCCGAAGTACATATCTGGGGACGATGCAGCGTGCGGCAGGACGGCAAGCTGCTCCATGTCGATCGCGCGGGTCATCCGAGTGTCAGCAGCTTCTTCAACACCGACGACACCAAGTTGGAATACAACGCCAGCGAGCCGGTGAACGATCGCAAGCGCTGGCTCGATCAGTTCGTGCATCTGATAGGGCACACTGGTAACTACACGCGCGACGAAGCAATCGCGGCGATCGATAAGGAAGGCACGCTGCCCGATGTGATGACTTTCAATCCGTCGAAGCCGGCGAAGTACCCTAACGGCCGCGTCTTCACCGACGACGTAATCGATTACCGGCTTGCGTTCCTGACCAAGAATGAATGTCCCCCGAGTGGCCTCAAACCTCACAGCGACATTCTCAAGGAGTTCCCGTTCATCGGCACGCCGCATCAGAAGAAGAGCTAGCGGCGCGCGCAGCAGATTAGTATGTGACGAGAACCTCGCCGACGAGGGCTGGGGCAGTATCGCTAGCCCTTGTTGGCGAGGATGCGATCTGGCGTCGGCGGATGATGCTCGCTGACTTTGTCCTCGAGGCAATCCTGGCGCTCCTCGATCTCTTCCATCCGTACGCCAATCTTGTTGAGCTTCTCGATCAAATTGCCCATCGCGCGCGCGACCGGATCGGGCAGCTTGGCGTGGTCGAGTTCCATCACGTCGTGGCGAGCGTTGTCGCCCTCGATCACTTTACCGGGGATCCCCACGACCGTTGACCACGGCGGCGACGACGACACGACCACCGCGCCCGCGCCAATCCTGCTGCCCTCGCCGATTCGCACCGGGCCGATCACCGAGGCGCCCGCGCTGACCATCACGTGATCCTCGAGCGTCGGATGCCGCTTCTCTTTCTTGAGGCTGGTACCGCCGAGCGTAACGCCCTGGTAGATGAGGACGTCGTCGCCGATTTCCACGGTCTCGCCCATCACGATGCCCATGCCGTGATCGATGAACAGGCGCCGCCCGATTTTCGCGCCGGGATGAATCTCGATGCCAGTGATGAATCGCGCGGTCTCGCTGACGATGCGGCCGAGCAGCTTGCAGTTATGCTCCCAGAGCCAATGTGCGACACGATAGGCCCAGATGGCGTGCAGGCCCGGGTACAAAAGCACCACTTCGAGGGTAGAGCGCGCGGCCGGGTCGCGGTCGAAAATCGACTGGATGTCTTCCCTCATTCGGCTCACAACACCCATCGCATGTTCCTCTTCCGTCGCCCGACGCGCTTCAAGCCTTGGGATGGGCGGCGTGGCTATTTTCCGCGGATTTGGCGGACCGCGGACGCGATCCATTCTGTTTTCCAGTCGCGACCTTCGCGCGCGGCTTCACATTATCTTTGTGCAGCTTGTATTCGACCGAGTCAACCAGCGCCTGCCAGCTCGCCTCGACCACGTTGCTCGACAGTCCAACCGTGCCCCATCGGCGCTTGCCGTCGGTCGATTCGATCAGCACGCGGACGCGCGCCTCGGTGCCGGCGCCGTTGTCGAGCACGCGAACTTTGTAGTCGACGAGTTGCATCGCTTCGAGATTCGGATAGTACGGCAGCAGCGCAGAACGCAGCGCCGAATCGAGCGCGTTGACGGGGCCGTTGCCGATGGCGGAGTTGCGAGTGCGCAGGCCGTCGGGACCTTCGAGTACGACCACCGCCTCGCTGAAGGGCGCGCGATCCTCATGCCATTTGTCGTCGAACACGCGGAAGCTGACGAAGTTGAAATGTTCCTTCACGAGGCCGAGCGTGCGCAACATCAGCAGCTCGAACGACGCGTCGGCACCGTCGAAGGTGTAGCCTGCGCCCTCGAGGCGCTTGAGCTCGTCGAGCAGCGCGCCGATCTTGTCGTCGCTGGCCGCATCGATCTCGAGGCCGAACTCCTTGGCCTTGTACACGATATTAGCGCGCCCCGAGAGCTCCGAGAGCAGCACGCGGCGATCGTTGCCGAGCAGCGCGGGATCGATATGCTCGTAGGTCGCGGTGTTGCGCTGGATTCCCGAGACATGCAGGCCGCCCTTGTGCGCGAACGCGCTGCGGCCGACGTACGGCTGGCGCGCGAAGGGCGTGATGTTGGCGAGCTCGTAGACCAGCGTCGAGACCTCGCGCATCGTCTTGAGCTTCGCGGGCGGCACGCAATGGTAGCCGAGCTTGAGCTGCAAGTTCGCGACGACCGAGACAAGATTCGCGTTACCGCATCGCTCGCCGAAGCCGTTGACGGTGCCCTGCACTTGTGTCGCGCCCGCCTTCACACCGGCAAGCGTGTTGGCGACCGCGACTTCCGAATCGTTGTGACAGTGAATCCCGAGCGGGCAATTAACCGCCGCGCGCGCCGCCGTCACCGCCGCTTCGATTTCAACCGGCAGCCGGCCACCGTTGGTATCGCACAGAGCGATGAGCGTGACGCCTGCGTCGTCAGCGGCTTTCAGGCAAGCGAGCGCGTACTCGGGATTGTGAAAATAGCCGTCGAAGAAATGCTCGGCGTCGAAGATCGCCTCGTCGAAGTTCTTTTTCAGGAACGCGATCGTGTCGTTGAGAATTTCGAGATTTTCGTTGAGCGGAATTCTGAGCGCCTCACGCACGTGCATGTCCCAGGTCTTGCCGACCACCGTGGCGACCTGAGTCCCCGTGCGCAGCAGCAACTGCAGATTGCGATCGGCCGAGGCGCGCACTCCGGAGCGGCGGGTCGAGCCGAAGGCCGCAATCTTCGCGTGGCGAATCTTGATCTTCTTGATCTCTTTGAAGAATGCCGCGTCGCGATCGTTCGAACCCGGCCATCCGCCCTCGATGTAGTCGAACCCGAGATCGTCGAGCCGTTCCGCAATCGTGACCTTGTCCTCGACTGTCAGCGAAACGTCCTCGGACTGGCACCCGTCGCGCAACGTGGTGTCGTAAACCTGGATATGTTTTGCATCCGCCATCGGACTCAGACTGACTCCCGCGGCGCCGCGTTGGGGCCGCCGTCGCCGTTGATAAACGCGTCGTGCAGCGCACGCATCGCGAGCTCGCCGTATTTCGAATTGACCACGACCGACACTTTAATCTCAGAGGTCGAAATCATCTCGATATTAATTCGCTCGGTTGCCAGCACCTGGAACATGGTCGAGGCGACCCCCGAATGCGTCCGCATCCCGACGCCGACCACCGACACTTTGGCGACCTGGTCGTTGTGCCGTACGCTCAATGCGCCGATCTCGTTAGCGGTGCGCGTGACAATTTCGAGCGCGCGCTTCAGATCTTCGCGCCCGATGGTAAACGTCATATCGGTGCGGCCGTCGGCACTGGCGTTCTGGATAATCATGTCGACGACGATTCCCGCATCGGCAATCGGGCTGAAAATCTTCGCCGCGAGCCCGGGCCGATCCTCGACGCCAGCTATCGTTATCTTGCTCTGATTCTGGTCGAGCGTTATGCCCGAAACGAGCACGTCCTCCATTGACAGATCCTCTTGTCCGACCCATGTCCCCTCCGCTTCACCGAAGCTGGAGCGGACGACGAGCGGCACGTTGTAGCGGCGGGCGAGTTCCACGGAACGGGTTTGCAGGACCTTGGCGCCGAGGCCAGCCATCTCGAGCATCTCCTCGTACGAGACTCGCCCGAGTTTCTTTGCCTTGGGGCAGACGTTTGGATCGGCGGTATAGACGCCGTCAACGTCGGTATAGATTTCGCACGCGTCGGCTTTGAGAGCCGCTGCGAGCGCGACCGCGGTCAGGTCCGATGCGCCGCGGCCAAGCGTCGTGATATCGCCGTCGGGATTGACGCCCTGGTATCCTGCCACGACGACAATTTTGCCGTCATCGAGCGAGCGCATCACGCGATCGCATTGCACGGACTTGATTCGCGCGCGGCCGTGATTCGAGTCGGTCGTCAGGTTCATCTGAAACCCGAGAAACGAAACGGTGGGATGCCCCATCGATTGCAGCCGAATCGCGAGCAGCGCGGCCGAGACCTGCTCACCGGTCGCGACCAGCACATCAGTTTCGCGCGCGCTCGGCGATTCGCTCAGTTCGGAAGCGAGCTGGAACAGCCGATTAGTCTCGCCGGCCATTGCGGACACGACCACGACGATGCGATCGCCGCCGTCACGCGACCTGACGACGCGATCGGCGACCGCCTTGATACGTTCGATCGAACCGACTGAAGTACCACCGTATTTTTGAACGACCAATCCCACTAAAATGACCATGTACACCCTGAAAATGGGGTGATCGAGTATTATGATCGGAAAATGGGGCTCAAACCAGCCCCCATGCCGGCGGATAGTGGCCAATTAGGACACGACCCTCTGGGCCCGCGCACTCTATAAACGGACGTTGTGAACGACGCTGTCAGGTCCTGCTATGCGGGATCTTGGGCGCGGCGAACTTGGCGAGAGTAAAATAACGTCTGGTCTACCGCATTTCTGATCCGCACGTGTGCAGATTTGGCACATGTGCAGATTTGGCACACATTCGACCAAGGGCCGACTTCGATGAAGCCATAACGTTCACGTTATGTGGATGTACGGCCGCCGCGACGCGCAAACGCCAATCAACTTCCACTCGTCACGAGCGTGTCATTTTGGTCTAGGAGTGTGGAGGGGGGCGCTCGCTCGATGCTTGGCCAACACCGCGACGATGATATCGCGCGCGTGGAGCAGGACGGATTTCTGTTCGTCCGCCGAGACCTCGACGAAGCCAAGTCCTCGGAGCAGGAAAATTCCTTCAACAGCTAGCAGTGCGTGACGGACTTCATGCATATCGCCACCTTCCGATAGAAGCGGATCGAGTAGTTCGCGGTAATACCGTCGCACTGGCTCCAGCATGTCAGGGGCGTGCACCAATGCGGTTACGAGAAAAGCAGCCTTTTGCGTCGAGACGTCATCCTCGTCGAGTGCTTCCTCGATATGGGCCAGGACCAGTTCGACCGGCTCGGTCGGCCCGCCGCCGAGCCGGCGGTGCACGGCCTCCCGAAAGCGCGCCATCTCCCTTTCGAGCGCTGCGTGCACCAGGTCATCTTTAGTCGCGAAGCTATAGACGAGACCGCCCTTGCTTATGCCGGCACGTGCGGCGACGGCGTCGAGCGTGAAACTTCGGCCACCAGATTCAAGAATCACGGCCTCGGCGGCATCTAAAATCCTATCCCGATCGATCTCTTTTTTCCGGCTCAAAATCGACCTCTTGCTTTTCCGACTGCTCAGTCGTATATCTTTTCCGACCGAACAGTCGGATTAACACGGCGATATGCGCCGTGCAAGATTGTCTTCGAACTCGAGGAGGCGTGATCATGTTGGCCTGTCTCTCTCCCAATGGAATGAACCGCTATGACGGCGCGAGCGCGCCGGACCGGTTGCTGGTCGCCACGTCGACCGGCGTCACAACGCTGGCGCGCGAATCGTCCGGCGCCTGGCGTAAGGCCGGCACGGCGCTCGCCGGCCTGCACGCGACGACCTTGACGACCTTGCCGGGCCGGCCCGGCATTTTCGTCGGCACGCATGGCGATGGCGTGCTCTTCAGCGAAGACGGCGCGCGCTGGGAAGAGCGCAATTCCGGCCTCGCCTTCAAGAATGTTT
>Ga0182024_10024081_pt1 | contig 10848 bp, 5 predicted proteins | sample P32metaG_FD_120480 | JGI IMG/M metagenome (GOLD analysis project Ga0182024, IMG submission 120480) | Permafrost microbial communities from Stordalen Mire, Sweden - P3-2 metaG (Illumina Assembly) | ecosystem: Environmental > Terrestrial > Soil > Wetlands > Permafrost | place: Sweden: Stordalen... | reverse complement strand
GTAATTTTCGGGCGTCACCTTGCCAGAGAAAACTTCCCAGCGCCATTTGTCTATCAGCAAGCCAAACGGAAGGAACGCAACTTTATCAAGCGCGCGCTTCATCAGCAAGCCGATATCAGAAGAAGCTGGCGGAACATTTTCGAGCAAGCCGATCTGCTTCAGATACTCAGGCGTGACGGAAAGGGCTATCGTGTCGCCAATCGCTTCGTGAAATCCATCGTTAGCGCTGTTGCGAAACAGCGGCGGCTGCGTGTCGTACGCGCGCTGGTAGAAATTGTGGCCCAATTCGTGATGAATGGTCGTAAAGTCGTCGGACTTCTGCTCGATGCACATTTTGATGCGCAAGTCTTCCACGTAATCGATGTCCCACGCACTGGCGTGGCAAACTACATCGCGATCGCGCGGTTTGGTGAACATGGACCGTTCCCAGAAGGATTGCGGAAGCGCGGCGAAGCCGAGCGACATGAAGAAACGCTCGCCGTAATGCACCATTCCCACAGGTTCAATTTGCTTGGCTTTCAAAATTTCCGTTAAGTCATAGCCTGGATCGGCATTCGCCGGCGCAATCAGCGGATAAATGTTGGTCCAATCCTGCGACCACATATTTCCAAGCAGATGCGCGGGAATTGGCCGGTCTTCGCCGACCACGCCGGCTCCGTATTTCTTTTCGAGGTTCCAGCGTACGTAGGCGTGCAACGAAACGTACAGCGGCCGAACCTGTTGCCAAAGGCGGTCGAGTTCCGCGCCGAAAGCGTCAGGCGCCATGTCGTAATTCGAGCGCCACATCGCGCCCACATCCGCAAACCCAGTTTCACGAGCGCCCTTATTCGCGAGCTCCACCATTCGCGCATAACGCTTTCGCATTGGCGGCGCAATGGCGTGCCAGCCCTCCCAAGCACGCTCTAGTTCCTTGGGATCGCGACTCGTGGCCATCAAATGATCGAGGTCGCTTAACGAAAGACATTTTCCCTGCGGGCCGTCCGGGCACCACTTCCCTTTTCCGTAGTCGCTTTGCAGCGACGCATTGATCTGCGATAGTTCTGTGCTCTCAGCGCTATCGCGCGGCGCGGGAATATCTACCGATAGGCTGATGAGCTTCAGCTTGCGCGCCACGTCTTCAGGAAGTTGCAGCCCTTCATAACGCCGTGCTTGCCCGGCAAGTTCCGCTGTGGCTGCTTTCACCGCCTGGTCCGCCTCGGCCGCCATCTCCTCGGTATCCGGAGTAATAAACGTCTCTTGCACCCAGGCCGCTCGTTGCGCGGCAACCCAAAGTGTCAGCAAGCGCCTCTCCGCGCCTTCCACGAATTCGCGTGCATCTTCAGGCGTCGGCACGGAAGATTTCATCTGCGTCGGCGCAATTGCCTTCGCTGTGTTCGAATTTCGAATATCCGTCGTCATTACTTTTTCATTTCTCCTTGCGGCTAGTAGACCGGACGCCACAAACGCGCCAAAAAGCCCCAAAATCACCGCGATTCGCCGTCCAGCGTGTGCAAAGGTCATCACTCTCTCCGATCAGGAATGCGCTGCCGCGGGCGCGCGTACGCTTAGAATTTCGCCTACGGCCGCCAAGGCTTTCTCGATGCCGTCACGTTGCACGTCGCAGTGCGTAACCATGCGGATGGAATATTTGTCGGTAGGCCCACACAGGACTTTCTTTTTACCGAGTTCGGAAGTAATTTCCGCTGCCGTGCGACCCGTGCCGCGAACGTCGAAAATCACAATGTTGGTCACAACCTTTGTGGAATCCAGTGCAATTCCTTTTATTTTAGCGAGTCCGTTCGCCAGAAATTTCGCGTTTTCGTGATCAACGTGCAACTTCTTCGGCGACTCTTCCAAAGCAATTAGCCCGACGGCCGCCAGTACGCCCACTTGGCGCATGCCCCCACCGAGCATTTTGCGCGCGATGTGCGCCTTTTGAATAAACTCCTTTGAACCCACAACCATCGAACCCACCGGTGCGCCCAGGCCTTTCGATAAGCAAAACATAACCGAGTCGCAATCCCGCGTAAGCGTTGCTACGCTTTTTCCCACCGCCACCGCCGCGTTGAAAATTCGCGCGCCATCGAGATGCACTTTCAGGCCCGCCGCGTGCGCGTGCTTGCAAACATCTTCCATCACGGCCAGCGGGTACACCGTGCCGCCGTGCATGTTATGTGTATTCTCGAGCGCCACCAACGCCGTTTGCGAATAGTAGTAAGTTTTCGGACGGATCAACGGCTCAATCAAGTCCCAGGTCAGGATTCCATCCGGCGCAGGCGTCGTGCGCGGCATGCACCCAGCAACCGCGGACATCGACGCGAGTTCGTACTGATTGACGTGTCCGCGCTGCTCGCAAATCACCTCCATTCCAGGCTGCGCCCACGTTTTGACCGAGATCAGGTTTCCCATCGACCCGGTCGGCACAAACAATGCCGCTTCGCGCTCGAAAATTTCCGCAGCGCGTTCTTGCAACCGGTTGACGGTGGGATCCTCGCCGTAAACGTCATCCCCCACCTCTGCTTCCGCCATCGCGCGGCGCATGGCCGCGGAGGGGCGCGTCACCGTATCGCTTCGCAAATCCACAATATCCGTCGCACTCTTATTTTCAGCCGAGGATGTGTACACGCTCGCTCCTTATCCCAGCAATTCCACAAACACATTATTCGAAACTGACAATCGATCCGGCGCAAGGCGCAACCGCTCCCCGTTCAGTTGCAAGAAACCCTGCTCAGCCAAGGGAGCGATGCGGTTTCGCAGATCCACGTGATACTCACGCTCGATTCGCTCCAAATCAACACCGTCAAGTTGCCGCAAACCCAAAAAGAGTTCTTCTTCCAACGCCTGCGCCGAACTCACCGTTTCAATTTGTTCGCGCGGAGAAGTTCCCTGCTCGACGCACGCCACGTATCGCGCTGAATCGTGAATATTGGCCCAACGCTTCACACCGTCAAACGAATGCGCTCCCGCTCCGAAACCAGTATAAGGTTTCCGCTGCCAATATTTCGAATTGTGCAGCGAACGCATGCCCGGCAGCGCCCAGTTCGAAATTTCGTAATGTTCGTACCCCTCTGCCGCCAGTCGCGTGCGCGCCGAGTCGTAGAAATCCGCAATCGAGTCGTCCGCTGGAATCTCGGCCGCGCTATACCGATTGCCGCCGGCGAGTGACTCCGCACCCAGCCTGCTACCTTCATCGATTTCCAGCATATATATCGATAAGTGTTCCGGACGGATGAGCAAAACTTGCGCGACCGACTCCTCCCACGATTCGCGGGTTTGGTGCGGAAGGCCAGCAATCAGGTCCAGGCTAATATTCGAGAGGCCGGCGTCGCGCAACTTAGTGATCGCAGAGAAAATATCCGCGCGCCGATGCATTCGTCCCGCAGCCTGCAGTTCTATATCGTTAAACGACTGCGCACCCAGGCTAATACGATTAAATCCAGCGGCAATCCACGCGCGAGCCTTCTCGGGCGTAATTGTCTCGGGATCAGCTTCGAGAGTCACCTCCCCTGCCGATGACGAAAACCGAGAAGAGAGCGTGTCGAGAATTTTTCGCAGGAGCGCCGGGTCAAGCAAACTTGGAGTTCCACCGCCGAAGTAAACTGTATCCGCGTTCTCCGGATTGGCCGAAACTGATTCGACGATCTCCCGGCAAATCGCTTCAGCGTACGGGAGATAGCGGTCCCGCGACACAACGCCGGTGTGAAAATTGCAATACGTGCACTTGGTCTGGCAGAAGGGCACCTGGATGTATATACCTAGCGTCATTGCTCGGAAGTGATTGTACCTCAGCTGGATTCAAGCGCGGTCGGGCACAATTTTGATACGTAGCTCTCGAGTTCGCGGCCCATCGAACTCCGCAAAGAAAATGGCCTGCCATCGGCCTAGCGAGAGTTTCCCATCCTCAATCCACAGTGTTTGCGATGATCCAACCAGCGCGGTCTTGATGTGCGAGTCGGAATTTCCTTCGTCATGCTTGGAGTTAACGACCACGGGGACGAGCCGTCGAAAGCCGCCTCAATCTCCCTCGCAACTGCCGGATCGTAGCCTTCATTAATCAAAACTCCCGCTGTCGTGTGCGGTACATAAAGATGGCAAATACCGTCGTTGCAGCCTGAATCCCGCACGGCAGACTTCACTTCCTCGGTCACATCCTGCAGTTCCGTTCTTCTCGAGGTTTTCACGATTATCTTGCGATTAAATGAGCCGCTGTGCTTATTTACCGTTGTCATTGCTGATGCTTCCTCCGAATCTCAATCATTTTATCCAGTTCCACACTCGCCGCCACATTTGCAGCACGCTTCCCCAATGCAGTAAACTTCTCGATTCGTTTGAGCATAGGGGGCTTTATGTTGGTGGTGATGCAGGCGAAGGCGACGGACGAGCAAATCCGCGCAGTCTGCGATCGAATCGAGTCGCTGGGATATAAAGCGCATCCGATTCCCGGGTCGGGACGCACGGCGATTGGCATCACCGGAAATACCGGAACGGTGGATATAGCTTCGGTCGAGTCGATGTCCGGCGTGGTTGAATGCATACCGGTAAGCAAGCCTTACAAACTGGTGAGCCGCGACGTCAAACAAGAAGACACCGTGGTGCGAATTCCCACTCATTTGGGAGACGTAGTTTTCGGCGGCACCCAGGTGGCCATAGTCGCGGGTCCCTGCGCGATCGAAACCCGCGAACAGACCCTTACAATCGCGGGGCACGTGAGCGCGTCCGGTGCGCGATTGTTCCGTGGCGGAGCTTATAAGCCTCGAACATCGCCCTACAGCTTTCAGGGCCTTGGCGAGCCTGGTCTGAAAATTCTGGCGCAAGTGAGAGAAGAATTCGGGCTTGGCATTGTGACCGAGGCTATTGATAACGAATCGCTCGATCTGGTTGAAAAATATGCGGACGTGATTCAGATTGGCGCTCGGAATATGCAGAATTTTTCGCTGCTAAAGCGCGCCGGACGTTCGAAAAAGCCTGTGTTGCTGAAACGCGGGATGTCCGCCACACTCGACGAATTCCTAATGGCAGCCGAGTACCTGATGTCCGAAGGCAACTATAACGTGATCCTGTGCGAGCGAGGCGTGCGCACGTTCTCCGATTACACGCGAAACACGCTCGATCTGAGCATCATTCCTGCCGTGCAACGCCGCAGCCATTTGCCGATCGTCGTGGACCCATCGCACGGAACGGGCCGGCGCAACAAAGTCCTGCCGCTTTCGCGCGCGGCTGTAGCTGCAGGGGCTAACGGAATCCTGGTTGAAGTCCATCATGATCCAGACCACGCGCTGTCTGATGGTCCGCAATCCATCCTGCCGGAAGAGCTCAATCAATTGATCCATGAAGTGCGCCAGATTGCGCAAGTCTTAGGCCGCACGATCAATTGAGTAACTAGCGATTTCCTGCCCTTTTTTCGCGCCTCTCCACATATACTTTCGCCGTTGAGAAAAGCTCGTATTAATGCGCGCTTTATTTTTCTGTTGCTTCTACTCGGCGGCCTCGCTTTCCGCGAAGTCTCCCTGGAATTGCGTCCATCTTTCCTCAGGCCGGGCCTTCATCTGTTTGCTTATGTGGGCAACACAGCCGATGGAACGCTCACCGCAGTCGATTTGGTCAAGCTGTCGGCAGTATCCACGATTGCCGTCGGCGCGGGACCAAGCGGCCTTCGCGCACATCCCACTCGAAACGAAATATGGGGATTGAGTTCGGCGGGCGGGTACGCTTGGGTCCTCGACACAAACTCGAATCGAGTTGTGGCGAAAATAGCTGTCGGCTCCGAACCTTATGCGCTCGACTTTTCACGCGATGGCCGCCGCGCTTACGTTGCGGCTTCCGGCTCGAACACGATCGTCGCCATCGATTGCGCTACACGACAGATAGTCGCGCGGGGAAGCGCAGGGCGGCGGCCATGGATCGCACGCGTCGCGCCATCCGGCAAAATTGTGGTGGTTTCTAATCGCGACGATTCCTCTATTTCTATTCTCGATGCCACATCGCTGGCTTCCCTGGCCGTAGTTCCGGTAGCAGCGCAGCCGGAGCAGTTGGCAATATTGCCCGATAGTTCCAAGGTCTTCGTAACCTCCGGCGCGGCGAACCTGATCTCGGCCGTAGATTTGAAACAGAACGTCTTGCTGGCGAATCTTTCGCTGGGCGGCGCTGCCGGCGATCTGATCATGAAACCCGATGGAGGCGAGCTTTACATTCCTTCAGCCGACGCCCACGGTCTTCTGATCGTCAACACTTTAACTAACGAGGTGGACGATTTCCTGCTGCTCGGGATGTCACCTGCTTCGGGTACCTTTTCGATTCCCGACCAGAGGCTTTACGTTTCCGATTCGGCGTCGGGGCACGTAATTCCCATAGCCATCGACGTTCGACAGGCCGGACGCCCCATTCCAGTCGGACAAAATCCTCGTACTTGCCTGCTTACGCCGGGAGGCGACATTCTTCTGGTGGTTGACGTTGCGTCGAATGATCTGGCCGTGATTCGCGCAAAGACCTCGGCGCTAATCACGTTGATTCCCGTGGGCGGAAAACCTCGAGACGTCGCTATCAAGGTGTTTTAGATATACCGTGGGGCTTACGAACCCAGCGTGCTTAGCCCGCTACTGAACGATTAAAGTCAGCCCGAGGGTACGCGTCGCTCCTCCTGCTGTAGCCGTTACCGTCAGCGAATAAGTATTGGCGGTTTGGGCTGCTCCTGTCCCGCCGCCGCACGCGGACATCGCCACGGAAAATAGCACGAGCAACACCAGAGCCGGGGAGATCCACAGGGCTCTAGACGAATCCAGGTTCGCGCGACGCTTCAGGTTTGCCAGCGCAAACATTCCGAGCAGGGAAATCGCGATCAAGCACCAATTCCAAGGCGGCCAACGAAATTGCCGTGCATTTGGATTCCCTGCGCTCGTTCGCGTAGTGACGCTCACTTGAAAAGGAGTCTGCCCATTCGCGGCTACGTTCACGGTGGAAGCTGACGTCATACATGTTCCGCCTGGAACCGAGCCGGTGCACGACATAGCCACAGCTCCCGAAAACCCTCCGACGGACGTAACGTCGAGCTGGTAGGTCGCCGTCATTCCCGAACTAACAGTAATACTGCTTCCCCCTACTGCTGGCGGCGCTGGGCAGAAGTCCGTTGCGGTTCCACTTAAGACCACAGTCTGCGGACTGCTCGCTGTATTGTCCGTCAAAATCAGATTGGCGTTCTTTGCCCCGGTAGTGGAGCCGCATTGCGCTCCCGCGGAAGGCGCAGCAGGATCAAACGTAATCTGTATCGTGCAAGTGCCGCCAGCAGGAACAGCCGTGCAATTGTTTTTGGGCGTGAAATCAGCAGTGTCGCTCACGCTGACATTGCTTACAGTTAGCGCGCCTTGGCCGGTGTTGGTTAGCGTAATCGGAACCGGCGTAGTCGGAACTCCTACCAGTTGATTCCCGAAAGTTATGCTCGAAGGTGAGAGCGAAACTCCTGCTACGACCACCGTCCCCGAGAGGGCCACGGTTTGCGGACTCTGTGGAGCGTTGTCCGAAACGCTTAGCGAAGTTGCGCGACTCGCTGGGCCAGAAGCCGAAGGATCGAATTCCACCATAATGTGACACGAGGAGTTCGCGCCGAGGCTTGGCGGGCAGTTGTTCGTCTGGATAAAATCCGCGGAGTTTGCGCCGGTCAGCGCGATCCCACCGATCCCAACCGGAACGTTCCCCGTGTTCGAAACCGTTACGGTCTGCGCCGCACTGGTTGTACCCGCGCCCTGAGGGCCAAAGTTGAGACTCGTAGCAGATAGCGTGATTGATGGAGCGACGCCCGTTCCCGTCAGAGAAACCATCTGCGGGCTGCCACTGGCGTTATCGCTGAGATTCAAGCTCGCATTCTTGGCGCCGCTTGATGTTGGCGAAAAGTTGATCGACACCGTACAGTTCGTCCCGGCCGCGACCACGCCGCTTGCGGGACAGGGATTGCTCCCAGCTTGAACAATTCCAAAACTCCCTGCGTCCACTCCCGTAACTGCGATACTCGATACGTTCAAAGCAGCGCTGCCTTGATTTGTAAGCGTGGAGGATTGTAAACCGCTAGTCGTGCCGACGGATTGCGCCGCAAATCCCAGCGCCATCGGAGATATAACCACGAGCGGAGCCGGAGTCGTCCCGACGCCACTCATTGGAACCGACTGCACCGCGCCCGCTACATTCCCTGAATTGTCTGTGACGTTCAGGCTGGCGTTAAACGCGCCAACGGTAGATGGCACGAAAGATACTTGCATGACACAACTCGCGCCCGCGGCGATCATGTTTGGAGCGGTGCAGGTATTCTGCCCTAACGAAAACTGACCAACGCTACCCGAAAAATTGAATTCTGTAATTTGCAATGGCTGATTGCCCGTATTCACCAAAGTGACTTCCTGGGAGGGCGAACTCGTTCCAGCCGGCACATTTCCAAAGTTGACGTCCCCCGGCGACGGCACCGCCAGCGGCCCTGCGCCCGTGCCAAACAAGGCGAGAACCTGCGGACTCCCAGGTGCGCCGTCGGTAACGCTGAGCGCGGCGCCTTCAAGGCCGACTACGCTCGGAACGAATTGCATTTCGAAGCTACAGGATGCACCGGGGCTGATTGCCGAGGTCAAGCAAGCCGACGTATTCACGGCCGAAAAGTCCACGCTATCAGGACCGGTGATGCCGATAAAGGATACGGATAGAGGCGCGTCCCCAGTATTAATGATAGCCACCGGCAATTGGGCATTGTTGGGCATTCCCACAGGCTGGGATCCAAAGTTTAGGTTCGCGGCATTGAAGGAGACGCTCGGGTTAGCCGCCGTGCTCGCCGCAATTTCCACCACGAATGCGTCATTCTGAGGAACAGATAATTGGCAACTGGCACATAAAAGCTGAAATCCGTTTCCAGGAGTTGCGGTTCGTGGGAAATCTGCGGTGGTTGTGGCCCCCGCAACATAGGCGTTGCCCGACGCGTCCACGGCAACCGCATTTCCCTGCGAGCCTGCCGTTAATCCCACCGCTGCGGTGCCGCCGAGTGGTGTGGAATAAATAAGTGACGCTCCCGCCGGCGAAGTGGGATCGAGCAGGGCAACGAACGCATCCGAGTCGCCGTTAAACGGCTGAAAATTATCCTGCCACGGAAAATTCCACGACGTTGTAGTGCCCGCGACGTAGATTTGGTTCAAAGCGACGAATGAAACACTTTGGCCCGCGTCCGTTTCCGAGCCACCGAGATAGCTTGAGTATGCCAGCGAAGTAACTCCCGTGATGGCGTCCTGAACGATCACCGATAGAAAGGAGTTCGCAGTACCTTTGAGGTTTGTCTGAAAGGCTGCCACCGATCCATTGATGGGAAAGTTCGACGATTGGGTTGAACCGGTCACGTAGGCTGTCGCCGGTAGATTCGTACCCACCGCGATCGACAGCGCTTTGTCAGCACCTCCACCGCCAAGAAAAGTGGCGTATGACAAATCCGCCGCTCCGTTTCCTGCCGGCATTAACTTCATCACGAATCCATCGGACGGATCGCCTCCGTAGGTGGCTTGAAAACCGTTCGCGATATTCATGCTTGTGCCAGGATTGGTGGAGTATCCGGCGAGAAACGCATCACCCGAGGCATCGACGGCGACGCTTGCTATCGTGGCTTGTGCATCGATACCGAGGTACGTGCAATATTTCAGGCTTGGTGTGATAGTAGGCTGAAAAATTGCCAGAAAACCATCGCTGATCCCTCCTCCATATGACGTTTGAAATGCCCCCGTAGTGGCGGGCAGGTCCGCGGAACTGGTGTCCATGGCTACAAATATATTGCCCGAACTATCCATCGCGATCCCGCCGGGGCCTTGGGTAGCCTCAGCGCCACTTCCGCCGAAAAGGGTGGAAAAGACAAGCTGCGCGCCTGTAGCGCTGATCTCCGTGACTGTCGCGTCGTTAGCCCCGGCCGTTCGCAAACTACTGTCTGTAACTGGAAAGTCGGTGGAGGTCGTGGTTCCCACGATCGCGGCATTTCCGTTTGCGTCAACCGCCAGCCGCGCGCCTTCCTCGTCTCCGCTGCCGCCAATGAACGTCAAATAAACCAGAGAGTTCGCGCCGCTTTTCGTAGGGTCGATTTTCGCGACAAAATAATCTGAATCTCCGCCGCCCGGTCCAAGCTTTGTCGAAGACTCCGAGAATAATGTGGCCGACGTCGTCGTACCGCTCACGTACACCTTCCCGGTGGAATCCACGGCGACGCTTGTCGCAATGTCGTCGCCGGCGCCTCCCAAGAAGGTCGAATACTGCACGTTCAGCGTAGGGTCGATCACCAACGTTCCTGCTGTCGCCGCGCCGCTCGGCCTATGTTTTGCGAAATTTGCCAGATCAAATCGCGCACTGGCATCCCGCGACTCGATATGGAAGCCTACCGTGCCATCGGGCTCGATCACGTACCCGCCGTCCACCGCGCGGCGTTCTCGCGTCAAGTCTGACGAATCCCGCGGCCCGGATTCTCCTCTAGTTAGCTCTTCATACATGGCGGGGTTCTGCATAAGAAGCTTTTGTCCAGCGGCGAAAATTACAAGATTTCCGCTTGCATCGACCGCCAGCCCATCAGCGCCCGAAATTCGTAAGCGTAGGCTTCGCGCATCCGTTTCCGGTGACACGCGCAAGTCGTATTCGAGCGCGTTTTTATTTCCATAAGCAACGACATCCACCCCCGGCAGCGCAGTTCGTGCGGTCGCTCGAGAAAAACGAGGCACATGAGTTCGCCACTTCGCGGGACGGTTCCCGATGAAATAGTTGGTCTGGCCGGCCAATTTCTCTTGCCCTCGCCATTGCAGGTTTCCGGCATCAGCGCTCGGAGGATTATTTTCACGCGGAGTCGTCGGAATTTCTGGGGCCTTTTGATGCGGGACC
>Ga0182024_10024080_pt1 | contig 10848 bp, 12 predicted proteins | sample P32metaG_FD_120480 | JGI IMG/M metagenome (GOLD analysis project Ga0182024, IMG submission 120480) | Permafrost microbial communities from Stordalen Mire, Sweden - P3-2 metaG (Illumina Assembly) | ecosystem: Environmental > Terrestrial > Soil > Wetlands > Permafrost | place: Sweden: Stordalen... | reverse complement strand
GCTGGGTACCATTGCCACGCATCGCTGTCCTCGGTCGGGATATTGGCGTCGGTGTCGACATGCGCGAAATACTGCAGGCGCCACGGGTCGACTTCGCAAATGGGCATGGTCAAACAACGAAGGACGGACAACAGAGGGCAGACAATAATCCGTCGGGTATCATCTGTCCTCTGTCATCCGCAGCGCGTGCACACTGAAATTTCCGTCGCTCCAGACCTGCAACGGCAGCCAACCACTGCCGCGCGCCAGCGCCTGAAACGATTCGACGGTATATTTGTAGCTGTTCTCGGTATGGATGGTCTCGCCGGCGCGAAAGCCGATCGTCTTGCCGTTGACCTTCACCTTCTGCCGCTTGGTGCTGGCAAGGTGCATCTCGATCCGGTTGTGCTCGCGATTATAGCAGGCGTGATGCTCGAACGTGGTCAGGTCGAAATTGGCGCCGAGTTCGCGATTGATGCGCGCCAACAGATTGAGATTGAATTTGGCGGTCACGCCTTCGGCGTCGTTGTAAGCTGGGCACAGAATCTTGGTGTCCTTGACCAGATCGACGCCGATCACCAGCACCGCGCCGTGGCCAAGAATGGCGCCGGCATGGCGCAGAAATTTCGCCGCCTCATGCGGCTCGAAATTGCCGATGGTGGAGCCGGGGAAAAATCCCACCCGCGGCAGCATGGCGATCGCCGCCGGCACATCAAAGCTTTGCGTGAAATCGCCGACCACCGGATAAACGGCAAGGTGCGGGAAATCACGGCGCAGCTGCGCCGCGTCCTGTTGAAGAAAATCGCCGGAAATATCGACCGGCACGTAAGCCTCGACCGTCACCGCGGCGCCGAGCAGAATGCGCGCTTTCCGGCTCGAACCCGCGCCGAATTCGATCAAGGCGCAATTCGTTGGGAACAAGGACGCGATCGCCGGCGCATTTTCCCGCAACAGCGCCAGCTCGCAGCGCGTCGGATAATATTCCGGCAGTTGCGTGATGCGCTCGAACAAAGCGGATCCGGCCGCATCGTAGAAATATTTCGGCGGCAGCCGCTTCGGCTTCGCCGAGAGGCCGGCGAGAATGTCGGCGGCGAATGGGTCCGCCGTTTCGATGAGCGGTGCCGCGCGGAGCGCGGTTTGTCGGGCGCTTGCCATGGATTTACTCAGCGTTCGTACTCGGCGAGCCGCAATCCGGAAAATTGCCAGCGCGCCGGCGGATAAAAAAAGTTGCGATAAGTCACGCGCGAATGGCCGCCCGGCGTCGCCAGCGACGAGCCGCGCAAGACCATCTGATTGACCATGAACTTGCCGTTATATTCGCCGAGCGCGCCCGGCGCCGCCTTGTATCCCGGATAGGGCGAATAGGCGCTGCGTGTCCATTGCCAGACCATACCGAAGGGGTCGGCGATGGCGCCGCGTCTGGCCGCCACCTCCCATTCTTCTTCGGTCGGCAGATGCTTTCCCGACCAGCGGGCAAAGGCATCAGCTTCGTAATAGCTGACGTGGCAGACCGGCTGCGCCGGATCGACCGGCCGCAAGCCACCGAGAGTCATCGAGAACCAGGCGCCGTCGACCTTGCGCCAATAGCCCGGCGCGTTCCAGCCTTGCGCCTCGACAGTCGAAAAACCGTCGGACAGCCACAGCGTCGGCGTGGTGTAACCGCCATCGGCCATGAAATCGAACCACTCGCCGTTGCTGACCAGGCGCGGCGAAAGCCATACCGGCCGCAGCACGATTTCATGCGCCGGCTCTTCGTTGTCGAAGCAAAAGCTGCCGCCGCCGTGGCCGATCGTATCGAGACCGGACAGCGTCGCCGCAGGCATCGCGCGCTTATCCGGGAGCGGCCAATGCCAATCCGGATCGTAAGCCGGGCTCGTCTCGTTGAGCGAAAAGGCGTGCAAAATGTCGGTCAGCAACAATTCCTGATGCTGCTGCTCGTGATTGAGTCCGATCTCGATGATCGGAGCGATCTGATCGAAATCGCTTATGGTTTCGATCAGCTCGGACACCGCCGCATCGACGTAGGCGCGATAGGCGGCAACCTCTGCCGCGCTCGGCCGCGTTACCAGGCCACGCTGCGGCCGCGCCGCGCGCGGTCCGGCGGAGACGTAATAGGAATTGTACAAATAAGCGAAGCGCTCATCGAATGGAGTATAGTCTTTGACATAGGGCCTGAGCAGAAACTGCTCGAAGAACCAGGTGACGTGCGCGCGATGCCACTTAGTGGGGCTCGCGTCGGGCATCGATTGGACCACCTGGTCTTCCGGCGACAGCAGAGCGGCGCGCCGTTCTGTCTCGGCCCGAACGCTGTGAAAGGCTTCGCGCCAATGCTGCCGCGGATCGGCGTCCGGCCGCTCCGCAATGGCAACCTTGCTCGCCGTAAGGGGATCGGCCGAATCAGCGAACCGCACGCGCTTGGACAGGACGGAGCCTGGCATTGATAATGTCCGCAAAAGGCGGGATTAACTAGAGAATTCAAGGCCTGGGAAGATAATCAGTCGTCGGCGGGTTGGTTCCATAAATGAGCGATCCGTCGCAGACTGCAATGCCCATCGACGTCTCCTAACGCGGATGTGATTGCACAACCGAAACGACACGATAATCGCAGCAAAGTTGTCGTAAGTCCATCTATCACCGTATGTTTGCCGCCATGGCCGCTATGCGCTTGACGTCAATGACTAACCGCGGTCGCCAGCGGCGAATCGGGGGATGAGGAAACCGGGATGACGAAACGCATCAAGAAAAAGCCGAGCGGCAAACCGATGCTACCACGCGAGCGGAGCGATTTTTCCGCCATTGTCGACCGTCCGCCACTAAAACTTCCGGACGGCGCGCGTATCGTGTTCTGGACCATCGTCAATCTCGAAGTCTGGGACATCGGCAAGCCGATGGCGCGCCAGGTGCTGGCGCCGCCGACCGGGGTGACACAGCTTCCCGACGTGCCGAATTGGAGCTGGCACGAATACGGCATGCGGGTCGGCGTGTGGCGCTTCTTCGATCTCTACAAGCGTCTGAACATCCGGCCGACGCTCGCCATCAATGCGCGGGTCTGCGAGGATTACGCGCGCGTTGCGCAAGAAGCCAAGAACGACCGCTGGGAATTCATGGGCCATTCCTACGAACAGGGCCCGATTCACAAGGAGCCCAATCAGAAAGCGATGATCGCCCGCTCGCTCGATGTGGTAGAGCGCTTTACCGGCAAGCGGCCGCGCGGCTGGCTCGGCCCCGGCCTGACGCAAACATTGGAAACGCCCGATCTTCTGGCCGCTGCCGGCATCAAATACATCGGCGATTGGGTCTATGACGACGAACCGACGACGATCCGCACCGCGAACGGCCCCCTGGTCACGCTGCCCTATACGATGGAGCTCAACGACATTCCAATGATGGCGGTGGCCCACCACGAGGCTGATTATCTCTTCAAGCGCACCGTCGATCAGTTCGACCGGCTCTACGCCGAAAGCGAAAAGCGCGCGAAAATTCTGGCGCTGGCGATACATCCCTATCTGAGCGGCCAACCGCATCGCATCAAATATCTCGAAGCAATCTATGATTACACCCGCCGCTTTGACGGCGTCGTGTACTGGACCGGCGATCAGATCTTGGATTGGTATTTGAAGAGCGCGGTCACGAAATGATTCGCGCCGCCGTTCTGCTCGCCGTGTTACTGACCACGGGCGCCGCCAATGCCGCCGCGCCGTGCCGCACCAGCGGCCCCTTCAACCAGTGGCTCGCCGCTCTGGAGCGCGAGGCCGTGGCGCAGGGCATTTCGCAAAGCACGATCGCCGAAGCGGCGCCCTACCTCACCTACGATCAGCGCATCGTCAATATCGATCACGGCCAGCGCGTCTTTACCCAAACGTTCCTGGAATTCTCCGATCGCATGGCCGCGGCCTACCGTATTCAGCGCGGCCAGGCGCTGATCAAGAAATATGAGCCCATCTTCGCCCGCATCGCGGAGCAATACGGCGTGCCGGCGCCGGTCATCGTGTCATTCTGGGGCCTGGAAAGCGATTTCGGGGCGAACATGGGCAATTACCGCTCGCTGCCGTCGCTGGTCTCGCTCGCTTACGACTGCCGGCGCGCCGACCGCTTTCGCGCGCAACTGCTCGACGCGCTGCGCCTCATCCAGCGCGGCGATCTGCGACCCGACGAGATGGTCGGCTCCTGGGCCGGCGAGCTCGGCCAGACCCAGATGATGCCGTCGGAATATTACAAGTACGGCGTCGACTATGACGGCGACGGCAAGCGCAATCTCTTGCGCAGCGTGCCGGACGTGCTCGCCTCCACCGCCAATTATCTCGTCGGGCTCGGCTGGAAGCGCGGCGAGCCGTGGCTCACCGAAGTCCGCGTGCCAGCCAACATGCCGTGGCAACAGGCCGATCTTGATATCCAATTGCCGCAAGCCAAATGGGCGGCCTATGGCGTTACCCTCGCCGACGGCCGGCCGCTGCCGGCAGACAATTTGCCGGCCGCGCTCCTGTTGCCGATGGGACGGCTTGGTCCGGCATTTCTGGTCTATGCGAATTTCCAGGTCTATTTGCAGTGGAACAATTCGCTGGTCTATTCGACCACGGCCGCTTATCTCGCGACTCGCATCGCCGGCGCTCCGCCGCTTCATCGCGGCAATCCGCCGCCGGCGCTGCCGTTTGCCGACGTCAAAGCGCTGCAGGCCATGTTGGCGCATGCCGGCTACGACGTCGGTGCCATCGACGGTTTTCTCGGCCTGAAAACCCGCCAGGCGGTCAAGGCGATGCAGCAGAAATTCGGGCTGCCGGCGGATTCCTATCCGACCGCCGAATTGCTGGCGCGCATGCGGGCCGGACATTAGGAAGGAACATGACCAAGCAAATTCGCCGCGTCGTCACCGGACATAATACAGCCGGGCGATCGATCTTCGCTATCGACGGCCCCACCCCGCATGTGTTCAGCCGCACCAAGGGCAGCGCCATCGTGCACGAGCTGTGGGAGACGACCGGCACGCCGGCCGACAATCGCGGCAATGCCGATGCCATCAGCCGCGGTCATCGTCTGCCGCCGCCGAAAAACGGCTCGGTGTTCCGCGTCATCGAATATCCGCCTGATTCCGAGCGCCTTGCCGCGATCGCGCGCGAGCATGCGCTGCCCGACGACTCTGGGCGCGCGGCGGCCACCGACCGCAACAATCCGCGCCATCCCGGCTTTCACAAAACCGCAACGATCGATTACGCCATCGTTTTGGCGGGCGAAATCCACGCGATGATGGACGACGGCGAGGTTTTGCTGAAAGCCGGCGACGTCCTTGTCCAGCGCGGCACCAACCATGCCTGGAGCAACCGTACCCAAGAGCCGGCGGTGATCGCATTCGTGCTGATCGACGCCGAGCCGGTGTGATCGCGGCCGAATGCCGCCCGGATCGTGACATAATAATGTGCCATTGCGTCCGTGGACGAACGGCAAAGCTTGCTGCTGGAGGACTGCCGGCAGCAGCGTTCGGGCTGGGGGCGGCATCCTGTCTCGGGGCTGGATCGAGTGTCTTCCAATTCGCTTCGCGGTAAGCGCTTGACCGCAACCGGTGCGGTGACGGAAGATACTGAAAAGACAGTAGTTTCTCTTTATTCCAAAGTGAAACAACACACTGCTCGCCTGGACCTGACCGCCGTAATGTTACATTATAACGTCATATTTGCACGCCACCACGGACAGCCGCGCGTGCGCCGCCGCATCAGCGAAAATGGAACGCACGAGATGAAGCACAATGTTCGCGCGCCGCGACGGGACTCAACCCGCGCTTTGAAGACGAGAATAGCCGCGGCCTTTGCCGCCATGCTGCTGGTTGCGGTTCCGCTGGCGCCTTCGGCCTTGGCACAAAGCAGCCCCACGCCTCCCCCAGCCGCCACGACCCCCATGGCGCCCAGCCCGGATACTGCGACGACGCCGAATACGCCGACCGCAGTAGCACCGGCCGCAGCGACGCCCGCCCCATCAAATGCAGCAACACAGGCGCCAGCCGCCACCGCGCCCCTGCCGCCGAACGCCATGGCGCCCGCCGCGGCATCGATGCCGCCAAATGCTACGGCGCCGGCCGTAGGCGAACCGCCGCCAGGCGAGCACATGGTCAGCGGCGCCGACCTGCCGGAAGATCTCTCGCCCTGGGGCATGTTCGAGAATGCCGATCTAATCGTGAAGGGCGTCATCATCGGGCTCGCTTTCGCATCGCTGGTGACCTGGACGGTATGGCTCGCCAAGACGCTGGAATTGCGCACTGCGCGGAGCGAAGTGCGCCGCGATATCCGCATTCTCAACAGCGCCGCGACTTTCGCCCAGGCCCATGAGCAATTGCGCGACGGCGACAGCCCGGTGGCGCAACTGATGCAATCGACAGCCCAGGAAATCCGGCTGTCCGCCAATCTGCGCGCCGAAGGTTTGAAAGAGCGCATCGCGCTGCAACTCGAGCGCATCGAGATGGCGGTGAGCCGGAGAGTTTCGCGCGGCACCGGCGTTCTCGCCACCATCGGCTCGACTGCGCCCTTCGTCGGACTATTCGGCACGGTGTGGGGCATCATGAATAGCTTCATCGGCATTTCGAATGCCCACACCACCAATCTGGCGGTGGTGGCGCCCGGCATCGCGCAAGCGCTCCTTGCCACCGCCTTCGGCCTGGTCGCCGCCATTCCGGCGGTGATGATCTATAACGTGCTGGCGCGGCAGACCGCGCATTACCGCGCCTATCTCGGCGACGCTTCGGCGCAGGTGATGCGGCTCGTCAGCCGCGATCTCGACCGCGCCAAAATGCCGATGCCGCAGGCCGCCGAGTAATCCCGAGCTAAAGTCGAGTTTAGTCCCATGGCCATCCGCCTCGATCACGGCACCGACGAACTCACCGAAGTGCACGACATCAACGTCACGCCGTTCATCGACGTGATGCTGGTGCTGCTCATCATCTTCATGGTGGCGGCGCCGCTGGCGACGGTCGACGTCGCGGTCGACCTGCCCTCCTCCTCCGCGCCGCAGCAGCAGCGGCCGCCGAAGCCGGTCTACGTCACGCTCAAGGCCGACGGCTCGCTGGCGGTCGGCGACAACACGGTGTCACCCGACGCGCTGCCCGGCGTGCTGGCGAGTGCCACCGGGGGCGACAAGGAGCAGCGCATCTTCATGCGCGGCGATCGCGCCGTGCCTTATGGCGACGTCATGAAATTGATGAACGTATTGCGCGATTCCGGTTATCTCAAAATCGCCCTGGTCGGCATGGAATCGCGCGACGCGAAATGAACGTATCTTCGCTCACCTGGTTCGATGACGACGACCCGCGCGATCTGCGGCGCTGGGCGATTGCCGCGCTCGTCGTGCTTGGCGTCCATCTCGCCGCCATCGCCGCTTACATCTATGTGCACAGGCCGGACGTAATCGGCGACGATACGACGCCAATCGCGGTGGATTTTTCGCCGACCGACGACACCGTCGATCAGCCCGAAGTGGCGCCAACCCCCGAACAGCCGCCGCCCGAGGTCGAGAAGCCGCCGCCCCCACCGCCCCCGGAACCGCAAGCCGTCGCTGCTCCCGAGACCCCACCGCCACCGCCGAAGGTCGAAGAACAGAAGCCGCCGACGCCGGCCATGCCGGCCCGCAGCAAGGGCGGCGCGCCGCATATCGCGCCGGCATGGCAGACAAGCTTGGTGCGGCATCTGGAACAGTTCAAGCGCTATCCAAGCGCGGCGCAGGAGCATGGCGAGGAAGGCGTGGTGCTCTTAAGCTTCAGCGTCGACCGCACCGGCCACGTGCTGGAGCACCGTGTGGCGCGCAGCTCGGGCTATCCGGCGCTCGACGACGAGGTCATGTCGATGATCGAACGGGCGCAGCCGCTGCCGCCCTTCCCCACGACCATGACCGAAGCCAAGCTCGATCTCACCGTGCCGATCCGCTTCTCGCTGAAGTGACATTATTCTGCAACGCGAAGCGGCGGATTAGATTTCCGCCAGACCAGGAGCATTTATGCGCAGCAAGCACGCGTTGACGTCCGCCGACGTAAAGAAAATCATCGCCGCCTGCGAGGCCGAAGCCGCCAAGAACAATTGGGCGGTGGCGATTTCCGTGCTCGACGACAGCGGGATTCTGCTCGGCTTTATGCGCATGGACGGCGCGCCGCGGATTTCCGGCGAAGTTTCGATCGGCAAGGCCCGCACCTCCGCCATGACCGGGCGGCCGAGCAGGTTTTTCGAGGACATGGTCAAAGCGCGTCCGGCTTTCGCCGACTTCCCCGGCACTCTCATTCAAGGCGGCGTGCCGATGATGCATGACAATGAATGCGTCGGCGGCATCGGCGTGTCCGGCGTGCAGTCGCACGAGGACGAGCAGATCGCCCAGGCCGGCGCCAAGGGGCTCGGCTAGATCAGCGCATCGCCGCCGCAGCGAGCGTCAGCCCGAGCAGGGAAAACAGGCACACCACTTCGAACGACGGATCGCGCTTGGCTCGCCAAATCGCGGCTATGACCGTTAGCAACATTTGCGTCCCCTGGAGGAAATCCGCGCGATCAGGCGCGCCAGAATGGCTTGGCTTTCTCGGCTTCGAGGCGGTCCGGATAGCCGATGTCCCTCAACTCGAGCTCGGACAACAGCGCAAGCTCCCGGCGCGAATTTATGCGCCGGCGCCACTCCAAAAACGTATCGATGAGCCGGCGGCCCAACGAGCCGCCGCGGGACGGCCCGACAATAATGTTCTCGCGGGATGAAACCGACTGCGATTGCGTGGTCACGAAGATCCCCCGTAACAGCGATGTTTACGGGCGATTCCGTCCCTTGCTTTTTTTGAAGGTCGCCGCCGGGCGGTAACAGGTGGCGGCTAATCGTTATAGGCTTTACCAGTAACGCCACGCCTACCGATGATTTGCGTCGAAGGTTTGACGCATCGTTGCGCGGGCATCTGCGCAATTGCTTACATGCGCGTCAGGAGCAAATCGCGTGCCACAGGGCGAGAGTCATTTTCACACGGCGAAGATTCAATTACCGATTAATTCTGATTCGTCACCCAACAGCCGTCATTTCGTCGGCATTCGAATCGGCCGACAATGCAATACCTTCGGCCGCAATCGACTCATCATGCGATCGCGGGCAGTTGCTGCGCGACCATGGGCTACTCCGCCGGCGCGCCAGCCAGCGCGTCCTTTGCCGCCGGATTTGGGATGTTGAGCCAAAGCGCCGAGACCACGGCGGAGACCAGCGAGAACGCGGCCAGCGCATAAAGCCCGCCCGCGAAGCTGCCGGTGTAGCTCTTGGCCCAGCCCACCGCAGTCGGCCCGAAGAAGCCACCGAGATTGCCGATGGCATTGATCCAGGCGATGCCGGAGGCCGCCGCCGTGCCGGTCAGGATCATCGACGGCATGGTCCAGAACGGGCCCTTCGAGCCGTAGAAACCGATCGCCGCGATCGACATGCCGACGATCGCCCAAGCAGTACCGATGGTTTGGGCCGCGACGATCAGGCCGACCGTCGCGACGACACAGGCCCAGAACAGATTCCAGCGCCGCTCGGCCATGCGGTCGGAGATGAAGCCCCAGACCAGCATGCTGATCGCCCCACAGATATACGGGATGATGCTGACCCAGCCCACCTGCATGGTGGTCAACCCGAGCTGCTCGACCATCTGCGGCAGGAACAACAGCATGCCGAGGCTGGCGCCGACGATGCCGAAATAATTGAGCGTCAGCAGCAGGATTTTGGGATCCCAGAACGATCGCCACAGACTCACCTTGCGCTTGGCTTCGATCAGGCCGCGCTCGTTGTCGAGGGTGGTGAGCAGCCATCCGCGCTCCTCGTCGCTGAGCCAATGCGCGACGCTGGGGCGATCGGTGACGAAGAATAAGATGAAGATTCCGACGAGGACCGTCGGCGTCGCCTCGGCGAGGAACATCAATTTCCAGCCCGCAAGTCCCCACAGACCGTCCAGCCCGAGCAACGCTGTCGACATCGGCGCGCCGGCGGCGACCGCGAGAGGCAGCGCCACGGTGAAACCGGCGACGATGCGGGCGCGGCGGCGGTCGGGGAACCAGTAGGTGAAGAACAGGATCATGCCCGGGAACAGCCCGGCCTCGGCCAGCCCGAGCAGAAAGCGCACGGTCAAAAAACTCCACGAGCCGACGCAAAACGCCGTGGCGGCGGACAGCAATCCCCATGTCAGCATGATGCGGGCGATCCACAGCCGCGCGCCGACCTTTTCCAGGATGATGTTGCTCGGCACCTCGAACAGGAAATAGCCCCAGAAGAAGACGCCCGCCGCCATGCCATAGGTGGCAGCGTCCAGCCCCAGATCCTTGTTCATGGTCAGCGCCGCGAAGCCGACATTGATGCGGTCGAGGTAACAGAGGAAATAGGTCAATACGCAAAGCGGCAGGAGCCGCCAATAAACCTTGCGCATGGTCGATTGTTCGACCGGCATGGTCGCCATGGTTCCCTCCCAGGAGCGATTTGCTGTTTTTATTTTGCCCCAGCATAAGCCGGGCGCGGCCGCACGCAACCGCAAAGCGCGGTAGAAACCGCAAAGCGCTGGCCGCTTCAGCGGCGAAAGGAACTCAGGTTTTGCGCGATACGAGCCAAGACGGGCGACGCCCCGGGCGCGAAGCTTTTGCCGGTGATCTGCTCGTACATGTGGATATAGCGGCGGGAAAGCTCATCGACGAGCTCGCGCGGCGCCTCCGGCAGTTCCTTATCGCCGTAAGGGTCGGAGTGCTCCTTGAACCACAGCCGCAAAAATTCCTTGTCGAAATAATCCGGCTCCTGGCTGGCGGCCAACCTCGTTTCATAGGAATCGAGCTGCCAATAGCGCGACGAATCCGGGGTATGAATCTCATCGATCAACACCAGGCGGCCCTGCCCGTCGAGACCAAACTCGTATTT
>Ga0182024_10024079_pt1 | contig 10849 bp, 7 predicted proteins | sample P32metaG_FD_120480 | JGI IMG/M metagenome (GOLD analysis project Ga0182024, IMG submission 120480) | Permafrost microbial communities from Stordalen Mire, Sweden - P3-2 metaG (Illumina Assembly) | ecosystem: Environmental > Terrestrial > Soil > Wetlands > Permafrost | place: Sweden: Stordalen... | reverse complement strand
GCTCGATTTGCACCAGCCACGTTGAACGCCACAACCTAACGGTTCGCACGTTTATGAAGCGGTTCACGCGGCTGGCCTTGGGATTCTCGAAAAAGATCGAGAATCTCGAATCGGCCTGCGCCCTTCACTTCGCTTACTACGATTTCTGCTGGCGGCCGGGCGAAATGCGAATCACCCCGGCGATGGCTGGGGGGCTTACGGATCGGCTTTGGTCATTCGATGACCTGTTGGCTTAGAATCTTGCCCCGCCAATCAGGCGGGGTTTTTCATGCGCTGGTAATGATGCGGGCCGCTAGAATACGGGGGGCGGGACGGTCGGTCGATAATCAACGGGGAGGTTCGATATGGAGGGGATGTGGGCGATTGTCTACGTGTTTGCTGTTGCGGCTGGTTTCGGCGCTTTGGTTGGTGCGATTTCAGGCGGTCTCGTCGGCTGGCTAAGAGGCCAGCAGGGAGCCGGAGTGCCTTGGGGGATTGTCGGCGGTGGATTCGGCGGTGTCATCGGTGTAGCGATGGGCATGGGTCTTGTGAATGTCGTGTTTGTTGGGGAGTTCGGGACGCTGTTTGTCATTTTTTTGCTGTTTTTTTCGGCGGCAGTCTCATCGGGGCAATCGGGTGTGCGGTGGTTTTCGTGAAGCGACCCACGGACCCGACCAGTAAAGAGTCATGGCAACAGGGAAGCATGCCGAAACTGAGCAACAAAAAACGCGAGTGATTTAGCGCCGACCGTGACGCATTTTTTCCTTGACAAGAAGCAAAAGGCATCACCATCAGATTGTGGAAGCACTTGCATGGCCTACCGTAGTGGTGGCGCTATTTTATTGGTTGCTTGAACCGTTGCGCGAATTATTGGCTAGGCTAAAAAACGCGAAATGGAGAGATATTGAATTGCAATTTGAATTCAAGCTGGGTGTTGAACAATTGAAAGCGCTGACGCCGAATTTGCCACAGCTTCCCGAAGAGCAACCTTTGCCGCAAGTTTCACCGGAGGCCGAGAATCGTACGGCCGATTTGTCGCCAAACCGCGCCGTTATTCAAGCGTGGACGGCTCTCGAACTAGCGGCCAAGCGCCTCTTAAATGACAAGGGACGCTCGGATGATCCCAAAAACATTCTCAAGGGTCTCATAGAATTCGTCGAGTCAAAAGAGCTTGACGGGGCATGGGTGAGCACCTACCAGAAACTGCGCGACCTTCACCACATCGCAGTTATTACTGTCGTTCCAGAATCGGACGCAGATTCATTCATAGAAGTTGCATCGATCGTGAAGAGAGCCTTTCGCGTGGTCGGGGCGGCAAAGTCCGAGTGATTGTTGAAAATGCTCGCGACACCGTAGGATCGCGTCAGACGGCCGACTTGCGCCAAGGTGTCAACACTCGACTTGGCACGCCCGAGGACACCTGATGCGAATGGCAAATCCGTCTTTTGGCCGGAACCGGCCGAAAGCCGCTCGGCGCACAAAAAAGCCGGCGGACCGAGGGGCGGGATCGGTCAACCGGCCAAAGCTTGGCGGGACTTGCCCGCCGTTTTCGATTATCGCCGCAGTCGCAGAAAATGCAACTATTCTTGTGGGCGACGTTGCCTTGTGTTGCGCATCGAATCAATGGGATCAGAGTTGACTCTACGGCGGCGGTTCATCAACCGCTTGGCAGCAGCGGCGCCAAAGCCCCACGTCGTAATCTTCGGCTTCCGGTTCGTGGCCATAGATGGCGCAAAAGCACGCCTCGATACTTTCCGGTTCGATCGAGGCCTCGTCCATTGATCGGACGGATCGCATCCACTCCAAAGCCCTTGCCTCGCAATCGATCTTGTCCTCTGGGCTGCTGGTGCCGTGACATCCGAGGCAAAGCCTTTGGCCATCGGTGTCAAAATCCCGCGCGATAAGGTCGTCGGACACAGATCGTTCGCAGACTTCGCATTGTTCCATGATCGGTACCCCTGTCGGTTGTGGCCACCGGCGTATTTTGATGGCAGGCTCGCATAGAATCAAGCAGAAACCAGCGGCCGGCGGCATGTTGCCGCAGGGCCGCCGGTGGTCGACTCGGATAAGAGCATCGTCGAAGCAGGTTTTAGTTGCCACGACTGAAAGAGATCAACGCCAACCGATGATCCGGAAAATTCCTTCTTTTTTTGCGATTTTTGCTGGGATGGCCAATAATTTGTCTCGGTAGACGCTTAGCGCGATCCCGCATGCGAACAACAGTCCGCCACCGATCGCCAGATATACGCCAATTGCAAGTTGCGGCTGCCAGCCCAGGGATACGATCAGCACCACCAGATAGAGCCCCAAACCACCACCGCCGTGCAGCGTCGTCGACTTGACCTGCCAGACGAAGCCGGTCAGCAGCATCAAGACCGAGATCGTGACCAAGGCCATTTCATCGGGCAAGGAAATCGTGCCATTGACCGATCGGTGATACACCACCGCGATCGCCAAGGGGACGGTAGCTAACAAGCTTCCCAGCCAGAGACCGAAGGTGACGCGATCGTCGCGGTTGCGTTCGGCTTCACGGAAGCGGCCGATGTAGCTCGCCACGATTAGCAGCGTTCCGACCACGGTGGAGAAAATCTCGAGCTTCTGCCACTTGCTTAAATGCGAAAGTTGGCCGAGGGTAAGAAGCGTAATTCCTCCCAGCGCAATCGACATCGCCGCATAGGCCCGGCGCCGGTTGGCGGTAGGCATCAACAGAAAGGCCACCGCGCCGGCCGCCGTCGTGAATATCAGCGACCAGACGTGAAGCGAAGCGACGGTTCCATCATTCAAACTGGGCAACCCCATGACGCCTTGCATGGCGGCCGCCAGCAGGGAAATGAAAACAATGACGTTGCCGCTCTGAAACAGTAGCAATCCTCGGCCCGACAGAATTGATTCTTTCGGCCCGACCGTACGATCGACCAATCGTTCTTGGACCCCCAACAAACGGCTGACCGCTAGGAAGCAAACGCCGAGCCCCGCATAGAGCATGGTGTGACCGGCGGCTGGCATTCCCCAATAGCCCATCCATTGCCATAAGGCGCCGCAAGCCGCGGCCGTGGCAAGAATCGCGCTGCCCGCTTGTTTTTGAAATATGACCGACAGCCAATAGAACACGGCCGCTTCGGCGAGCACCAGGCCCAGCAAATTGTTGATGACATCGTGCTGCACCGGGTTGAGGAAACGTTCGACCGTCTCCGGAGAAGACGTAAACCCTTGGAATAGGATAAGGGCTGCGGCGAAATGGGCGACCCACGTTAGCGACCGCTCCTGACTCTGTCCGCGGAACAGCCGTCCGGCGACGAGGTACACAATCGGTATGACCATGAGCGTGGGAGCTTGCCCATCGGCGTACATAAAGCGCGTCCACGTTTCAGATCCGATCAACCGCAGCGCCCCCGCAGCCGCAATGAGCACCGCCGTAGCGCTGAAGAATTGATAGACCGTCGAGGTCCGAGGATCGGTTTGCCGGCAGAGAAACGCCGAGACTTGATTCGAGACCGCGACAACCAGCATCGCGACGACAAACAGCCAACCCGTTCGATAGTCGCCGATCCACTCCGCTGCCATTTGGCTCGTCGCACGGAAATTCAGCACGATTCCCATGCATACCGGCAATGCGCTTAGCGCCAGGGCCAGCCGCGGCACGGTTCGTTGCACGGCATCGCCGGCTCGGCCGAACAGCGTTTTCGATAGGTTGATTGCCAGTGCCGTCAGAGCCAGCACGGCAATCAAGCCCTCGCTCTGCAAGTTTCGTCCAACAAAGGCGACCTCCGCCATCAGCAGCGAGAAGGCCGCGAGGTAGGTATAGACTCCGACTCGCCGCACGACGAGATCCGAATACAAGTAAACATACGCTCCGGCCAGCCACAGTCCGCTGACCAGGAGAAACGACTGCGGCAAGAGGCCGCCCGACCATTGCGAAATCAGCGAGAGCGAGTGGTCGACCCGCGGGTCGCCGAGCAGGGCGTGCGCAGGCTTGAGCAGCCAGTCGGCCATTTGGACCACGAGCAGCAAAACGAGCGCCACGCCGGTTTGAGCGTGTCCCGACCAGAACAGCGGCATCCCGAATCGCCGCCGGTTGAACACTTTGTCTTCAGGCGGAAGAGCCCGCTCCGCGTGTATGGATCCCAGCCCCAACGCCATCAGCACCAGACACAAGTACGACGTATTCGTGGCCAATCCCAATTGGCCGAGGAACAGGACGACCGTCAGCGTCACGCCCGCCTCGATGGCATACATGAACAGCGGGTCGCGGAGCACATACACCGTGGCAGCGTATAGCAGACAGCACACGACTCCTCCCACCCACAGGCCATGATCCAGCGTGAGCAGATTCTGCGAGTGGTAGAACCAAAGGTTCAAAGGGACCACGACGCAGGCCAGAAACGTTAGAGCCTGACCGGCCAGCCGATATCGGCTGCGCAAGGTCACGAGCCAGCCGGTTCCGAGAACCGAGAGCGTGCCAGCACCGAGGGCCGTCGCCAACACGATTTTGTTTCCGAACACTCCCAGGCTGCATAGCCACACGATGAGCCCCAGCACGCTCAAGCCGCCTCCCAAGATCAACATTCCATGAATGGCTCGCGGGGTGAGCAAGGCTTGCAACATCAGACCGACGGCCGGCAGCTTCGATTTCACAATCGCGAAGTCGGGCCGATTCGTTGCGGCATTTGTCTCACTTGTCCGACCTTTGGTTGCCGTATCGTCCGGCGAAAGTTCGGCGGTTGGAAGCGGGCTATCCGACTCCGGTTCAAGGATTGGAATCGTCAGGATTCGGCCACAGGCCGGACAGGCCACGCTTAAGCCGGCGGCTTCACGGTCGACCTGCATGGTTCGGCCACAGGGACACTCGACTGCGAGCGACATGTTCTAGGCTCCTTGTAGCAAAGGAAGTCGCGGCTGGCGGCAGCCGTTCTTGGCAGTCGCCAGCGCGCCAACAACTGAGGGCCGTTCCGCTAGTGGAGGCATCGTCCTAACTACAAAGGCTCGTTGGTCGCCACGATATAACGCGCGCGGCGACGATTTTTCCGAAAAATGTTCAGGAGCAAGCCGGCCATGCGATTACGCGCGGGCATGTGCGATTTCTGTCAAGCTGGAAAGCCTGACTTGATCCACTGCCGCTTCCGAATTCGGGCAATTCGTTTGCGCCAAATCAGTGGGCTTCGTTAGAATCTTGCGCAACTAGCTTGCGCAGAGCTACATAATCCGTCTTTCCGGTGCCAAGCACGGGAATCTTTTCCAAGAGACGCGATTCATCGAGTCGCAACACGCCGCGAAAGCCGGCCTCGGCCAGCAGGGCATTCGCTTGACGGAGTGTGATTGCCACGGTCGTAAAGAGCACGATGCGGCGGCCTTCGGGCAATTCGATTCCCTCGACGGCCACCTGAGGGCCATTTTCCCCGGGCGGATAGTGCCTGGAAAAAGGTTCTTCCAACGCCGGCAACGAGATCATCTCTCCGCCTGCTTTGAGGAACCGCTTCAGTCGCCCGCGAAAATACAGATTGCCCTCGGCGTCGGCCGCGACCAGATCGCCCGTTCGATACCAACTCTTGCCTTCGCATTCGACCATGGGGCTGGGGCCATCGTAGTTCAAGTACCCGTGAAAGACCGAAGGACCGCGGAGCAGCAGCATTCCGGTTTCACTCAGCCCGACGGGACACATCGCTTCCGGATGCACGATCAGGATCTCATAGCCGTCGATCGGCCGCCCAATGCTGCCGGCACGGATCGCCCCTGGCCGGTTGCTGCTGATCATTGGCGAACACTCGGTAATGCCGTAGGCCTCGATCAGCATGGCCTGTGGCGCAAGTTGCTTGCAGCGATCGAAGACGGCCTCCGAACATTTTTCAGCCCCGCTCAAAATGATTCGCAGCGATTGAAACTGTTCACACGTGCCGGTGGCCAGCATGTAGCCGAGAAAGGTTGGCGTGCAGGGCATGAGCGTTGCGCGATACGCGGCCAATGCGGCAACCAGCCCGCGGGCGTCGGTCGGGTCGGGATGATGGACGATGGGAATTCCGGCAAGGACTGGGGCCAACATTGTTCCCGTCAGCCCGAAACTATGGAACGGCGGCAGGAAGCCCAGCATCGCGTCGCCACGGGTAATGCCAAGGGCCGCGATCGCCCCCCGCACGTTGCTCAGAAGATTTCCGTGCGAGAGCGGCACGGCCTTCGGCGCGCTTTCGGAGCCGGATGTGAAGAGGATGGCGGCTGGGTCGTCGCGCTGCGGTTGGGGAAGGTCGCGGAGGAACTTTTTGGGCCAAAGCCTGGTCGCCAACAGCGCGGCGAACTGCTCGCGCTTTGACATGCCATTGCGGAGAACTTCCAGGAAGACGATCTCCGCACCGGGCAGTTCAATCCCCAGGCGATCAAGCAGTTTTTGCGACGTGACAACCTCGCGAACTTGGGCCGTTTTCAGGGCGGCTTCGAGCGTTGCCGCGCCGGTGGTCCAGTTGAGCATCACCGGCAGCTTGCCGGCCAGATGCAGAGCGAGAAAAGCCAAATCGGCCGCCGCGGACGACGGCAGCAAAATCGCCACGTTGAGGCCCTGAAACTTGGTAAAACGTCGGCTCAGAAGCGATGCCCCGACGAGCATTCGGCGATAGGTCATCACGCCCGCCAGCGGATCGGCCACGACCACGTCATCCGGTGAGGCGAGGCAGCGGCGAACAAAGGCCTCGGCGATCGAGTCGCCGAGCACCTCGGCCGGTTCTGTGGATCGCCTCCGGCCGGTCCATTGGGCCGGAGCACTGGCCGACCGGGATGAATCGGCCGCTGCCTGGCCGGCGGCGAGGCGATAGAGGTCGCCCATCGTCTCGGTTACCAGATCGCTTGAGAAGCCGAATCGCTGTTCGACTTCCAGGGAAAGCTGCATGCGATCGAGGCTATCGAGCCCCACTTGCTCCAACGGCGTTGCGGCAGTCTTTTCATCCGGTTCCAGTGGACGGCCCACGATGACCTCGACCATGTCGTCGACCGCCGTGAGGGTTTTCGGAGGGATCTCTTTCAATGCATCATCACTGCCCCGAGCGGTGACCAGGAAGTTGCCGCGGCGAGGGCCGAAGACGAAATGATAGGGCACGAAGATCGGCTCGATCGCGGCGCCGGTTCCCGGCTCGGTTCTCTTGTTGTACCAGTGCTCCAGAAACGGATTCAGTTCTTCGCGTGTGGCGCCTGGCAGACGCGACCGGTCGAGCACTTCGATCTCGATTTCCACGCGTCGCCTGGGCAGGAAGAAAACAAGGCTCGCCAGCGACCAGCCGAGGGCTGAGAGGAGCGTCTTCGTCAGATTGGGTACGCTGCCGGTTCGCGCACAGCCGAACATACTGCCCCACAGGCCAGTGGTCCGGACTAGCACGATATTGGCCTGCGGGCATCGCTGCAGAAGGTCGGCCGCCGCCCGAGCGGAACCCACCACTTCGGTCCCCGTCCGCGTGATCCTGCCGGAAGGATATAGCAGCAGCGAGTCGCCTCGATTCAAGGCGGCGGCGATGGCATCGAGCATCGCGATCGTTTGCTGCCGCGACTGCCGACTGGCCTTGCTTAAGTCGGGAACCTCGAAGGCACGCACCAGGAGCATGAGCGAATGGAACAAGCGGTGTCGGTAGGTTCCTTCGTAGACAATCGGTCGCAACGGCTGCTTAAGGCGGACGTGAGCGAGCACGATGGCCGGATCGACATAACCCGGATGATTTGGCATTACCAGCGTCGGTCCTTCTAGCGATCGGAGCTTATCGAGCCCGCTTACTCGCACTCGATAACGCAGCGACAGCAACCATCGGCAGACCGTCCAGTAGATCCTGTATAGAAGTCTTTGCATGAGTTGTTCCTTGGCCGAGCCCTGCTAGGAACCAGCGGGAGCTGCCAGCCATTCTTGGCAGTCGCCCGTGGGCCGACTACACTGGTGGGTCATGCCGCTCACGGAATCACAGCCTAACTACAGAGGCTCGTTGGTCGCCACGATATAACGTGCCCAGCGACGATTTTTCCAAAAAAATGACCACCGGCAACCGAACGTCCCTGGTGGAACTGCTCAACCAAGCTCGCGGCGGCGATGCACAAGCTCGCGATCGCCTGTTCGCCAAATGCCGAAACTATTTGGTCGTCGTTGCCCGAGCCGAAGCCGAAAGCGGGTTGCAGGCGAAGATCGATCCGTCGGACATCGTGCAGCAAACGCTCCTGGATGCCCACCGCGGCCTAGACAATTTTCGCGGCAACACGGAGGCTGAATGGTTCGGCTGGCTGCGGCAGATTCTCAACCATAATGCGGCCGACTTTGTGCGGCACTATATCGGAACGGCGAAGCGCGGAGCCAGGCGCGAAGTACCTTTGAGGCAAGCTGGCAGCGACCAGCCATTCGGCGCTGCGGCGGAACTCGCCGCCGCGGACGCCACAGCCAGCCAAATCTTGGCGCGCCATGAGCTTGAACTACAAGTGGCCGATGCGATCGCCGGTCTTACGGACGATCATCGGGAGGTGGTCGTGTTGCGGAATTTAGAGCGGCTGCCGTTCGACGAGGTCGCCGCGCGGATGGGTCGCTCGCGCGCGGCCGTCCAAATGCTGTGGTTGCGCGCGATCCGGGAAATCCAAGACTCGCTCTTGGAATCCGAAACCCTCTAGGAGTTCGTGAGATTCGCATGATCGACGCGGGTTGCCAGCCCGACGAGCAGCAGCTTTGCGAACTGCTCGACACGTATGTCGCCGCATTGCAATCGGGCAATGATTCGGCTCGCGCGCAGTGGATCGCGGCGCATCAGGAGCTAGCGTCGTGGGTTGCCAATCTGGAGGCGCTCGACCTGTTGGCGGCCGACCGCACGGGTCCGGCGACCTCGTCGGCCCGCGCATCGCTTTCCGAAACGCTTCCGATACTCCGACCAGATTATTCCGGCCACGCGATCGGCCACAAAGGTGCTGTCGTGGGCGCGAGAGATGCGTCGCATTTCGGAAAATTCGAGCTCTTGGAGGAGGCCGGCCGAGGCGGCATGGGGGTCGTTTACAGAGCGCGCCAGAAGGATCTCGACCGGACCGTTGCTCTGAAAATGATTCTATCCAGCCGGCTGGCGTCGGCCGAGGAAGTGCGGCGGTTCCAGCAGGAGGCCAAAGCCGCGGCCAGCCTGCGGCATCCGAGCATCGTGGGAATCCACGAAGTAGGCCAAGTGCATGGTCAGCACTACTTTACGATGGATTACATCGACGGTCGCAGTTTGGCCAAAGTCCTTGTGGACGGACCGCTCGATCCCGACCGTGCGGCCCGGTGTCTGTTGGCGGTTGCCAAGGCGGTCGACTATTTGCATTCCCACGATATTGTCCATCGCGATCTAAAACCGTCAAACATTCTGCTTGATGAGCGAGACCAACCCTTTGTCACTGATTTTGGCTTGGCGAAAGTCTTTCAAAATGCCGCCGACAAGACGGAGACCGGCATCATTCTCGGCACCCCCAGCTACATGGCGCCCGAGCAAGCACGCGGAAAAAGCGCCGAGATATCTCCGAGGACGGACGTGTATGGTCTCGGCGCCGTGCTCTATGAAATGCTCACCGGCCGGCCACCGTTTCGCGAGGAAAACCAGTTGAACACGCTTTTGCAGGTGCTGGAAGGAGAGCCAACGCTACCGCACCAGTTGAACCGCCACGTGCCCGCTGAATTGCAGAGGGTCTGCATGTGCTGTTTGGAGAAGGATCCGGCAGACCGATATCGCTCTGCCGCGGCGCTGGCCGACGATCTCGATCGCTATCTTCGCCACGAGCCGCTGGAGGTGCGTCCCGCGGGCATGCGCCAACGGGTGCTGCGGTGGTCCCGCCGACATCCGGCGCTGGTAGGGCACGGCGCCGGGCTCTTGCTGACGGCTCTGATCGTGCAAGTGAAATTCATGTTGAGTGGGCACGGCATCGCTTTGCACGTTCAGATCATGGCGGTACTCGGCGCATGGCTGCTTCTGTCATGTGTTTTTCAAGCGATGCTCCGCCGCAACGCGGGAGCGGCGCGCTTCGCTTGGGCGAGCGTCGACGTAGTGCTGCTCACTGTCGCGCTCTATATCTCCGGCGTGCCTCTCGGCCCATTGCTGATCGGCTATCCGCTGTTGGTGACGGCTTCCGGCCTATGGTTCCGGGTGCGACTGGTTTGCTTTACGACGATCCTGTCGCTCATTTCCTACGCGGGATTGATGGGGTTGCGACCGGAGGAAATGTCGACTCAGCCAGGCCACTACCCCCTGATCTTCGCCGCAGTTTTGACGGTGCTCGGCTTCATCGTGGCTTACCAGATTCACCGGGTGCGTGTGCTCAGCCGGTATTTCGACCAACAGCGGATGCCATAGCTGGGCCCCGGAAATTCGGGCGAGATGTGGATGAGTGATTGATCGGCCGACCGCTTCCGAGACGGAGCTACTCAACTGTGGGCATCGGCCGGGATATTGTATAGCGGCTAGCCAGCGCGGTTTTGCGTGCTCATTCGACTAGCCTCGCCGCATCCCTCGCGGTCTTAGCCATCTCGACAAGCGCATTCCGTGCCGCTTCAAGCTCTCTTCGCAACCGCAGCCTCTTGCCCCGCAGCCAAATGGAAAGCTCTCGCAATGGCAATCCGGCGCCACGATCCCAAACCTGCCGACATCGCAGCAGCCACGATTCGGTCCGGTCAACGATTTGCCGAGCCAGAACGGCACGTTCGGAAATTCGGCCGCGCAGCAGCAAGCGTTCCAAAAACAACAAGATGAAATGGCTGCCGCTCACAACTTCTGGATCCTCGGCCGTTCGATGGTAAGCGTTCCACGATCCGCATCTTGACGAAGGGATTAACCTGAAGCGTTTGGATCGAGTCCTTTCGCTTTTCAGGAGTATTCCCATGCTTGGGCGTGGTCCGGGGCGCGATCCGATG
>Ga0182024_10024078_pt1 | contig 10849 bp, 9 predicted proteins | sample P32metaG_FD_120480 | JGI IMG/M metagenome (GOLD analysis project Ga0182024, IMG submission 120480) | Permafrost microbial communities from Stordalen Mire, Sweden - P3-2 metaG (Illumina Assembly) | ecosystem: Environmental > Terrestrial > Soil > Wetlands > Permafrost | place: Sweden: Stordalen... | reverse complement strand
CGCGAATGCGATCAACCAGGACATGCTGCGCGCGCCGAACCGGACGCCTTCCGGGCTGCTGAACCAGACGTCGGGCCAGTTTACCTATGAAGATTCGCTGGGCTATCTGCGCAGCAACGCGTTGGCGATCAATGCGCGGGAGCGGATGCACAAGGGCGTTTCGCTGCAGGCGACGTACACCTATGCGCACTCCATCGACGATGCGTCGTCGATCGGCGGAAGCGGCGGGTCGATCGCGCAGAACGACCAGGACCTGGGCGCGGAGGAGAGCAACTCCACGTTCGACCGGCGCCATGTGCTGAACGGGACGTTCATTATCGAGCCGCCGTTTGGGCCGAACCGGGCGTTCCTGAACAAGGGCGGGGTGTGGGCGCAGATATTCGACGGATACTCGATTTCAGGCAACTTCACGTTCGCGTCGGGCAGCTATGCTTCTCCGTCGTACTCGCTGACGCCGGCGGAGGTTGCGGCGGGCGCGGCGGGTTCTCTGCGGCCGAACCGGGACTTTACGCAGCCGATCAAGGGAGCGGGCTCGCATGTGCAGTGGTTCAATCCGCAGGCGTTTGTGGGGCTGTGCAGCTCGTATGTGGCCCCGGCGACTCCGCCGGCGGACTGCCTGGCGGATGGAGCCTATGGGAACGCGTCGCGCAACTCGATTGAGCTGCCGGGAACGGTGGGTTTGAGTGGATCGCTGTCGCGGACGGTCTCGTTCGGCGAAACGCGCAGCTTTGAGGCGCGGATCACGGCGAATAACGCACTGAACACGGTGCAGTACGCGGGCGTAAGCACGCAGATCAACTCGCAGAACTACGGGCAGGTGACCTCGGCGGCGGGGATGCGATTGTTCACGTATACGGCGCGGTTCAGGTTCTAAAGGCAGTTGTGAGTTGTGAGGGCGATGGCGAAGTTGAAGGAGTGGCGATGCGGCGATCGATAGCGAGTTTCTTGATTGCGGGGTTGGTGGGTTCACCGGCGGGGATGCAACCGGCTGCTTTCGCGCAGCAGGGCGATGAGAGCGGAGTGACGACGATCCGGACCGAGGTTGATCGCGTGCTGACCAACGTGGTGGTGCGCGACAAGAAGACCGGCGAGATCATCAAGGGGCTGAAGGGGAGCGATTTCCAGATCGAGGAAGACAAGAAGCCACAGAGACTCACCACGTTCGACTTCCAGAATGTGGATGAGGCGGTGACGCTGGCGGAGAAGTCGACAGTGTCGGGCGTGTCTACCACCAAGGCGAAGACGATCGCGGACTTGGTGAACAACGACTTTGCGGCGAAGCCGGACGCGCTGAAGGACCATCGGCTGATTGTGATGTTCTTCGACCTGAGCAGCATGCAGCCGGAGGATGTGACGCGCGCGGTGGACGCGGCGAAGGACTATATCAACACCAAGATGGCGCCGGCGGACATGGTTGCTTCGGTGAGCCTGGTGGCGAGCCTAAGCATGGACCAGGACTTTACCAACGACAAGACAGCGCTGCTGAAGGCGGTTTCGAAGTATGACGGGACCGAGGGATCGGGGTTCGATCTGGGCAGCGAGGGCGGCGGGACGGATGGGACGTCGGACGATTCGTCGAGCTTTGTGGCGGACGACAGCGAGTTCAACGCGCTGAACACGGACCGGCAGCTGTATGCGATCCGGACGATATGCAAGTCGATTGAGAAGGTGGAGCAGAAGAAGAGCATGCTTTACTTCTCGGGCGGGCTGAGCAAGCAAGGGATTGAGAATGAAGCGAGTCTGCGCTCGGCGACCAACGAATGCGTGAAGTCGGACACGGCGCTGTATGCGGTGGACTCGCGGGGCTTGCAGGCGCTGAACCCTGTGGGCGATGCGTCGAAGGGCAGCGTCCGCGGGACGTCGGTCTACAGCGGCGCGTCGATGCAGGGGCAGTTGAATTCGAACTTCAGCTCGCAGGAGACGCTGGGCACGCTGGCCAGCGATACGGGCGGCAAGCTGTTCGTCGACTCGAACGACTTTGGGCCGGCGTTCCAGCAGGTGCAACACGATTCGGAGGCGTACTACATTCTCGGGTTCCACTCGACCAATACGAAGCGCGATGGGACCTATCGCCACCTGACGATTACGCTGCTGAATCACCCCGATGCGAAGCTGGAGTACAGGCCGGGCTACTACGCGCCGGCGGACTTCCAGCACGCGAAGACCGAGGACCGCGAGCTGGCGCTGGACGAGCAGATGCGCAGCGATGTGCCGGCGACGGATGTTTCGGTGTATCTGCAGGCGCTTTACTTCCGGCTGGAGGATGGCAAGCTCTACATCCCGATCTCGCTGGTGATTCCGGGGTCGCAGATCAATGCGACGGTGGTGAAGGACAAGAGCAAGGCGACGATCGACATTCTGGGCCAGGTGAAGAATGCGCAGCAGATCGCGGTGGGCCAGGTGCGGCAGACGGTGAACCTATCGCTGGACGCCAACCAGAAGGTGCAGCAGAGGAACGTGCAGTACTCGACGGGCTTCACGCTGGCGCCGGGCAAGTACCACGTGAAGTTCGTGGTGCGCGAGAACCAGAGCGGCAACATGGGCAGCTTCGAGACGGACATCCAGGTGCCGGACATGAAGAAGGTGCCGCTGAAGCTTAGTTCGATTGTGGTGTCCAGCCAAAGCACGCCGAACGCGTCGAAGAAGGACCCCAACCCGCTGGTGCGCGATGGCGTGGAGTGGGTGCCGAACGTGCCGCATGTCTTCCGGCAGGACCAGCACCTGAACTTCCTGTACGAGGTGTATAGCCCGGCGAAGAACAAGACCAGAGCGACGCCGGTGCCTGGGCTTGCACCGGACGGCGTGCAGGTTCTGACCAGCATCGAGTTCCTTCTGGGCGGGGTGAAGGTATATGAGACTCCGCTGGTGGAGGCGACGGCGATCAACATTCCGGAACGGGACGCGGTGTCGTTCCAGTTCGATGTGCCGCTGACGGGATTGAAGCCGGGGACGTATGTGTGCCAGGTGAATGTGATCGACGACGCTGGCGGGAGTTTCAGCTTTCCCAGAATGGCGTTGCGCGTGACTCCGCCGGCCAAGCCTTCGGCCCCAGCGGCCACGCCGGTCGCGTCGGCGACACCGACGGGTCACCCAGCGGGTTCCCCGGCGCTGTAACGCGGTTGGAGTCTTGACACCTGCTGCACAGCGGCGCAGAATACTGCCCACTGGTGCGGGACCGTCGGCCAGTGCGGAGGTGTGGTATGCGCCTGTCCGTTTTTGCTCATCCGCATGCATGGGTGATTTGCCCGGCGCGCAGATTTGCTTTGGGCCTGCTTGGTCTCTCTCTTGCCGCATTGCCTTCGACCCGGCCAACGCTGGCGCAGGGCGATGCTTCTCCGTCTTCTGCGCGGCAGCGCATGAAGCAGTCTCCGCAGTGGGCGGAGATCCAGCGGCATCTTCCCGACCCGGCCACCGCGAGTCCGGAGCTTTTGGAGATGCAGGGCGACATCCTGCGCGCGAGACGATTTCCCGCAGATGCCATCGACTATTACAACTACGCGATGGCGCGAGGCGGGACTGTGGCCCCGTTGTTGAACAAGATGGGCCTGGCGCAGTTGGAGTTGGGGAATGTGGAGCTGGCGCGTTCCTACTTCAAACGCGTGGTGAAGACGAGCCGCAAGGACGCGGAGGCGTGGAACAACCTGGGCGCCGTGGAGTACGCGGACGGGGCGAACGCGGACGCAGTCTCCGACTACAAGCGCGCGATCAAGCTGGACAAGCATCAGGCGGTTTACCACGCGAACCTGTCGACAGCGTACTTCGGTCGCAAGGACTACAAGGGCGCACGGCTCGAGATGGCGGCTGCACTAACGCTCGATCCGAAGGTCTTCGACCGGCAGCCGAGCGCGGGCGGCATCAAGGCGCATGTCCTCACGTCCGAGGACCGGGGGCGGTTCTGCTTCGAGTTGGCGAAAATCTATGCGCAGGAGGGGCTGGAGGAGGAGATGCTGCATTCGCTGGCGATGGCCAGCGAGGCCGGCATGGATGTGCAGCCCGAGATGCGGAAGGACGCGGCGCTGACCAGGTTTGAGCTGGATCCGCGGGTGCTGGTGCTAGTGCACAATGCGCAGTCCCTACGGGTCAACCGCTCCACGGCGGCCGTCTCCAACCCGGAGAATCAGGAGACGCAGCAGCCGAAGCCGCTCTAAGGCCTGCGGTGGGCCATGAAAGAATCAGGGCATGGCAAATCTGACGTTGGTCTATGGAATGCGGCTGCTGCCGGCGGATGAGGTGGCGTCGGTGGGCGAGGCGCCGGTGGCATTGAAGAACGGCAACGAGGCGCATGTCACGATGCATGTTCTGGAGGGCAGCCGCGAGCAGATTGAAGCTCAGTTGCGTCTGAGCATCGACGCGTTCTTCGACTTCTATCCAGAGATCTGATCCCGCCTGCACCGGCAGTACCTTCGGCATATTACTTTGCTCACGGTACCACGGCGATTCCGCCCGAATTGCCACAGAGATGTGTTGGATCACAACACAGAGATGCCCCTGCGCGACTCCTGACGAAAGACAGGAAGTGGGCGGAGGTGCAGCATGGTGTGGCGATGCGCAGTGCGAATGGTATGCGCGGTTGCTCTGGCGCTGAGTGTGCAGATTGCATCTGGACAGACGCCGCCTCAGAGCTCCGACGAAGCGTTGCTGGCAATGGAGCAGATGGCGGGCGTGATCTTTGCCGGACAGGTGGTTGCGGTGCGCCGGCAGGTGGGGAACGACGGTGCGGCCGGCATAGTTGAGATTGAGTTTGCGGTTGACGATGCAGTGCGCGGGGTGAACGGGGGCAGCTACACACTGCGCGAGTGGGCCGGCCTGTGGCCGGCGGGTGATGAGCCGTTCCGCGTGGGCCAGCGGTTTCTGATGCTGCTTCACGCGCCGAGCGCGGCGGGGTTGAGTTCGCCGGTGGGTGGGATGGATGGGGCGATTCCGATTCGCGGTGGCGGGCTGGCGGCGACGTCGGCGACAGGCGCCGGCGCGGTCGGAGCCGATGGCCTTGTGGTGGACATGCGCTGGGTGCAGACCTGGGTTGTGCGCACTCTGGCGTATCGGGCGGAGTCTGTAGCCCGGCCGACCGGGATGCCAGGGGGGGTGCGCGCAGATGTGACACAGGGGCGAACGGACGATCTTGCGGAGACGCAGTTGGCCTCCGGCTCCGCGGGCCTTAATGCCACCACTGGCGCTACGCCCTCCGCGGAACAGCCGAGTGAGGCATATGCAACCGCGCTGGGCAAGCTGCGCAGTTGGGCGAGGGTAGATCATGTTTCGCGTTGAGGCAAGCACGGGAACACAAGCCCGAGGCAGGATACGCGTGATGTGGCCTGCGCGGGCAGTCACGTTTGGCTTGTTGCTGATTGCGAGCGGTGCATGGGCGAGCGGACCGCGCTGGGTGACGGGGCCGCCTTACTTCACCGGGGGTGGCGGGTCGCCGGTGGGCTGGTATACGTGGCAGCCGATGTACTTTACCGATCCGGGCGACCTGAGCGCGTCGGTGAACCATGCGGCCGCGGATGCAATTGTGGCGGCGGCTGCTGGGGTGTGGAATGTGCCGACGGCCGGACTGACGATTGCGCGTGGCGGCGCGCTGAACGAGCATGTGAACGGGGCGACCGCGTATCTCAGCGGCAATGGGCCGGTCTTTCCCACGGATGTGCAGAGCAGCAACTACCTGGCAAAGCAGATTGCGGTGATCTACGACAGCGACGGGTCGATTACGGACCTGCTGCTGGGCAGCGGCGCGAGCACGCCGGCGGAGTGCCGACAGAATGGGGTGACGGAGAGCGTCGATTCGATCACGCCGGCGGGCGCGATTGAGCATGCGGTTATGATCCTGAATGGGCGCTGCACCGGGCCGGCGCCGGAGCAGCAACTTCAGATGCAGTATCAGCTGGAGCGGGCGTTCGGGCGGGTGCTGGGAATTGGCTGGTCGCAGACCAACGACAACGTCTTTACCTGGAGTCCGCAGCCAACGTCGAACCAGGCGCGGCACTGGCCGATCATGCATCCGATCGACATTGTGTGCGGGCCGTATACGTATCAGTGCCTGCCCGCGCCGTTCACGCTGCGCGACGACGATGTGGCGGCGATCTCGGCGCTGTATGCCAATGTGATCTTCTACAATCCGACGGCACCTCCGCCGGCGCCGGGGAAGGTGTGGACCTATCAGCAGGCGAGCTATGTGTATGGTTCCGTCGCGTTTCCGACGGGACAAGGGATGGAGGGCGTCAATATTGAGCTACAGCGGCAACAGGGCGGCTGGAGCATTCCGGAGGACTGGTACGACGTGTCCGCGTTGAGTGGGGCGCAGTTTCAGCAAGAAGCGGGCAATCCGGTGCTGGGCGCGCCTACGGGTATGGGCGAGAGCATGGGCTCGCCGAACCTTGGGTATGAGGGGTACTACGCGCTGGCGTGGATTCCCGACATCGACCCGCCAAACGCGCAGAATGGCCCGATGTTCGTGGTGGAGACGACGGAGGCCATCAATCCTTTGTATGTGGGGCCATATTCGATTGGAACGTACACGACGGGCAACATCGCGCCGTCGGGCGCGGCCATAAGCCAGCTGCTGAATCGTTATGCGGAGCAGCCTTTTCTGTATCCATGGTCCTGGGTGGAGGGCGACTTCGCGCCGGGCGATGCGTCCAGCAGTTGCAACACGAGTGGGGATGGGGTGGAGGCCGCCCCCATGCCGGTGGCCGCGAGCGGATGGTGGAGCGGCGTGCTGTGCGCACACGGCCATGCGGCGTGGTCGAGCTTCAATATGCAGGCGGGACGGACGGCGACGATCGAAGTGACGGCGCTGGATGAGAGCGGGCTGGCGACGACAGCGAAGGCGATGCCGCTGATTGGGGTATGGAATACGACGGATGCAATGCGGACGCTGCCGACGGTTGCGGCGACTGCGTCGGCGTTCAATACGATCTCTCTGGGAATGACCGCGGCGAGTGTGACGACGACGCAGGCGCAGGGGCTTCGGTTTGTAGTCGCCGATGCGCGGGGCGATGGGCGACCCGACTTCGCCTATCAAGCGCGGGTGCTGTATGCGGATTCGGTGCAGCCGGCGGTGACGAGCGCGCAAGGTGGGCAGATCACGATCAGCGGAAGTGGGTTTCGCGCGGGGAATGAGGTGCTGGTAGGCGGGGTGTTGGCGACGGTATCAAACTGGACGGCTACGACGATTGTTGCCGTGGCTCCGCCGGTGAGTGCGTTTCGCTCGATGCCGATTGGGGCGATAGATGTGGAGGTCAAGGACCTTTCGACCGGTGGGACCACGGTAATGCAAGGTGCGCTGAGCTATGGGGCGGGCGTCGCGCCGGATGAGATGATGCTGGTCTCCGCGCCGAGCGGCACGGTAGAGGTGGGGACGAAGGCGGCCACCAGTTTGTTTGCGGTGCGGGTGCTGCTGGGCGACGGCGTGACCCCGGTGGCGGGGGCACCAGTGACGTTTTCGGTGCCGGTGGGCGGCGCGCAGTTTGGGGCGTGCGGTGCGGCTAGCTGCATGCTAATGACGGATGCGACAGGGCTGGCTGCAAGTGCAGTGAGTCCTACAGCGTTTGGCGGCGTGACGCTCCAGGCATCGGCGGTGGGCGCGAGCGTGAGTGCGAGCTTCAATGCGGTTGCGCGGAGCATTTCGATGGCGCGGCCGGTTGAGTATGTGGCGGCGGGAGCGACGGTGGCGGGGACTTTGCAGGCGACGTTGGTTGAGAATGGCGGTGCCGCGAGCGGGATTCCGGTCGCGTGGACGTCTGTGGCGGGATTGTCGGCGGGGTCGGGGTCGAGTGTGACGGACGGATCGGGTGCGGCGCAGATCGTGACCGTAGCGGGCCCGCTGATGGCGACGCAAGAGTTGATGGGCGAAGCGTGCGGGTGGGCTACGGTGTGTGCGCAGTTTGCGGCGGTGGGGGTCGATCCGTCGCTGTGGCGGCTGGCGGTGGTGAGCGGGGCGGAGCAGTCGCTGGGGATGGCGGGGACCTTCGCGCCGTTGGTCCTGATGGTGACGGATGCAAGCGGCGATCCGGTGGCCGGCGCGACGGTGGCGATCCACCAGACGGTGGATGCTTATGAGATGCCGTGCCCCGCGCATGGGGCTTGCCCGGTGGCGCCAGTGCTGGGGAGCTCGAACGGGGTCGAGGTTTCGGACGCGAACGGGCTGGTGACGGTGACGCCGATGCAGGTGGTGGGAGCGGCGGAGGTGACGAATGTGGCGGTCGCGGCGGGGACGCAAGGGTTTGTGTCGCTGTCGATCGAGCAGGGGCCCTGAGGGCGTGGGCGGCCGGCGGGGCAAACAGGATCACTCCGAACGTTATATCTTGGATAGGGACGCATGGAGTATAGAGACCTGCGCCGCAAACGATTTGGAGAATGATGCTGAGGATGAACAAGAAGTCTGGAGCGGTGGGTGAGAACACCGCAAGGGTTCGATGCGGCCTGACGATCGCGGCGATAGTGGCGGGGATTCTTGCAGTCGCTGGAAACGCGCAGGCGCAGACCAAGCTGGGGCCGGCCTCGCCGGTCACTTACGACAACAAGTATGAGGTCTACGGCAGCCTGAACTTTATGAACTTCAAGGCGGGCGAGAACCTGCCGAAGCGCATGAACCTGGGCGGCGGCGAGTTTCTGGGGACGTACTGGCTGACGCCGAAGTGGGGGCTGGGCGCGGAGTATCGCGGCGAGGCGGGCACGACGCAAGTGTTTCCCAACGCGGACATTTACGGCATCCATCGGCCGCTGGTGTACATGAATATGGCGCTCTTCGGAGCGCAGTATCGCGGGCCGAAGAACCAGCATGCCGCGATTAATTTTCATGGCTACGGCGGGATTTCGAGCGGAGTGTTCGATGCGGGGACGCAGGGCGCGGGGCCGGGCAATATGGGGACTGCGACGCAGAACGCGGCGGAGGTTGGGCTTTACAGCGACCACACCGCTCCGATCTTTGCGGTGGGCGGGAGCATCGACTTCAACCGCTCGAAGAACTGGGCGATCCGGCTTTCGCCGGACCTGATCCTGGAAGACTTCGGCAATGAGACGCGGGAGTTTTTTGCGATCTCCGGCGGGGTGGTCTACCGGTTGCCGGTCAAGAAAAATAAGTAGGCGCGGGAGACATGCGATGGAGGCGATGAGGGAGTTGTTGCGCAGCAGCCTGGGGCGAAGCCTGGGCGCGATGCGCGATGAGGACCGGCTGGCTGCGGCATGGACGGTGGCTTGTGGAAGCGCCATGGCGGAGCGCGGGGCGGTGATGGGGTATGAGCGTGGCGTGGTGTGGATTGAAGTAACGGATGCGGTGTGGATGCGGCAGATGATCTCGCTGCGCGGCACGCTGGAGCGCGAAATGGCGCGCATCGCGGGGCTACCGGTTGCGGGGATACACTTCGAGTTGAAGAAGCATCACTAAGCGGAGACGAAAGCGATGGGTGACAGTGCGGGCGTCAGCATGGATGAGGTGTTGCGTGTGGCGGAGCTGGCCAATCTGGAGCTGACCGCCGACGAGGTGCCGCGGATGCAGCGCGACCTCAACGCGATCCTGGGGCACATTGCGGAGCTGAATGAGCTGGACACTACTGGCGTGGAGCCGATGGCGCAGGTAGGCGGCGTGCTCGGCGATGTGGTTGAGACGGCGGGCGCGAATCTGCGCGCGGATGTGGTTCGGCCCTCGCTCGACCGGCGCGCGGTGATGGCGGCGGCGCCGGGGACGGATGGGCGGTTCTTTAAGGTGCCGAAGGTGATTGAGAGATAGTTGTCAGTTGTCTGTGATCAGTAAGGACGAGGAGACCGGGGTTGGGCAGTGTGACAATCGAGGAAGTACGGGCTGGGGTGGCGAGCGGGGCGGCTACGGCGGCTTCGGTGGCGGAGGCGCACTACGCTCGGATCGCGGCGGAGGATGGGCCGGGGGGCAAGGGGATCAACAGCTTTCTCGCGCTGAGCGGGGAGCGGGCGCGGGCGCAGGCGGAGAAGATCGATGCGCTGGCGGCGAAGGGGGATGCGCTGCCGGTGCTGGCGGGCGTGCCGGTGGGGATCAAGGATGTGCTGACGATGATGGGGTCGCCGGCGACGGCGGGCTCGAAGATTTTGAAGGGGTACATGCCGCCGTACGATGCGACGGTGGTGACGCGGCTGGAGGCGGCGGGTGCGGTGCTGCTGGGCAAGCTGAACTGCGATGAGTTCGCGATGGGCTCGTCGAATGAGAATTCGGCGTATGGGCCGGTGCGGAACCCGCGGGCGCTGGACCGGGTGCCGGGCGGTTCGAGCGGAGGGTCGGCGGCGGCAGTTGCGGCGGGGTTTGCGGTGGCGAGCCTGGGGACGGACACTGGCGGGTCGATCCGGCAGCCGGCGGCGTTCTGCGGCGTGGTGGGGATGCTGCCGACGTATGGGCGAGTGTCGCGGTATGGGTTGATTGCGTTTGCGTCGTCGCTGGACCGCGTGGGGCCGTTCACCACCAATGTGCGCGATGCGGCGACGATGCTGGGCGTGCTGGCGGGCAAGGATGCGATGGATGCGACCAGCTCGGACCGGCCGGTGGGCGATTATGTGGGCGCGCTGGCGACGCCGGTGGAAGGACTGCGCATTGGGGTTCCGGTGGAGTACTTCGGCGAGGGTCTGGATCCGGAGATTCGCGCGGCGATTGAGCGGTCGATTGATGGGTTGAGGGCTGCGGGGTGCGTGGTGAAGACGATCTCGCTGCCGCACACCAAGTATGCGATTCCGACGTACTACGTGATTGCGACGGCGGAGGCTTCGGCGAACCTGTCGCGGTTCGATGGCGTGCGGTATGGGTTCCGGGCCGAGGGCGGGAAGACATTATCGGCGATGTATCGCGAGACGCGCGAGGAGGGGTTTGGCGCGGAGGTGAAGCGGCGGATTT
>Ga0182024_10024077_pt1 | contig 10849 bp, 9 predicted proteins | sample P32metaG_FD_120480 | JGI IMG/M metagenome (GOLD analysis project Ga0182024, IMG submission 120480) | Permafrost microbial communities from Stordalen Mire, Sweden - P3-2 metaG (Illumina Assembly) | ecosystem: Environmental > Terrestrial > Soil > Wetlands > Permafrost | place: Sweden: Stordalen... | reverse complement strand
GGTGTCCGCCCGCTGTAGTGATCACAGAGCTCGGCATTGTCCATGGCGAAGGAGATTTCGCAGCTGTGGAACGTGCCGGGCCGACCGTCCAGCATGGGCGTTCCCCAGGCGAAGAGATATTGGTAGGCCGGAGCGCCGCCGGCGGCCGCCTTCCGCGCCGCCTGGGTGAAGGCGGCGTCTCTGGCGCCGGCGATCCCGATCCGGGCATAAAGATCGAATGGCCGCGCCGACGGGTATTCGCGCCGATACGCGGCGATGATCGCGGGGCCCTTGGCGCCGAACGCGGCTCCGACCCGCTGGTTCAATTCGGCATCGGTCAGCGAATAGGCGTCCGGATGGTCCACAGCGTTGAGAAACTCATGCTGGTTGGTGCCCGTGATCAGGGGGACATGGGCGGAGACAGCCAAAGCGGCGGGCTCGAACGGCTGGGCCGGCAGCAGGACGCCGTCCACGGTCGGACCCCAGCCGATCGCGCTGAATTCGCGGCGCAACGGACGCGGCGGAGCAGCCAGTTTTCTCGCGGCGGCGGCGGCGGCGGTCAGGCGCTCGATCGGAAGGTCGTGCAATTCACCGACGCGGACGGAGGAAAGGCCAAGTTCCTGCAGAACGCCGGCGGCGAGACGGCCCGATTCCTCGGGCGTGTTGAACGTGAGATAGAAGCCGCTTTCGATCACCGCCCGATGAAACAGGCCCCGCGCCGACGGCATCGCCATCAAAGCGGCGACCTTGCCCCCGCCGCCCGACTGTCCGAAGATCATGACGCTGCTGGGATCGCCGCCGAAGTTGGCGATATTGTCTCGGACCCAAGTGAGGACCGCGACGAGATCCAGCAGGCCGACATTGGCGGATCCGGCGTACGGTTCGCCGCCGAGCGCGGCAAGATTCAGGTAGCCCAGCGCGTTCAGCCGATGGTTATGGTTCACCACCACGACATCTTGGTTGCGAGCGAGGCTTTCGCCGTCGTAGGAGAGAAGATCCTGACTACAGCCGGTGGTAAAACCGCCGCCATGGATGAAGACGAGCACCGGCCGCCGGCGGAGGCCATTAATCTCCGGAGTCCAGACGTTGACCCGGAGACAATCCTCCCCGGCCACGGTTTCGGCGGAACCGCGGTGCAGGAGAAAGGCGTCCTCGTCGCCATTGGCCCGATTCCGTCCGTCGGTCGTCGGATGGGCCAGATCGGGACAGATGCGGCCATACCATAGCGCGCTGCGGACGTCGGTCCAGGGTTCCGGCGGGGCCGGCGGCCGAAAACGGTTGGCTCCGCCGGTGGAGGCTCCGTACGGAATGCCCTTAAAAGAGTAGACGCCGTTGCGGCGGTAGCCGCGGACTTTTCCCGACGCGGTATCGGTGACGGTGGTCCGGTCGCAGGCGACGGGGCTGCCGGGACTCCTCGGGGCGGCGGCCGGGGGGCCTTCCTGGGCCCGGGCCGCCGGCGAAAGGATCGCGGAGCCGGCGAGACCGGCTCCAGCGAGGGTGCGAAAAAAGGTCCGGCGGTCGACGGGCGCGGGAAAGGGTAATGGGGGATTTTTCATGAGCGGTTTCTCGGGACAGAAAACGGCGGCCGCGAAGGAAGTAAGAGGGAGGAGGCGATTCGATCGATAACCTCTGGCGGCCTTACAATTGAGAAGAGACGATGCGGCGGGGATATCGTTGCTTTATTCTCGGAAGAGCCTGCCCGGGTCGGATCTTCCAGGATTGCATTCAAATTTACGCTGGCCGGCGAGATCGAGGTGAAGCTGGCGGCGGTCGACGGCCACGCGCGCCTGACGGTGCGCGACACCGGCGTCGGCATCCGGCCCGAAGAGGTGCCGAAGGTCTTCGACCGGTTTCATCGGGCCCGAGAATCCCGCGGCCGCACCCACGAGGGCACCGGCATCGGCCTGGCGCTCGTGCGGGAGCTGGTGCACCTCCACGCCGGCACCATCCGCCTCGAAAGCCAGTTCGACGCCGGCAGCCGTTTCATCGTGAGCGTCCCGCTGGGCCAGGCCCATCTGGATCCGCGCCGGATTCGCGCGTTGCCGGAGCGCGCGTCGGGCCATCTGGCGGCGCAGGCGTTTGTGAAGGAGGCGATGCGCTGGACGCCCGGGGGCGACCCGTCGCTCGATCAACTCTGGGCGCAGGCCAGCCGCACGGCGCTCGACTCCGCGCCGGCCGCCGGCGCGAACACCCGGCCGGCCACCGCCCGCCCGAAAATTCTCTGGGCCGACGATAACGCCGACATGCGGGACTACGTGAAGCGGTTGCTCGCCGAGCGTTTTGAGGTGACCGCCGTCGGTGACGGGGAAGCGGCGTTGACCGCGATCCGCGCCGAGCGGCCCGAACTGGTCCTCAGTGATGTCATGATGCCGAAGCTCGACGGGTTCAGCCTGATCCGGGCCTTGCGAACTGACCCGGCGTTGAACACGATTCCGGTCATCCTTTTGTCGGCCCGCGCCGGCGAAGAGGCGCGCGTCGAGGGCGTCGAGGCGGGGGCGGACGACTATCTGATCAAGCCCTTCAGCGCGCGGGAGCTCCTGGCGCGCGTGGAATCTCATTTGAAAATGGCGCGCTTCCGCCGTGAATCCGAGGCGGCCCTGCGCGAGAGCGAGGGGCGCTTTCGCCAGGCGAACCTGGAGCTGGCCGGACGGCTGGCCGAATTGCAACAGGCGACGGCCGAGATTCGCGATTCGCGGCGGGCGGCGATGAACCTGATGCAGGATGCGGTGCTCGCCCGCGATCAGGTGGAGAAGCTGAACCGCGATTTGCGGGTGGAAATCGGTGAGCGCGAGGCCGCCCACAAGCTGCTGCGACTCGCTCCACCGCGCGCTCGCGCGCCTACTCGAGCGATCGAAAACGGCCGCCCGCCCGTCGATCTAAGTCCCGGCCCCAACCAAAACGGCCGGTCGGCGAGCGAGGCGGAGGACGGAGGAGCCGCCGGCACGCTTCCGTCCCGGCGGTGCCCGCGGGCCTTACGGCGGGGGCTGGTTGGCCGCCCGAAATTGCCGGAGCAGCGGACCCAGCCCCGAAAGCTGCGCTTCGGCTTTGATCGCGGCCAATTGCGGTTCGGTCAGGATGCCCTGGGACTGGGCGAGCACCTGGTTCCAATCGACCGAGGCCGGATTGGCATTGCCGCCGCCTTGATAGCTGCTGCTGGCGTTGGCGATGATCGTCGTCAACTGATCAGCCTGGGCGCCGGTGATCGGCGCGCCGATTGCCATGCTCGAGGCATCACTGATCAAGCCTTGCAGCGGCTGCACTCGTTTGTAGTCCTGATACTGCTGAAAGCCCTGATCGCCCAAGATTTGCTTTAGCTGGTCGGCCGGGAGTTCAGGGTCGCCGGGATGAATGCCGTTGGGTCCGGCCGTCATCGTTTGCACCCATTGCGCATCCGTCTGACTTTCGAGGGCCTCGATCTGGGCGGGAGAAAGTCCCGCGGCCCGGTAAAAGCCGGCGTAATTTCGGGCGATTTGGGCCCGGCCAACGTCCAGGAGCATCTGGCGCGCCTGCGGGAACGCCGCCAGGAAGGCCTGTCCGGCGGCCAGGGCCGCCTCCTTGTCCGCTGCCGCCTTGGCCGCCCGGTCCATTTTGACCGGGGTGGCGCGCGCCCGCAGCTGATCGACGGTCTTTTGCAGTTCGGCCCACTTTTTATCGTCGTCGGCGGCGGCCCGGGCGAGCTGCTGCTGCTTGGCCAGATCGGCTTTATGGGTGTCCGCGGCGGCGGCGAGGAGCGCGCTGGCCTGCCGGGCGGCATTGCCCTCGTAAATCGCCACGCCGATTGCGACCAGCGCCACGAAACTGGTAACTCCCACGCCAATCTTGGAATTGCTCATTTGATGGGTTTCCACGCTGGGTGAGCACGTGGCACTTTCGATTCCGACGCTATACGCTATTCGTTATCGGCGTAGCAATAGCATTGTGGCCAAACGGACTGACCCCGCTTCGCGCGCGTTCGCCGTCTTTTTCGTGGCGGCCCGCCGGCGACTGGCGACTGATAGACTCTCTTCGACGCCAATTTAGGATCGCGGGAGCGACTTTTTTCCCGGCCATCGCCACCATGAGGGTGTCGGAAGTGCGGAAATATGGATTGATCCATCAACGCTTGATAGCCATATCAATGTCATCTTTAAGTATGGCATGAAAATGACCCTTCATATTGACGACCGCAAGGTGGCGGAAGCCATGACCGAATATGGGCTAAAAACCAAGACGGAGTTGATCGATTTCGCGCTCTCCGAACTGCTGCGGCAGAAAGCGGTCGAGCGAGCGATGGCGTCTTTCGGCCAGCATCCCGATCTGCCCACCAACGCGGAACTCGAAAAGACGGAGAAACGCCACATTCGCGATGCCCGTGGTCGTTGATACGTCGCTTTGGATTGACTACAATCGAGGCGCCGTGAACCCCGCGGAGCGGGCCCGGATTGAACAGCTCTGGCGCGAAGGTCAGGCGATCCTCTACCAGTTTGTTTGGCTTGAACTCGTCGTTGGCTATCGGAGTGCAAAGGAACAACGCACCATTCAAGATTTTCGCGCATTGTCGCTCTGGGAGGCGATTACCGGCGAGGACGGAGTCAAGGCGGAGGCATTCAGCCGCGTTCTGCGCGCGCAAGGCCACGTGGTTGGCGCATCTGATCTACTCATCCTGGCCGCCACCGATCGGCTGGGAGCTCAACTCGCCCATCATGATAGCGACTTTGAGCTGGCCTTGAAAAACCCAGCCTTCGCTCACTTGGCTTGGGTCTGAATTTTATTCGACCCCAGGCATCATCGGCTTCGTCGGCCGAATAGGCTGGTCCGCCGCGCTCGAACCCAGACCACCGGTGCGCCGATGCGGGCCGGGTACATATTCATATGGTGGACCAGGCGTGGGCGCATTCTCCGATTGGGGCTGCTGCCGGGGAGTAGCGCCTGGGGCCAGATCACGAGGTCGCCGGCGCGCCCCGGCGCGTCAGCCGCGGATCGCGGTGTTGCCCTCCTCCGGACGACTCCGCTATTCACACCGCGTGCCGGACTCCTCACCCGCCGTGGGCCACCTCGCGGTTTTTCTCAGCTATGCCTCCCAGGATGCGGCGGCCGCGCGGCGCGTCTGCGGGTCGCTGCGGGCCGCCGGCATCGAAGTGTGGTTCGATCAGAGCGAATTGCGCGGCGGCGACGCCTGGGACCAGAGCATCCGGCGGCAGATCAAGGAGTGCGCGCTGTTTATTCCCCTCATCTCCGCCAGCACCCAGGCGCGGGCCGAGGGGTATTTCCGCCGGGAGTGGAAGCTGGCGGTGGAGCGCACCCACGACATGGCCGACCACGTGCCGTTTCTCCTGCCCGTGCTGCTCGATGCGACCAAGGACCGCGAGGCGCACGTGCCGGAAAAATTCCGGGAGGTCCAGTGGACGGCGTTGCCGGATGGGCTGACGCCGCCGGCCTTCTGCGCGCGGGTGCAGGCGCTCCTGCAGGGCGTCCCCACCGCCGCGAGCGAGGGGCCGAGCCGCCGGGCGCCGTTGGCCGCCCGGCGCTCCGCTTGGCCGCTGATCGTCGCTGCGGCCGGGGCCGGCCTTGCGATCGTCCTAACGATGGCGTGGTGGACGCATACGCTGAAGACGGAAGCAAGCCGCGCCGCGACCGCAGCCCCGGCCGCGACTCCCTCCGCCGCCAGCGGGCTCATCGAGCGGATGTGGGCGATCTACGACCGCGGACCCGATTCCACCCGGGAAGACTGGATCTTGGCCCAACAACTCGGGGCCCAAGCGGTCGCGGGCGACCCCTTGAACCCCGATGCCTGGGCCGTCTACGCGCAGGTCACCCTTTATGACTTCGTCTGGACCAACGATCCGGTTTACGACGACGCCCTCAACCGCGCCCAGCGCGCGATCAGCCTGGCGCCGGATTCGTTCCAAGCGCGGTTTGCCCTAGCCCATGTCTACGAGGAGCAACTGGCGACCTTTGCCGACAGCGAGCGCCTGTTCCGTCAGCTGCTCCAGGAACGGCCGGAGTACGGGCCGGTGCTGCGCTGTCTGGCCAATTTGCTGGAACTGCACGGCCAATTGGCCGAAGCGCTCGCGATTTCGACCCGGGCGGTGGCGGCCTTGCCCCAGGATGCGTATTCCTGGTCGAAAAATGCCATGATCCTCGCGGAACTGGGCCGGACCGCCCCGGCTTTGGAGTCAGCCGAGAAAGCGCTCGCCCTGCGCCGAGGTCCATCGGAACTCGGGGCCAAAGCCCAGATCCTGACTTGGTTGAGGGACGATTTTGCCGCCGCCGCCGCCGTCACCGAGCAGATTGCGCCGGCGGCGCTCGCGGGGCAATTGGATCGATATTCGTGCGGCCAATTCTGGCTGTGCGATCGCCAACCGGAGAAGGCCTTGGCCGTCTTCCAAGCGTCCACGGGTGAGGCGTTCTTCGGATTCCCGAAGGCCTATTACATCGGTTGCAGTTTGGACCTGATGGGGCGCCAGGACGCCGCGACGGCGGAATGGCGGCAGGCGCTGAAGCAGGTGGAAACCGCGTTGGGCGCTCAGCCGGACGAGGTCCACAATCTTATTTTAAAAGCGGTCCTCCTCGCGCATCTGGGCGACCGCGACGGCGCCGACCGGGCGCTAGCGTTTGCGCGGCAATTTCCGAGCGAGGAGCCGGGCATGCAGGGCTATTTCGCGACTGCGACCCTGACTTTGCTCGGACGCAAAGCCGAGGCGGTTGCGGAAGCGAAAGCGTGTTGGCCCAAGATCAACGGCACGCTCCAAGGCGGCTGGGGCAACATTGAATTTCCCCTGGCCTGGCGGACGCTCCTGATTCACGACCCGATCTTCGATCCCCTCCGAAGCGATCCGACGTTTCAGGAGTTCATCCGCCAAATCCGGGGCGACCCGCGCTTTCCGCTCCCCCTCGCCAGCCAATAGCACCGCACCAGCCGTCGGCCGAACCGACCCAATCACATCGGAGTCACGGCATCGCCCGCCGCCAGCCGCTTTCCCGCCTCCGACCGCGGAATCGAGGTATTGATCGCCAGGCGATAAAAATGGTTGAACCGGGACCGATTGGCCCAGGCCGGCAGCGTCGCGCTGCGGCGGGCCATGAATTCCTTCTGAAAGCCGGCCGTGGCCTCGCCCGTCTCGGGATCGCGCGTCGGCACGACGCACCGCTGGCAGGGATTGTGGGCGAAGCATTGGACCGTCCCGATCTGAAACGGCACCAGCTCCCCCGCCGCCCCGAAGAGCCGGTCCTCCCAGAAAGGCGCCGCATCCTCGCCGTCGAGTTCGAGATTGGCCCGGAACCGCCCGCGGACGCTTTCCAGCGTCAGACCGGGATACCAGCTGGCGACCTCTTGCAGCGTGGCCCGGCTGATCACGGTGGGACCGGGCGCGTCGCGATCGTCCGGAAACCCGCGTTCGGCTTCGCGCCGCAAGGTCACCGGAAACTCAAAGTAATCGCTGAGCCAGCGATTGAGCGGCTCGGGTTCGGCCAGGACAAACTGCGCTTCGCTGCCCCCGCCCTGCACGGAAAGACTGACTTCCCCGAACGCCGCGTCAAAGCGGCAGCGCAGCGGGTGCACCCGGACGTTGCCTTTGCCGTTCACGTAGTTTCCCCGGGCATCCGTGATCGCATAGACCCGGTCATGTTCCAGGATCCCACCGGGGGTCAGTCCGGCCGCATTGACGACCACCCCATCCAGGGCTTTGATCGGAAAAACGGCGATTCGCCCCAGATGAACGCGCATGCAGGCGGTGGCATAAGCCGCCGCGCGGGAACCCTCAAGCCCAATGACCGTGAGCGGCCCGGGCCGCATCAGGCCGGAGCAAATCGGACCGAATCACCGCGCCGCACCATCCCCCCCTGCACGACGGCGGCGTAGGCGCCGACTTGAGCTTGGTTGTATTTGGCGGCGGCGCGCAGGACGCCGACGTCCCGCGGCAGGTCGCCCTGCGCCAGGGTCGTCATGACGCAGCGGCCGCACGGCCCCGTCACTTTCAGTTTCACCTCGTCCCCGATCAGCACCAGCCGATCGGTCCAGCCCCCTTCGGGGAATCCGACGATTTCCGGGGGAGTCCCGATGACCAGATTGGGGCGAAATCGCCGCGTCTCGATCTGGCCGCCGGGGTAAAGCCGCCGCAATTCCGCCAGCGTCGCGGTCGTCAGTAGATGCACCGCGGCGCAGTCGAAAAATGTTTCGGTCGGAATCGCTTCGTCGGTGACCTCATCGCGGCGGGCCAGGCCCTCCACGTCGGGCCAGTATTCCTCAAGCGTGCCCCGCGGCGGAGCCGCCCCCAGCAGGCGCACGGGCCTCCCCACCGAGGCCGAAAGCGCCTCGTCCAGCCCCGTTTCCCCGCTCAGGCGCGCGCCGCCATCCGGAAAGGTAATCCGGACCGGAGGCAGCGCGCCGCCATTGAGCGGAGCCGGATAGTCGGCGCGAAACTCGAAGAGGTTCGGCCACTTCGAAGGATTTTTGGCGCTCGCCACCTTCCCCGTTACGGAATCGCCCAACGCGTAGGAGCGGTCACCGCGCAGCCCTTTTGCCCCCACTGCGGAGGCATTGAGCTCCTCCCCCATCATCGATTTCACCGGATACCGGTGGATCGAAAGGAGGCGCCCCAGGCCAGGGTCGGCGGGGAGCATCCGTCAGGCCTCCGCGTAGCCCCGGTCCATTTCGGCACTGATCTCCACGTGGCGCTCCGGCCGGGCGATATACATGAACACCAGCCGCAGCGCGCCGATCACCAGATAGCCGAGAAAGACGTAGGGATAGTAGTTCTGGGGCGGCGGCGGCACCGGATAGACGCTCCCGATCGCCGGAATGCACATCAGGGCGACGCCGGCCGCGCAGAAGGCGATATCCTTCGCCTTCAACTGGCCGCGCTTTTTCAGGAAGATCGGGGCGGCGATCGTGACGAGGAAATAGCCCCCGAGGAAGCCGAACGCACCCATGGTGCCCGCATCGTTGAAGATATCGAGCACCTCCATGCCGAAGTACTTCAGCTTGCAGACCGCCGCCACGCCGAACATGAGCACGCCCATGACGGCGAGGGCGATATGCGGCGTCGCATGCACTTTGTGGACCGCACTCGTCCCTTTCGGATAGAAATCGTGCCGCCCCATGGCGAACATGACGCGGGCGCCGGCATTAAGGCAGGAGAGCGCCAGCGCGAAGAAGCTAAACATGGCGCCGGCCGAGAGCAGCGGCGAAAGAATCCCCGCGCCAAACCGGTCGGCCAGCACGTTGAGCGGGGTGTCGATCTTATCGAGCGTGTCCTTGTAGCCGTGAGTGCCGAGGACTTCGATGTAGCTGACGAAGATGAAGAATACACCCGTGGCGATGAGGCTCCAGATGATGGACTTGGGAATCGTCTTCAGCGGCTCCTTGGCCTCGTCGCCAAAGGCGGTGGAGCTCTCAAATCCCACCAAGCTGAAGATCGCGACCACCACTCCCAGCCCCAGGGTCGAAAGGGAAACGGATTTGAAGTCGAGCTGCACCGGATCGGGCTTGAACTGGGTCTTGCCCAGCACGATCCCGCACAAGATCAGGATGAAGAAGCAAGAGATGCCCTCGAGGGCCAGCATCACGATCGTCGAAATCTTGATGTCGCGGTAAGCGATGAAAAAACAGGCGCCGACGCAGAGGGCGAACAATGCCACCGGCGGCGCGTGGATCCCGACCATTTGCAGCAGCTTGTCGGCGAAGATCGTGAATCCGGTTGTGCCCGCGATGCCGATGAACAGATAGGCCCAGACGAGGCACCAGCCGCACATCGAGCCGCCGCCGGCCCCCAGGCCGGAACAAGCGTAGCTGTACATTGAACCCGTCCCCGCGCCGCGCTTGGCAAACTGGTTCAGGTTGTAGGCGACGAACAGCAGCATGACCGTCGCGACGGCGTACGAGAGCCAGCTCATGTTCCCGGAATTGGAATACATGAGCGGCACGATCAATGCCGCCGTCATCGTTGGGGAGATCAGCGCGATGTTTTGCGCCAACAGCTCCCAGAAATTGAGGACGGCCGGCTTAAGACGGGGGCCCGAAGACCCCGAGAGCGTATTGGTTGAGACCCGGTTCATAATTTTGCCTTGGTTGCGCTATCATTGTCTGGCGGATTGAGGGGAACACGGGGTTTTACTCAAAAAGGGCGGGCGGGCGTGGGCCGGGCAAAAGGCCCGGTGGGCCCGGGCGCGGCCACGAGGAGCACCTCGGCCTCCATCCCGGACCGCGCGGTGAGCCGGTGCGGGAGGCGCGCATCGAAGTGGGCGGCATCGCCCGCGTCCAAGTCGTGGGTTTCCCCGCCAATGGATAGGCTCAATTCGCCGGAAAGCACAAAAATCCACTCTTCGCCGTCGTGATGCCGGTGCTCATCGCCTTCCCGGGTGGGCGAAACCACGACGCGCACTGGCTGCAGCTGAAAGGGCCACGACTGGCCGGATAGCGGCCAGCAGGTGAGGCCATCCACGTCATAGGACGGGGTGGCATCCCGGCGGACAATGGAGATCGACTCGGCCTGCTCGCCTTCAAAGAGCGCCGCCACCGAGGTGCCGAAGAGCCGGGCGAGCGTCAGGATGGAGGCGATGGAGGCCTGCCGGTCGCCGGACTCCAGCCGGGACAGGTAGCCTTTCGAAAACCCGGACCGTTGGGCCAGATCGTCGAGGGTCCAACGCCGTTCGTGACGCAGCGTTTTCAGTCGGACGCCAAAAGTTGCCAGCTGCTCCCGCAGAATGTCGGTGGCCATGAGTGAAGTTGCCACATTGGCAACGTCAATTGACTAGCAGGGAACATGCCAGTACGAGAACGCTAGCGCTCACGCCCGTGCCAAACCGCAAATCATTAGATTTCTGCCTCGCGCCGCGTCCCGATATTAAGTCCCATGCCGATCGTCTCCGATCGCGATCTCGCGCCCCCGCC
>Ga0182024_10024076_pt1 | contig 10850 bp, 6 predicted proteins | sample P32metaG_FD_120480 | JGI IMG/M metagenome (GOLD analysis project Ga0182024, IMG submission 120480) | Permafrost microbial communities from Stordalen Mire, Sweden - P3-2 metaG (Illumina Assembly) | ecosystem: Environmental > Terrestrial > Soil > Wetlands > Permafrost | place: Sweden: Stordalen... | reverse complement strand
GGGGCGGTCGAAGGTGAAAACTGCTTCGTTCGCCCCACGTCGGCTACGGGGAACTACCAACGAAAGCGTTTTCCTCTGTGTTTGAGTGTGTTGGGTCATAGAGGATTATGCTTGACCCATCGGGCCCGAGGACGACGTTGATCGCGGGAATATGCCCGCTGCAATCTCCGGGCCCGTCGCCGGCTTCCAACCAAAAGAGCAGCCACCAGCGTTGCGAAGCAGTGAGCGGGTATTCCTTGGCAAACTTGAATCCGGCCGGCAGCCGTTCGCGTGGCCAGGAGAATCCCTTCAATCCACAGTCTTCGAAGAATTCCTTCGTCAGCTTGCCGCTTACGATGAACGGGTCCAACTCGTCGATGGTGAATTTCCCCGTCTTTTCCTCAAGCCGCTTCCATTCGTGCGAACCGTGTTCGATCACGGCCCCTTTTGTCCGTGGGGCCTGATAGAGCGATTCCCTGAACTTATCCAGGGCCTCGGCCCATGGGATCGACGCCGAGCCGGGAAAGGCAACGTCCGCGAAGAAGGTAACGGTTCCAAGCGAACCAAGAACGCATCGATACTTTCCGCCTCTGGTTGTGATCCTTTGCGCGATCGCGTGTTCGTCCGTCTTTGAACCTCTGAAGACGTGCATCTCATCCAGGCCGTGCGTGTTGTATTTGAACGAAGCATAGATCCCGCGGATTCCCATCTCACGGCAACGGTCGCACGATCTGACCTTGCAAGGCAAGCCTGTATAAACGAGGTTGCCGTTCGATTTCCGATTGAGCCCGCGGCTGACTGGACAGACGCCAGGGGCCCGGCGCTCGCTGGTGCCGCGCGACGTCATCCAATCGTCGTCGTCAAGGAACGGGTCCGGACAGTCCGGGCAAGGCTTCCACGGTTCGTAGGTCGGGCTCATGATCTTGTCACGAATCGCAAGCGGCAGCTCATCAAATGCGTTCCGCTCGTATTCGAAAGCGGTGGGTGCTGGAGCTGCTGCCCCAGGAACAGGGAGCGGACCTTCGAACGGCTTCGCGGTGCAGGCGAAGTGCGCTCGCAGCTCCTCGCCGGCCTGGGCGGCTGTAAGGCCCTTCGCCTTGCGGTCGATCAGGAAGGCGCGGACGTCCTTGAAGTCGGCCGGCGGGTAAACGATGCGGACATTGTGGAAGCCGGCGGCCATCAATTCGCCAGCGGTCTTCTCAGCTCCGTCGCGGCCGGGCCAGGTGACGTCAGGCTTCTGGTCGTTGTCTCCGATCACGCGAATCCAGGTAGCGGCCCGAGACCCGCCAGGAAGGTAGCCGAGCCTGGCGAGCAGCACGGCGATCATGCTGCCGCCCAGCATGTTGTTGAACCTGCCGATCGTCAGGGTTTCGCCCATGTCCAGCATGGCGGCGGTGTCGGTTGGGCCTTCGACCGCGTACACAATCTCTGCGGCGTGCGCAGGGCTCTGGAAGTTTTCCTGCGAATAGGTCAGCCCGTAACGCGGTCCCGCTTCTTTCAGGCCGAGCGTTTTTTTCTCGCCCGTCAGGATGTGCCGAATGCCCAGAGCGATTTCGTCGCCGTCGCCGTTGCGTTCACTGTACGCGAACCACGGGCCCGACTGCTTGACGCCGAGGGCCTCGGCAGACTCCAGGGACAGGCCGAGTGTCTTCGTCCAGGTCTCGCTGGCGATGCTGCTGAAATCGCGCCGGTTGTCGTACAGCGTCTGCTTCCACTTCTTGACCCACGCTTCCTTGTCGGCCTGTTCCTGCAGCTTGATCGGATCGACGGCAACGGGCGGCGGTGCCTGGAATCGATTCGCCACCTTGTCCGGGATGTGCGCGTGCGGGGCGTAGTGGTCATCGTCCAGGACGAACACGCCGCGCTGTAAGATGCCGGCCTTGGCGTCGCCGGTGTAAGTCCAACCGGCCGTCGGCGAGCCGATGCCGCCGACGTAGGAATGGCAGAGGACGAGCCGGCCGTTATCACTGATTCGGCAGTCGCCGTCTTTGGTTCGATTGCAGACCGGGCAACATCTGGATTTCTTCGAGCCGGTGAATGTGCCGGCGGGGCGCGTGTTGACGCGCGTGCTGGGTGGAGATATCATTCTTATACCGCGATTCGAAAACTAGTTTGGGGCCGGCCGTTCTTGCGGCCGGTCTTTTTTTTCGCCCATCCATCCGAGCGAATCAAAAGCACAACGACACCAGCAACACGCGCACCTGGCGGCGCACGTGGATGGACTGCGAACAACGTGACGCGATCACGCAACCGGCATTGCTGCCGGGATGCATCATCGCTACTTGTCAACGTGGCCGCGCGTTCGCGGTCGTCCATTCGTGTCGGTTGGGGTGCAGCTCCGAGGGGCCATCGGCCAAGTCAGCGTTGCGTACCGTTTGCAATTTTGCAAGCGACGGGGTTCGCTCGGCGACCGGCCTGGCTGTTGAACGTGCGGGAGGGTGGGAGACTCCAAATCCGCGAGCGTTCAACCTGTTCCCACGCTACCAGCTTCCCGGCGGGAATCAACCCTCTTCACCATTTTGACAGCCGGCTGTCACTCTCAGCCCCAGAGTGTCACACGTATGACACTCACATAACCCATTGGCGGAACGTCACTTCAGACTTTACATGTCCAGACGGAGACCCTGCCGTACAACCGCCCTGGCGGCCCGGCTCAGACTCTCCATAACTCGTTATTGCTTTTCGTCGTACGTTGCGCCTGTTTCGCGCTGGCTCGCCCTGGCCCATGGGCCCTGGGGATGAACCGGGTCAAGCGGAATTTGTGCGGGCCGATCGTCAGGGCTCGGCGGTGCCGTCGCGTGGGCCCGGGCCGGAGCGACGGCCCGGGCCATGTAGGCGATTCTTCTTGCGATTCCATCACGTGTGATGGAATCGTAGGTCTTATTGCTGGCATGGCCAGCACGCGCTTGACAACGCGGGCAGCGTCGCGGGCGCCGATCGTGCCTGGGAAAGTTGACCAATCGTAACGCGCCCCTTGGCAGTCGCGGCGATCGGCGGCGATACCGTAACGCGATCGGTGAGCGACGCGTCGCGTTCGCCAGGTCGATCGACGCGTCGCGTGGATCCTCGGCAACGTCATGAGCGACGCGTCGCCGGCAGCTGCGCGAGACATGTTGATCGCGATCGCGATCGCGGCATCTGTACGTGGGGGAGTTTGTACGTGCGGAGCGGCGGTCAGATGCTCATCGCCAACTACATCGACGGTTGCCGGCGCAGAGCCCGATGCGCGACCAACCTGCACGGGTGAGGGGATCGAGCCACTGACCGCCATCGCCGCGCCCGGCAGCTCGGCCAGGGCGGCCAGCCTGGCCCATGGCGCGGCGGATGGTGCCGGCGGTGACCAGCTCGAGCCGGCGAGCGCCATGGCGACGGTGGGGCCTGCGGCGTGGGCAAGGCGCTCCCTTTCAGAGTTAGCCAACGTCGTGGGCATGGCCTTCCTTCTCGACAAGGGTTGCGATGACGTCGCGGATATGCTGCGGCAACGTGGGCCAGGCCCGGATGATTTTTGCCAGGGTAACAGAGCCCTTTGAGAAGGGTAACAGGATGCGGAGAGGGGGCGGAGATGCCGTTTTTACCGGAGTTTCGTGAGGTTGGGAGTCAGATTGCAAATCCGCCATCCCCGGTTCGAATCCGGGAGGGGCCTCTTCCGCTTGCGGCTTAGCGTGGGCTCACGTTAAGCCGCAAGCGGAATTCAGCCAAAAATCTGCTCTTTTTTGCCCACGACATTTGCTGTAAGATTCCCTCCGTTGAACGACGGAACCGTTCGACAAACGGCCCAAGAAGAGAAGAGGACATGATGAACGGATTCATCTCACTTCCGATCTCCAACTTCGATCCACCTCGCGCCTCTGTGTCCCTCGAATAGCCTCCTTGCGTCCACAACGTAGGACAGGATTCCGATCCTGTCTCGACACGGTCGGGAACCCCTAACCGACCCCAGGATCTTCGTGCGCCGCTTGGTTGCCGGGAATCAGCACTCCCGGCAACCGACAACAGGCAACCATTCTCATTCAAGGAACAGAGCAATGAGTCGCGACCCAATCTTGCTTCGTGTCGATGCGTCACCCGAAAAAGGCTACGAACGGCTGGTCCGCTGCCAGATCTTCGCCATGGCCCTGCAGCGGCGGCGACGGCCCACCTACTTCGTTTCCCAGCTCGAACCACGCAGCCTGGCTCTCAACATTAAACGCGCCGGCAATAACTGGCTCGAAGCTGACTTCCCGGCCGGCACTCCCGACGACGTGCGCGAGCTCATCCAGGAAGTCCGCCGGCTCAATCCCGCCGCGGTCATTGTGGACGACGCCGATGTGCCGCAAGAGTACCTGGCTGAGCTGGCGTCCACGGGCGTTCTCGTCGCCTCCTTCGATCATCTGGGAGCGATCCACTTCCCGTCGAATCTGGTAATCAATCCGCTCCTGGGTCCAGGCAAGGAAACGTATGAATTCGATCCGACCACGCAACTGCTGCTCGGCCGGCGCTTTGGCCTGGTCCGCCCCGAGATTCGCCGTCACCGTCCAACCCGCTCACAGGAACCGGCACCGCTCGCGCAACCCGACGGTAAGCCAGGTCAGCTGTTCCGGGCGATGGTGGCGCTCGGCGAAGACGATCCCCATCAGCAGACTCTCGGCCTGGCCAAGCAATTGCTCAGCGTGCCGCGCATCGGCATCGTCGATGTCCTCGTTCGCCGGGAACATCCCGCGCTGGAGAAAATCCAGGAGGTGGTGGAGGCGAACAAGGAACGCATGGAGCTGGCCATTGAACCGTCGGAGATCGCCGCCAAGATCGTTCGTTGCCATTTCGCCATCACGAGCGGCTCCGGTTGGTCGCTGGAACTCGCCTGCGTCGGCGTGCCGCAGCTCATGATCGTGCAGGACGAAGCCCATTGGCCCAACGCCCAGCGGCTGGAAGAAGAGGGTTGCGCGACTTGCCTCGGCTGGCACGAAAGCGTTACGCCGCAGACGATTCGACAGGCGGCTCAGAACATCCTGACCGACCCGCTCGAACGTCAGGCGATGGCGCGTTGTGGCCGGCAGTTGATCGACGGTCGCGGGCCGGATCGGCTAGTCAACGCCCTGGAAGTAATGCTGCACCCGCCGCAAGTGGCCGATTACATGCTGGACGCGGCGTAATTGTTCCGCGTGGAACATTCAGTGTAGTCCTCACGCTCCGCGTGAGAAGAGGGCGCAGCCCTTGTTAACCGTCGGCCCGCGAGGCAAGCCGCATTCAATCGGCGACCGTCAAACGCCATGGTTAACAAGGGCTGCGCCCTTTCCTCACGCGGAGCGTGAGGACTACACTCTTGCTTTCTGACTCCCGCCCCATTACAATCCCCAAACACGGACGAACCAACGGACTTTGAGGAGGTTACCTTCCATGGAAAAACGGAAGCCTGGAACCAATGGCACAGCCGAGCTGACCGGGACGGAAGTCGCCCTGGACCGCATTCAGCAAAACCCCTTCCAGCCCCGCAAAAACTTCGACTCCGACGACCTGGCCTCGCTCAGTGCCAGCGTCAAGACTCACGGCATCCTGCAGCCGTTGGTCGTTCGCCAGGTCGGTGAGCAGTTTCAGCTCATCGCCGGGGAACGCCGTTTGCGCGCCGCCAAGGAAGCGGGGCTGCAATCGGTGCCGGTTCGCGTGGTGGACTTCAACGATCAGGAAGTGCTCGAAGCCGCATTGATGGAGAATATCCAGCGGGCTGACCTGAATCCCATCGAAAAGGCTCAAGGGTTCAAGGACTACCTCGACCGCTTCCATGAGAATCACGATAACCTCGCCAAGCGGCTCGGGCTGGCTCGTTCCACCATCACGAACCTGGTCGGATTGCTCGATCTCGCCCAGGAGGTTCAGGATGGCCTGCGCGTGAACCAGATCACGGAAGGCCATGCCAAGATCCTCAAGGGCATCAAGAATCGCGAAAAGCAGGTGGAGCTGTTCAAGAAAATCGTGGCAATGGGGCTGAGCGTCAAGGCTCTGGAGACCATGCTCCGCGAAGAAAAGGAGGCGGCCGCGTCTTCGGCGACCGAGACTCCGAAGGCGGAGACGCCGGATAACAAGACGGCCCATGTCCGCAGTCTGGAAGATGAACTGCGGCAGCGGCTGGCGACGCCGGTCGAGATTCGCGTACAGGGCAAGGATCGTGGGCAGATTCTCATTCGCTTTGAATCGAATGACGATTTCATGCGCATTGTGGAATCGTTGCGCAAATAGAACCCCCAAGCCCGCATGCGAGGTACTCCGAGCATGCGGGGTGAGTCGGGTTGCACCCCGCATGCTCGGAGTACCTCGCATGCGGGCTTGGGGAATTTGTGTACAATGATTTTGCACGGGGCGTAGCTCAGCTTGGCTAGAGCGCGTGGTTTGGGACCACGAAGTCGCAGGTTCGAATCCTGTCGCCCCGAATCATCATGACCCATCCGAACCAGCTGCCTCCCGTTTGCGGTACTCGGCCGCGCTGGCGTCGCCCCGACTTTGTCGTTTTGTTCGCGCTCGCCCTGCTGCCCTTCATCGCGTTCTTCTTGCATGCTCCTGGAATGATGATCATCCTGGTCGCTTGCGCATCCGCGATGGCGAGCGTGTTCGTGCTGAGTCTGCAAGGCGACTGGCGGCTGATCGGGCCCCATTTCTTCCACGACACGATCGGTCTGGCTCGCCGCGGGCAAAGCGCCATCGTGCGAACCGCCTACGTCCTGGCCCTCCTCGCCGGCCTGGGCTTCCTCTATCACGATACGTTTGGCGAACTGTTTCGCGTCAAGCCGGGCGTCTCGACCTATGTCATGTCAACGTTTGCCCTCAAGTACGTGGACCTTGTTGTCGTCTTGCAAAACCTGGCCATCTTGCTGCTGACGCCCGCTTACCTGGCGACGGCTCTGACGGAAGAACGCGAACGGCGCACTTTGGAGCTCTTGTTTACTTCCCACCTCTCCGATTGTGAGATCGTGCTCGGAAAATTGTCTGCACGCCTCGCCCACCTGGGCGGGGTCCTGCTGGCCGGGCTCCCGGTGCTGAGCCTGGCCCAGCTTCTGGGCGGGGTCAGCATGCAACTGCTCCTGGCCAACTTCGTCAACTCGCTGCTGCTGCTCGCCACGGTCGGATCGCTGTGTATCTTCATTTCCACGAGGGCGGCCACGGCGCTGAGCGCTGTCATTCGCTCGTATGTCTTCGTGCTCTCCTTCTCCGCCTGTTTCGCGCTGCTTTTCAGTGGGCCGCCGATTGTGATTAGCCAGCAGAATTTTGACGGCACCATCGAGAAGCTCTGGGAGTCGATCGTTTTGCAGCTGCTGGTGCATGCCGGGCTCTGGATTTGTTTCCTGAGCGATGCCATTCGTTGTCTGCGCGTTTCGCCGGGCGAAATCCCCAGCACCGTTCATGCGAGCCTGAGGCAAGCACGCTCTGTCTCCTTGCCCTTCTCGATGGGCATCTCCGTGAACGGCTTGACCGGCTCAGGCGCGGCGACCAAACCAAAACCACAAACGCGGCCATCCCTTCCGGCTATCGGCGACGACGACCCGCTGATATGGAAAGAAACGAAAGTCGGCGGCAAACCGTTTGTCTTCACCCGGTTCTTCTGGGTGCTGGTTGGCGGCTGGTTGATCACGCCGTTAATTGTCCCTGCATCGGGCCTCCTCAACCTTTGGGACACCTATCGCGTCCTGCTTCGCTTGTTGCTCATCGCTCTCGCCTGGCTCTCGTGCCTCATTGTTGGGCTGCGGTCGTGCGCTTGCGTTGCGTTTGAAAGACAGCAAGGAACACTGGATGCACTGCTGACGCTGCCGTACGGGACTTACGATATTCTCAAAGCAAAGTGGCAAGGAGTCATGATTCGCGTGTTGTGTTGGGGCTGGGTGGTTGTGCCGTTGATTTGTTTTCTGGTCGCCACGCGGGCAATTCACATCATCGGCGGTGTCGTGCTGATGTTGGCACCCGTTGCTTTCGCGATGTTCCTGGCCAGCGTCGGCGTCTTTTTTTCGGTCATTTCTCGGAACGTGGTCGCGGCGCAAAGCAAGATGGCGATGGTCGGGATGACGTTCTTGATCCTGGCCGTCATTGGGCCGGCGGGCGGTGTCAATTCGGTGATGATCGAGTATTTCAATCACAACTTGAACCCACTGACATGCTGGTGGAGTTTAACGGCCGATCCGCAAGAGTACCTCGACCTGAATGATGGACCGTGGCGCTCGCCATTTCTTGAAACCCGATTCATGGGCTACGTCCAGCATTCAACGTGGATCGCGGGCCATCTGCTCATCTTTGCAGGGGCGGCAAGATTGTTTTGGATTCTGGCATATCAGATTTTTGAAAAGGAATGGCGCGTGACGCGCGGATACAAGGTTCCGTAGCCGCGTTCGCCAGAACGCGGGGAAGGCATCAGTCCCTCCCCGCGTTCTTGCGAACGCGGCTACGAATGCATCACGGTGAACGCCGTTTCTTGCCGCGGCGTTTCTTCACTTGCGGGGCAGCGCTGGGCTCGCCCTTGAGCTTGGCAATGCGATCGCGCAATTCCGCCGCGCGTTCAAACTCCAGGTTCGCGGCGGCGGCCAGCATCTCCGCGTGCAGCTCTTCCAGATACTCTTCCGTCGCGTAATCCTTGCCCTGAATGCCGGCCGCTTCCAGCACGAGTTTCTGGGCCGCCAGTTCGTCTTCGATGCCGCTGCTGATCGCCGACAGCACCGTCGTCGGCGTGATGTTGTGCTCCGTGTTGTACGCGATCTGCGTGTCGCGCCGGCGATTCGTTTCCTCGATGGCTCGCTGCATCGAGTTGGTGACACGGTCGGCGTACATGATCACCTGGGCGTTCACGTTCCGAGCCGCCCGGCCAATCGTCTGGATCAGCGACGTTTCACTGCGCAGGAAACCCTCCTTGTCCGCATCGAGAATGGCGACCAGCGATACCTCCGGCAAATCCAATCCCTCGCGCAAGAGATTGACGCCGACCAGCACATCGAAGGAGCCTTCGCGCAGCTCGCGCAGCACCTGGACGCGCTCGAAAGCGTCCAGCTCGGAATGCAGCCATTTGCAGCGCAGGCCCGCGTCGTTGCAGAATCGGCTCAGGTCCTCGGCCATGCGTTTGGTCAGCACCGTCACCAGCACGCGCTCCTTCCGCTCGGCCCGTATCTTGACTTCCTCGATCAGGTCCGGCACCTGGCCCCGCGCGGGGCGAATGCTCAGCTCGGGATCCACAAGTCCCGTGGGGCGAATGACTTGCTCCACAATCTCGCCGCCGCAAATCTCCAGTTCGTAGGCCGCTGGCGTTGCCGACATGAACAGCACGCGTTCGAGTCGCTTCTCCCACTCCTCGAATTTGAGTGGACGATTGTCGAGGGCGCTCGGCAAACGAAAGCCATGTTCGACCAGTGTGTTCTTGCGGCTCTGGTCCCCCGCGAACATGGCCCGGACCTGGGGAAGCGTGACGTGCGACTCATCGACGACCATGAGCATGTCGCGCGGAAAGAAGTCGAGCAACGTGTACGGCGGCTCTCCCGCGAGTTTGCCCGTGAACCAGCGCGAGTAGTTTTCGATGCCGGGGCAATGGCCGACTTCCTGCAGCATCTCCATGTCGAAGCGGGTGCGGGCGCTCAGCCGCTGGGCCTCGAGCAGCTTGCCTTGCTGGCGAAATTTCGTCAGCTGCGTTTCCAGCTCGGCGTTGATTCCTTCGACGGCGGTCTTGATCCGTTCCTCGGGGGTGACGAAGTGCTTGGCGGGGTAGATGTACAGCTCATCGAGCACCTTGAGCGTTTCGCCGCTGGTCGGGTTGATGATGGCCAGGGCGTCGATCTCGTCGCCGAACAGTTCGATGCGCAGGCCAAACTCCTCGGAGGCGGGCCAAACTTCGACGATGTCGCCACGCACGCGGAATCGGCCTCGTTCGAAGGCGGTGTCGTTGCGCTGATACTGGATGTCCACGAGCCGATAGAGCAGGTTATCGCGTTCGACGACGTCGCCCTTTTTGACGTAGATCATCATGCGTTTGTAATCAGCCGGCGAACCCAAGCCGTAGATGCACGAGACGCTGGCGACGATGATCACATCCTCACGACTGACCAGGGCGCCGGTCGCGGCCAGGCGCAGGCGATCGATGTTCTCATTGATCGCGGCGTCCTTTTCGATGTAGATGTCGCGCTGCGGAATGTACGCTTCCGGTTGATAGTAGTCGTAATAGCTGACGAAGTAATGCACGGCATTGCGCGGAAAGAAGCCCTTGAACTCCTTGTAGAGCTGCGCGGCCAGGGTTTTGTTGTGCGAGAGCACCAGGGTTGGCCGACCGAGCCGGGCGATGGTGTGCGCCGCGGTGAAGGTCTTGCCGCTGCCGGTGACGCCCATGAGCACCTGGCGCTGCTGGCCCGCTTCGAAGCCGGTGACGAGCTTGTCAATGGCTTGCGGCTGATCGCCGGCGGGGTCGAATTTGCTGATAAGCTGGAAGTTGGCTTTGTCCACGGTCGATCCGTCCCGACCCCGAAGGGGTCACAGAAATTAGCCGGTGGTTGAGCGAAGCGATACCACCGGGACCGATCCGCGGAAACAATCCGACCCCGAAGGGGTCGCAGAAATCCGGTGCCGTTTGCCGAACAGCTCGCCTGAGGGTGTCACGAGCAACGCTGACGCACCCACTCAAGCTCAATTGATTCTCGGGTGGCTTGCCACCCGAGTGGCAGATCTGCCAACTCCGCGATGGTCTGATCCATGTTGTACACATATCCGAGGCTGACGATCATCGCGTCGGCCATTTCGACTGATCCCCCCGTGAGGAACTGCCACATCCCGTCATCTGCATCGCGAGAAGCGAGCAATATGGGATGACCATCGTGTGCTACCTGCCGCACGGTCATTACTGCTACGTTCTCAGGTTCGTCAAACGGCCAACCGATGTCCAT
>Ga0182024_10024075_pt1 | contig 10850 bp, 12 predicted proteins | sample P32metaG_FD_120480 | JGI IMG/M metagenome (GOLD analysis project Ga0182024, IMG submission 120480) | Permafrost microbial communities from Stordalen Mire, Sweden - P3-2 metaG (Illumina Assembly) | ecosystem: Environmental > Terrestrial > Soil > Wetlands > Permafrost | place: Sweden: Stordalen... | reverse complement strand
GTTGGCACAACTTGCGGAGCCGCTGCCGAATCCTGCGCGAAGGCTCGCGCGGCCAGCAATAACATCGGCAAAATCAACGACGTCCGCAAAGGCCGCCCGAAAAAAATCTTCATTTGTGTATTTCCTAAAGGATACAGTAACCGCAACTCTCACCGCTTACTCTCAGATGCTCCCACCCCCCCAATAGTTTCTAAATACACGCGGGGTGTATCATTTTAAAGGAGCAATCCCATGTCAGCCGACCCTACCAGACGAGCTTTCTTCTCCTTCGCCACTGCGGCCGCGGTCGCCGCAACCCAACAGAAACCTCTTGTTGCCGCCAACGACAAAGTCGACGTCGCGATCATCGGCCTCGGGGGCCGCGGACGCAACCACATGGACATCTACGCGAAGCTGCCCGACGCCAACATCATCGCCATTTGCGACGTCAATCAGGCGGCGGTCGAGCGCGGCCAGGCGCAAGTCGAAAAGGCCACCGGCAAGAAACCCAAGGGCTACGCCGACATGCGCCAGGTCTTCGACGATAAATCCGTCGAAGCCGTTTCCATGCCCCTCCCCAACCATTGGCACGCGCTGGCCACCATCTGGGCCTGCCAGGCCGGGAAGGACGTGTACATCGAGAAGCCCGCATGCCATAACGTGTTCGAAGGCCAGCAAATGATCGCCGCTGCTCGTAAATACGGACGAATGGTGCAAGTCGGATCTCAAAGCCGCAGCATGGACCACAAACTCAAGGCTATCCGTTTATTGAACGAGGGCGTGATCGGAAAGGTTTACCTCGCCAAGGGACTTTGCTTCAAACGCCGCCTTCCCATAGGCCACAAGGCAGATGAGCCGATTCCTGCCGGCCTCGACTGGGACAAGTTCCTGGGCCCAGCGCCCATGCGTCCTTACAACGAGTTGCGGTTCGCTTACAACTGGCACTGGTTTTGGGACACCGGCAACGGCGACATCGGCAACCAGGGGATTCATGAAATGGACATCGCGCGCTGGGGACTGGGGAAAGGTCTGCCGCTGAGCGCCAGTTCCACAGGCGGAAAATATTACACTCCGCCCGACGATGACCAGGAAACGGCCAACACCCAGATGGCGACGTTCAACTACGGCGATGCCGAACTGATGTTCGAGGTGCGCGGAGGCGTCACCGGGCCGGAAGGAGGCCTGCAAATTCGCGGCGGCAACACCATCGGCAATCTGTTTTATGGGACGGAAGGCTGGATGGCGGTCGACAGCGCCGGATTCCAGGTTTATAGGGGCGTTAAGGACGGCAAGACCGAGAAGCAGGAAAAAACCATGGACGAGCCGAAGGCCCCGGGCGACGACACCGGCCCGCACATGGAAAATTTCCTGGCCGCCGTCAAGAGCCGCGATTATAAGTCGCTGCACGCCGACGTGGAAATCGCCGTGGCGTCGGCCGACCTGGTGCACATAGCCAACACCAGCTACCGATTGAGGCGAACGCTGAAGTTCGACGAATCGACGCGCAAATACATCGGCGACGAGGAAGCGAACAAGATGCTGACGCGCACTTATCGCAAGCCGTACGTGGTGCCGGAAAAAGTGTAGCTGGAAGGTCCTGCCAGTCCAGTGATGCGGCGCACGCACTCGTGCGTGCCGCGTCGAGACTCATCTCGACGCTGGCCAGGCATCGACACGAGTGTCGACGCGGCACGCCACGGGCGTGCGCCACGAGATCAACATGTATCGCACACTTCTCTAGTAAGCTGTCCCGGTCATTTCGTTAGCGGAGCTTCCGCGTCTGCCCGCTTCCTGACGGTCGCGGTTCCGTTGAACCGCCATGCGTGAGCATGCGGGCAAATGAGAAGCTCTCGCTAACAGAATCGCTGGGACAGCTTACTAGTATTTCGGTACGCTGGGGTCGACCTGGTCGCTCCAGGCCAGAATGCCGCCCTTCATGTTGCGGACTTTTTTGAAGCCGGACTGCTTCAGCAGGTCGACGGCCTTTGCGCTCCGCATGCCGCTCTTGCAGTGGGCGATGATCTCGGCTGAGGGGTCGAGTTCGTTGAGGCGCTTCGGAAGATCGCCCAGCGGGATGAGCTTCGCCGCCGGAATATTGCAGATCTGATACTCGTGCGGCTCGCGGACGTCGAGCAGCAGGAAGTTGTCGCCGCGGTCGAGCTTGGCCTTTACATCTTTGGGTTCGATATCGCCTTCAACCACTGCAACCTCCGGGGTGTGCTGAGGGATGCCGCAGAACTGCTGGTAATCGATCAATTTGGTGATGGTCGGGTGATCGCCGCAGGCGGGGCATTCGGGATTTTTGCGCAACTTCAACTCGCGGAAACGCATAGCGAGGGCGTCGTAGAGCATCAAGCGTCCTACGAGCGACTCGCCTACGCCCAGGATCAGTTTTACGGCTTCGGTCGCCTGCACCAGGCCGATGATGCCGGGGAGAATTCCCAATACTCCGCCTTCGGCGCAGCTGGGAACCAGGCCGGGAGGAGGAGGCTCGGGATAGAGGCAGCGGTAGCACGGGCCGTCCTGGGTGGCGAAGACGGTGGCCTGGCCTTCGAAGCGGAAGATCGAGCCGTAAACGTTCGGCTTTTTCAAGATGACGCAGGCGTCGTTGACCAGATAGCGCGTCGGGAAATTGTCGGTGCCGTCGACCACCATATCGTAGCCGGCGATGATTTCGAGAGCGTTTTCGCTGGTGATGGCGACGTCGTAGCGGTCTATCTGCACGTTGGGATTGATGTCGCGCATGCTGTCGTACGCGGAATCGAGTTTTTTGCGGCCGACGTCCTTGGTGCCGTGGATGACCTGCCGTTGGAGGTTGGTGAAATCGACGACATCGAAATCGACAATGCCGATTTTACCGACGCCGGCGGCGGCCAGGTAGAGGCCGAGAGGCGCGCCGAGGCCTCCAGCGCCAACCAGGAGGACTTTCGCGTTCTTGAGCTTGATCTGCCCTTCCATGCCGACCTCGGGCATGATGAGGTGGCGCGAGTAGCGCAGGATCTCGTCTTTGGAAAGAGAAGTCACGGGAGGCTCGGCCACGGTGCTGCCTCCGGCGATGCTGGGGACGATGGAGAGCGTGTCGGCGGGGGCGACGGCGGTGTCGTTCTTTTTGAGATAGCGAATATCCTCGTCGTTCAGATAGACGTTGACGAAGCTGCGAAGTTTTCCCTCGTCGTTGAATATTTGTTTCTTGAGGTCGGGGAAGGTCGAGGTGAGAGCAGAGAGCACTTCGCCGACCGTGGAGCCCGTGAGCTCGACGGAATCTTGTTTGCCTGCGAACTGGCGCAGCGGCGTGGGGATCAGGACTTTGGCCATATCAATTCTTCTTTCTCGGCGGCGGTTTGGTCCGCGTTGGGCAGGAAACTGTTCGCGTGGTCGAACGTTCCGCCCTTAATCGATAGTACGACGAACGAATACCAGGGGCACGAATTTTGGAGATCGGTTTTGGAAAAATAGGCGTCGCAATCGGGGTGCGAATGGAAGATGCCGATCAGGTCGAGGCCCTCCGCGCGGGCTTTCTTATCCGCAGCCAGCAAATCCTCTGGACGGATCTCGTAGCGGTCTTCCTGTTTGCCTTTATACGCGTTTTCTAGCGCGAGCGCCGTGGTCACGCTTTTAGTATCGCCGTCGATTTTGCCGACCATCACGCCGCAGCATTCGTCGGGAAACGTGGACTGGGCATGGGCGACCATGGTCTGCCATGCTCCCGGTTCAATCCTGATCATTCCAGAAGGACTCGCTGAGATACTTGGTGGCGCCGTCGGCAAGAATCGTCACGACTAGACCGGTGCCGCCGGTTTCCACGATATTCTTTGCCACCTGCGTCGCGGCGTAGACGTTCGCGCCGGAGGACATGCCGACGAGCAGGCCCTCGTGACGGCCGAGCCAGCGCGTCATGCGGTAGGCGTCTTCGGTTTCAATCCACAGATTGTCGTCGGCGATTGCGGGATCGTAGATGCCGGGGACGATGGCGGTGGGCATGTGCTTCAAACCTTCGAGGCCGTGAAACCCCGAGGACGGCTGCGCGGAGATGCACTGCACTTCCGGCATATCGCGCTTGAGGCGGCGGGAGGTGCCCATGAAGGTTCCGCTGGTGCCCATGCAGGCGACGAAGTGCGTCAGCGCGCCGGAGGTTTGTTCCATCAGCTCGACTGCGGTGCCGTCGAAATGGGCTCGCCAGTTGGCGGGGTTGTTGTATTGGTCGGGATAAAAATAGAGGTCGGGATCGGCTTCGTAGATTTCGCGGCAAAGACGTATGGCTCCGTCGGAGCTTTCCGCGGGGTCGGAGAAAACCATTTCCGCGCCGTAGGCTTTGAGGATCTGTTTGCGCTCATGCGACGCGTTGCCGGGAAGGCAGAGTTTTATTTTGTAGCCTTTAAGAGCCCCGATCATCGCATAGGCGATGCCGGTGTTGCCGGAAGTCGCGTCGAGCAGGATTTTGTCATGCGTGAGGCGGCCGGAGCGCTCACCATCGAGGACCATGTTGAGGCCTGCGCGGTCTTTGACGGAGCCTCCGGGATTGAAAAACTCGGCTTTAGCGTGGATTTCGACGCCGGGGAACTGGGAATCGAGTTTTTTCAGGCGGATGAGGGGCGTGTTGCCGATCTGGTCGAGCAGCGAGGCTCCCGCAACCGCTGATTTAGGCGCCGCAAACGTCATGGGTTCTTCAATTCTACCAATGCCAGTCAACATTAGGGAGTTCCCGCCGTTGTTAGATTGAAGCTGGGGCTGTAAGTTTCAGAAATCTGGTATCGCGAAGGAGCCCGGACGTGCTGGTGGGAAAGCCAGTGGTCAGGGGGACGCGGCTCGCGGTCGAATTCATCGTCGAACTGTTGGCGGACGGCTGGACGCAGGAGCACATTCTGGACAACTATCCCAATCTGATGGCCGAAGATATTCGCGCGTGTCTGGCGTATGCTCCTGAACTGCTGCATGCCGACTGCTGACCGCTTCCGATGGTCGCGGTTCTTCAAAGCGCCGGGCAGTACTTAGAACCGCGACCATCGGGAGCGGTCAGCGGTCAGCGCAGTGCTATAATCCTGGGAAATTATGGACGGAATCAATTTTTCACGACGCAGCTTGTTGTTTGCAGGAGCTGGACTTGCGCTCGCCGATGCTGCGCCTATCGCGGGGCAGATTATCGAGCGGATCAAACAGAATGTCGGCGTGCCTTGGCGGGCGGAGACGGTGGACAGAATTGTCGCCGGGGATGGGGACGTTCCGGTGAAGGGGATCGCGACCACGATGATGGCGACGCTCGACGTGATTCAGCGCGCGGCGGCTGCGGGGAAGAACCTCATAATTACGCATGAGCCGACGTTCTGGCTGCATCAGGACACACTTACTGGGATCGAGCAGGACCCGACTTACCGATTCAAAGCGGATTTTATTAAAAAGAACGGAATGGCTGTGTTTCGCTTCCACGATCACTGGCATGCTCGCAAGCCGGACGGTATCGCTACGGGGATGATGCGGGAACTGGGGTGGGAGAAATACGTCGATCCGCAGAATGTGAGGCGGTTCACGTTTCCGGAGGGGCCCCTTTCGCGGATCGCTTCCGAGATGAAGGCAAAGTTGAAAATCCGCACCATGCGCGTGGTGGGCGATCCGAACTTGAGGGTCAGCAAGGTCGCGGTGAGCTGGGGGAATTTGAGCCGCGAGCCGGGGATTCCGATCCTGTCGAGGCCCAACGTCGACCTGTTGATTTGCGGGGAGACTCGGGAGTGGGAGCTGGTGGAATATGCTCAGGATTGCATTTCGGCGGGGCTGAAGAAGGCTCTTATCGTGATGGGACACGTGGTGTCGGAGCAGGCGGGGATGAAGTATTGCGCGGAGTGGTTGAAGACGTTTGTTTCTGACGTCCCGGTGGAGTTTATTGCGGCGGAGGAGCCGTTCTGGAGTCCGGCGGGCTAGAGTGAAAACCCGCCATGTCTCGCAAGGGGTAAGTTTTGCGACACGACAGGAGCAACAAGGAGATTAGCTGTCGAGGCACCCGTGCTCACGATGGTGCTCGTGAATGCAAAGGTAAAGACCTTCAATCATGGCAGATAGTTCTTGGGCCACGACACTCCTTTAGGGCAGAATGCGACTCGGTCCCTGCTATCCATATGGCTGCTACCACTAGCAGCGTCCTTGTTGATTCGGAACTGGTACGCCCCCTCTTGAAGGCCCATCCTGCCTCGAATATCTTCGACAGTATGGACACCATGCAAGATTTCCTCTTTTTCCAAGCGCCCAGAACCATCGAGGACGTGGATCTTCACGTTGTCTGCCATAAGGTGCCTCCCGCGACTAGCCAAGTTGAGAAAATGTTTTTCCGCTTACGACCGAACCTCGCAGCGAGTCTCCGATTACCCCTGCCATTCGCCAATTCCGTTCCAATAGCTTTCGACCCTACGCGCCGCGAGATCACCGCCGATCGACCGGACGCGATCGCAAACCTGAATCATTAACTCCTCACCACCTTTTTTGTAGAGCTCCTCTCCGATAGGTATGAACTCGCGGAATTTCTCCGTGTATTGTCTTTCGTATTCCTTAGCCTGATCCCCATTATAGTGATATGGGTGGCGGAAATACGTTTCCTTCTCGTATAATTCATGACCTTCGCGGTGAATCGCGCTGAGCTTACGGGCGGCTTGCTCAACATCGTCAGCAGAGGAACGATAGGCCTTAACAGCGTTATGCGCGTGCTCCTGCTCCCCCGCCGTTTCTGAAGGGAACTTCTTGAAACTTTCCTCGAATCGAGTATGCTTCGCGTCCTGCGTGCGCTGGTCCTTCCGGCGCTGCTGCTCACCCGAAAGGACATTCATGAGACCTTCCTCGAATCGGGTACGCTTCATCTCCGAAAGTCGTTTGAAAAGCAGCCGTCCAGCCGTAGCCACCATCGCGACCGGCAGACCATACTTTACGCCACTCATCCAGCCGAAATCTACGACTACTACAACAAGAATAACCGCAATCAGGGCGAGCGTCAGCAGCCACTCACGGTGCCGCTTGGTTAGCATCGACAGCTCCTTACGGGGTATAGTTTACTCCCTAAGTATGATGCCCGTGCGGGGCATTCGCACCGCGAAGATACACAATATCACACCTACTGCGAGCCAGAAAAATGCCAAACGATGGGTGTTTGTCTCAGAATGTGTCCCTTTCGGGACAAGGAACGGGATTGGTCAACGCTGCGCGACTACACCGGATCCAGCGCCCCTATCGAGACAAAGACGATTTGGGCTCACGGCATTGACGGTAAGTAAACGGTCGATTTACAATCGCGGCATGCCACGGAAAGTCATCCTGGGATTCGGAATCAGCCTCGACGGCTACATTGCGCGCCGGAACGGCGCTTTGGACTTTCTGGTCATAGACAAAGAAGGCGAAGCGATTATGGCTGACTTCTTCGAGAACATCGACACCACCATCATGGGACGCAAGACCGCGATGGGCTGGGTGAAAATGCGCAATAGCGGCGAGATACCCGATACTCCGGACATGGCCAACTATGTAGTCTCCCGGCGGTGGAAGCCGGGCAAACGCGATGGATTCGAAGTGGTGAGCGGATCTCTGACTGCCTTCGTGAAAAAGCTAAAACGCCGTTCAGGGAAGGATATCTACCTGGGCGGCGGGGGCGAATTGGCCCGCAGTTTCCTCGAAGAGGATTTGGTGGACGAACTCTTCATCGGCCTGGGTCCCGTTCTTTTAGGCGATGGCGTCCCCGGCTTCCCGAGCAAGTTCCCGCAGCGCGATTTCAAGCTGACCGAATGCAAGTCCTACTCGAATGGATCGGTGGGGCTGCGGTACGAGCGGATGCGGACGAAGAGAATCCGATAAAGCGAAAAAGCCTGCTGGAAGCAGGCTGCCGGCATGAATGCCCGCCCCACAAAAGCCGATAGTGTTATCATCGAAGAGCGGAAGTGATAACATGATTCGTACCCAGATCAGTCTCGATGAAAAAGAGTATCGGCTCACGAAGAAGTCCGCGAAACGGCAAGGGATATCATTGGCGGAATACGTCCGCCGCGCGATTCGACGGTCATTGAGCGACGCGGACAAGCCGTGGATGAAATACGCGGGTATGGTGAAATCCGGCGATCCGAACTCGAGCGAAAACGAAAGCATCGATGATGTCATCTATGGCTCGAAGAAATGATTGCTATGTCGATACTTCGGCATTCATAGCATTCGTGGATGAGTCCGACAAGCATCACCGGCTTTTCTGCGGTCTGTTCGCGCAAGCGCCACCTCTGGTAACCTCGTCGCTCACCATTGCGGAAGGGCACAGCTGGTTTCTTCGTAAATACAACCCGGAGCGGGCAGGTCGCTTTCTGGCGTTCGTGCGAGATCTTCCCAGCCTAACGATAGAATCGTTCGGCGAAGCGGAGATTTCGGAAGTCGCAGCGGTCGCGACGAAGTTCAAGGATCAGAACCTGACGCTCGCCGATTCTCATGGATTGGCCATCATGAAGGAGCACAACGTGAAGCTGTGCTGGTCGACAGATAGGCATTTGGGACTGACGGGAGTACCGCTGGCGATTCAAGTAGTTCACTAAAGGGTGAGACCCTGCCGGTCTTAGCGAGCTGCGAGTAGCGCTCGCAGGTGACGGGCGCGTTCGGGGGAACGGAGCTGGCGTAACGCCTTGGCTTCGATTTGGCGAATTCGTTCGCGGGTGACGTCGAATTCCTGGCCGATTTCTTCCAGCGTGTGCTCGCGCTCGCAGCCGATGCCGAAGCGGAGGCGGATTACTTTCTCTTCTTTCGGAGACAGAGTCTTCAGGATGTTGGCGGTCTCGTCGCGGACGTTGGTGTCGATCACAGCGTCGACGGGAGAGCCTACCCAGCGGTCTTCGATCAGATCGCCGAGCGCGGATTCGCCGTCGCGGCCAACCGGCGTTTCGAGCGACACGGGGTCGCGGGAAATCGTTTTTAGCTTTTGGACCTTCTCGACCGGAATATCCATGCGACGCGAGATTTCGTCGTTGGTGGGGGCGCGGCCGAGCTCTTTTTCGAGCTCGCGCGTGGCACGCAAAAACTTGTTCATGCTCTCGTTCATGTGAACGGGAATGCGGATGGTGCGCGACTGGTCGGCGATGGCGCGCGTGATTGCCTGGCGAATCCACCACGTCGCGTAGGTCGAAAATTTGTAGCCGCGGCGGTATTCGAATTTGTCGGCGGCGCGCATCAGGCCGATGTTGCCTTCCTGGATCAGATCCAGAAGGTGCAGGCCTCGGTTGACGTACTTTTTGGCGACGGAAACGACCAGGCGAAGGTTGGCTTCGACCAGGTCCTTCTTGGCGCGCTCGGCTTCAATTTCACCGTGGCGGATGACGGATGTCGTATGCCGCAGATCGGGCAGGCTGGCTCCGGCGGTGGTTTCGCGCTTGCGAATCTCCTTTTTCAGCTCCCGGGCTCTGGATTGCGAGGTGGCGGTCGGACGGCGATTTTCTACGTTCTTGAGTTCGAGGTCCAGGTGGGACAGTTCGTCCACCACGCGCTCGATTTCCTTGCCGAAGGCCTTCCACTGCGAGTTGTAGAAGGGAACGTTGCGGATCGCCTTGGAGACCTCGACGCGCGAACGGGCGCACTTGGCCACCCACTTCTTGCGCAGCTTCTTGTTGCTGGCCGGAACGGTTTCCGTTTTGTCGTAGTTCTGCACCAGTTTTCTGTGTGAAGTGACGATCTCGGCCAGCTTGTTTTTGACGTCGTTGCGGCGCTTGGCATAGGCGGCGCTATCTTCCTCGAGGTCCGCGCCGAGGTCGACAAACGCGTCTAAGTCCTCTATTTCCTTGCGAATCTGCTCGCAGATTTCGACCGCGCGGAACTGCACCAGCGCCGACCGGCTGATGGCCTTCTGCATCCGCAGCTTGCCGCGTTCCATGCGCCGCGCCAGATTGACTTCGCCTTCCCTGGTCAAAAGCGGAACGGCGCCCATCTCGCGTAGATAGACGCGAACCGGGTCGTCCGTGTAAATGGACTCCTCCGGCGCATGCGAAGCTGGAAACTCTTCGCTATCATGGGTTTCCTCGGGATGAAAGAAATTCGCTTCCTCATCGAAAGGAAGCCCCAGAGGTTCGTGATTTTCGCCTGAGAATTGATCCTCTAACTCGTCCACAGCTGTCACCTTCCCCACTCTCATACGCCCTCGCTCTGCCGCGCAATTGACTTCATTCGCACCAAAAAGGTCAGCACTCTGATGGGGTTCTTCAAATATCTTCTACCAATCGCCTGGGTTTGCACACGTAACCATTTGTTCCGAAAGGACTTGCTTAGAATCCGAACGGCACACTCCGTCCTTCTGTCCTCAAAATGGTACAACCGAGTATAACAGGCTTCTTTCGTTAAGTTAAGTCCCTACTTCAAAAGATGTTTCCCAAAGCGTTCGGTTACAGCATTTCAGCAACTTAACTTCATTAACCGCGCCGCTGGAGCAGGTCTTTCAACTCCGCCAGGAACGCTTCCACATCCTGGAAGTCACGATAAACCGATGCAAACCGGACATATGCAATCTTATCGAGCGCAACCAGCCGGCTCATCAGCAGCTCGCCTACTTCGGACGTCGCCATTTCCCTGTCCGGAGTATCGGACAGCTTCATTTCGACCGCATCCACCACCTCGGCCAGCTTGGCCATGGGAACAGGCCTCTTTTCGCAGGCTTTGAGCAGCCCTTCCAGGACCTTCTGACGATCGAATTTTTCTCGCCTCCCATCTCTTTTGACGACCATGTAGGGGATTTCGTCACTTCGTTCATAGGTGGTGAAGCGGCGCTCGCACTTCAGGCACTCGCGGCGGCGGCGGATCACGTCGCCTTCCTTACTTTCGCGCGAATCGATGACGCGGTCCTGGCGGTGGGCGCAGAAGGGGCAGGTCATACGATTTGGCGG
>Ga0182024_10024074_pt1 | contig 10850 bp, 7 predicted proteins | sample P32metaG_FD_120480 | JGI IMG/M metagenome (GOLD analysis project Ga0182024, IMG submission 120480) | Permafrost microbial communities from Stordalen Mire, Sweden - P3-2 metaG (Illumina Assembly) | ecosystem: Environmental > Terrestrial > Soil > Wetlands > Permafrost | place: Sweden: Stordalen... | reverse complement strand
GGGTTGAACGCGTCTTTATGGGTTCTGGTTGCCTCCCGTGGATCGAGATTGACGCTGTTCATGCTTGTCGTGGTGCAGGTCTTTGAGGGCGATTTCAACCGCGGCATCGCCAATTGGATGGTTGGCGCTTTCCACCTGAGTGACATGCCGCGAGGTGAAGGCGTGAATTTTGCAGCCTTCGCCATCCTGATCTCCATCTGCATTAGCTACTCATTGTTTATCCTCTATATCCGGATACAGGGCCTGGAGTCATTGCGGATGCAAAACGAGTTGAAACTGGCACACAGCATTCAGAAGACGCTGGTTCCCCCGATTACGCTCCGCTGCGTTCGATTTGAAGTCTACGGCGTCTCGTACCCGAGCAACAATGTGGGTGGTGACCTGGTGGACGCGCTGTACCTTTCCAGCGGCGACGTGATTGCCTATCTTGCAGACATTGCCGGACACGGGCTGCAGGCAGGAATCCTGATGGGCATGCTGAAAACGGCCGTCCGCACGGCGCTGCTCGACGCGGAGGAGCGCGAGCCTCATCGCACACTCCCGGTGTTGCTCGACCGGCTCAATACGGTACTGCCCGAGGTGAAGGAGCCGCAGATGTATGCAACATTCACCGGCCTCCGGCTGGGCAAGGACGGTAGCGTCTTCTATGCGTTGGCGGCAAGTCCGCCTATCCTGCACTGGCACTCGGCCGAGCAGAGGGCATCGCAGAGAGATGAACCGCAGTTGCCGTTGGGGCTATTCCCGGCATTGAAATTCGATGGCGAAGCTCTGCGTGCGGCTCCGGGCGATCTGTTGGTGGTGGCCACTGACGGCATTCTCGAAGTGGTCAACACGCCGGGGGAGGAATATGGCATCGAGCGGCTCAAGGAAATGATCGCAGCGAACGCTAAAGATGCACTGCCGGCGCTAGCGGGAAAGATTCTTGCATCCGCGCGTAGCTTTGGACCCCAGCTCGACGACCAGACGATTTTGATTGTGCGGTGTCTTTGATTGCAGCGAACGCGAATCATGGATCTTCTGCCGTCCGGTGCTCTTCTGTCTCTCCTCTGTATCTTGCGAAAAAGAATCCAGGTTATCCGACATTCGCAAGAGGCAATTCGATGCAGACGAGCAGTCCAGGATAAACATTCTGAGCGGTGATTGATCCGCCGTGCATCGCAACAGCGCGCTTGGCAATTGCCAGCCCCAGCCCCACTCCGCCGGTTGAACTGCTGCGCGCCGGGTCTACCCGAAAGAATGGCTGAAAGAGCTTCGGTAAGGCATCATCCGGGACTCCGGGACCGCTGTCGCGGACGGATATCTTTGCGGCGCTGGCAGTACATTCGAGTGTGATGCCAATGATAGAGTTTTCAGGAGAATAGTAAATCGCATTCCGCACGACGTTCTCTATTGCGCGGTGCATCAACTCATAGTCGCCGTAAAGCTGCCGACAGGTCCCTAGTCGGAATGTCAGTTCGCAACCGCGTACCCTAGCTTCAAGTTCACAGTCCTGTGCCACGCGCCCAATCAACTCCGGCAACGATACCTCCTGCATGACGCGGTTTGAGGGATCACCTTCAGCCCGGGTCATCTGCAACAGGCCATTCACTAATTCGGCGAGGCGTGAAATCTCCTGGTTGAGCCGATCCGCGGCCGCCTCGCGATCCTCCGCGGTCTTAGTCAGGGCTGCGGCAAATCCAATACGGGTTAATGGCGATCGTAACTCATGAGAAACATCCTGGAGCAAGCGGCGTTCGGCAGTAAGAAGCGTCTCGATCCTATCAGCCATATTATCGAAGGCTCTGGAAACCCCGCCAATCTCGTCGCGCCGGGAAGAATCCAAACGGACTGTGAGATCGCCCCGTCCAAACCGTTCGACCTCGCGTGCCATTTTTCGCAAAGGCGAAGCGACATCGACGGCTAACGCCCAGCCTAAAAGGCAGACAGCAAGTGGCGCGAGCATGTAGAAGGGCAGGAACGTCGCCATACTTCTCCGAGGCGAGACTGCGATAAAACTATAGTGATGATCAGGTGATCTCGTTACGAAAACGTCATTTGGTCCGGACTGGAACCTTGTGGCGCCTTTTGCCAAGAGCTCTGCGTGGCTCGCCCCGTTGACCAAGTCCCTGCCGGCAGCGTCGGTAAGAAAGTGCTGAACCGGAACATAACGGTGGAGACGCTCCAGGTACTCATTGAGAGCAGCTGGACCACCAGATTCATAGGAACGGATTGCGTCGTCCTGCTGCAAAGAGGTTATGTCAATGAAATAGGGGACAATTTGGTTCACAATTATGATAGAGACAACCATGTATGCTGCTGTAGAAATCAGCAAGACAACGATGCACCACGCCAGAATCTTTGCGGTTACTGATTTCCTGATCATGGTTCGGAACCATAGGAGAAGATATAGCCAGCCCCCCGGATCGTCTTAATGCTATCGTTTCCGGAGTCACCGAGCTTTTTGCGAAGGTGGCTTATGTGCACATCCAGCGTACGTTCGTAAGGAGTGGCTGCTCGCTGGAAAAGCATGGTCGTGAGTTCGTCACGGGAGACGACTCTCCCTGCGGCGCGAACCAGGAATTCCAAAATATCGAATTCAACGGCAGTCAAATCCAAAGGCTGTCCGGCTCGCCAGGCACTGCGCCCCTGAACGTCAATGCGAGTTGAGCCAACGTTGAGAATACTCGCCTTGTCAATCAAGCCAGAAGTCCGACGCAACACTGCGCGGATTCGTGACAGTAGTTCTTCCGGCCCAAATGGTTTCGGCAAGTAGTCGTCCGCGCCTGCGTCGAGCCCAGTAATTCGATCTGCCTGGTCAGTCCGTGCGGTCAACATGATGATTGGAACGGCAGAACTTTTGCGCAATTGGCGCAACACCGAGAATCCATCGAGCAGGGGCATCATTACATCGAGAATGACAAGGTCTACTCCTCCGGCTAAGGCAGACCGTAGACCACTTCGCCCATCAAAGGCGGTCTTCATTAGAAATCCGTTACGACCGAGGAAGTCGACCATCAGCGAACAAAGAGCCGTATCATCGTCCACCAATAAGATGGACCGCTGGTTAACCGATATCACTGCAGCTGCCATCGTGAGAATGAACTCTCCTTTTCTGAAGAGTACAGCAGGTTGAATCGAAGAACTCGCGCAAATGCACTCTTTACACTTCTTAAAATTCAAATGGATCGATCTGCGGTTAAATCAACCTAGCGCGGAGATAGTTCCGCGCAATCGGTACTCTGAAGATTTCCAGAGGCGTAATGAGCGAGACGAATTGGATGACGGAAGAAACGAAAACCGCGGAGGAGTCCCCTATTGGCGACACCCTTTTCAATGACATTAACCGGGGTGACTCTGGCCAGAAACGATCCAGGAGCAGATTGCCATGGATAGTCGGCGGGATCGCCGTCATTCTGGCCTTGATCGCGTTCGGAGTGGTGCGTTATCGCCATCGCGGGCGAGATGTAGCTTATTTGACGACACCTGTCGTTCGTGCAGACGTGGATGACACGGTGGATGCGACCGGCACGATCGACGCTGTCACAACTGTGCAGGTTGGCGCGCAAGTATCAGGGCTCATCTCGCATCTCTACGCCGACTACAACTCTGCAGTCACGCAGGGCGATCTGTTGGCGGAAATCGATCCGCGGGTGTATGAAGGGCAACGGCTGCAGGCGAAGGCAAACCTGGAGAATTCACGTGCAAACCTGGCGGCCGCCAGGGCTAACCTTGCCAACGCACAGGCGAAGGCGGTTCAATCCAAGGCGGACTACGAGCGCGCGACCGACCTGACCAAGCAAGGGATCATGAGCCCTCAATCCTTCGACGCCGCAAAGGCCGCGTCGGCTTCAGCCGAGGCTCAGGTTACGGCGGATGAAGCGTTGGATACACAGGCGGAAGCACAGGTATCGCAACAGGATGCCGCTCTCAAGATCGCAGAGACAAACCTTGCGTACACGAAGATATATGCGCCGATCAACGGCACAGTCATCAATCGCGCTGTGGACGTCGGCCAGACTGTGACATCCGGTTTTACGACCCCGACGTTGTTCACGATTGCCAAGGATCTGACAAAGATGCAGCTGCACATCAGTACGGACGAGGGAGATATAGGCGCTGTGAAAGTTGGGGCGCCCGTGACCTTCCGCGTTGACGCGTTTCCGGGACAGAAATTTGAGGGACGAATCTCACAGGTCCGCATGAACGCAACAACCGTTCAGAATGTGGTTACTTACGAAACAATCGTAGACTTCGACAATCCAGATCGGAAGCTGTTCCCAGGTATGACGGCTTACGCGACGATCCCGGTTCAATCCGTAAAGGATGCGCTGACTGTGCCGAATTTGGCCCTTCGCTACAACCCGGATATGAGCCACGCTGAAGTGGCAGCGCTCATGGCGAAGTATGGAATCGAGAGTCCGAGTGCGCTTGCTGCAAACACATCCAGCAAGCCCGCAATCGCGCCAACCAGCATGCACTCAGTCACCGCCATCGTGTGGAAGCTTCGCGCTGACAAGACCATTGAACCTGTGCTGCTCCAGACAGGCGTCACAGATCATACTTCGACGGCGGTCACGCAAGTGATCAAAGGGAGCCTTTCTCCTGGTGATGCAATTGTGACGTCGGAACAGCTAAAACGAACGGGCTTTGGAAGCTAGGACGAAAACGAATGCCGAGCCAGACAGTAGCTAATCCGCATGATGATGCTGCATCAAGGTCAGCCGCAATCTCTGTGCGAGCTCTCCACAAATACTACGACCTGGGTGAGACGCGCGTGCATGCATTGCGCGGCGTCAATCTCGATATCCAACGCGGTGAGTTTGTCGCAATCATGGGCGCGAGCGGCAGCGGCAAGAGCACGTTCATGAATATACTGGGTAGTCTCGATCTGCCCACCAGCGGCAGCTATAGATTCGAGGGGACTGAGGTCTCGAAGTTATCGAAGGCTGAAATCGCCCGCCTGCGAAATCGAAAAATAGGGTTTGTGTTTCAAGGGTTTAATCTACTCGGCCGCACGAGTGCCTTTGAGAATGTCGAATTACCCATGCTTTACGCCCACGTAAGCTCCGACGAAAGGGTGAATCGAGCGCAAGAAGCACTTTCCCTTGTTGGACTGAAAGGACGGGCCAATCACTTTCCGTCACAACTCTCCGGCGGCCAGCAGCAACGGGTGGCGATTGCTCGATCTCTCGTTAACAAACCGAGCCTGATATTGGCTGACGAACCAACTGGCAATCTGGACAGCCGAACTTCTGTAGAGGTGATGGAAATTTTCCAACGCCTGAACGAGCTCGGCCTGACGATCATACTAGTCACACACGAGCATGACATCGCCCAATATGCAACGCGGCAACTCGTTTTTCGCGACGGAAAGATCGTCACCGATGAGCCGGTCGTTGATCGGTTGAATGCCAGCGAAGTCTTCAAGACGCTGCCACAGTTGGAGGACTAAGTTATGGAGTTCGCGTCGTCCTATCTGCTTCCCGCCCTCCGTTCCCTGGCACGAAACAAGATGCGGACCGGCCTCACGATGCTTGGGATTGTCATCGGAGTAGCAGCCGTAATCATCACAGTTGGGATTGGAGACGGCGCGGGCGGCCAGATGCAAGGAACGGTGGCCGCTCTGGGTTCGAACATGGTTATGGTTTTTCCAGGGTCGATCAACAGGGGCGGCTTGCAAGTTGGGGCCGGCCAAACCAAAACTCTCGTAACCGCCGATGAGATGAGTATTCTGAATGACGTGCCCAACGTGACTGGCATAACCGGCGGAGTGCAAACCAGCACTCAGGTGGTATGGGGCAGCAACAATTGGTTTACACAAGTTATTGGAACAGAGCCCTCATACTTTCAGGTCCGATCGTGGACCCTTACGGAGGGTGCTCAATTCGATTCCTCAGATTTGGAAAAGGAGGCGAATGTTGCGGTGATCGGTGAAACCGTTCGCCGTAAGCTGTTCGGGATCGCTAATCCGCTAGGCCAGGTCATTCGGATCAAGAACTTGCCTTTCCGAGTCATTGGTTTGCTTGCTGCCAAAGGTAGTTCCGGATTCGGGCAGGATCAAGATGACATAATCCTTGTGCCATTGACAACGGCGCAAAGAAAAATTGTCGGAATAACCTGGCTCACTTGGATCTTCGTGAACGCTACCTCGCAGGACGCAAGTGTCGGTGTCGAGGCTAACATCAACAATCTATTGCGCGACCGGCATGCGATTCAGCCTGGAAGCAAAGACGATTTCTCGGTACTGAGCATGGATGAATTCGCTAATACGTTGAAACAGGTAACCAACGTTTTAACTCTATTACTTGGTGCGGTGGCAAGCGTTGCGCTGTTAGTTGGAGGTATCGGCATCATGAACATCATGTTGGTGTCCGTTACGGAAAGAACAAGAGAGATCGGAATTCGCATAGCTATCGGAGCGACCGAGGGAGACGTACAACTGCAGTTCCTGACTGAAGCAGTGATGCTCAGCCTGCTCGGAGGAGTCGTCGGAGTTACTGTAGGAGAGCTTGCGTCATGGGTGGTGGACCTGGCACTTGCATGGACTTTCACGGTCTCAATTCCGACAGTGATTCTCGCGGTCTTGTTCTCTGCGGCGACTGGAATCGCCTTTGGTTATTACCCAGCTCGCCGCGCATCGCGTCTCAATCCGATTGAAGCGCTTCATTACGAATAAAAGTGATTGAACTTTGCCTCAGTGCGCTCCGCGTGTTGCAAGTAGGAAATACAGAAAATCGGTCTTGGCGACAGTTCGACTGTTTGCGGCGTGCGATCGTTGCCCTCGTTGTTACCGCACGACCAAGTCAAGCATTTGAAATACTTCGCAGGAGCAAGTGGCACTAGACAGTGGAGAAACGGACGATGAGATTGAAAGAATTGCAAGCAACTGCCTGCGTCATGGTGACGCTTTTGAGTACACTTCCGAACTCAGTGGCGCAGCAGAAAAAATCAACCGGCCCTCAGCAGAAAACTGATACCCGGGCCCAGAATTACGCACCGTCGAATCCTTCGAGCGTGGTCGAGGTGCCAGCGGCCCAAAACGCTGCTGGCAGCGCTTCCGGGCAGACTGAACCTCCGGCGCCCTTGCTAAATGAGCCTCTCTACTTGCGGCCGTATGCAACGGATTACAGCAAGGGCAACGGCTTTTTCCATAACCCGTTGCGCAATTACAGGCCAATTGATTACCCCGCATCGCGCACGATCAATTCGCCAAAGCTCAGGGAATTACTACGAGACGGCAATATCTATTTGAGCCTGAACGACGCCGTTGCGTTGGCGATTGCGGACAATTATGACATCGCGATTGCACGCATCAACCTGGATATTGCGGATACCGACATCCTCCGCGCTAAAGCAGGAGCGGCATTACGTGGGGTAGCCACAGGTGTTGTCTCTAACACGCTCGGAGGAGCTTCACCAACAATTACCGGGGGGGGCGGTCCGGGTGGTTCGGTGAACTCGGTGAACGCCGCGGGTTCCGGCGCCGGTGGGCTTGTGTTGAGCACAAATGGTGGTGGGCCCGCGCCCGAAACTCTCGATCCGTCCCTGACGGGCGCCCTGGAATATGAGGCACAGAGCACTCCGCAAACAAATACCCTATTCAGCGGGGGATTGACCGAGACATATACGGACACATCGACCTATAACTTTGGTTACGAACAAGGATTTCTATCCGGCACAGATGTCAAGGTGGGCTTTAACAACAACTCCGTCAAGACAAACAACCCCTTCACAAATTACAGTCCAGCCGTCAACTCAACTGTGAAGGTAACTGTGACACAACATCTGCTGCAAGGATTCGGCACAGGTTTGAACCGGCGATTTATTGTGCAGGCACAAAATGATCGCCGGATTACAGATTCGGCGTTCCGGCAGCAGCTGCTTTCGACCGTGAACCAGGTAGAGAACATCTACTGGGCGTTGGTGAGCGGATATGAAGATGAGCAGGCGAAAGAGCGTGCGTTGAAGCAGTCCCAGCAATTAGCAGAGGACAATCGCCGTCAGATGCGGGCGGGATCGCTGGCGGCATTGGATGTGGTGAATTCAGATGCCACAGTGGCTAACGATGAGGAAGCACTTGTCGCATCGCAAAGCAATCTTGAATATCAGCAATTGATTATAAAACAGGCGATCTCGCGCAACCTGGATGATCCGCAGCTCGCAGAGGCTCCGGTGATTCCAACTGACCGAGTTGGATTGGATCGTCTACCAGAAGAGGACGAGTCGGTCGATGGTTTGGTAGGCGATGCATACGAAAACAATCCGCAGATCGAGCAGGCTGCCGTCAATATGAAGAACAATGAGATTACTATCAAAGCAGAGCGAAACGCGTTGCTTCCAATAGTAGATCTGTATGCGTTTTACGCAGGAACCGGTCTTGGTGGATCGCAGAGTCCCAACGCACTCGACTTCTCCACGGGTGCTGGATACCCGCCAGGGACTTTTCCATCGATCTCTTACGGGAGTACGGTCGAGCATCTTTTCAACAATAGTGCACCTGACAAAGCAATTGGGGTGAACATTACCATTCCGTTGCGTAATCGCGTAGCGCGAGCTGACCAGGCACGTTCGAGGATGGAGCTTCGCCAGTCGGAGATTCGTTTGCAGCAACTCTATACGCAGGTGAAGATTGGCGTAATAAACGGACGATTTGCGCTGAAGAACGACCGGGCGCAAGTGATGGCGGCAGAGGCAGCACGAAATTATGCAGCCCAGAGCCTCGATGCCGCGCAGAAGAAATACAAAGCTGGGGCCGCAATTACCGAAGATGTGCTGCAACAGACGAGGAATCTGGCGTCCGCGGAGAACACACTCATTTCGGCAACCGCGGCGTACGCAAAAGACCGCGCTGCATTGCGACAGCTTGTGGGCAAAACACTCGATGTGTATGGCATCAACTTGAAAGACGCTGCAGTGGGATCCGACGTGCAATCACTCGCAATACCTGGGTTGACGGCGCCAAGGCAGCCAGAACCGCCTTCGCCACTGGTCCCGATGTCGCCGCCTCCGCAGCAGTGAAAATAGAGAAATGGGATCGAGAGCAAAGCATGGTGGCATGGAGCAGCACCGACGAGAGGGCCGAATTAACAAGGTCTTTGCTAGTTTAGATCGCCAAAGAGCCGCCGAACTGTCATTTGCTTACGTCCTGCAACCGCCTCGCTCTATTGAGACGCCGGTAGGCCATATCCGCTGATTGTCCGGCATAAAAAGGTATCCGCGTCAAAATCTTAGGAGAAACGACCAAATGAAGCTAACGCTCTCTGCACTTGTCCTAGTATGTGCGTCCGTATCGTCGCACGCGGCTGACAGCCCCACCTTCAGCGGCAAATATAAGATAACTCTACCTATTCCAGGCCATGACAAGCCTTTCTTCTGCACTTTCACCCAGGACAAGCAGACGCTTGGGGGAAATTGCAATACAGAAGTGGGCAACGCAAATCTGACGGGAAAGTTTGACGGCCGGAATGTCTCCTGGACATATACCGTCCAGTCTTACGGCCGGCAAACTACGGTGAATTATAACGGGACTCTTGATGCATCCGGCAAGGTGTCTGGCTCGATGAGAACCCCTAGAATACCGGTCGGCGTACCTTTCACGGCCGTACCGTCCAAATAAACACGCTGGCATCGTATTGACTCATATCGGCGACCTTGGCCTACCTTTCCTCATCTATCGTGGCAAATAAAGGCTTGGCTGAGTCTGGGTCTTTGGTCGTCCGGTTAGCCTTCCTCGGCGATTTCATGCTCAGGTCTGCCCACTGCACGCTCACGCAAACGGACTGCGCGATTACACAATTCCTGCCGTTCTAGCTCAACCACTTCATCCACGTCTCTCCCCTGAGCACATCCGGCCCTCCTTCGCTTCCCAGAATCGGGCCGTCTGATCACCCTCAGTGGGTGGGGGATTGTTCAACCGGCGCTAGGGGAATTTTGCACCGGCGCTGACATGTGCTCCAGAATCTCGATCGGCCAACGCACACGTGCGTCCGGATAATAAAAGTTCCGACTGACCTGCCCCCTTTTTCTCAACCATTTGAAACTGGAGTTTCCCGATCTTGAGACCGAAAACGTACTCGCCGATCTCGAAACCCTCTCCGAAGGCGATCTCAAGTTGGTTTCAAAGCCTCTCGCAATTCGGGCAATGCAGTTCTCCTTGTTTGCAAAGGCACTGCTCGGACAAGAAGCCGCGGAGCAAGTCATGTTGCGGGCCATCAGGTGTCTCAAGCAATCCGACAACGGATGATCGCGCAGCTACCGGCCAAGATCACTACCGAGAACGGCGTTTGAACTAAGCCGTTGGCGCGGCGGGCGCTGCCGCATGGGCTTACTCCGGGCATTGTTGGCTGTGTAAGCCTCGGGTCACAGGAGGTTTGCCGTGACCCATCTTCGGCAACTGATGCTGGACGAACGTAAGCGCGTGGTCTGAGCCGTCCCAATGAGTGTGTGTCATGGATAAGTGTCCACCTAAAATAGGTGGACACCTATTTAGGTGTGTCCTCTGTGCTGGTGAGTGTGAGGTTCCATGGCAGCAGATCCGCGATCTTGCTGATGGGGTGGTCTGCGATGCGTTCGAGCACTTGATGGAGATACAGCTCTGGATCGAGACCGTTGAGCTTGGCGCTTCCGAGCAGCGAGTAGATGGCGGCGGCGCGTTCTCCGCCTGCGTTCGATCCACAGAAGAGGTAGTTTTTTCGTCCGAGGGCGACGACGCGCAACGCGCGTTCGGCGGCGTTGTTGTCGATCTCGAGATGGCCGTCGTCGACATAGCGGGTGAGGGCCTGCCAGCGTGAAGTTGCATAGCGGATCGCCGCCGCCGTATCGGACTTACGCGAGAGCTTGGCGAGCGTGTTTTCCATCCAGGTATGGATACT
>Ga0182024_10024073_pt1 | contig 10850 bp, 7 predicted proteins | sample P32metaG_FD_120480 | JGI IMG/M metagenome (GOLD analysis project Ga0182024, IMG submission 120480) | Permafrost microbial communities from Stordalen Mire, Sweden - P3-2 metaG (Illumina Assembly) | ecosystem: Environmental > Terrestrial > Soil > Wetlands > Permafrost | place: Sweden: Stordalen... | reverse complement strand
TGCTCTGCACAAACCGCAGCAACCAGGCCGGATCAAGTTTCGCGTCCCCCCTGAACTTTAAGACCGCCGTCGTGCCTTCGCGGTCGACGCTTTCAAGCCCCAGCCGGTCGGCCACGACCCGAATGCGCGCGTACTCGGCCAGGTTGGTCACCGACACCGGCGGGGCCCCATACCGGTCCCGCAGCTCGTCCAGGAACGCCGCAACCTCGTCCAGCGCCCGGGCGCTCGCCAGCCGCCGATAGGCGGCCAGGCGCTGATTCATGTCCGGGATGTACGAGTCGTCAATGCGCAGGTCGAGCCCGAGGTTCACCGTGGCCCGACGATCATCCACCAGGTCCTCGCCTTTGAGCTCGCGAATCGTGTCGGCGAGCAGCTTCATGTACGTGTCGAACCCGACAGCCTCGATGTGCCCGCTCTGTTCTCCGCCGAGCAGATTGCCGGCGCCGCGGATTTCGAGGTCGAGCGCCGCAATCCGGAAGCCGCTGCCCAGGTCACTGAACTCCCGAATCGCCGCCAGGCGCTTCCGCGCCACCGGCGAGAGCGCCTGCTCGGCAGGAATCAGCAGATACGCATACGCCCGCCGATCCGACCGCCCCACCCGCCCGCGCAGCTGATAGAGCTGCGCCAGGCCGTAGCGGTCCGCGCGATTGATGACGATCGTGTTCGCGTTGGGAATATCGAGGCCATTCTCGACAATCGTCGTCGAGACCAGGACGTCGAACTTGCGTGCGACGAAGTCCACCATCGCCCGCTCCAGCTCCTCCTCTGACATCTGACCGTGCGCCACCGCGATCTTGGCCTCGGGCACCAGACGGCGCACGAGGTTCGCCATCGAGAAGATCGACTCGATGCGGTTGTGCACGAAGTACACCTGACCCCCGCGTTCGATCTCGGTGCTCACCGCGCGGCGAATCACATCCTGGTCGAACTTGACCACGTGCGTTTGAATCGACAACCGATCCCGGGGCGGCGTCTCGATGACCGACATGTCGCGAATCCCCACGAGCGACATGTTGAGGGTCCTCGGAATCGGCGTCGCCGTCATGGTGAGCACGTCCACCTTCTTCCGCAACTGCTTCAGGCGCTCCTTGTGACTGACGCCGAACCGTTGCTCTTCGTCGACGACAAGTAATCCGAGGTCCCGGAAGCCGACGTCCTTTGACAACAGCCGATGCGTACCGACGATGATGTCGATCTGGCCGGCCGCAAGGCCCGCGACCACCTGCTTCTGCTCGTTCGGCGACCAGAAGCGACTGATCATCTCGATCCGCACCGGGAATCCGGCGAAGCGCTGCTGCAACGTGCGGACGTGTTGAAACGCGAGGACCGTCGTGGGCGCGAGAAACGCCACTTGTTTGCCGTCCATCACGGCCTTGAACGCCGCGCGCATCGCAACTTCGGTCTTGCCGTAGCCGACGTCGCCACAGAGCAGGCGATCCATGGGCGTGGGCGTCTCCATGTCATGCACGATGTCCGCAATCGCCGTCCGTTGGTCCGGCGTCGGCTCATATTCGAAGGCGTCGTCGAACTCCTGCTGCCAGTGCGTGTCGACGCCGAAGGCGTGACCCGGCACCGCTTTGCGCGCGGCGTAGAGCTTGAGGAGCTCTTCCGCCATGTCGCGCATCGCCTTCTTGACGCGCGTCTTCGCCTTTTCCCAGGTCGTGCCGCCGAGCTTGTCGAGAGCCGGCGTGGCGCCACCGGTGTACTTCTGGACGAGATCGAGCCGATCCAGCGGGACGAAGAGCTTGTCGTCGCCCGCATAGCGCAGCTCCATGAACTCGTGTTCGCGCACGTCGCCTGCGCCGCTTCGACCACTCTCGACCGGGTTGATCGCAAGCCGCTTCAGCCCGACGAACCGGCCAATGCCGCTGTCGACATGGACGACGTAGTCGCCCACCTTGAGATCGCGGAAGTCCGAGAGGAACGTCCGCACGACCGATCGCTGCCGCTCGTGCGGGTGCCGCTCTTCCTCGAAGAGGTCGGTCTCCGCGTAGAAGCGCAGTTGAGCCGCGGGCAGGGCAAATCCGCGCGACAGTTCACCCGTCGTGACGAACACCGTCGCGTGCAGAGGACCCGCGTCGTCGTCCAGGCGCCGGGCGCGAATGTCGTACTCGCCGAGAAGCTCGATGGCTCGATCCGCGCGGCCAGCCGTGGCCGCGATGAACATCGTGCGATCGCCGCGATCGCTGGCCTGACGCAGCTCGGCGACCCAGTCGCCGAAGCGCCCGTGAAAGGCCATCGCGGGCTGACATGCGACGTGCTCTGCCGGCGTCGCCCCGACCCCCTCAATGGCGAGCTGCGAGACCTGACGGCCGGAAGCCAGCCACGCGGCCAGTGCGTCCCACGACCAGGCGATCGCCTCGAACGGCGGCACGTCCCGGCCGCGCGCCGCCATGTCGCTTCCGCTCGTGCGCCACTGTGCCTCGAGCGCGCGGCCGTGCGCATCGACGTCATCCGATTCGAGGACGATGAGCGAGGCGCCCGCTCGACGCACGTAGTCGACGAGGCCCGACGACCGGCCTGGCTCGCCCGACTCGCCCAGGATCTCTTCCCGCTGCGGCACGATCGCAAGCTGATCGACGGCGGCGAGCGACCGCTGTGTCGCCGCGTCGTACTGGCGCACGGACTCGACGACGTCACCGATGAATTCGAGCCGGATTGGATGCGACTCAGACGATGGAAAGACATCGACGACGCCGCCCCGAACGCAGAACTCGCCGTGCTCGTCGACCGGGTCCTCACGCACGAAGCCGGCGGCGGCCAGGCGGTCGCCCAAGTCGTGTGGAGCGATCTCCGTGCCGGGCGCGACCGTGAGACCGGCGGCGGCAAAGCGAACCGGGTCCGCCAACCTGGGGAGCAGGGCCCTCGCCGACGTCACGACCAGACCCGCCGTACCTGTCGCCAGCGCGAACAACGCACGCGCCCGCGCCGAGGCGACCTGAAAATGCGGCGCGAGGCCCCGGTACGGATCGACCTCGGGCGATGGAAACGGCAGTACGTGCCGGGCTGCGTCCGTGGAAGACCAGCCGAGCAGGACCGAGAGAAAACATCCTGCGTCCGCGACCATCGATTCAATTTCGGCGTCGGTCGGCACGACGATCACGACGGGTTGGTCCTGGGCGACGACCGCAGCATGAAGCGCTGCCGCCGGCGGCGACACACCGGACAGCCGGGCCGGCTTGCGGGCCAGACCCGCCGCGGCCGCCGCGGACTTCAGCAGCGCGCGAAACGCGAGAGAGGAAGTGGCAGTGGACACTACGCCCGACGGATCTTTTCCATGATCCCAGACGTCGACCAGCCTGGCTCGATGTCGATGCGCACAACTCGCCCGCCTCGCGCCTCCACCGTGTCGCGACCCACGATGGCATCGGCCGCCCAGTCGGCGCCCTTCACCAGGACATCGGGCTGCACCTGTCGCACGAGGTCGGCCGGCGTGTCCTCGTCGAAGAGCACCACGGCATCGACGACCGCCAGAGCGGCGACGATCTCCGCCCGCTCGCCCTCAGGCGTGATGGGCCTACCGGGGCCCTTGTTGGCACGCACGGATCGATCGCTGTTGACGCCAACGATGAGAACGTCGCCCTCGGCGCGGGCCGCCACGAGATAGCGGACGTGGCCGGGATGCAGGAGATCGAAGACGCCGTTGGTGAAGACAATCCTCGAGCCGGCCGCGCGGCGCGATGCGACGAAGGCCGCCGCGGCGTCGAGCGTCAGGATCAGCGCTTGGGCTCCCACTCGACGCCGGTGAACGTCCACCGGTGCTCGGGCCGATAGAGCCCGACGTCCTTGATGGGCGATTTCACGCGGAAGGTGTACAGCAGGCGGTGATAGTCGTAGGGCGCGCCGTCCCGCCGGTGCACGGCGACGTCGAACTTGTAGGTGCCCTCGACGAGGTCGAGTGCCGCGATGCGGAACTCGACCGCGGCCGTCCCTTCGAGCCGCTTGGCCGCGTACTCCTCGATGAACGTGTTCGTCCCATAGACGCAGACGCCCTCGGCGCTGAAGATGCCGACGCCGAAGACGAAGTCGTCGATCGCACGATCGGCCTTCACGTCGAATTGCACGATGGCCGCCTCGCCGCTGTGGAACATCTGGCTCGGCTGACCGTGCCCGTCGAGGAGACGCACGTTGTGAATCTCGGCGCCGCCGGATCCCCAGCGGCCCTCGGCCACTTGCGACATGTCGGACGCGGCCGCGCCGGGGTCCACCGGCTGGTCGGTCGACACCGCGGGCTTCTCGACGGCCTGCTGCGCCTCGGCGTCGCTCGTGGCGAGAAACACCGCCTCTTCCTTCTCGACATCGGTCCGGTACTCGTCGATGACGCGCTTCGGGTCACCCTGCCCCGTCTTGCGGCCATGGTCGAGCCACACGGCTTCGTCGCAGAAGCGCTCGACGAGCCCGAGCGAGTGCGTGACGAGAAGAATCGTCCTGCCGCGGCGCTTGAACTCCGCAAACTTGTCCAAGCACTTGTGCGTGAAGCCTTCGTCACCGACGGCCAAGACCTCGTCCACGAGCAGCACGTCGGGGTCCACGTGGATGGCGACGGCAAAGCCCAGCCGCATGTACATGCCCGACGAGTACGTCTTCACCGGCGCCTCGATGAACTCGCGCATCTCGGCGAAGTCGACGATCGCGTCGAAGCGATCCTCGATCTGCTTCCGGCTGAGGCCGAGCATGATGCCGTTGATGAAGACGTTCTCGCGGCCGGAGATTTCGGGATGGAACCCGGCGCCGAGCTCGATGAGCGCCGACACGCGCCCGTCGACCTTCACCGTGCCGCTCGTCGGCTTGGTGATGCCGGCCACAAGCTTCAGCGCCGTGCTCTTGCCGGATCCATTCCGACCGACGACGCCGAAGGTTGACCCGCGCGGCACCGTGAACGACACGTCCGACAACGCCTGCAGCACTTCGTTCGGCCGCAGCTCGCGCAAGACACTCCGCTGCAGAATCGCGCTCTTCAAGGTCGCGAAGTGCCGCCCGGAATACCGCCGATACACCTTCGAGACGTGCTCGAGCGTGATGGCCGCGCCGGTCTTCACACGGCCTCCCCGAAGGAGTCACGCAGGCGATCGAAGAGCCAGTAGCCGGCCAGGAACACGACGACCGAGAGCGCGGCCACCGCGAGGATCCCTTTCCATGCGCCGAAGTCCTCACGGAAGAAGAACACCTCCTGATAGCCGACCGCCAGGTCCATCATCGGATTCATCTGCATCAGCCGGTGATGGTCGTAGATGAAGCCGGGCTGCCGCCACGAATAGATGATCGGCGTCGCAAAAAACCAGAGCTGAAGCAGATTCGCCAGGATGTCGCGGATGTCGCGGAAGTGCACCGTCAGGGCCGCGAACGCCAGGGAGAGGCCGATCGTGAACACGAGCTGCACGAGGACGATCACCGGGAACCACAGCAGGTGCAGTGGCGACGGATAGTGGCGGTACGCGAGGAGAAAGGTGATGAGAATCGGCAACCCCAGCAGGAAGTGCACGAGGTTCGAGAACACCGTCACGATCGGCAGCACTTCAGCCGGGAACAGGACCTTTCGAATCAGATTGCCGCCCGCGATGAGTGATCCGGCCGCTTCGGTGAGCGACGCGCTGAACCATGTCCACGGCAGAAGGCCGCAGAAGAAAAAGAGCGGGTACGGTTTGGTCTCCTCGCTCGGATTCGGCAGGATGGTCGTGAAGATCACCGAGTAGACGATGAGCAGCATCAGCGGGTTGATGAACGACCAGACGAACCCGAGCGCCGATCCGCGATAGCGCGCCTTGAGTTCGCGCGCGACGAGCGTCTGAATGAGGCCGCGGTACCGCGGAAGCTGCTGGAGGTTAGACCACATCGGGTTGCCCAACATCAGCCATCACGACGGTGATGTTGTCGGGCCCGCCCGCGTCGATGGCGGCGGCGATGAACGTCTTGCAGATCTCCTCGAGCGGCGCCTGCGTGCGCGCGATCGTGTCGAACGTCTCCGGCGCCACCACCGCCGAGAGGCCGTCGCAGCAAATCACGATGCGATCCCCGGACTGCAGGGGCACATCGTGGACTTCCACCTCCGGGTCATCGCCGCCGGCAATCGCACGCGTGACGACGTTCCGCCAGGGATGGCGACGCGCATCGGCCTCCGTGAGCATGCCCGCGCGGACCTGCTCGCCGACCCAGGAGTGATCCTGCGTGAGCTGCTTCAGCTGGCCAGCCCGCAGCATGTACGCCCGGCTGTCGCCGACGTGCGCGACGACCGGCGTGCCCGCGCCGACGAGCACCGCCACCGCCGTCGTCGCCATGCCGCGCAGCGCGTCGTCGCCCTCGATGGCGGTGCCGACACGGCGGTTCGCCAGCCGGAACGCAGCCTTGATCCGATTGCCGTCGAGGCTGAGAGTCGTGTCGTACGGGAACGGCCACGTGCGGTTCACGTCCGCGTCGCGCGTGTCGTTGATGAACGCCTCAATCGTCTCGACGGCCATCCGCGACGCGACTTCCCCGGCCGCATGGCCCCCCATGCCGTCCGCGACCAGGTACAAACCGAGGTCGGGTCGGACGCAATACGAGTCCTCGTTGCTGTCCCGGCGAAGGCCAGGATCGGTCGCGACGGCCGAGAGGACTCGCAGCATGTGGGCGCGCGTTAGTGACGCGGACTCCCGCGTCGGGCCGACACCTGCAAACGCATGAGGGAGCGTAGCAGAGCCACGCGCGCCCGTGCAGTGTCCAGGTCCGAGGTCGGCCGCGCCAACCGGTCCTCGGCCCGGCGCTTCGACGCCTCGGCTCGCTGGATATCGATCTCCTCGGCCTTTTCGGCGACCTGCGCGAGGATCGCCACGCGGTCCGGTAAGACCTCGGCAAAGCCACCGGCGATGAACGCAAAGTGCCGTTCGCCGCCCCGACGGTACCAAAGCTCGCCCGGCTGAAGCGCGGCGAGAAGCGGCGCATGGCCAGGCAGGACGCCGAAGTAGCCGTCCTCGCCGGGAATCTCGACCTCGTCCACGTCCTCGTGCACGAGCGCACGCTCCGGCGTGACGAACTCGAGGCGCAGGTGCGGCGGGATCGCCACTACGCCTGGCCCTTCGCGCGCTTGAGGACGTCGTCGATCGTACCGGCAAGGTAGAACGCCTGCTCGGGCACGTCGTCGTGCTGACCGGCCACGATCTCCTTGAAGCCCCTGACCGTTTCGGCGATCGGAACGTAGACGCCCTTGGCGCCCGTGAACTGCTCGGCGACGAAAAAGGGCTGCGAGAGGAATTTCTGGATGCGCCGCGCGCGCGCGACGGCGAGCTTGTCCTCTTCCGACAGCTCGTCGATGCCGAGAATCGCGATGATGTCCTGCAGATCCTTGTACCGCTGCAGGACTTGCTTGACTTGGCGCGCGACGTTGTAGTGCTCCTGGCCGATGACGCGCGCGTCGAGAATGCGCGACGACGACGCCAGCGGATCGACCGCAGGATAAATGCCGAGTTCGACGATGGCGCGCGAGAGGTTCGTCGTCGCGTCCAGATGCGCGAACGTCGTGGCCGGCGCCGGGTCGGTGTAGTCGTCGGCGGGCACGTAGATCGCCTGCACGGAGGTGATCGAGCCCTTGCGCGTCGACGTGATGCGCTCCTGGAGCTGGCCCATCTCCGAGAGCAGCGTCGGCTGATAGCCGACCGCCGACGGCATGCGGCCGAGAAGCGCCGAGACTTCCGATCCGGCCTGCGTGAACCGGAAGATGTTGTCGATGAAGAGCAGGACGTCCTTGCCCTCGGAGTCGCGGAAATACTCCGCCACCGTGAGGCCGGACAGCGCGACGCGCAGCCGCGCGCCTGGCGGCTCCGTCATCTGCCCGTAGACGAGCGCCGCGCGTGACTTCGCCGGGTCGTTGATGTCGATGACGCCGCTTTCCTGGAACTCGAGCCAGAGGTCGTTGCCCTCGCGCGTGCGCTCGCCGACACCCGCAAACACCGACACGCCGCCGTGCTTCGTGGCGATGTTGTGGATGAGCTCCTGGATGATGACCGTTTTGCCGACGCCGGCGCCGCCGAAGAGCCCGATCTTGCCGCCCTGGAGGTACGGCTCGAGCAGATCGATCACCTTGATGCCGGTCTCGAACATCTTGAGCTCGGTCGACTGCTCCTCGAGCGTCGGCGCCGGCCGGAAGATCGGCCAGCGCTCCGTGTGGACCACGGGCCGATCCGGAAAGTCCACCGGCTCGCCGAGGACATTGAGGACGCGGCCGAGCGTGCCGGGCCCCACGGGCATTGAGATCGGCGCCCCCTGATCGGTCGCGACCATGCCCCGCTGCAGACCGTCGGTCGCCTTCATCGCGACCGTACGCACCCGATTCTCGCCGAGGTGCTGCTCGACCTCGACGATGATGTCGATCACGTCCTCGGGGCGATCGCCGAACTTCCCAGTGACGCGGACGGCGTTGTAGATCTCCGGCAAGTGCCCGTCCGGGAACTCGATGTCCACGACCGGTCCGATGATCTGCACGACCTTGCCGATTCTCGTTGCCGCTGCTACTGCCATGAGTGCGTGTCTCTCTGAGTCAACATCTCGTCTCTCACCTGCAAGCCTTCAAGCCTTCCAGCCTTCTCTAGAGCGCCTGTGCCCCCGAAACGACTTCGATGATCTCGCGCGTGATCGCCGCCTGGCGGATCTTGTTCATCGACAGCGTCAGGCCCTCGATCATGTCCGCCGAGTTGCGCGTCGCCGAGTCCATCGCCATCATCTGCGCGGCGAAGAACGCGGCGTTCGATTCGAGCAGCGCCCGGAACACCTGCGCGCGCACGAGTTCGACGAGCAGCCTCGACAGAATGCGCTTCGGCGACGGCTCGTACAAATAGTCCGTCGCCGATCCGTACAGCGGATCGTTCCCGCTCGCAGCCCCGGCGGCGCCCACCGGCCCGATCGGCAAAACGGGCTCGATGACCACCTTCTGTTGCATCACGGACTTGAACTCGTTGTACACGAGCGAGACGCTGTCGACGCGCCCCTCGATGAAGTCATTGATCGCGGGACCGGCAATCGTCTCGGCCTCGGGGAAATGAATGACCTTCGGGAGGTTGACGTGCTCGAAGCGCACCGCGAAGCCCCGGCGCGCGAGCTGATCGCGGCCCTTGCGCCCCACGAGGCCAAGGGAAATCGCGCGAGCCGGCTGCTCCCGCATGAATGCCCCGACGGCCTTGATGATGTTGGTGTTGAAGCTGCCGCACAGCCCGCGATCGGCCGTGACCACGATGAGGAGCGTCGGCCCGGTCGTCGCCCCCGGGCGTCGGGCGAGCAGCGGGTGCGCGGAGGAATCGACGCGCGTCGCCAGATTCGACAACAGACGCCGCGCCTCGAGGGCAAACGGTCGGGCCGCGATCACGCGCTCTTGCGCGCGGCGCAGCTTCGACGCGGCCACCATCTTCATGGCCTTCGTAATCTGCTGCGTCGACTTCACGGCGCGGATGCGCCGGCGCATGTCGATGAGAGAGGGCAACCGCTCGGCTCCTACGCGGCGACGGCCGCGAACTGCTTCCCGAATTCGTCGAGCGCCGCGTTCAGATTCTTCTTGATGTCGTCGCTCAGGGTCTTCTCCTCGCGAATGGACGCAAGGAGCGCCCCGTACCGCGAGTCGAGCACACGGTAGAGATCGTCCTCGTACTGCCGCAGTTTCTCGACCGGCACCGAATCGAGGTAGCCATTCGTCGCCGCGTACACGATCACGACCTGCTTCTCGACCGGCAACGGCTGGTACTGCGGCTGCTTCAGGATCTCCGTCAGCCGCTTGCCCCGATTGAGCTGCCGCTGCGTGCCGGGGTCGAGGTCGCTGCCGAACTGCGCGAACGCCGCCAGCTCGCGATACTGCGCGAGGTCGAGCCGGAGGCTGCCGGCGACCTGCCGCATCGCCTTGATCTGCGCCGATCCGCCGACGCGCGACACGGAGTTGCCGACGTTGATCGCCGGGCGGATGCCCTGATTGAAGAGGTCCGCCTCGAGGAAAATCTGTCCGTCCGTGATCGAAATGACGTTCGTCGGAATGTACGCCGATAAATCGCCCGCCTGCGTCTCGATGACCGGCAGCGCCGTGAGCGACCCGCCGCCCAACTCCTTCTTCAGCTTGGCCGCGCGCTCGAGTAACCGCGAGTGCAGATAGAACACATCCCCGGGATACGCCTCACGGCCCGGCGGCCGCCGCAGGAGAAGCGAGATCTCGCGATACGCCTGGGCATGTTTGGAGAGGTCGTCATACACGCAGAGCGCGTGACGCCCGCGGTCGCGGAAGAACTCGCCAATCGTGCATGCCGAGTACGGACTGATGTAGAGCAGCGACGCCGGATCCGACGCGCTCGCCGACACCACGACGGTGTACTCCATCGCGCCCGCATCCTCGAGCGTCTTCACGACTTGCGCCACCGTCGACTGCTTCTGCCCGATCGCGTTGTAGATGCAGATGACGCCCAGACCCTGCTGATTGATGATCGCGTCCACGGCGACCGCGGTCTTGCCGGTCTGCCGGTCGCCGATGATCAACTCGCGCTGGCCGCGCCCGATCGGCACCATCCCGTCGATGGCCTTGAGACCGGTCTGGAGCGGCTCCTTCACCGGGCTACGATCGACCACGCCGGGCGCGATGCGCTCAATCGGCATGAAGGTGTCCGTGGCAATCGGACCCTTCCCGTCAATCGGCTGCCCGAGGCCGTTCACCACGCGCCCGACCAGCGCGTCCCCGACCGGCACCGAGATGATGCGACCCGTGCGCTTCACGGTGTCGCCCTCCTTGATGGCAGTCGAGTAGCCGAGCAGCACAACGCCGACGCTCTCTTCCTCGAGATTGAGCGCGATGCCGAACACGCCGTGCGGAAACTCGAGCATCTCGCCGGCCATGGCGCGCTCGACGCCAT
>Ga0182024_10024072_pt1 | contig 10851 bp, 8 predicted proteins | sample P32metaG_FD_120480 | JGI IMG/M metagenome (GOLD analysis project Ga0182024, IMG submission 120480) | Permafrost microbial communities from Stordalen Mire, Sweden - P3-2 metaG (Illumina Assembly) | ecosystem: Environmental > Terrestrial > Soil > Wetlands > Permafrost | place: Sweden: Stordalen... | reverse complement strand
GTCAGAATCATCCCGCCGAGCGACTCGATCCATTTCGCCTTCATTGTCCAAACCTCGATCGGACTGCGATGCAGCAGATGAATCAGGGTGTGATCCTGGGGCATCGTATAGGGCAACTCGACCAGGTTGCTGAGAAAGAAAGGGAAAACGCTGCAAGTTCCACCGGGTTGAGGTTCGTACGGATCCGAATCCGAAAAGCTGCAATCGAAATCGAACGAGAGTTTGCTTATCCAGTCAGCGCGTCGAAGCGTCGAAGGCGCGCGGAAGCCAATCAGACCGTGCGAGCGCGCCAGGTCCTGGAGGACCGGAGCGAGCTCGCTGAAGTCGCTCTCGCTGCGGAACAAACGGCCGTCATGAGAGAGTCCGTGGGCGCCGAATTCGAAGCCGCGATCGCGAAGCCGATCGATCAACTTCCAATCGATCGCATACTGGGCCAGCGGCAGGTTCCAGGATGAGCGGAAATTGTAACGTTCCTCGAGATCCGCCATCTGCTCCATCCTGCTCATCCCGAGCGGACCTTCGACATCGTGGGTCAGCACGATGGAGCATTTCATTCCGTCTGGCCAGAATCCGATGTGCCAGGCGTCGGTCTTGTTCAGGTCGTGCAGACTGATTCGCAGCCAATCGTTCCAATAGTCGACGAGCGCGCTTTCGCACGGCCATCGCGGAAATTCCCGTTTCGCGCGCATCCGGATCGCTGCGGAGTTCAGCCGGTGGCGCAGGGCAGCGGGAATCAGATTCTTGATCCGATAGTAGGCCTGCATCCTGCTCGGCGGCTGGCGATCTTCGTTTGCAAGGTATCCTTCAAATAGATAGTGCTCGGCAGCCAGCCTGGACTCGGCGATCGAGGAAGCGAGTGAGGCCTTCCAGTCCTGCGGCGGTTTCCAGAAGGAAAATGCGTCGTTGCTGCCGACGCTGGCCAGCAACGGTTCAGCTTGAACGGAAGCTTCGCGGACGTCGATTGAGGCGGTTAGCGCCATAACGACTCCTGAAGGAGCAGTCTGCGGTGTTGATGCTGGCGGATGAATTTAACCACCTCGGGCTCTGCGCAGCGCGGTTCGCGGCGCAAATATCCTTTGACGAAACCGGCGAGCAACAAAGCGCCCTCCAGTGGGGACGGGCGCGAGAACGTCTCACGCGCCGCGCGCGCAAGCATAAATAATGGAGAGTAACCGACTCTGTATGCCGCAAAGCCGGCCGTCATCCGTGCCTTCCTTCCCGACGCCTCGCCTTGCGGGCGATGATGCCGCGCGGTGATGTGGCGGAAGCCGCGGGTGTGAAAGCCGTGCAGCATCGCGCGCGCCTCGTCGAGCGTGTCCCATCCAACGTCGGGATCGAGTTCACCAATCGCGTTGAAGCATGCGAGCGAGTACATCTTGGCCGGTCCGCGCGTGTGGTATTCAGGCTGTCGAATCTCAATCCATTCGGAGCCCTTGGGTTCCCACAAAGTTGGGCTGGCGATCCCGAGCTTGGGGTCGCGCCTGAACTCTTCGAGGAGAAGATCGATGAAGCCTGATTCGAAACTGACGTCGGCGTCGAGCCGCAGCACATAGTCGTACTCCTGACAGGCTTCGTGCGGCAGGAACTTGGTGATCACACACTCGCCGCCGGGAGCGCGCGGACGGTTGCGCGGCAGATGATGAGGTTCGATCCACGAATACCGGCGGGCGGCCGCGTCAAGAATCGCAGGAGTCGCGTCGGAGGAGCCGTCGTCGATAACTATCCAGCGGTCGGGAGTCCAACTCTGCGCCGCCATTGAGGCGATAAGCCCCGGCAGCAATTTTTCCTCGTCGCGAGCCGGAGTGATTGCGATATACCGAATCATGCGAGGTACCTGTAGGTCACGTTGTTGAGGACCCGAGTGATCGGCAGCGGCAGATTGCGCCATACGCGAGAAGCGGTCTGCCACACTCCGGTCAAATTTTCGGCGCTGGTAACGGCCGGCATCTGCGGAAAGTAGCTATACGGCAAATCAGTCGCGGCGGCGCCGAGCTCGCGCTTGAAGCGCGACAGGCCGCGATTGCGGCTGTCGGTGCGGCCGAAGTCCAGTGAGCTGGCGTGCTGAGCGTGATGCTCGGCGATAGCCATGAAGATCATGTGACTAGAGCCGTCGGGACTGCCGGCGACGCGCGCGGACCATTTCGCGTGCAGGTCGTTGCCATCGCGCAGGACGACCACCGCGGCGATGCGTTTACCCTGCTGCAAGGCGAACCAGACTTCGATCGAATCGAGTTTCGCGAAGACGTCGTACACCGTCCTGAAAAACTTGAGCGGCTGTGACGGAACTCCAAGACGGCGCCGGCTCTCCAACTGGAGGTTGAAAAAGAAATCCATCGCCTCGGCGTCGCGCGAGCACTCGACGCTGACGCCGGCCTCGCGAGCGCGACGGAGATGGCGCCGCGTTTCGCGGTCCGCCGCCTTTTCGATAGCCGCAAATGGGCGCGACAAGTCGAGCGTCCAGCGTTGGAAGTGATAGAGAACGTTCCATGGATAGTTTCCGGCGACGCCGCGAATCTCGAGCTTGGGCCGATTTCGAATCACAGCCAGTTTGGACAGCAGCGACTCGCGGGCTGAATCGTTTACCGCAAGCGGCGGACAAAAATCGGAAAACGGCAACGAGATCAGACTGCGTCGAATTGGATTGCCCTGGGCGAGCAGGCAGGCGGCCCTAATCGAGTCCGCGTCGCCGATGAATGCAACGGACGGGCGCACGCCGAACGCGCGTTTCAAAACTTCGAGCCACGGCCCGCGATGATAGAGGGTCGCCTCGGGATGCGATGCGGCGATAGCGTTCCATTCGGCGCGTGCGCGCTCGAGCGGAACAATCTTCAGCTCAGGCTCGCGCGAAACCACGCGAACTGTTGCAACCTGGTTCATTGAAGCTCCTGCGCAACGACGATCGGCGCGGTTTCGCCGCCGCCGAACGTATCTCCGAACATCCGCATCGCGGTTGAAGATTCGCGCCAGCAATAAACGATCGCGGGCGGGCCCATGATGAGCAGCAGCGTCGCGACTCCATGGGTGCCGGACGCGTTCGCCGTGATTTTCCCAGCGGTGACGGCGATCGCGCACATCAGCGCCAGTCCGGCGCCGGGCAGAATCGCCACGAAGAGATCGGTGAGCCCGATGCCGAGCAGGATGCATACGAGCCATTGACCAGCGATGCTCATGACGACCTCGACCGCGCTTCTGCCCATGCTCACGCCGACCAGGCCGTAGCGTGCGAATCCGAAAATCGTTACGACGACAAGCACGAGCCGGATGGAATGAACGTAGAAGTCGAACTCGGGATGATTTTTGGCGTAGTAAACGGAACCGATGGCCAGGCGCAGGCCGACCAGCAGCAATCCGCACGCGAGCAATTGCATCGGCACCGCGGCGGGCAGCCATTTGGGGCCGTAAATAATCTTGATGAGTTCAGGAGCGGCGATCGCGGCACAACCGACGATCGGCAAAATGATCCGGGAGAGATAGCCGGAGAAATTCAGATAGGCCTTCGCGAGCTGATCGGTCTGATCCTGCAAGTGACAAAAGGTCGGGAGCGTTACGCGGCCCGCAATTCGGAAGACGCGGTCGGGGATGAATCGCAGCAGGTCCCACGCCATCGAGTAGAAGCCCAGCGCTGAACTTCCGAGCAATCGGCCGATCAGTACAAAGTCCACGTTGGACGAGAGCGCATCGACGGTTCGTCCGCCGAGAACCTTGGTCGCGAAATGGCCGAGGTCGCGCGCTGCCGCTGAAGTAGGAAGGCCGAGCGGAGTTCTCCCGCCGGCAAACAGAATAGTGATCGCGTGCACCGCAAAACGCGCGGCGAGACCGGCGGCGAGGCTCAAATTGGGTAGCCGATACCACAGCAGCACGAGTGCCACTACAAGAAAAGCGACCTCGGCGAGGACGTCGGCGGCCGCGAGCGCGCCGAAGCGCAAGTCGCGTCGCAGCCGCGCGTTGGCGGTGACGGCAGCGCCCTCGAGAAGAAATGGAATGCATAGCAGGCGCATGCCCTGGCGCAGTTCCGGCATCTTCATTAGATGCGCGAGTGCGGGTGCGCCGCCGTAGAGAAGGCCGCAGGTCAGCAGCGCAAGCGCGATGCTCATCCACCACGCGGTCGAGTGATGCGCGGGAGTGAGGTCGCGGCGCTGAATGAGCGCGTCGGGGATGCCGGCCTCGTTGACCAGCATCGCGAAGGTCGAGACGACGACCAGGATTTTGAACAGGCCGAAATCATGCGGCGAAAGCGCGCGCGCGAGCACCACCATTCCGCCGACGCGAAGCGCCTGCACGACGAACTCCGCGACCATGTTGTCGCGCACCGAGCGCGCGAAGGCGCTCCACAACCAGAGGTTGCGCTCGGCGTGCTCGGGAGCATCGCCGGTGACGGGCAGACGATCGTTCACAGTCCCTCTCCCCTCAGCAGAACCGGGATCGTGCGAAAGAGAATTCCGATGTCGGTGGTCAGCGACCAGTCTTCGAGATACTGAACGTCGAGCTTGACCATCTCGTCGAACGAGATCTGGTTGCGGCCGCTGACCTGCCAGAGGCCGGTGATTCCGGGCAGTCCCTCGAGGCGGCGGCGGTGCCAGTCCTGGTAGTGCTCGACTTCGTAAGGAAGTGCGGGACGCGGGCCGATGAGGCTCATGTCGCCGCGCACGACGTTGAGGATTTGGGGCAGCTCGTCGATGCTGAACTTGCGCAGAATCCGGCCGACGCCGGTGACGCGCGAATCGTTGGCGAGCTTGAAGACCTTGCCGCCGTTGCTGTTGGCGTCGGCACTGTGACCGTCGGAGATCCAGCGCTCGACGTATTGGCGATGGACATTGTCGGCGGCGGCGGTTTTCATCGTGCGCAGTTTCATCATTTCAAATCGACGGCCCTGCGCGCCGATTCGCTGCTGGCGAAAGAAAATTGGCCGGCCGTCGAAAATTAAAATTGCCAGGGCGGCGAGCGCGATGATCGGCATCGCGACAATCAAAATGAGCGATGCGCAGACGACGTCGAAGGTGCGCTTGACCAGGTAGTTCAGGCCTTCGACGTTCGAGCCGCGGCGGCCGACCATGGGAATCAGGCCGACGGTGTCGACGCGGAGGCCGGTCGGCGCAGAGCGATAAACCCACGGCACGACCCACCATCGCAGCCGCGACTTTTCGCACAGCTCGACCATCCGGGCCTGGTCGGCCAGCGGTGCGTCGGGAATGGCGATGGCGGCCTCGAGGCATGGGTGGACGCGAACGAGGTCGGCCAACTGCTCCGGGCGTCCGAGAACGGGATAGCCGCTGTACTCGCAGCCTAACGCGTCGGCGTCGAGGAAGCCGACGAATTCGTACTGCGTCAACTCTTCGCGAATGCTCTCGCACAGCAGGTGCGAGGTCGGGTTGAAGCCGATGATCACGAGCGGTATCGAAATGCGCGGGCTCGAATAAAATTGCCGGATCAGATGGCGCAGCGTCCCGCGAATCCCAAGTTCAGTAATGATGCTGAGGGCGTAGAAACTTACGACGGCGACGCGCGAGATCTGAACGTGCCCCGCGAAGCTGGCGAGGAGCATCAGGCCGGCCGCGGCCGAGCATGCCTTGACGATCGCGATCACTTCCTTGCGGCTGCCGTTTCGCATGGTGAAGAGGTCGAAGGCGCGGAAGCATCCGACCCACAGCAACGACGCAATGACGCTGCATTCGGCCAGCGTTTGCGGACCAGTGCTCTCCAGATGCGCCAATATTGCGCCGTCCGGATCGTGAAGGGCCAACGCGACTGCGAAGGCGAGCGCGAGTGCGACGACGTCGGCTATCGCGAAGAGCACTTTTTGTTTTCTGCATTCGCCGGCAAACATAAAAATTCACTCATGCGTCGGAGGATGCGCTCCCGATGGCTGGGGAAGCATTGCGGCGCTGCACGGCGATTGGTTCAGTCGCGGGAGCCAGCACACTCGTCACAGCCTGAACCGTTCGCAGAATTTCCTGTCCATCGAGATGCGGATGCATCGGCAGCGAGAGAGTCGTGTCCGCCAACGCCTCGCTCGCCGGAAAATCACCGGCTCGATAACCGAGGTAGGCGAGCGCGGGCTGAAGATGCAGCGGTACTGGATAGTGGATTCCACATTCGATGTCGGCTTGAAGAAGCGCGTTGCGGACGGCGTCGCGCCGGGCGCTGCGAATGACGAACAGGTGATAGCAGGATTCGGAGCCCTGGGACTCGAGGATCGGTTGAGCGTCCAGCGGCGCGAGCAACTCGCGATAGGCGGCGGCGATTACGCGGCGGCGCTCGTTCCATTCGGCGAGCTTTTCCAATTTCGCGCGCAGCACCGCGGCCTGGATCGAATCCAGGCGCGAGTTGTAGCCGCAAATCTCGTGCGCGTAGTGTGACAGGCGCCCGTGATTGCTGAGACTCGATACGCGATGCGCCAGCTCGTCGTCATTGGTCGCGACCGCGCCACCATCGCCCCACGCGCCCAGATTTTTGCCAGGATAGAAGCTGAAGCATCCCGCGTCGCCGAAGGTTCCGGCCATTTTCATCCCGTCGGCAGTGCGGACGCGAGCACCGTGGGCCTGGCACGCATCTTCGACGAGCTTGAGGTTGAACTCCGCCGCAATTTCTTTCAGCTCGACGATCGGCGCCGGCAGGCCGTACAGATGAACGGGAACGATTGCTCGTACTGCGCGGCGTTCGTTGCGCGGGAGCGCCTCCAGAAAGCTGCGCAGTGCGGGCATACTCATGTTGCCGGTAGCGGGATCGATATCGACGAATTTCGGCCGCGCGCCGGTTTGCACGATCGAAGCCGCGGTCGCGATGAAGGTCATCGGCACCGTGATGACTTCGTCGCCCGGACCGACGCCGAGCGCCAGCAGCGCGATGCGCAGTGCGTCGGTCCCATTCGCGACGGCGACCACGCGCTTCACATTCAGAAATTCGGCGAACTCGCGCTCGAAGCTTTCGACCTGATGGCCGCCAACGTAGGAGGTGACGGAATGGACCGCCTCCAGCTCGAACGCGACGCGCTCGGCGATTTCCAGGTTCTGCCCGGCCAGATCAACGAATTTTATTTTCACTGTGACTCTCTCTCTTTCGACTCGAGTACCGGTCCTCGCACGCGCGCGGGAAGGCCCGCGACGATTGAGCCCGCGGGCACGTCGCGAACCACCATCGCGCCGGCTCCGACCAATGCGCCTGCTCCAATTTCAACTCCGCACATCACAATCGCGCCGCTTCCGATCGACGCGCCCTTCCGCACCACGGTGTGTTCCATCTTCCAGTCGCTCTCGGTCTGCAGTGCGCCATCTGCTGCCGTCGCGCGCGGATAACGATCGTTGATGAAGATGACGCCGTGTCCGATGAAGACTTCGTCCTCGACGGTGACGCCGGAGCATACAAACGTATGACTCGAGATTTTGCAGCGACGCCCGATTTTCGCGTCGCGTTGAATTTCGACGAAGGCTCCCAGCCGCGTGTCGTCGCCAATCTCGCAGCCGTAGAGATTTACGTATGACGCCAGCCGTACGCGCTCGCCCATGCGGACGTCATCCGCGACGCACGCCATCTGCGGAACCTGGCGCTGTTCAGTTGCGGCGCTCATCGCAGTGCAGCTCCAAGCGGCACCATCAAGCCGCCCCGGCGCAGTGAGTAGTTGGCGGCCTCGAGCACGCTGACGACGCGGGCGCCGTTAACGCCGTCAGTATTGGGCGTTTCGCCGCTCTTGATGCACTTGACGAAGTGCTCGCACTCGCAGAACAGCGGCTCCTTTTCCTCGATGCGGGGAATCTGGATGTCGCCGTAACGATACGAGAACTGGAACTCGCCGAAAGTGTCGTAATATTTTTGCGCGGTCACGCCCTTGTCGTAGATGCGGATCTTTTCCTGTGGTGCGGTGTCATCGTAAACGAGCATTTTGCGCGACCCGACCACCGTCGTGCGGCGAATCTTGTCGGGATCGAGCCAGCTCACGTGGATGAACGCGATCACGTTTCGCTCGAAGCGCAAGGTCAGCATCGCGACGTCCTCGACGCCGTGGCCGTAGTGGCTCTCGCCCTGGCAGCTCACCGCTTCGGGCTCGCGGCCGCCCATCAAGTTGAGGATGATCGAGATGTCGTGCGTTGCGAGATCCCACGTTACGTTTACGTCGCGCTGAAAGAGTCCGAGATTCGCGCGGACGGAACTGATGTAGAAGACGTCGCCGAGCTCGCCCGACGCGATGATGTCGTGCATCTTCTGGACTGGCGCACTGTATTCAAAGGTGTGCCCGACCATCAGGATTAGCTTTTTCTCGCGTGCAGTTTTCACCAGATCGGCGGCTTCATCGTTGGAGGTTGCCAGCGGTTTCTCGACCAGCACCGACTTGCCCGCTTCGAGCGCACGCTTGGCCATCGCGTAGTGAGTACCGACGGGGGTCGCGACCACGATGCCTTCGATTTCGTCGTCGTTCAGGAGGTCTTCGAAGCGGCTGGTGGTTTCGAGGTCCGAGTACAACTGGCTGACGTGCGCACGCCGCTTCTGATCGAGATCGCAAGCAACGATTCGGCGTGCCGCCTGACTCTGATGTAGATTGCGGACCCAGTTCGGACCCCAGTAGCCGAGACCTACGATGCCGACGCCGCGCAGCTGAGCGCGCTGCTCTCTGACCACCGCGGTCGGACGGGCAGTCACGATTGGAGCGGGACGCTCGATCTCGATCGCGCCGTTTCCATTCGCGCCGTTGACGTTCTCAACTTTTACGGAGCCGTTCGAATGCCCGTTCTTGGATACGCCGTTGTGATATCCGTTTTCACTCATAGGTCTCTTCTCGTTAATCATGATGAAGTCATTCATTGGGCGGGTACTCCGCGTGAGAATTTTGGGATCGCGTCGGTCGCGCGTTAAGAATCACGCCTGCAACTGTTCTGTCGGCGGCGCGCAGTGCGGCCGCGGTAGTTGCAAGCTCCTTGCGTTCGGTTTGTCCATAGCGAACCACCAACAGGATCGGATCGGTGGGCCGCATCAGCGGCAGCATGCGCGGGTCGAGCCGCGCCACGCCGAGATCGATCACAGCGGCGGGAAAGGTACTGAGAACTGCTTCGAGTTCCCCGATTGCGGCTTCGCGCTCGTCGTCGTTGCCGTTCAGACAGCAGGTTGCCAGCGTCAGCCGCGACCATCCGGTCGTGCGGAGCTGCAGCGAACCGTCCAGCGTGATCTGGGCGACGGTCCTGTCCGCCGGCGAGACCACGCGATGCAGGCTGGGACTCTGAAGATTCGCATCCACCAGAATGGTGCGCATCGAAAGCCGCTGGCTGAGATCCAGCGCGAGTGCGGCCGCAATCGAAGAAGCTCCGTCGGACGGACGGCATCCTGTAATGGCGACCCGGCACGACTTGTCCACCGCTGCCGTCGGCGCCATCCGCTCGCTCAACTGTCGAATGGCGTCCTGGCGCGCCAGCATTGCCGACAGATCATGCGGGAGCGGTTCGGGTAGGAGGGTATCCGCGAACGCGATCGCGTCGGGCCTCGCCTCGACCTCGCGAGCGGGTTGCTCGATCAGCTCGCGCGTTTTCGAGACCAGTCTCGCGCGCGGCCGAAGAGGAGGCAGCGGCTCGCGAGTGGTTGCGAGGTTTCGGTTGATTACGTCGTAGTATTTGCTCACTGCACTACTCCGGCCAGGTCCGTCGGCTGATTGGCTGGCAAGTAAACGAGCTGGCCGACGTAAAGATTGTTGGGGTCCTTTATTTGCGGATTAGCGTTTATCAGTTCCCGGGTCCGATCCTTCGAGCCCAGGTATTTGGCCGCCAAATCGTGAAAGGTATCTCCGGGGCGAATCTGGATTGTCGTGATACGCGGGGCAGGCGCGGACTCGGTCCTCAGGCTCGGCAGCGGAGCGGGAGACGAGTCAGCGATCGGTGCCGTATAGCCAAGTGTCGCCGGCACAGTCTTATTGGCGGCGGCCGCAGGGGAAGAGACTTCCGCACTGGCGGGGGCGGCAGCGATCTGATGAGCCATGCGATCGAGATTGCCTGACCAGCTGCTGGTCTTCGCAACCAGGACACTAGCGATGCCCAATGCCGCGAATGCCGCGCAGGTGGCGCCAACGAGTGCCAATCTTCGCGGCGGGCGAATCGCAGGTTGCGCGTCAATCGCAGGCTCGACGCTGATCGCAGGCTCGCTAATCGCCGGCTTCGCGGGAATCGCAGGCTCGCTAGCCGCCGGCTCTATGCTGTGCAGCACCGGACGCTGTCCTTTGGTCGAAGGTATGAAGATGTCCTTGTAATCGCCGACGACCTCGCGTGCCGAATCCAACGTCACTGTGCCCTGGTTCTTCGAGTACGTGAGCAGCAACGCGTTGTGACACAGAACGTTGAGGCGGCGCGGAATTCCGGCGGCGGCCTCGACGAGATATTTGATCGCTTTCGGTTCAAAGATTCGCGCGGATCCGTTTTGCGCCCGCAGACGGCAATCGATATAGGCGACGCTTTCGTTAGCGCTGAGCGCAGGCAGCGATACCCTGGTCGAGATTCGCTCGCGCAGTTGCCGCAGATGATGGGCGGAGAGACGATCGAGCAGCTCGGGGTGTCCCATCAGGACGATCTGCAGTTCACGGTCCTGCGCGCCGGCGGAATTGGTCAACAGGCGAAGATCCTCGAGGCTTTCGTCGGTGAGGTTCTGCGCTTCATCGATCAGGATTGCGGTGCGGCTGCCGAGAGGTCGATTTGCGACCACACGCTCGAGCGCTTGAATCAATTCGAGCTTGCCGCGTTCTTCCGTCACTACGCCGAACTGCGGCAGCACGACGCGCATGATTTCCTCGAAGCTCAGCCGCGGATTAGGCACGCAGGCGAGCTGAAGGTTCGGGTGACGGCGCGCGAGGACCGTATTCAGCAGCGTGGTCTTGCCGGTTCC
>Ga0182024_10024071_pt1 | contig 10851 bp, 9 predicted proteins | sample P32metaG_FD_120480 | JGI IMG/M metagenome (GOLD analysis project Ga0182024, IMG submission 120480) | Permafrost microbial communities from Stordalen Mire, Sweden - P3-2 metaG (Illumina Assembly) | ecosystem: Environmental > Terrestrial > Soil > Wetlands > Permafrost | place: Sweden: Stordalen... | reverse complement strand
TGTTCGAACTGCAGTTGAGAAAGTTCCTACTCTGGCAAAAGACTTTGTTTTGATCAGCATGGTGCCCGGCACATATCCCGGAAAATTCAAGCGAAGCTGGGCATTCGATGGCAGCTTGCGCATGTTCCTGATACATTCTGGCCAGCTGTTTTCGCAGCGAAATGGGGAGTACAGGATTGATCATAAATTCTACCGTGTTTGGTTTTGCACCTGAGAAATGCAAAATGGCGATATCGGTCAATGATCAACGATTCTCAGGAAATCGAAACAGCGTGGGCTCATAATTATACTCAATCCGGTCGCTCAGCTCCAAAGCATTGATCTTGCACCAGATTGAAATTGCGCTTTGATCCGCAAACTGCAGCGAAGCATCATACTCCTTTGTTATTGCGCAGAGTTGATCGAAATGACCCTCTGTTCGGTATTGACGCGGTACGACAAGCACTCCTGCGTTACACATGTCATCTGGCTCGTTTAAGGCGCTTAGACCATCGCGTGCCAGGAGTTTGAGCAGGCGATCGCTGCTGAGTTGATCGCGATAGAAAACTCGCGACGGTTCGGATTCGCGATTGGCTACTGCGAAAAACGAACCTGTTTCGAGCAAAGTGTCGAGTGGTTTCAAAACGATCGTGTCAGCATCAAGGTAGAGGATGTTATCGAATTCTTCGAACGCAGGGCTCCACACCTCATATTTATAGTAAACAGCCGGGTGGTTGTTAATACCGAGGTGGAATTGCTGCACCAGCTCCGATATCTTTAGCGACCGAATCAGACGCAAGCGCTGAAAGGAGCGCAGGAAATCAACGGTTGCCGGCCGGTCTCCCTCATAATAAACCAGAAGGCTCGGATAATCCGGATAGTTGCGACGCAGGCTGTTCAAGCACACCTGCGCATGAGACGCAAAGCCTTCGTCGAAGGCGAGAAATATGGCGTGATGTTTTCTGCGCTCAGACATTCAGATTCCGTTCCGCAACGCTCACCACCCTGGCTTTTGACCAGCGCGGCTTGCGGTGGTTTGAAGCCTCGTCCTGTAAGGCGGCTTCGGAGGGCCTTCCTCCATCACTTACACGCACCGCACTACGGTGATGTCTTCTACTTCATGTTGCACCTCCTGCGTTCAGGCGCACAGTCATCAGCATATCGTACATTAGCCGTATGCCGGACCTAATGCGTCTTGCAACCCATTGAGCGACGGAAACATATGTTCAGTCTGAACGTCTGCTTTAGTGTGTGCTGTTCAGCTAAGTAATAGGTAGGTAATGAGTATGATGAGTGCTACGGAATCTCAGCCGCGCAAGGTGTTAGTTTGTGCAGTATCTGCTCAATTAATAGGAATGGCTCTATTGCAAGCAGCATCCGCCGAGCCATACCGGGAGCGCTTACATGCTTACGATAGAGCCGCCGCCTATGATCGAGCTGCTGTGCATGCTGCATATGATCGAGCTGCCGTTTTCAACCGGGCTGCCGCTTATAACCAAGCGGTGGCCAATGCTTCTTATAACCGAGCTGCCGCTTATGCGGCATTCAACCGGCCGGTCGGTTTACCCTATAACCAGGCTGTCGTTGTCAACCCGTACGCCTATGGTCGATACTATCGGCCAAGCATATTCACTACGCACCCAGTCTTGAGTGGAACGCTTCTTGGAACTGGAGTGGGGGCGTTAGGAGGCGCCGGTGTTGCGGCACTCGCCACTAGCGGTGAAACACGTGACAGTGGTAAGAACATAGCTATTGGAACGGCAGTTGGAGCCGGTTCCGGAGCTGCAGTTGGAATGGGAATTGGCTTGCTTAGAAACAAGATGTTGTACGGCTATTACTGAGGCTGTTTTCTAGTGTCAAGCGATCTATAAAAGGTCATTCGGATCAAACGTTGCCTGCGGTGGTGTTGGCACTTCAACCAAGAGTTCTCGGTTACCCACTCAACCAAAGCCGGGTCCGAAATAGACTGCAATGTCCAATCCACTCGAACCAAAAAACAATCGCGCAGCTGATCTGAAAGAGCTAATCCAAGAGTCCTGCGACAATAGCAAACAGTTGTCGCAGATAATGACTCGTGCATACGGCCGCATCTCAAACTTGATTACAAATGAAGAGAAACAGGGTTCTGTTGCAAATAATATTGGAAGTCAGATCGAGACCGGCATCCGACAGTAAATCTAAGCGGCTGAGTGGAAGATACCCTTGATGAATTTGATTTGTCCAGCAATATCGCCCTTGGTGGCGCCAACCACCTGTCCCTTTCTAATCATGTTCATCGTCTCGATACCGTATATGGTGTTCCTTGCTGTCCTGTATTTTGAAAACCCTAACATCGGCTGTATTCGACGCTTTATGACCATGGTCTCAAGCGGCTCAGGGACGGGTTTCCAATGTCCATGCGGCTGATCAAGGAAATACATGAGGTCCTGATGACCGGGGCGCGAGGGGGAACCAAGGCGCCTGGCGAGTTCAGGCGTACTCAAAATTGGGTTGGCGGATCAAGACCGGGCAATGCGACTTATGTGCCGCCGCCGCCAGACCGAGTTGTTGGCTGCATGAGTGACCTGGACAAATATCTCCATAACAAAGACGACAAGCTGCCGCTGCTGATTAGAGCCGCACTTGTACACTATCAATTCGAGACCATTCACCCGTTTCTTGATGGCAATGGAAGACTAGGTAGGCTGTTGATCACACTCTTGCTGTGTACGGAAGGTGTTCTGTCAGAACCAATTCTTTATCTCAGTCTATACTTCAAGACGCATCGCCACGAGTATTATGCGCAACTTCAACAAGTGCGGGAGACCGGTGACTGGAAGAGTTGGCTGAAGTTTTTCCTGGTGGGTGTGCACGATATTGCATTGCAGGCTACTGACGCCGCGCGAGAAATCCTCGGAATGATTCAGAAGGATCGCGCGAAAATTGCGGATATTGGACGCGGAGCTGGATCGGCGTTACAGACCCATCAATATCTTGAAAAGAAGCCACTAACAGTGATACCAGAAATGGTGAAAGCTCTGGGGCTCTCTACCCCAACTGTGACAGCAGCGCTTCAGAATCTTGAGCGGATCGGGATTGTGAGAGAAATAACCGGCAAACAGCGAGGGCGTGTTTTTGTATATGATGCGTACCTGAAAATACTGGAGCGAGGAACAGAGCCGTTGCCACGAAGAGAAGGTTAGCTATTAATGATGGCTGAAGGTAATTCATTGGCTATAAAAGATGGCAGCATCAAACGAATAATTCAGGCTAGCAGCCGATCTACAGAGATTCGGCCGGCTTCCGCGGATTGGATTCGCTTTGCGTTACTTGCCCTTCTTCACCGGCGTAACCGGATATTTGATGCGGTCGGCCGCAAGCTGCTTCAGAGTGCCCAGCAAATCATAGTCCTTGGACGAACCGTCGGCAGGATAGTGGAAATTCACGAACACCCACTTGCCGTTCTTCTGAGCTAGCTCCGGGATAACAGCCGGTTTGTTGCTTTCTTTCTTTCCAGCCTTCGAGGCGCGGAACACGTCGACATAGCAATCAGATCCCTTCATGGTGGCATTGCCTACAACCATGCGCTCAGGATCATCCTGCGTATTCAAAAACGGATCGAAATCGAGCCCGACCAACTCGCCAGGCGATTTACTCGCCGCCTCGAAGTCTGCATGAAGCTTCGTCTTAAGTTCCTGACTGAACAGTGAAGGCTTTTGCTTCACTGCGTATTCGACCTGGTCACCATTGTTTGGCGGTTGCACAGCCATATACCAGGCGTAGAACTGCTGCACAACAGCACGAGCCGCGTCGGTGCCTGCTTGCGGTTTCGACGCTGTGGGCTCAGACGGCTTGTCGACTGCCACCGCCAATCCGCCGGTTAAGACGACTAGCGCACCAATAATCGGCACAGCCTGCAACAATGACTTGATTCTCATACTTCCTCCGAAGTTAGCCATCATCTTGCGGGCGTCTTGTTCCGCCCTGGGATACCCGGGATTTACCATAACCGCCGCCGCCTTGTCCGCGGCCACCAAATTTACCACGTGCGCCGCCAGCGCCGCGTTTTATATGCATATCGTGACCAATTACGCCGGCCATTCACCGGAGCGACCAAGGCAGTCTGGTCGCTCCGCGACTTAACAGAAGCCATCATTGTCACTCAAATCAGAAAGGACACGACACGCTCAAACAGTCTATGCGAGAGGGAACGTAATCTGGGTTCAGCAAGACTTTGTCGGATTCTTACCGCAAGCAGTACACGACTACAGTGATGCGCTTCGCCTGGATGCAACGATGACCGAGGCATAGTGCCGCAGGCAGTATCAAGGCAACGCTGACTGCCTCGCTCCTTGTGTTATTCTTCCAAATGCAGTGCAGGGTACGATTCAGGTCGAGGTCGAGACATTTGCTTAAGTACTGGCTGTTGGCGCTTTGTACAGCCGCAATGGCATTGTTTCCGTTGAATTCAGCCTCAGGTGAAGAGGCAAGCGATGACTTTAGCGACAGCTATATGGCATTGCGCTACGACTACTTCTTTTCTGTAAAGGCGAATGAACTGAAGCAGTTCATGAATTACCCTCGGTCGACACTGTACCCGATTACCAGGCTGGCTGTTACGTGTACATATATGCCGCGCAATCAACCGGAGATGGCTACAAAAAACCAGCCCTATGAAGATTTGTGGTATCTGGAGGGAGCGCCAGTAGGATGCCGACGCATTGCCCCGCTCAAAATCGCGCCCGGTAGCAAGGGAGCGATAATGCTTTTGCCAGGCAACAATCTGGCTGCTCATGCAGAAGCCGATGCCATCATAAGACTAATGTTGGACTCGGCCCTGTTGCGATCTTTGTGTGATGTTGTGGTAGTTCCCAGAGAGGCATTTGAAGCTATCTTTAGCGCTTTCAGCAGTTTCGGCTTCTATGAAGTCAACGTTCCGTTGGAGAGCCCCTATCCTGGATTTATTTCGGTCACACTTTTGTCTAACCCACCCGGACGTTACAGGGAGCTGGTCTTCGATGACAGGCGCAGTTTGTAAAATGAAAAGAAGGAACTGTGGACAATAATTTTGCCACCCGCGTGCCAAAATTATTGACCGCCATCAAAGGCGCTTGAGGGCTCCTAAGACACACTTATCTGCTTGGGGTACTCCAAAGCCCTCCCCAAACGATTCAGGGAGAGGAATGGACCACTTCTTCATAAGCGCGAGCACCTCATGATTCCTCAATTCTGGCTTCACAGCAAACATCAGTTCCGCAATGGCCGCACAAGCTGGCGCTGAGAATGAAGTCCCCTTGGACTTTATCAATACTTCATTTCCACTAGGCGGTGGCATCGGACCTGATGAAACCACACCAACTGAACATGCTGCAAAAGTGACGGCCGGTCCTGTAACACTGAAGCCGTCATAATTAAAACCGGAGTCGACACCAGCCACTACTACATTGACCTCTCGCCGTTCGCTCGTGTCGCGTTTACCACTGTTGCCGGAGGCATTAAATACCAGTCCGTCGTTCTTAAGATAGAACTGCTCACAAGCCTCCAAGTAGACCGGATCAGCGTTCAAAGTGTTAGGTGGAGAATTACCGAGGCTCAAGTTGATCACGCGCAACCCTGGGATACCAATGCAAGCAGCGATGCCCTTAATTACATCGCTGACCGGGCCGCCGGGGCGACCGTTAAATACGTCCACCGGAAAGATCTGACTTTTGTAGTTTTCGCTGGCGCCTAGAATAAGATTGTTGGTTGTGCTCGCGACCTCAGCGGCGATAAAAGTACCATGCGGAAAGCCTCCGGAACCAAGATCAATATTTCCCGGACCTCCGGTGACAACATTGACGCCTTTCAAAACTCGTCCGCCCAGATCGGCATGGTTACCCTGAACACCAGTATCAATGATGCCCATCACTTGCCCAGACGCTCCCTCTCCAGGTAATCCGGCTCCTATAGCATATTCGTAGATGACGCCACTGACAAACAGTTGCGGTTGGAGGTTAAAGTCCGGATCATCGGGTGGACCGGTGAACGGCCATGCTGTTGGTTTATAGTGCATATTCAGCGAGACCAGCTTCAGCCGCTTGTCTTTTTGCAACTTCTTGTAAGTATCCATGAACTTTGCTTTGTCGACGGATACTACTCGGAATGTCAAATCGCCTACACGAATCGTTTCCAGCTCCGATGCATTGTATTCAGTCAGCATTGACTTGTAATCATCATCGCTGGTCTTATTTCCTACTTCCAATATCAGCTGGCCTACTTCACAATCAGGCATTTCCGATGTTGTCACTTGTGGTGGTCGAGATTTAGGAGCGCGGTGCTCTGGAGCACAAAATGCAGGCAGATTTGCGGTAGCTTCTAGCATCATCAATGCCGTTGCCGAAGCTAATAGCTTTTTGCCCGACTCAAATTTGAGCTTCCAAGTTTTCATAGGCATCCTCGTCGAATCTCTGGACTTCTAAAACTGCACCTAACAGAATTGTGCCGCTTATCTCGAATTTTTAACCAAGAACAAGGTGCGGCGCCCGAAAGGATGTGCGCCGCATTCTGATCCATTATTTGGCAACCGATGCTTGTTTGAGAGCTATAAGTCCAGAAGTTTCAAGGTGTTATAGTAACTAATCACTAAATGTCAGCACACGGGCATCCTCACGGAAGTGGTGACGACCTAAGTATCTAATTCCAACAACGTTAGCCCTAAGTTGCGCGCCGATTGAATTTTTCCCATGTGTTAGGACTGTGGGAAACTTTCGCGGCCGATTAGGGAGAGCGTCGGCCGGCGCTTCACGCCACTTTAGTGCCCGAGTGGATGTTCGAGGAAAAATTTGGTGATGGATTCAGAGGCGCTAAACGTTTCATTCGGCACACCCAAATTCATAAAGTGAATATCGCCCGAATGATCTGTCGATCCTGCCCATCCATGCGTTCCAGTTGAAAGCTGGACTGCCTTTACCTCAACACCAGTCGTGCTGTTCTTATAATTGTCGATTTCGTTGTGATTATTCGTTTCCACCTTTTGCATGCTGTTCGTCGCATCCGCAGCAGTAAATTTTGTGATGGCATAACTTTGAGGTTCGATGTAGTTGTTGAGACTTTCAATAGTGCCAACGGCCTGATTGAATATGTGCGAAGGACTATACCAACTAGAGGCTTTTGCATTTGCTTCTACGGATGCGGTACCGCCAATCGGGACTATGGTATCGTGCACGGCGTTGATCATTTGCGCCGAAATCGGCCTGTTCAGTGCCTGTTCGTGACCGGTCATATACCCTTCAACAGTTTGCACCGATGATACCCAATTGTTTTTCGAAGCCAGGCCGAGCGCTTCAGAACCGCCTTCGGAGAATCCCGCTAATCCTTGATAGTTAGCGGCAATAGGAAGGTTGCTTTTAATTTTGTCATGTACAGCATTCAGGTATTTGTTTTCATCCATCCCATCATTGAAGACAGCCTGACCGTTATTGTAGGAATGGCCTTTGCCGGCGCCGTCCATATAGACGACAGCGAAGTGCTCCCGATCAGCTCTCTCAGTTAGTCCAGTAAAGCTTTCCTTTTCTCTACTACCCGGGCTCAGTCCATTGAAGTAGTACAAAACGGGCAAGGGTGTTTTTCCATCCCAGTCTTTGGGGATGTGGACATCGTAGTCACGTTCTTTCCCATCGACTGTGATTGTCTGATGAGTGGTTTCCCCCGGGACGGGCTTGCTTTCGCCATTTGGCCTGGCTTGAACTGAATGACCGATTTCGACCTTCGGCAAGAAGTGATCGAGTGTAGAATACGGGTTAGTCGGTAACTCATTGCCTGGAGTGCGGTATGCAGTTAGATTGTCTGGTTGGCGAGGGCTCGTGTTTGGGGCTTCATTGGTAGAGTCGGATGGTAAAAATAGCTGTGCCATGACGTTGACCCATATGATCGTGGATAGCGTATTCACGTGGAGAGCGGATACGAGTACTGTAGCGACCATATGTTGCAAAAACATAAAAATTCCGCCGAGTGGAACTAATCGGCTCTCTCGATCGTAAAGTGTCGATATCCTGGTGGCGAAGGCGATTCCGCTGTTCGTTCTATTGTTTGCCCTGGGCGATCCCCTGCGGTACTATCAAACATTATCCCGGGCCATAATTCTAAAGGGGCTGGATCCCTGGCACTTGTGGCAGATCGCCTGCCTCCTGGGTTTCTGCGTTGTGCTTTTGCTCGCCGGCATGATTCGATTCCACCGCCAGATCAGCTGACGATGCTAAAATCAGGCTGATGACGGTGAGACCTAAGCGCTTGCAGTTTGGCTGGCAAAATTTACAAGCTTTGCATGGTGAACTGAGATGGCGATTCATGTTCAAGCAATCTAGCACAAAGAAATTGAAGCCTAAGCATGTTTTTGCTGGGCTGCTGCCAACCACAGCCGCCTTACTCCTTCTTTCTGGCAGCGATGCGCAAGCGGCAGGCGAAAAGGTCGACGGCACAATCCTTAGTTTTCCACAGACTTCGGTTGGCAGACTCGACATCGTCAAGATCAACAATCTGTCGTACATCGATAAGCTCATCTCCGGGGCAAATGCGGTCGGAAAGGTCATGGTTCCAGCTGGTTGCGCTATCAATCTCAAGCTGAATTATAACGGCAGCCAGGACACAGGCTTTTTACTTTCGTTGCCACCAGATGCAGTGCGATCTCTAGATTGCGGCCAGTTGGAAATGTCTGATCAGCAAATAGGGAACATCGCTCATTTGGCTAAAATGGTTGATCTCAATCTCGAGAGCACTGACCTGACTGATGAGGCATTAGGCCAACTCAGTGGATTGAAGGAGCTGCGGCACCTGAACCTCGGCGACACGCTAATAACGGCGCGCGGGTTGCACGCCATCGTCGGAATGAACAAGCTTGTCTGGCTCAGGTTGTCCAGAAACGCCAAACTGGGTGGGCAAATTGGCCCCGATCTAAGCAGGTTGAGATCCCTGACGTTTTTGGATCTCTGCGGAACTGACCTGGACAATGCGATGCTTGCTAATTTAATTCCGCTTTCAAAATTGACCGAACTCAATGTTAGACGCAATAATATCTCAGACAAAGGTCTCGTTTACATTGCAAAGATAAAGAGCCTCGAAACCCTCAACGTAACGGATACGCTCGTGACAAAAAAAGGACTGACGCTTTTGTCTGCTTTGCCAAGGCTGAAGACGGTGTTTCTTCGCATGCGGCGGTACAAGCCAGAGGATCTGGCCGCGCTGAAAAAATCGCTGCTCAGTGTAAAACTTGAAAGCGGTTCGAGAGAAGACAGTTTTCCATCAAACACATTCGAACCATTACATTGATTATTCGAAGGGATGAATTGCTCCCTTACTTTGCATGCGGCGAAACCAGAACTTTGTCTATGCGGTGGCCATCCATTTCGAGAACTTCGAAACGCAGCCCGGCGAATTCGAAGTTTTCGGAGATGGCAGGAATGTGTTCCAAACAGTGAATTATGAAACCGCCCACGGTATTATAGATTTCCTCTTGTTCGCCGGGTAGATGCGGTATCTGAGTGATGCGTTTGAAGTCAACAACCGGTGTAACGGCGTCGAACAGCCAAGAGCCGTCATCACGTTGGACTACTTCCCAGTTGTCTTTGTCGCCGCTTTCCAATAAGTTTCCGACAATGGCTTCAAGCACATCGCTCATAGTCACAAGTCCACGCAACACTCCGTATTCATCCATCACGAACGCTATGTGTATCTTGGATTGTTTGAAATCCTCCAGAACTTCTAATGCTACTTTGCTTTCCGGCACGATCAGCGCGCTGAAGAGACAGTCTCTCAAATTGACTGTGCCGGTGCGCTGCCACTGGAGAAAGACATCTCTGGCATTGACTATCCCCAGCACTTTGTCGAGATTGCCGTCTGCCACGATAAAACGAGTGTGATGATTTTCCTCGACCTTTCGCAAGATCACAGCGTCTGTGGCAGTGACATCCAGCCACGCCAGGTCAGGGCGAGGTGTCATCACAGAGCTGATCTTCAGCTCGTCGAGCTTGAGGACGCCAACCAACATTTGTTGTTCGTAAGCACGCAAAACGCCCGCCTGCGCGCCGCCTTCGAGAAGTTCTTCAATCTCGCGCTCGGTGATGTGCCGTGCTTTCGGCTGCTCAAGGCGCAGTGCTTTTGTAATCGCCGCCTCAGAACCGGCTATCAAATAAGTCAAAGGAGCAGTCACCTGGATCAGCATCTCTACTGGTGCCGCAGAATTGCAGGCTATACGCTCCGGGTTGCTTCGCGCCACTGCTCGAGGCACAAGTTCGCCAATAACGATGCAGAAATAGCCAAATGAGATTGTTACAGCGGCAAATGCAATTGGCAGACTGTATGGCGCAAGAATTGGAATGGCATTAGAGACCATGCCCGCCAGCCAAGAGGACACAATTGCCCCAGCCAGAATGCAGGCAACAACGCGAATTAAAATAGTCGCTGTCTGCAGTGCCGTCTGGAAATCGTGCGGATTGGCAGCCAGATTCAGAGCTTTTTTCGCGCTGGCATCACCTTGGTCAGCCCATTCGCGCAAGCGCGATCCGCTTGCAGTGAGAATTGCCGTTTTGGACATCACAAGAATGCCGCTGAGAAACAATAGAAAGAAGATTATGGGAATTTCCACGCCCTGGGCATTTACCTTTGTATCTGCGTCCTAGTCTAATGTTTTACGCTCTTATTCCTGTCGTGGCAACAACGGTTACCTAGGTAAGACCAAATTTCTAAGCATGAGGCTGCTGATTGGCGACAATATCGGTAGTCGCGATATTATGTTTCTCTGAATAATCTTGGCTGTATGACAATCGGGAGAAGACGATGAAACGGTACATTGCTTTGGGTTGCGCTGTACTGACGTGTGTCAGCAGCAGCCTGTCGCTTGACATGGCGCCGGCCTCAGCA
>Ga0182024_10024070_pt1 | contig 10851 bp, 11 predicted proteins | sample P32metaG_FD_120480 | JGI IMG/M metagenome (GOLD analysis project Ga0182024, IMG submission 120480) | Permafrost microbial communities from Stordalen Mire, Sweden - P3-2 metaG (Illumina Assembly) | ecosystem: Environmental > Terrestrial > Soil > Wetlands > Permafrost | place: Sweden: Stordalen... | reverse complement strand
CCAGGCGACGATGCGGCCGTCAGCCGTGATGCCGGCTCGATGTTCGACCACGCAAGCCGAACCCAGGTTCTCCCACATCATTTCGTCCTGGCGCGAGAACTGAAGCCGCACTGGCTTGCCCACCGCTTGCGACAACAAGGCGGCATCGAACGAAACCGCATCAGCGCCGTTCAGTCCATAGCATCCGGATCCTCGCTTATAGATCACGCGCACGCTGTCGACCGGCAAACCCAGGAGCGCGGCCACAATACTCCGCGTTGGATAGGCCGACTGGGTCGCAGACCACACCGTTGCACCGTCCGGCTTCACGTCGGCCACCGCGCAGGATGCGCCTACCGATCCGTGCATTTGATACGGATAGGTGTATCTCGCGCGCACTACGCGACCGGCGGCAGCGAGTTGGACGTCAACGTCCTTGGAGTCGACGCTCAGGACGTCGTGCGATGGCTGCTGCTGCAGATGTTCGAAGAAGGTCTTCTGGGCCGGCAAAGGGGGGCCGGGATTCCAGCGCACCACCAGCTTTCGTGCGGCCACAACTGCCTGGTATTGCGTCTGCGCGACGACCCCTACGAAATCTTTGCGAACCACCACTTTCGTCAGCCCAGGAAGATCTCGGACCGACTGCTCGTCCACATGGGCCACGGTGGCCCCCATCTCTGGCGGCCGAACCACGCGCCCGTGGAGCATGCCGTCCACTCGCAAATGATGAACGAACTCGAACTGGCCGGTCATGAGAGCGACCCTATCCAGGGAGGGAACCGCCTTGCCCAGCACCGTCCATTGCGCTTGCGATCGCCGCTTTGCCGTTGGGTTCAACGGCAGGTTGAAATGCTTGCTCCCGATAAGCTCTTCATATCTGACCTGGCGCCCTGACCTGGCTGTGATGATGCCGTCTTCCATTCTAAGGTAGTCGACCGCGTCGCCCAGCCTGATGGCAGCGAGGCTAAGAAGAGCATCTCGCGCAGTTGCTGCCGCAAGAGCGAGGTTTTCCACGTTGAAGTTGGTCGGCGTTGATTGGCTTCCAGAGGTGGTTCCTTGATCCGGAGTGACCGCCGTATCGCACTCGATCAGCTTCACGCGCGTGATCGAAACGCACAGTTCTTCTGCGATTAATTGCGTTTGCGCAGTAAAGATGCCCTGACCAAAGTCGCACTTTCCCGTGTAGGCGGTGATCGTGCCATCGGCGCCGATCGCCAGCCAGGAGTCAAGCTTGGAGGGATCAATCGCGGAAAGATGCTTTCGCGACCTTCCCTGGCCGCGCGCCAGTGACGGAGTGACGGATACAGCACCGAAGCTCACCATCAGGGCGCCACAACCCTTTAAAAAGTCACGCCGGGAAGAAGTCATACCTTCTTGGCCTCAGCATACTTTCGAATGGCGCGCAGCATGCGAACATGCGTAAAGCAGCGGCAGAGAACTCCTCCCAGAGCTTCGCGGATCTCCTGATCGGATGCCTCTGGTTTTACATCGAGAACAGCTTTCGACGTCAGGATGACGCCGCTGAGGCAAAAGCCGCATTGAGCTGCTCCTTCCTCAATGAACGCCTGCTGAATGGGATGAGGCTTTTCAGGAGTGCCCAGCCCCTCCAGGGTTGTGACCTCCGCTTGGCCAACTGCGCTCACCGGCATGACGCAGGATCGAACGACCTGCCTCCGCAGGATGACAGAGCAGGCTCCGCACTGCGCCATGCCACAACCAAACCGTGGTCCGCGCAGTCCAAGCTCGTCGTTTAGGACGAACAGCAGAGGCGTATCGGGATCAACTTCCACGGTGTGCTCACTGCCGTTCACTTTGAGCGTGATGGGCTTCATGAGACAAGTCTGCACCTTCTGGGCGGTGCATTATGAATTAATTCCGGCACCATCCTTCGCCTTTTTTAGTCAACAAACAATCTTTCTTGTCGGCGAGCCACTTCATCCCGGTCGCTTCTCCGTCGCCTGCAGATATAAATTCCGTTTTGCCGTCGCGTACGAATCGAATACGGTTGCCATCGGCAAATCCTGCAAACTTCTTCGGGCCATCCAAATCCTGAATGACAACGACGTACTGGTCACCCGCCTTTGAGAGCTGGAGGAAGGTACCTCCGTTCCGTCCCAACGCCCAAGCCATCGATCCGTTGACTTGGTTGCAGCTCCTGCTTTGTTCCCCGACGACGGCGGGTTCCCGGCAGACGAGGTGTGGCCGCGGCAGCCAGCAGCGCAAAGATTCCCGCGGGCAACAAAGCCTTCACCATGAACACTTCCTCGTCTAAGGACCGCGTTGTTGCATCTGAGCCCGTATTCAATCGGCAAATGAGGGAGGCGCTTTCTCACTCTCCACAGATGCAGAGATCACCATGCCCGCGGCAACGCACTCCAACAGGATGCGTGTGCCCAATCCTGGGTTGGATACGCCGAAGACCCAGACGATCGCACCAATCGCAGCTCCTGCCACCGCACCAAGCAAAAAACGGCTGGACGTCCGAGCAGGAACTCCGCACAAGGCAAAGACTCCGATCGCGAACAAGCCGCCGAGTAAGATCTCTGCGCCGACCAGTTCGATCTCACGAACCGGTAACGAGCCCGGAAGCCAATGTAGGACACGCCTCGGTAAGCGAGGTCTCTGCGCTCCAAGATCCGCTTGTCCCACAGATTTGCCGTCCACGTAGAGCCTGGAAATACGCCCATCGTAAACAGCTACGACAAGCGATGAGTGATCTAACGAAAGAACAGGTCCGGAGTATAGAGCTGGGTCCGACCCGTTGAGGCCAGAGCCGGGAGTTCGCAGGCGGAAGGTGAGCGTGTTGCGGATTTGCCCCAGGGTAAAGTTACGATTAACCGGATCTTGAGAATAGGTGACGATGCGCGCAGGGCCACTCTGATCGAGGTTGTTGGTCTGCATCCGAACCACCAGGGTGAGTTGGCTTCGGCTCACCAAAGCGTTGTAGAGGGCAAGTTCCTCCTGCTTGGAAAGTAGCGGACGCCCGAAACGCATCATTGACTCGGTGGGCTGCATCGGACCAACAATGGGCGCCTCCGACGGCCCTGTCATCGGAGTCTTATCCGCGCCATCGGAGCTCGCGGATGGGCGTGCAAAATCGTTAATTTGCGCTGGAGACATCGCAAAGGGATAGATGGCAAGTTCTGAGATGGTTCCTGACCATGGACGATTTCCGGTTAGTTCGTTCCCGGCTGCCAGGTGAAACGCAGGGCTCCAGTTGGAGAAGTCTGACGTTGGGCGCTTGTGAAGAAGCATTACGGTGCCGAGGATCGCGATGGGAATAGCCGCCACCGCGATCGGCCGGTAAAGCTGCAACGACCTCGGACCTTCGGCCCTCCTAAGAACAAGTCTTGCGACCAGGTAGCCGATCACGGCTCCGCAGGTGTTACTCGCAATATCCTGGAATGACGGAATACGGTCCACATAGCCAAGCTGCAACACCTCAGCACACGTCGATAACGAAAGGCCGAAGAGAAAGGCCCGCATGAGAGACGTACCGCTCAGGGCGATCCCCAAAGGCATGTAGAGGATGAGATTGTTAACAAAGTCGGTGGAGTTGAAGGTGTTTTCGATGTACGTGAGCGAAGGGTGTCTCAGCCCCGTCGGAATCATAGTGGCAGCGACAATCACGGCGATTGCGGGAGCCAACAGTCGAAGGCGAAGTCGCGGTGGCGCGAATAGGTTCAATGGGTTAAAGGAAGCCTTTTCACCCAGTGTAAGCGTGAAGACTCGATAGACCTAACAGGCAGCTAAGCGGCTTAACGCGGAGCTTCCTTTTTCGGGGGCGGCCCCATTCCCGAACACCGCCACGCCTTTTCGCTTGTTGCGGGCGATCACAGCGCCTTGCGATACACCAGAAACCCCGACTCCTCCGCCACCTTGTCGTATAGCTTGATCGCGGTCGCGTTTGTCTTGTGAGTGTTCCAATACACCCTGCTGGAGCCTGCATCCACCGCGCATCGATAAACCTCTTCGATGAGCGCGCGTCCTACTCCTCTGCCTCTTGCAGCTTCAACCGTGAACAGGTCCTGCAGATAGCACACTGGACCCAACGAGATCGTGCTGCGATGAAATAGGAAATGCGTTAGACCAAGCAACTCATCCCCTTGCTCTGCCACCAGGGCGTGCATCGGTTCATATCCGTCGAAGAAGCGCGACCAGGTCATGCTTGTGATTGTGTCTGGCAACGCGGTCTTCTCTTTGCGGCCGTAAAACGCGTTGTATCCATCCCAAAGCGGTTTCCATTTCGCAAAATCCTTCTGCTGGACTGGCCTTATCTGGAGTCTGTCGTTCAACGTTCACCTCGTTTGAAGAAAGAGCCTCTACAATTTCGACTCAATCTTAAAGGAGAGTTCATCGCCACCGGACTAGTATTACGTTCCTGACACAGATACGTGAAGAGCGTGGCCGCGTCACCTGGAAGCCCCTCCTGGAGCCCATCGAGAAGGGCCAGATCGATCCCAACTCGATCATCTCTCACCGCATTTCGCTCGACGACGCACCGGAGATGTACAAAATTTGGAGGGATAAAAAAAGACAGGGTGGCCAAGATCGTCATCGATCCCTGGATGGAAACAGCCGCTTGAATGGTGCAAGCGGCCACCCATTCACCGGGTGTCTCCGCAGGTTGGATGAACTACTTGTCTACTTGTCCACAGGAAGTTGGGCAAAAGCAACACGGTGGCGCAACATGGCGTCACCGAACGCATTCTTTTGATTGTCAATTGAACCCCATAAGCTTCATCTTGTTCTTACGGAGGTCCATGTGTTTAACCGAGGCGTGAGTTTCTTCCAATTCGTCTACCGTGCAAATCCGGATAAGACGATTGACACCATTTGCGCCTTTTGCTGTTTGACGGTCGCTTCAGCCGGGAACGAGGCGGATCTTCATCACTGGGAAGCAGCCCATGTTTGCCCAGCGAAGGCGGGCCCGATTAAAGTCTCGCGCGCTGCCGATTGCGCGTCCCTTGCCCTGCAGCATTCTAAGATCTTGCTTTTGAACAGGATCAAGCGAGTCGCGACACCAAGCAACAGCCACGCACCATCTTCTTCACCACGGCCTGGCCGTGTCAGGTGTTCATAGCCAGGCTAGGTAACTCCGGGCCATGCCAAAGCAGGCCTCATCCAGTTTCATACAATGCCAGGCGCTTCGCTGCATGGCGGCCAGCCAGCCGCGCCACCCTTGGTTGGCTCTGCGTGAGCTGGCCGGTAACTACGAGAGCGCCCGCAGGCTGCTCCGCAGACGATCAGAATCGCCATCGTCCAGCAGTGCTTCAACTTCCAGGCTAGTGCGCTCCCAAACTGGCACAGCTTTGGCCAGCAGCGTCGCACCCTTCCGCGTTAATCCCGCCCGTCGGCCACGCCGGTCAGACGGGTCGGTCGTGACCTTGATAAGGCCGCGGCGCTCCAGCGGCTTCAGGGCGGCGGTCAAGGTTGTGCGGTCCATGGCCAATAGCGAAGCCACCGGCCCCATACCCGGAGGCTCGGGACGATTCAGTGACATCATCAGGGAGAATTGGCCGTTGGTCAGGCCGAGCGGCCGCAGCGCCTCGTCGAACCGCCGAGCTAGTGCCCGTGCAGCCCGCTGCACGTGGAGACACAGGCAACAGTCGCGAACCCTCACGGTAGTCTCAAAAGGAACAATCGCGACTCTTGACATGGATCTAATATGTTGATATCAACAGACACTGTCAAGCCTCTCCGGCGACGACTGTTGGCAACATGACCGCCCCCTCGGGCGGCGATGGGGATGGCCGGAGAGAGGACGTGGGCCCCCAAGGGAATTTCCAGCCGGCAAGGACACTGCCCGATGAAGGACCGCTATGTCATTCCTTCGTGATTTGAAAATCGCACTGCGCTCTTTGGCGCGAGCTCGTGCACTGTGGATCACCGTCGCCTTTACGCTGGCCCTGGGTATCGGCGCGAATGCAGCCATCTTCAGCGTGGTTCGTGCCGTGCTGCTTCGGCCGCTCGCCAATCGCGACGAAGACCGGTTACTTTACCTGCGCCAGAGCGCTCCAGGCATAGGGGTCGACAACGCCACTTTCTCCATTCCGGAAATTCAAGACATCGATCATGGGCTTAAAACCATCAGGGAGCTGGGCACATTTTCAGAGGTCGACTTCACTATTGTGGGACTCGGCACGCCGCGCGAAATCCATGCGGGCGTGGTGGACGGCAACTACTTTGAGGTGATGGGACTTCACCCCGTAGTAGGGCGTTTGCTGACCCCGGCCGACGATGGCCCCAACGCAGCCGGCGCAGCCGTGCTGACCTATCGATTCTGGAGCACATCGCTCCACTCTGATCCCGCGGTGATTGGAAAGACCGTGCGCCTCGGCAGTGTCGAAGGGGGACGTTCCGCCGTCATAGTTGGGGTTCTGGAACCGTCCGTGCCCTATCCCGTGGAAACCGACCTCATCGCCAACGTCGTCACCAGCCCGCATCATCTGTCCGCCACCATGGTCACCGGCCGCGAACACCGCATGACAGAAGTGTTCGCAAGGCTCGCTCCCGGCGCGGATCTCGATGCCGCACGAGGGGAACTCCGCACCGTACACGCGGCCATGGTGTCCGCACATCCGGAGGTGTACAAGCCCGCGGACCATTACAGAATCGACGTCACCCGGATGCACGACCAGATTAATTCGCGTGCCAACACCATCTTGTGGGTGCTCTTCGCTGCCTCCGCCCTGTTGTTCGTGATTGCCTGCTCGAATGTTGCCAACCTCGTGCTGGCCCGAACGGCGCGTCGCGAATCGGAACTGGCCATACGTTCTGCGTTGGGTGCAACCACAGCGGCCCTTCGCCGCGGGCTGTTGGCGGAAAGCATTGTGCTGTCCGGGACTGGAGCATTGGCGGGGCTGATCATCGCTGCGCCGATGGTGGCCGTGCTGGGCCGTTATGCGTCGCGTTTCTCGGTGCGCGCCGACGGCCTGACGCTTGATTTCAGCCTGGTGTGGATTGGGATAGCGCTGGCGTTGATCGCTGCAGTTTTCCTGGCCTTTGTTCCCCGCCTGCCCTCTGCGGATTCGTCGCAAGGCCTCGGACTCACCAGCAGCGGAGTGCGCGTCACAGGAGGAAACAGCCGGAGGCTTAGCCTTTTCGCCGTTACCCAAATCACCGCCTCCTTCCTGCTCCTCGCCGGAGCCGGTGCCCTGATCAAAACTCTGTTGGTGCTGGAACGCACGCAACCGCCCTTCGACACCGCCCGGGTTCTGGCAGTGAACTTGCCCGTGATGTCGTATGGCCGAACGCCCGAGCAGGTGCGCCAGTTCTACCGTGATGTACAACGCCGGGTAAGCGCCTTGCCGGGAGTAGAACACGTGTCTGCCGGCTTCGGCGTTCCTTGGCGCGACGCCAGGGCATTGGACATTAATTTCACCTTCGCCATGGACGGCGCGGCCCGCGAGAACGGCCAGGATGATTTGCGCGCAAGGTTCCGTTCCATATCCCCCGGTTTTTTTGAGACCCTGGGAGTACCGATACTCCAGGGCCGCGATTTCAGAGACACCGACCGCGACGGCTCGGAGCGCGTCGTGATCATCAGTCAGAGCGTGGCCCAGAAGCTATTTCCCGGCCAGCAGCCGCTGAATCGCGATTTGCGCTGGACCGACGGGGTCATCAAGTTTATCGGCATCAGCCCCGAGCCACGACGCATCATCGCCGTGGTGCCTGACGTCGATGACGAAAACATCATCCCCTCGCCGGCCATGACGGTGTATCAGCCGGCCGACCAGGAAGGCTGGCAGGGCCGCCTGTTCGTGCGCACCGCGGGTGATCCCTACACGCTTGTTCCCACCATTACCCGCACCATTCACGAGATGGCGGCAGACCAACCCGTGGAGCGAGCCAGCACGCTCGAAGACATACGTGCGGAAGTGTTAACCCCCAACCGTCTGAATGTGATTGTGTTCGGCGGATTCGCCGGCGTGGCGCTATTAATCTCCGTGGTGGGCGTGGCGGGTGTGCTCGCATTTTCCGTGAGCGGCAGGGCCCGCGAGTTCGGCATTCGCATGGCTCTGGGCGCTCAGCCGCGCACCATTCTCACCGATGTTCTTCGCGAAGGCCTGGTCATCGCTGGCGTCGGAGTTGCCGCAGGCATGGGACTTGGTTTTGTCTTCGCACGCGTGGCCACCAGGTACGTCGCGGATGCGCAACTGCCGGGCGCGCTATCGTTGATCGCGTCCGCCATAGTCATTCTGGCTGCGGCAGTGATCGCCTCGGCTGTCCCTGCGGCGCGCGCCGCCACGGTGAACCCGGTGGAAGTGCTGCGTTCGCAGTAATCCGCCGTCTTCCTCGGCAACTTAATCTAGAGTGACGCAGTAATCATTGCCAGTCGAGGCCATCCAAAGGCGAATTCAGAAAGCAGAGCGTCTCCGATTTGAATCTCTTTGGACGACACGTGCAGGGCGCCCGATTTCTCGTAGAAGTGAACGGAAGGGTTGTCTTGGAGCACCCAAACGGCCATGCTCTTGAAGCCCCTGTCGTTCAGCGAACCAGCAAGCTTTCTCAGCAGCGCGGTTCCAATCCCAATTCCTTGAGCCCGCTTCAGCAGATAGATCGCAAACAATTCCGCATCGTACTCCTGCAACGGTTCACGTATCTGGCCACCACTGACGAAGCCGACGACTTGTCCGTCCAGCTCGGCAACGTACACGTGTATGTCGCGAACGAGCCATTCTCGCCATAAAGGAACTCGTTCGGCCTCGTTCAAGCTGGAAAGATAATCGTCCGGGACGATGCCGGCGTACGTCGTCAGCCAGCTCTGTACGTGCGAGATTGCGCTCGCATCCTGCAACGTTGCGGCCCTAACCGAAACCATACACTCACGTTATCTTTCCATTGAGATACAAGCAATCGTCAAATAGCCATGTACTTTATACTGGAAACGTGACCACCTCCCGCAAGACCAGGATCTTCTAGACAGACAGCAATTTAATATATGGTGGTGATTGCCTCACGCGAGGATCTTCATCATTCCAATTGAATGGGTCGGCTCCCCATGTCCGGAACACGATTTCTTAGTCGAACCTTGCGTCTGCTGGCATTCTTCCTCTTGGCTGGCAATCTTTTCGTTTTAACCTGCTTCGCCGCTGCAGACGATCCTGAAGTGGGCTCGCTGAATAAGCAGGAGCGGCTGGAATGGTTCCGCGATCAGGGCTTTGGCCTCTTCATCCACTGGAGTGTGGACAGTCAGCTGGGCGTGGTCATCAGTCATTCCCTGGTCGGCGCATCGCCCGAATACACCGAACGATTCTTCGGGGAACTTCCCAAAACCTTCGACCCCTATAACTTTCATCCAATGGATTGGGCTCGATTGGCGCATCTGGCCGGCATCCGCTACGTCATGTTCACCACCAAGCATCATTCCGGCTTCGCCATGTTCGACACCGCGACGACCCCCTTCGGCATCATGAACACGCCCTTTCATCGCGATATCACCAAGGAAGTCTTCGATGCCTTCCGCTCCCAGGGTATCGCCGCGGGGGTTTATTACTCACCCGATGATTTCTGGTGGCTGCACCAGAACGGCAAGGCCATCGAGCGCGCCGTTCCGGGCGTCCAGCCACGCAATAACCCCGGCCTCATGGAGTACGACCAGACCCAGATCCGCGAACTACTGACGCATTACGGAAAAATCGACGCCCTCTTCCTTGACGGGGAAGCGGTCGGTCTGCGCGATCTTGCGTGGAAGCTCGATCCTGACATCATCGTCACCCGCGGAGCCATCAAAACCCCCGAGCTCACTGTCCCGGGAATGCCGCTGCCCGGCGCATGGGAAACCTGCATGACCATGGGCACTGCGTGGCAGTACCAGCCGCAGAATGAGCACTACAAATCAGGGGGAGAGCTGATCCGCTTGCTGATTCAGACCCGCGCCAAGGGCGGAAACTTCCTCCTCAACGTGGGGCCGAAGCCGAACGGCGAACTACCGATAGAAGAAGAAGAGCGCCTGCGCGAAATCGCTCTGTGGATGTTTGTAAACTCCGACGCGATTTATAGCGTGAGGCCCTGGGTCATCACCAATGAAGGCGACATCTGGTTCACGAAAAAGAAAGACGGCCAGGCGCTCTACGCCATGATCGAATCCGACACACCGTGGCCGCGCGCAACCTGGAAGGAATTTACGCTGCACTCAGTTCGCGCGACCGCCAAGACTGAAGTGAGCGTGCTCGGCCAGAACGACCAGGTAGTCGAGTACCACCCCGAAATCAAGCCCACCTCCACCTGGCATCAGGAAAAGGATGGACTCCACGTGCGCGTGATGCAGACTCAACGGCTGCAGGACAATTTCCACTGGCCAAACCCGGCAGTGCTGAAAATTACCAACGCCGAGCCGGCGTTCACTCCGCCCCACGTGCAGACCACAGGGTCAATCGCCGAACCATCCGGCCAGCAGGAGACTCTGCAAGGCGAAGTGCTCGATATGGGCGACAGCGCGACCCTCCAGGTCAGCTTTGAATACCGTCCGATTCTCGGCGAAGACGTCAATTCGCGTACCACGCCCTGGACCGCGACGCCCACACAAAGCATATCGAAGCCCGGTGCTTTCACCGCCCACATCGACGGCCTCTCCCCGAAAGGTACCTACGAGTTTCGCGCCGTCATTCACCATCCGCTGCTGGCGCTCTATGGTGCGGAAATATCCATGAAGCGCTAGCTCCACTCGCCAGTCGGGCTTTTATCCGGACACGGCTTTACAGGCTGCGGAAAAAGTTATTTCCGAGGACAGGGAAAGGTAGGTACGGGCTTTACAGGCTGCGGAAAAACCCCGAATGAAGGGCGAAGGGATCGAAAATCAGGGGATAGCAAACCATCACTGAAGCTCCACAAATCGTTCCTGGGGCATTCTGGCGCGATCCGGTTTTT
>Ga0182024_10024069_pt1 | contig 10851 bp, 8 predicted proteins | sample P32metaG_FD_120480 | JGI IMG/M metagenome (GOLD analysis project Ga0182024, IMG submission 120480) | Permafrost microbial communities from Stordalen Mire, Sweden - P3-2 metaG (Illumina Assembly) | ecosystem: Environmental > Terrestrial > Soil > Wetlands > Permafrost | place: Sweden: Stordalen... | reverse complement strand
CGACGGCGGGGAGAGCCTGCGCGCCGAGGAAATAGGGGGAGAAGAAAACGGGAGTTAGAGACGGATTCACCCAGGAGCCGGGTTCGGTGCGCGGGCCGACGAGGGCGGGCGCGGCGGCAGCGGCGACAGGGTTGGTGACGGCAGGGAGGGGGACGGTCTGGCCAGGCGGGGCGGGTTTGACGGTGACGGGAATGGGCTTGGGCGTGAGGTCGACGTAGCTATTGGTTTCGGGGTTGAAGAAGTTGAACTGGGGCGGAGGGACTTCAGTGATGTTTTCGGACAAGGGCATGAGGACATACTCGAAAGTTTTGGTGCCGTGAATGCCGATGGGGTCGCTGGCCTGGAAGGTTTGCTTGGGGGTGTAGGAGCGCCAGAGGGCGCCAGTGTCGATCACGGGGGCTTTGAGGCGGTCGAAATTGCCCTCGCCGCTGACGGTGAGGGTGAGGGTGAGGGGAACGCCAACCTGAAGGTCGGTGGACGAGAGGGTGGGGTCCTGGATGGAGAAGAGTCCAATGCCGCCGGTGAAATTATCGGGGCGGCCATCGGTGGGCAGTGGTTGGACGTCGAAATTGAGCGGAGGGGATTCGAGGTTGAGTTGTTTTTCCTGGCCGCCGATGCCGAAGCGGCTGAGCATTTGGCTCATCATATCGTCGCCGACGCTGCCATCGTTGACCCGCATGATGACGGGCATGGTGAAGCGGACGGTCTGCGGGCCGGCCGTGATGGGAGTGGTGGCGGTATGCCAGGTGTAGACGTCGAAGGAGTGGCCGTTCTGCTGAACAGTGTCTTTGGAGGGTTCCTGGTTCTGGCTCAGGCTGGACTGGGCCTGTTCGAAGGCGTCGCCAATCTGGCTGAAGCCGTCGACGCGAGCAAGGGCGGCATCATCGCGAACGGTAATGACCAGATCGAGGGGGATTTTTTCGCCGATGTAAACCTGAGTGCTGGCAACTTTGGCGGTGAGGGTGATGGGCTGGCTGGTATCGGCAACGGAGGCGGAGGGCGAATTTGCGGAAGGCGCGGGCGCGGCGGGAGCGACGGGCTGGTCGGTGACGACAAGGGTGGCGGAGGGGACGGGGATGTTTTTGCCGTCTGACTGGAGATTGTAGGCGGGCATGGTGTAGGTGCCCGGTTGGTCGGCTTCAACCTGGTAGAGGTAGGTGACGGTGGTGGAGATGGCGGTGCCGTTGATTTCAAATTTAGACTGATTGCCGGCGGGTTGCATTTGGAGACCGCGGATAAGGGGAACGGTGCCCGAGGGGTTTTGAAAGTTGTGCAATTCGAGTTGATACTGGCCGGTTTCGCCGACGGCGATTTGGGCGGGGGAGAAGCTGGCCGTGGCGGACGGTTGCGCAACGGCAGACGCCGCGATGAAGACGGCCGTGGCCAGGAGGGCAGTCACGCGGAAGGATTTAAAAAATCGCGAGGGAAGCGGGAGCATGGCGGTCACCAATCCTTGAAGGTTTGTCCGGTGGTATCTGTGGCGCCCTCTTTTTGCGCGTCGTAATTGTTGATGGGGAGTTTGCGTTCCGTATCTTTCAAAGAGTCGAGAACCTGGCCAGCTTCTTCGCGGGTCATGACGCCGGGGATGGAGACGGTGGCGTTGCCGTTGGGGGCGTTTTTGTCCGTGCCCGCGGTTCCGGCGGCGACGCCGGACGCACCGGATTGCTGACCCGGTTTTTGGGCGTTGGGTTCCGCGTTTTGGCCGGGGTTTGGCTGGGGCTGATTGGGCTGGCCTTGATTGGCGGGTTTGGGCTGGCTGTTGGGGGTGGGCTGCGGGGTTTGATTTTGGCCCGGGTTGCCCGGTTGGGGCTGGGGCTGTTTGGGTTGGCCATTTTGGCCGGGATTCGGTTTGGGCTGAGCTGGCTGATTCTGATTTTGGCCCTGGTTTTGCGAAGGATTTTGCGGCTGGTTCTGATTTTGATTGGTGGCTCCGCTATGGCCGGGGGATTGGTTTTGCGACGGATTTTGCTGGCTGTTTGGGTTTTGTGGGGATTGCGACTGGCCGCCGTTTTGCTGCGGTTGCTGCTGGCCTTGCTGGCCGTTTTGATTTTGCTGCTGGTTCTGTTGGCCCTGCTGATTTTGCGATTGTTGCTGGTTCTGCTGGCCGTTCTGGTTTTGTTGTTGCGATTGATTCTGCTGGTTTTGCTGGGAATTATTCTGGTTCTGCTGGTTCTGCTGATTTTGCTGATTCTGCTGGTTTTGTTGCTGTTGCTGCTTTTGCTGTTGTTCGAGCTGCTTTTTGAGCGCTTCAAGCTGCTGGTTGACGAGGTTGAGGTTGTAAGTGGCATCGGTGTCGCCGGGATTGAGTTCAAGGGCGTTTTTGTAGTCCTTGACGGCGGATTCCCAGGTGGAGACGGTTGTCTTGGGGTCTTGCTGGAGCTGGGCCTGGCCCTGGCGGAATTGGGCATTGCCGAGGCCGTAATAGGCGTGTTGCTGAAGGCTGAGGTCATTGGCGGAGAGGGTTTGCTGGAAGGACTGGGCGGCGCCGGCATAATCGCCGCCGCGGTAGAGGCTGGCGCCCTGATCATAGCGGAAGCGGCCATCCTGGGGCGCGGCATCGGCAGCCTCGCCGTAGGCTTGGGCGGCGGCTTTGTAATCACCCTGCTTAAAGAGGTTTTCAGCGACTTGGGGTGAGGAAGGCGCGGCGGGAGGAGACGAGGGCGCCGATGAGGGAGTTGCGGACGGGGAAGGCGTAGCGGATGCCGGCGGCGTTGCCGGTGACGGGGAGGGAGTTGGAGCAGGCGGCGTGGGAGCCGCGGGTGCAGCAGTATCGGGAGTGACGGGTGATGAAAAGGACGCGGCTTGGGCGTGAGCGCGGGGCGACGGGATCATTCCAATGGCGGCGATGAGGAGCGCGGCGGTGACGGGCGCGGCGGCTTTGGCGGGGGATTTGCGTTCGGGGGGAAGGACGGGCAGCGCGGCGAGGGCGGCGCGGCGGCGTTCGTCAGCGCGGAAGAGGCGGCGCGTGCCAATGAGCGGTTCGATGGCGAGGAGGAACAGGCCGAGCGCGAGCGGCCACTGAAAGCGTTCGATGGGCAGACGCTGGAGGCGGGAGGCGACCTGTTCTTCCGGCATGGGTTTAATGCCGGCCTCGTAGACCTTGGCGAGGCCTTCGCCGGTGGCGCCGAGCGGCTGATAGAAGCCGCCGGTGGACTGGGCGATGGCGGTGAGGGTGGCGGCGTCGAGGTGGGATTTGACGATTTGACCATGGTCGTCGCGGACGAAATCGACCTGGCCGTCCTTCGCGGGGAGGGGAATGATGTCGCCCTGGGGAGTGCCGACGCCGACGGTGAAGACAGTGACATTATCAGCGCCGAGGGTTTTGGCGGTGTCCACACCCTGGCCTTCGAGGTCTTCGCCATCGGAGAGCAGGACGACGACCTTATGGTTGCCGGAGTTTTCGAGGGCGGAGGCGGCTTCATCGAGGCCGGCGGCGATGTTGGTGCCGCCGCGGGCGATGGTGCTGGTGTCGACGGCGTCGAGAGTCTGGCGGAAGGCGTCGTAGTCGAGAGTGAGGGGGCACTGCAGGAAGGCCTGCCCGGCGAAGGCGACGAGGCCGACACGGTTGCCGGGCATTTTTTCAACCAGGTCCATGATGGCGAGCTTGGAGCGTTCGAGGCGGTTGGGCGCGACGTCCTGGGTGAGCATGCTTTTGGAGGTATCAATGACAAAGATGACATCGACGCCCTTGGCGCGCTGTTCCTGCCAGTCGTAGCCCCATTGCGGACGGGCGAGCGCGAAGACGACGAGCAAGACGCCGAAGATGATGAAGATGTGCTTAAGGCGGCGGAGGTTGGGGCTGTAGGAGGCCATGAGCGCAGGCAGGAGGCGGGCGGCGGCAAACTGCGTGAGCAGGCGCAGGCGGGCGCGGTAGCTGCGGAAAAACAACGCAAGCAGCACGGCCAGGGCGACAGGCAGCGCAAGCAGGACGTAGGGCCAGTGGAAACACATGGGGGGGGAAAAATTGGGAATTAGGGCAGGCGGCGCAGGCGGGTATGGGCGAGGAGCTGCTCGAGGGAGACGAGTCCAAGGCTGAGGAGGGCGGGCCAGTAAAAGAGTTCCTGATAGGTGGAAAAGTGGCGCAAGTGGGCGATGGATTTTTCCTGGGTGTTGATGTCGGCGTAAATCTGTTCCAACTGGGAGGCCTCGGTGGCGCGGTAAAATTTCCCCTTGGTAATTTGGGCGATGCGCTGGAGGTCGTCGCTGTTGATGCCATCGTCGAGATACTGGCGTCCGTAGGGGTCGGTCATGTAGACGGGCTGGCCGTAGGCGTCGGTGAGGATGCGGCCCTGGTCGTCGGTTTCGGGGACGGGCACGGGGTGGGGGGAACCGACGCCGATGGTGAAGATTTTAACGTTGTAGGCGGCGGCGGCCTCGGCGGCGGCGATGGGGCTGATGGTGCCGGAGTTGTTGTCGCCGTCGGTGAGGAGGATGATGACGCGGCTTTTGCTGGGGAGATCGCGCAGGCGGTTGGTGGCCATGCCGAGCGCCGAGCCAATGGCGGTGCCGCCGCCGTCAATGATTCCCAAATGGAGGCGATCGAGATTTTGCAGGAGCCAGTCGTGGTTTAAGGTAATGGGGCTGACGAGGAAGGGCTCGACGCCAAAGGCGACCATGCCAATGCGGTCGTTGGGGCGTTCCTGGATGAAATTGGCCATGACTTGCTTGGCGGCGTCCACGCGGGTGACCATGTGGCTCTCGTCGGACATGTCGATGGAGGCCATGGAGCCGGAGAGGTCGAGGACGAGGACGATGTCAATGCCGCTGGCGTCGACCTCCTCATGGCCGATGGGCAACTGGGGGCGGGCGAGCGCGACGACGAGGCCGGCGACGCCGAGCAGCCGCAGGGAAAAGAGGATGCCGCCGGCGCGGGAACGGGCGGCGCCGCTGACGTGGCGCGCGATGGCGACGCTGGAGAATTCCACGGCGGCGGCGCGTCCGGACCGGCCGCGCAGGAGCAGGAGCAGCGGCACGAGCAGGAGCAGCCACAGCAGCTCGGAGTCGTGGAAGATGTAGGGCAGATTCACGGAAGAATAAAATGGGGAGGAGGCTTAGGACTGGCTGGAGGAAACTTTTGCGAGGTTTTTGGCGAGGTCGGCGGCGGTGGGTTTGGATTCGGCGGAGTCGTCGTTGGATTCGGCGGGAGGATTTTTTTGATCCTTGGGACCGGGCGGGTGCAGGAGGCGTTCGGCGGCTTCGACGAATTCGGTGGCGGCGGCGAGGAGTTGCCCGCGCTCGGCGGGGCCGTATTGCTGGCCGGCGAACTTGGCGAGGTCGCACAAGCCGAGGAAGCGGCGGAGGAGGTCGGTGAGTTCGCCTTTGAGCCAGTCGTGGCGGATGGTTTCCTGCAAAAACTCCTCAGTGGTTTGCTCGGGCGCGGGGATGTGGAAGGCGTTTTCGAGGTAGTGGCGCACGGCCCCGGAGACGGTGATGGCGAAGGCCTGGTCCTGGCCGGTGGCGAGGAGTGCGCGGGCGGCGGCGAGTTCCTGGCGGGCGCGTTCGATGGGCGTGAGGGGTGGGACGGATTTTTTACGGAGCAGCAGCGCGAGAATGGCGGCGAGGAGGACGACCGCGGCGACGCCGGCGAAAATCACTTCACGGCCACGGCGTTCCCAGAAGGTCAAAGGCGCGAGGCCGTGGAGGTCGTGGATGTCGGGGGCTTTGGCGGTGTTGGCGCCGGGGGCGGTGGTTGTGGCGGGGACGGTGGGTGTGCTCGCGCCCATTTTCAAACCCGGGGGAAGCGAAGGCGTGCCCGGGCTGGAAGAGGGGGCGGTGAGGGGGATGCCGTTGTCCGGGGCGGTTTGGTCAGACGGGGGTGGTTGAGCAGTGGCCAAGCCGGCGAGCAAGGTCATCGAGGCGATGGCCCACGCCGCGGCGCGCGTCAACCGGAGGCGCGGGCGCGGTGAAAGAATATGGCCGGGGAGAGGCATGGCGAAAATCAGCGGCGGCGGGAGCGCTGTTCAAAAAATTGGCGCAGCGCGGTGATGTAGGGGGCGTCGGTGGAGAGGACGAGGGAATCGATGCCGGACTGGCGGAGGCCGCGGTGGAGCTGGTCGACGCGGGTGCGGTTTTCCTTGGCGTAGCGGCGGCGCATGGCGGCATTGCCGGTGTCGATTTCGACGAGCTGGCCGGTTTCGGAGTCTTCGAGAGTGAGCAGGCCGACGGAAGGCAGCTCGCGTTCGCGGGGGTCGGAGAGGGTGACGCAGACGAGGTCGTGGCGGCGGTTGGTGAGGGCAAGGGCGCGGAAAAGCTGGCTGCCGCGGCCGTCGAGCGGGTTGGGGAGTTCGCCGTTGGGACCTTGAAGAAAGTCGGTGATGAGGAAAACGATGGCGCGGCGGCGGAGGAGGCGGTTGGTGTAATCGAGGGCGTGGACGAGGTCGGTGCCGCGGCGCTGGGGGGAGAAGAAGAGGATGTCGCGGATGACGCGGAGGATGTGCTGGCGGCCTTTTTGGGGGTGGACGAATTTTTCCATTTGGTCGGTGAAAAGGCCGAGGCCGACCTTGTCGTTGTTGCGGGTGGCGGAGAAGGCGAGGACGGAGGCAATTTCGGCGGCGAGCTCGCGTTTGCTGGAATCGGCGGAGCCGAAGGAGCCGGAGGCGGAGCCGTCGACGAGGAGCATGAGGGTGAGTTCGCGTTCCTCGCGGAATTTTTTGACGAATGGCTTGTCCATCTTGGCGGTGACGTTCCAGTCGATGCGGCGGACGTCATCCCCCGGGGCGTATTCGCGGACCTCCTCGAAGTCCATGCCATGGCCCTTGAAGACGGAGTGATAGGCGCCGGCCATGGCGTCGGTGACGAGGCGGCGGGTGCGGATCTCGATCTGGCGCACGCGGCGGAACATGGCCGGCAGGGCGGGCTGCTCTTTTTTGTTTTTCCCGTTCATGAGATGACCCTAAGGAATCGGCGCGGTGGTCTGGCCGAGGTGAATGATTTCCCGTTGCGGCTGGTTTACGGGACGGGGACGGTGTCGAAGATGCGTTTGATGATGTCTTCGCTGGTGAGTTCCTCAGCTTCGGCTTCGTAGGAGACAATGACGCGGTGGCGGAGGACATCGAGACCGATGGTTTTGACGTCCTGCGGGGTGACGTAGCCGCGGCCGGAGAGGAAGGCCCAGGCTTTGGCGGCGAGGGTGAGGGCGATGGTGGCGCGGGGCGAGCCGCCGAAGCGGACGTAGCCGTCGAGGTCGAGCTTGTAGAGGCTGGGTTTGCGCGTGGCCATGACGATGTCGACGATGTAGTCCTTGACCTTGTCGTCGACGTAGAGGCTGTCGAGGACCTGGCGGGCTTCGAGGATGTCGGCGGGCTTGAGGACGGCGTTGACTTCGGTGTTGGGGGAAGTGGAGGCCATGGTTTCGAGGATCTGGCGTTCCTCGGCGCGCGAGGGGTAGCCGATGCTGAGCTTGAGCATGAAACGGTCAACCTGGGCTTCGGGGAGGGGGTAGGTGCCTTCCTGGTCAATGGGGTTTTCAGTGGCGAGCACGAGAAAGGGTTTGGGCAGGGGAAAGGTGTGTTCGCCGATGGTGACCTGGCGCTCCTGCATGGCTTCGAGGAGGGCGCTTTGGACTTTGGCGGGAGCGCGGTTGATTTCGTCGGCGAGGACGAGGTTGGCGAAGATGGGGCCTTTTTTGGTGAGGAACTGGCCGTCGCGCGGGTTGTAGATGAGGGTGCCGAGGATGTCAGCGGGGAGGAGGTCGGGGGTGAACTGGATGCGGGAGAAGTCGGCCTGGATGGCATTGGCGAGGGTGCGGACGGAGAGGGTTTTGGCGAGGCCGGGGACGCCTTCGAGGAGGACGTGGCCGTTGGCGAGGAGGCCGACGAGGAGGCGCTCGACGAGGTATTGCTGGCCGACGATGACTTTGGCGATTTCGGCGCGGAGGAGGCCGACCCAGGATGAGGCGGCTTTGACGGAGTCGTTGAGGGCGGCGAGGTTAATGGGCATGGGATGCGTTGGGTTAAGAGTTGGGTGTTATAGGATGCAAGGCGCAGAAGCGCAAGCGGTTGGGCAAAGGGTAATCGCCAAAGATGCTAGTGGAAAAAACCGCAGAACGCCAAGATTGTTCCCGCAATGGGCGGCGAGAATTTAGGGGGAATTTTATTCCCGGCGAAGTGGGGGGCGTGGAGACGGTGGAGGCGGGATATTATTCGATGGAAAAGCGGCTGATGACGAATGCGGCCCACAGGCTGCCGCAGCTGACGGAAAAGACGCAGAAGTCCGCGGTTGTTCGCGCCCGACGGAGGGCATGAGTGTGGCGTCGGGGCCAGCGGGACGGTCGTGCTTAGTGGAAATGGACCGGGGGCAGGGTGAGCCAGCCTTCGTAGCCGAGGACGCCGGAGACGCCCATGAGCAGGAGGGGATTGACTTTGGTGAAGGCGAGCAGGACGGCGGAGAGGCCGATGATGAGCCAGGCGCGGGAGGAGATGAGGCTTTCGGTGGCGTCGTTGGAGACGATGACAGCGCTGGCGAAGAGCAGGCCGACGGTGACGGCGGAGAGGCCTTTTTCGACGGGGTCGCGCCACTTGCTGCCGTGGAAGTGTTCCCACCAGCGGCCGACATAATAGGCGAGGAGGCTGGAGGGCAGGAAGGTGGCGGTGGTGGAAACAAACATGCCGAGGACGCCGGCGCCGAAGGCGAGCCAGGGGTCATGGGGGAAGTGCTGGGCCATGGCCCAGTAGCCGATGAGGCTGACGATGAGCATGCTGGGGCCCGGGGTGGCCTGGGTGATGGCGAAGACGTCCACAAATTGCCCGCTGGTGAGCCAGTGGTATTCGTTGACGGAGTTGTTTTGGATTTCCCCGAGCACGGCGGTGCCGCCGCCCAGAGCCAGCAGGGAGGCTTGGGCGAAGACGATAAAGAGGTCGAGGAGGGTGTCCCAGGGCATGGGGGGAAAGTAAGAATTAAGAATGCAGAATTAAGAATGACGAATTAAAGAGGAGGTCGAAAGGCATTGAGGAAGGGGGTGTGCGAAGAAGGAGTTCCGGCTTCATTTTTTGGGAGGAAATTTATTGGGCGGGGCGGGGCGGGGGCGGCGGAGCCGGAGTGGCGCGCGCGGGAACAGCCAGGCGGTTGCGGTAAAAGATGATGGAGATGGCGCCGAGGCAGATGACGGTGGGGAGCATTTTCAGGCGGGCGAAGGCGATGAGCACAAAAGAGAGGAGGCCAAAGCTGACAAAGAGGGGGTCTTTGAGATGTTTGGTGAAGAGTTTGAGGGCGAGGCTGAAGGCCATGCCGGCGGCGCAGACGCCGAGGCCTTGGAGAATGTTTTCGAGCCAGATGATGCGGCCGGCATGGAAATAGATCACGCCGAGGAAGAGGACGACGGCCATGGGCATGGCCACGAGCCCGATAACGGAGGCGAGCGCGCCCCACGGACCGCGCAAGTGGGCGCCGACGTAGACGGCGAGCTTGACGGTGTTGGGGCCCGGGAGAACCTGGACAACGGCAAGCGAGCGGAGGAATTGTTCCTCAGTGAGCCATTTGCGGCGTTCGACGAGGATGGTGCGGGCCCAGGCGGTGAGGCCGCCGCCGAAGCTGAGGGACGACATCTGGGTGAAGGCAAGCGCCAGTTCCCAGAGGGTGACGTCGGGGATGGGCGGGTCGTCGTCGTCCGGCGAGACGGACGGGGCCGGCGGCGGGGGCAGGGCAGCGCCCGTCCCGGCGGCCGGCGCGGAGCCTGGCGGCAGTTTCTGGATTAAGTCGCCCACACCGAGGGGTCGTGTTCGGAGTCGTCGCTGGATTCGCGCGAGAGCGGATTGGGAATTTCAAATTTGTGGGTATCGTTCCAATCGCCGTTGAAAATCTGATAGAGTTTTGTAACGAGATGCTCCTCGGTGAGGACGATGCCCAGCTCGCGGCGCTCGTCGAAGGCGCGGCGGTGGATGTTCATGGAGCCGATGAGGGCGGCCTTGCCGTCGCGGAGCATGAGCTTGGCGTGGAGCTTGGGGTGTTTGAGGACGTGGATTTTGATGCCGGCGTCCTTGATGATTTGGAGGGAGGCGAAGGTTTCGGCGCGGTCCCAGGCGCGGACGCCGTGTTTGCCGGAGCAGACGACGCGGACGTGGACGCCGCGTTTTTGGGCGCGGAGGATGCGCTCAATGATCGGGACGTCCACGAACTTGGGGTGCTGGATGTCAAGGGAGTCGACGGCAGCGTCGATGAATTTGGCGAAGCAGTCGCGGGAGTTGGTGTTGGACCAGATGAGGCCGACGTCGTTGGAGAGTTTGAAGTCGGCGCGGTCCCAGTCGGCCTGGAAGCAGGCGATGATTTGGGCAACCTGGAGGGGATCGGTGGTGATGACGCCGTAGTCGCGGGTTTCACCGAAGTACTTGGGGGCCCAGTTGAAAGTGGCGACGAAGGCGAACTGCTTGTCCACGACCATGGATTTCTCGTGGGTGATGGTGAACTTGGGGGAGGACCACTGGGCGTGGATTCCGGCCTTTTTGAGGGCTTTGAGGGTGACGTCGTTGTCGCGGGTTTCGTCAGGGCGGGCGGGGTTCATCATGATGCGGACCTTGACGCCGCGCTTGTGGGCGGAGATGAGGGCCTTGATGAGGCGCTCGTCGGTGACGGTAAATTGTTTGATCTCGAGGGAGACCTTCGAGCTGTTGATGGCGTTGAGGACGGGGTCAATGCCATCATTGGGCTGAACGATGAGTTTGCGGACTTTTTCTTTTTCTTTGGCCATGGTGGAGCGGGATTGGGAGTGAAGGGAAAAAGCGACCTAGGGCCGTTACCCTAATGGCCTGGCGGTTGCTGGCAACGCAGAAAAACGGGGTGGGTGGAGGGTGATCGGGGTCGTCAATCGGGGAACGAAGGCGGCAGTTGCGTTCGGGGTTGCGCGGAGCGGGCGGGTTG
>Ga0182024_10024068_pt1 | contig 10851 bp, 2 predicted proteins | sample P32metaG_FD_120480 | JGI IMG/M metagenome (GOLD analysis project Ga0182024, IMG submission 120480) | Permafrost microbial communities from Stordalen Mire, Sweden - P3-2 metaG (Illumina Assembly) | ecosystem: Environmental > Terrestrial > Soil > Wetlands > Permafrost | place: Sweden: Stordalen... | reverse complement strand
GTTCAGCGTCCGCTCATCACCGTCGATGAGATACGCCGCATCAAGCCTCCAACCAAGGCCACGAACGACCCAAGCAGCAAGATCACCGCTCCCGGCGACATGCTCATCTTCATCAATGGCGTCGCGCCGATTTATGGGGTGCAGAGCCTTTACTTTTTGAACAACACTCTTTCGGCACGCACCAAACTGAAGCCGCCCGAGTTTCGTACCGCGGCCCAGCCCACGCCCGTGAAACCCGCTGTACAGCGCCCGCAATTGTCGGAGATTGGGAAAGGCAAATCAGAGCCGCTTGCGAAAGGCTGCAACGAGGAACCCGAATCTTGCTCCCCTGTTGCTGAAAAGGTTGCAATGACACTTGGCCCGGTGAATCTGGGCGTCAATAAGTTGTCGCAATTTGCTGGCAGATTTTCGTGGTTCTTAAGAGATTTTACGCTTCCCATTATCCTCATCTTGCTCGCCCAACGGCTCGCCGCGGGGGCAGCCGAAAGAGACCGAAGACGGGAAGGACTCGAGAAGGCGCTTAGAGAAGAGAACGAGAAAAAGCAGAAGGAGGAGGAGGGAAAGCGCAGAGATCGTGAACGAGAGCAGGAAGAAAAAAAGCAAATAGCGCTCGTTCTCCTTCCCAAGGTGATGCGTTTGGCTAGCCACTACTACTTGCCGTTGACACTCAACTCATCGAACTTTGTGAAGGATTCGGCTTCGGGACGCACAAGTCCTGAAAAGCTCGCCTTTCACATGTTCAGTTTTTTTCACATCGCGCGAGCCTTGAAGGAGAAAGAAGGTGGTGGGTTCCACAAAAAGACAACAGCCGAATGAGACGCAGCACAGACCGGTATCTATGGAAACGGGCCAAATCGGATGAACAACTCATCTGCTTGATTCGACAGCGGATCGACATTCTTGAGATGCAGAATGCCAGTTTGGCTTCGATGCCCTAGTACACTTGGCCCGGTGATAATCGCGGCATTCATTGGAAGCGACAAAAACGTCGCAGACTTGGGCAGTGCAACGGAAAGAGTAAAGCAAGACTTGGTAAAGTCCTGGAGCCGCCCCGCGCAGCGTCACAACATCCGCCAAGAGAATGCGTTCCTTGGCCTCTGTTTCCTTGTTGAATTACAGCTACTTGGACACAGGAACGACGGTCACGAGCACACGAGTGATTCGGGAGGATTGAGCTGGTATTCGCAGGAGGTGATGAACTGCTCCATTTCGTCAATCTTCTTGGATATTAGCCTCGCCTGGTGCACGAGGTTGCTCTTCAGTGCATGAATGCGCTCCTGACTCTCCAGATCGTCGTCAATCAATTGGTCGAAGGCCTTCCCGATCTGCTCGTTGTATTCAAAGGCGCTCTTGGCGACTTTGGCTAACGCCGCGCCCGCTTCACCTTTTTTGCCGACCATTTCCGCGACGGTAGTGTTAAGGTCGAACATATAGTCGACCGCTGACTTGATGATTCCCTCTTTGTCGTGATTCATCGCGCCCTTAATGATTTCTACTTTAACGACGGTAGACTTGATCATTATCTCTGTGCCTTTGTTGTGAGTCACGAGTGAAGCGCCCTCTTTGAGAGAAGTGGCGCTGGCTCCTACCCAGTCACCCTTCCCGCCGGCGGCGGAGGTCGCCGCCGCGTCGACCAGTGGAGTCGCAGCAGCATAACCAGCGGCAAATCTCTCCACTTGTTCACCCGCAGGTTTGGGCAAAACAGCTTTGCCCAAGGCACCGGCCATGCTGATAAACGCGTCGCACGTTGCCTTGGTAAATCTAGCTACGACCAACGCAGTGTTGATGATCTTGTCTTTCCGTCGCTGGCCCTCCAAATCCTGGATTGAAATGTTGAGACCATCGCGCAATTGACGAAGAGTAAAAACCTTCTCCCGCGCAGTTTCGATACCCGCTAGACTGCAAACGCGGCGAGCATCAGGATCCTTGATGGGCCCCACAGCATCGGGTCTAGAGAAGTTGGGTTGCGCCATAAGGGCAACATCATACACCAGCGCTAAGACGGTAGCAATTCCCTTACGGCTGCAGGCTGTGCCCAGTCGGCGCAGAGCAGACAAGGTGTATGCTGTTCCAATGCTCCGTAGAATCGGGCACTACATCGTATTCGTTGCTGTTGTTGAGTTCGCTATTCCGGCGTGGCCACATCTATAGCGGAACAAGAGTCCACAGCCCCCAAGAGTGTTCCGCCGACAACCGCAATCGACGGCCTTGGCGAGGGCTCCGTCGATCTCGCTGGCCCATGGCATTTACACACCGTCAACGATCCGGTTCGCCTTCCCAATGCTTTTTGGCGGTATTTTGCTCAGTGCAACGCAACCAAAGGTCACGCATTGGGCACAAATTCGATCTCCCAACTGGAATCGCGCTTGCGTACGTACAGAGTAATTGAGTGCGTCTGATCGCTATCTTTCCCATTCACGTTGAATCGCAGTCTCTGCTGACAATCGACCGTAATCCTCGCGCCTGCTGGAACTGCATCAATAATGCTAAGCTTCATGTTGAAGGATTTGGTTTCGCGTAGGGAGTCCTTGATCTTCTTTAGCTTATCGGGAGGTATTGAGGGCCAAGTCGCCTGAATCAGCTTAACGTTTTTTTGATTGTAACCTTCTGCATACCGATCGAGAAGTTGCTGGATATCCTTTCGATCCTCATCAGAGATTCCTGTTGAGGAGCGTGAAACTGGCGAACTCGGCGTCGTAGGGGGGCCAGGCAAAGGCGTCAGGGTGGCAACCACATTCACCTCCTTGCCGGGACCCACTGTCACGGGCTGTTTCCAGAGTTGAAATCCGGCAAGGAAAACTTCGACTGTCCGCTGGCCGGGTTCAACCTTTATTTTGAATGGTCCGCCTGTAGAATGACCTTTTGGTTCTTGGTCGACATGGACTTCCGCACCAGCCGACGCCTCGACCACGATAAAGCTATCTGGCGGTGGAGGCGGGGTAACGGGAGTGTTGGTTACCGGTTGACTGTTCACTGAGGACACGGACTGCTGCGAGGGATTTTGGTTAACGTCGTTCTTAGCCAATCCCGATGAAGGCACCTGAACTTTGCTGGTTTTTCCGGCAGCTTTCCCATCGACAAACCCGGTTGCCCCTGGCTGGGTGGTGTTGACAATGATTTTCGAATTTCCTCCGAGCTGCACATCCGTGTTAGCAATCGCTAACGTGGGCGCAGGACTGGAAACTGGACTCCTCTTCATAGCAAGTGCGGGCAACTCGCCACCGAACCACGGCACTGAGACGACCCGATGGATCTCATCGAATCCCGGACTTGTCACCGTCAATACGTGCTGGCCAGGCACAAGCCTCACACTGCAGGGCGCTTCACACCGTTGCCCATCCACTTGAATAGTCGCAGTGGCAGGATTAACCCGTATTTGCACACTCCAGGGCACTATGAATACAACCACGACTCCAGCCGCTAAAAGGCCGCCCGTCAGGAGGACCCATGCACGCGGAATCCCACGCCTGGGGGCTCGCAAACTTCCAGTTGCGGCAGCTTGCGAGGTGATGGGTGATTTGGCCGCGGTTCCAATTGATTCGGTGCCGGAATTCCTGTCATCGGGGGATGTTCCTTCCTCGGGTTCTTCAGGCGGACTTTCCGCCCCATGTTCAGAAGCTGCGAGTTCGGCCAGCTGCAGTCGGCGCTCGCGTACCGAAGCTTCCAGCCGCGCTTCTAAATCCGAGAAGTGAACTTCCGCTGGGTACCTCTTTACGGAATCACGGCGACGGGCTAGGATCAGATCGAGTTCTGCGAGCCCAGTAGCTTTAACCGAACTCTCAATCAGTAGCTGCAGATTCCGCTCAATACGGGCGTAATCCTTCTTTCGGTCCTCTATAAGGCGTTGTACCTTTCGAAACAAATCATCAACTTCTTCATAATTTGCTCCCTCCGAAATGGCCCGCTGTGCGTCTCTCGCAAATTTCTCGGCATCTTCGAGGGTCTGCGCGCTAGTAATTCTTGACGTCAATTCTCTGAGCGTTAAGCAAGTGTTATTGACCAGTTGAACCTTACTATGTGCATTAAGGGCAATTCTACTGACTGTATCTCCAACGTCGGCGTCACGTGCAAGATCTGCCGCCAATCCATTGGCCTGCTCCTCGATAAGCCGCAGTTGGCCTAAGCTCCGCGCACTGGCGAGTGAGCTCTCGACCTGTGCCAACTCATCCAGAATTTGCCCCTTGTGCGCGCGCACCTCTTCTAACCGCGTAGAGGCCTGTTCAGCGAGGCTATGAATGGAAGCATCATTCGGCCAGTTCTTTGACGCCTCTTGAACCCGCTTCTCCATTAACAGGAGCTGTGAAATATCTTGCGTCGTCTGCATGGCGCGTATGACATCTGAAGATTCTGTAGCAGCATCCTCGCGCTTCTGCTTGGAAACTTGGGCTAATTGGAAAATCTCCTGATAGATAAGCGAAAAACGATCCTCTTTGGGATACGAATCGCTTATGGATCTGGCGCGCTCCAGGACTCGAGTGATTTCGGTGCCTGCATTACTCGCAGAAACCAATGGGCGCAGCGATTCAAGCTTGGCCAGGTCTTGTTCGACCCTCCGCTGGCGGGCTTCGTATTCCGCCAGCAATGTCGAGTATTGAGCGGAAGCTGCTGGGCCAAGGCGATGTTTGTTAGCAACAGATGCGAGTCGCTCTGCGGTTTCCTGAAGTTCAGAGATGGGAGATCTCTCCATTAATCCGCTTCGGAATGACTGGAGGAGTTCAAGGGTCTCGGCTTCTTGGATTGTGGGCTCAGCTGTTACAACCTGTGCTTCATTTCTTTCCTGGAACTCAGCGCGCTCGGCAGCCTCGCGTTGTTTCTGGTCTAGTTCAGCGCGGGTAATTGCCAAAAAGGTTTCAAGGCTTGTGTCACCTGGATACGTTTGAAGAGCGGTCTCAAGCAACTCTAAAGCCTTATCGTGCTCACCTGCAGCCGCATGATGGCGAGCTGTATTGCCGATCTGCTCCACCGCATTACGCCGCGCCTGGATCTCATACTGCCGCTTCGCCAGTTCTCGAAGTTTTAACAGAGAGATTTCATCAGGAGATGTGGTCAGTGCTGCATCGCAGGCCAAGAGAGCCTCTTGATAGCGATCCTCTCGCAGTAGGTGTCCAATTTCATTGGCGGCTCCTTCAAGGGCTTTTCTGGCCTTCTCTTGGGAATGACCGCGTGAGGCCCAGGAGAGAAGCTCTTGGATGCTCGCATCGGCGGGATCAATCGCCTGGGCTTGTCTTATGAATTGGAGCGCTTCAACGAAGTTCTTCTTTCCAATATCGGTGCGTGCGGAATCCAGAAGGCTCTGAAGTTGGACTCTCTTGTTTCTTTCTGCGACCTCCTTCCTAATCAGGTGCTCTAAACTTCTTGCTTCGGTATGTTCGGGCTCAAATGCGAGGGCCTGTTCGATGGCTGATTGCGCTTCTGCCAAATCTCCAGCGTAGAAGGCTGCCTGACTCCGTCGCAGCGCGTTGTCGAGGTCCTTGGCCCGCTTAATCCGCTGCCTCACTACCTCTCGGAGCGCCAGAGCCTCACCGTCGCCCCCGTCGATACGGAGGCCCTGCTCGAGACATTCGAGCGCCTCTTCATATCGCGATTCCAATAAGGCGAGTTGCGCCTGTGACCGAAGTTGCGCTATCTGCACGAACTTCTGCTGGCGCTGAATCTCGCGAGTTACCATCTGAAACATGTCGTTCGCCACATCGTTGCGCCTGTCAATTTTGCGAACTTCCTGAAGTTGCTGCCGAGCGGCCTCCCAGTCTTGCCGCTCGATGCACGCCTTGGCACGCCTGATGAATTCGCCGGCGAGGCCTCGTTTGAGGGTCTCCAAAACTCGCGAAATATCGAATCCAAACTCTTCCGCAGATTGATATCGCTCATCTGGTTTCTTTGCCAGTGCGCGATCTACGATTTGATCCAATTCCTTTGGAAGGTCTTTGACGTAGGTACTCAGAGTAGGACAAGGCGCGTTCAGGATTTGCGAAATGATGGCGCTCATATCGGCGCCCTGGAATGGGAGATCTCCGGTCAGAAGTTGAAACAGCACCACGCCTGCGGAAAAAACATCCGTACGTGGGTCTAGAGGATGACTACTGAGCTGTTCCGGGGACATGTAGGACAAACTGCCTATAACCTGCCCCGGCTGGGTTATCGTCTCGTTTCGACCTGCCCGTGCGATTCCAAAGTCGATCAGCTTCGCCGTGCCGTTCTTGAGCACAAGAATGTTTGCAGGCTTGATGTCGCGGTGAACAATTCCGTTCTCGTGAGCATATTGCAGTCCATCGCAAACCTGGACTATCAAGTTAAGCTTTTCTGTCAGTTCTATCGCTTCTTTAGATGAAATGATCTGCTGGAGGCTCTTGCCCTCGAGGTACTCCATGACCATGTAGGGCTTGCCTTCGTATTGTTCGAAGGTGTAGATCGTCACGATGTTCTTGTGCTGGAGCGCCGCCAGGGAGGTCACCTCGCGGTGAAAACGTGCCAGAACAGTCTCCCTGTCCTCTGCATCGAAGCCGAGCAACATCTTTATCGCAACCTGCCGGGACATCGCCAAATCGAACCCGCGATAGACGATCCCCATGCCCCCCTTGCCGATTACGTCGGTGAGCTGGTAACGGCCGCCGATTTGTCCGATTGCTGGTTCGGTCATGGACCCCACTTCAAGTCGACCAACCTACGATGCCCAGGGAAGCCGGTCTAAATGGCTGAAGCAAATATAATCCTGGCAGCCAGAACGTAGCTATTTATCTTCGGGTCAAGTGATCAGTGGTGGGGCTCCGCTGCTCGAAAACCGATGTTCGCGAACCTGGCAAGTCGCAATCTCCGGTTTCCATTGAAGGTCGGAATCCAAACAGCTTCACGTCATACGGACTAAAGGCGGCTGGATAATCGAATGCATTCCTACGTCCTGGTACTCTGACTGCGCAATCTCGCAGAAGGATGGATACACGTTTGTTTTCAATATATTAGAGTAATGATCCCCCTTCCTTTGAACTCTCTGTTTCTCCATCGACAAATGCAGTTCGCGAGCGGAAGGGTTCGGGGCGGGTGCCGTTAATTTGCGAATCGCTCCGTACCTTGATCCTGGGACTGGATCCTGGCTCGGGAGCAGTCGCTGACCGGCGAAAGCGCGTAGAAAATGCCTTGCGAACTAACTTGAAACGAATTTTTGCCACAGAGCAAGCTCGGTTGTGCTAGGCTGATTTTCTCATTCCTTCCCAATGTTGATACGTAGCTCTCCTAGGTTAGCTAGTCGCAGTTCGATTCCTACCCTTGGAGTCAACCTGCGCCGTACCCCAATAGGCACTGGAACGATTTGCGGCTTCCGCAGCGCGCATCGTTCCCGAAAGGCAAGGTCCTATGCGCCGCGCTCTCATGTTCGTCTTGTGTGTCTTGGCATTCCTGTTGGTAAGGTCCCCAGCCGCCCCGGCCCAGACGGTCACCGCGACCATTCCGGTCGGCACACTCCCCCAATCAGCGGCGGTGAACCCGGTCACCAACACGATCTACGTGCCAAACTTTACCAGCAACAATGTGACCGTGATCAACGGCGCCACGGGCACCACGACGACGGTCGCGGCAGGCACCGGTCCCTCTGCGATAGCGGTGAACCCGATTACCAACACGATCTACGCGACCAACCAGAACAGCGCCAATGTGACCGTGATCGACGGCGCTACAAACTCTACTGCCACCGTCGCAGCGGGCACCAATCCCTGGGCGATAGCGGTGAACCCGGTCACCAACATGATCTACGCGGTCAATGAGGGCAGCTCCAACGTAACGGTAATCAACGGCGCCACGAACGCTGTCACTGCCACCGTCGCCACGGGTACCAATCCCTATGCGGTAGCAGTGAACCCGGTCACCAACATGATCTATGTGGCCAACTATAACAGCACCAACGTGACGGTGATCAACGGCGTCACGAACACTGTCACGGCCACGGTCCCAGCGGGCGCTAATCCCTGGGCGATAGCAGTGAACCCGGTTACCAACAATATCTACGTGGCCAATAAGAACAGCACCAGCGTGACGGTGATCAACGGCGCTACGAACAACTCTACGGCCACGGTCCCAGCGGGCACGCTTCCCTATTCGGTAGCAGTGAACCCGGTTACGAACACGATCTACGTGGTCAACCAGACCAGTTCCAACGTGACGGTGATCGACGGCGCTACGAACTCCACGGCCACGGTCGCAGCGGGCACCAATCCCTTCGCGGTAGCAGTGAACCCGGTCACCAACATGATCTATGTGGCCAATTTGGACAGTGCCAACGTAACGGTGATCAACGGCGCTACAAACTCTACGGCCACCTTCGCAGCGGGCACCAATCCCTATGCGGTAGCGGTGAACCCGGTTACCAACAAGACCTACGTGGCCAACCAGAACAGCGCCAGTGTGACGGTGATCGACGGCGCCACGAACACCACGGTCACAGTCGCACCAGGCACCGAGCCTTATGCGGTAGCCGTAAATCCGGTCACCAACATGATCTACATCCCCAATGCTTGCGGCGCTTGCAATTCTGTAACGGTGATTGACGGCGCCACAAACGCCACGGCCGCGGTCACAGTGGGCGGCGATCCCATTGCGGTCGATGTGAATCCGGTCACCAACATGATTTACGTTGCGAACGCTGGCGGCAATAGTGTAACCGTGATCGACGGCGCCACGAACCTCGTCACCGCCACGGTCGCCGACGATAGCCAACCTGTTGCAGTAGCAGTGAACCCGGCCACCAACATGATCTACGTGGCCAATGCCGATGAGAGCAACAGCGTAACAATCATCGACGGCGCCACGAACCTCGTCACCGCCACGGTCGCCGCGGGCACGGGTCCCAACACGGTATTAGCAGTGAATCCGGGCACTAACATGATTTACGTGTCCAACGGAACCAGTAATTTGACGGTGATCAACGGCGCCACAAACACCACGAGCACGGTCGCAACAAGCGCCGCTAGCGATGGAATAGCAGTGAACCCGGTCACTAACATGATCTACGTTGCCACCGGTAACAACGATGTGACGGTGATTGACGGTGCCACAAACACCGTCACGGCCACGGTCGCGGCGGGCACCGATCCTCTTGCGATTGCAGTGAATCCGGTCACCAACAAGATCTACGTGGACGACCTTAGCGGCGATGTGACTGTGATCGACGGCGCCACAAACACCGTCACGGCCACGGTACCGCTCTCCGCCGGCGCCGGCAGTCCGATAGTAGTGAACCCGGTCACCAACAAGATCTACGTGGGCAGTGCCGCCAATACCAATCAAGGAACGGTGATCGACGGCGCCACAAACACCGCGACTGTGGTCGCGGTGGGCCCAGGATCGATCGCGATGGCGGTGAACCTGGTCACCAACACTATCTATGTGGCGGATTTTCCGAATAATTCGAGTAATAATGTTACAGTCTTGACCGAGGAACAAGTGCAGCCTGTTCCGCTGGTCACAGCCATTACAGCATTGCCAGGAAACCAGACAACCAACCCGACTCCGACATTCACGTTCACTGTCACCAGCTCGTACGCACCAATTGCTCCAACGCCGCAAGCCGTATATTACCAGGTCGACACATGGCAGGGACCCTGGACGCCAGCAAGCGGAGCGAACCCAACCTTCACCGGTCAGACCGCGACGCTCTCGGTCGGTCCTCACGTCCTCTTTGCGTACGCGGTGGATAGTCAGGAGGCCGGTATTGACGGTGCAGGGCGCAGCGGCCAAGTGACTATCGGAGCCATCGCTGCATATCCGTTTATGGTGATGCCGGGCGCGGTCACTACCACAAGCCTGAGTTCCAGCCCCAATCCCTCCGATTTCGAACAGACGATCACATTGACGGCGACCGTCTCAAGTGCGACCGGGACCCCGACCGGGACTGTAGCCTTCTTCGACGGAACGAATAACCTCGGATCAGCGACGCTGCAAGGTAACCAGGTGATTTTGCAGGTAAGTGATCTGACGGTGGGCTCGCATTCACTGACGGCTCAGTATCTCGGAGACCCGAATTTCGGCGCGAGCACGTCACCGGTCGTCCCTCAGACAGTCAACGAAGCGCTCACATTAGCGAACCAAACGATGCCGAATGGGACGGTGGGGGCACCGTACACCGCCACGGTACAGGCTTCGGGAGGCACGCCTCCTTACACCTGGTCAGGCAGCGGTCTGCCTCCGGGCTTGAGCTTAAGCACGGCAGGCGTGCTCTCGGGGACGCCGACCGCGACAGAAACAAACTACACTTTTAGTATCGAAGTTACGGACGCGACCGGAGCTAACGCGTTCAACCAAGGCACCATCACGATCGGCTTCACTGTGTTCACGGTGACGACCACCAGCCTGCCGGGTGGCGTAATCGGAACAGCCTACAGCCAGACACTGCAAGCGGCGAATGGCACAACCCCCTATACGTGGTCGATTGCATCGGGCAGTTTGCCTGCGGGCTTGAGTCTGAATGCGACGACTGGAGTGATCTCGGGGACGCCGGCCACGGCGGGCACCTCCAATTTCACCGTCGGCGTCAAAGACTCCTCCTCAACTCCGCAGACCGCGACCGAGCCGCTGAGCATTGTGGTGGTCTCGCCGCTGACGGTGACGACAACGAACCTGCAGGGTGGGGTTGTGGGGACGGCGTACAGCCAGACGCTGCAGGCAACAGGGGGCACAGCTCCCTACACATGGTCGATTGCATCAGGTAGTCTGCCCGCAGGCTTGAGCCTGAGTGCGGCAGGAGCGATCACGGGATCGCCGACCACGGCAGGCACCTCCAGTTTCACTGTCAGCGTCAAGGACGCTAACGCACTTACAGCGACCAGCCCGTTCAGCATCGTGGTCGTTTCGACGCTGACGGTGACG
>Ga0182024_10024066_pt1 | contig 10852 bp, 10 predicted proteins | sample P32metaG_FD_120480 | JGI IMG/M metagenome (GOLD analysis project Ga0182024, IMG submission 120480) | Permafrost microbial communities from Stordalen Mire, Sweden - P3-2 metaG (Illumina Assembly) | ecosystem: Environmental > Terrestrial > Soil > Wetlands > Permafrost | place: Sweden: Stordalen... | reverse complement strand
GCGCTTTTCCGGCCGCACCGCGCCGCCGCCCAAGGGCCACACGCCCTATGTGGCAGACTGGGTGATGGCGGAAGCCTATTCGCACGAATGCTCGAGCTGCGGCTTTTGGCCGGGCAACGGCGGCTTTGGCTCCCCGGCGTTCTACGTTTATGCCTATCCGGAACCTGCGGGCTATGGCAACACGCGCCTCGCCACCGCCGCAGCGTCCTATAACAAGGACCTCGGGCAATTCATTTTGCCGTACGACGCCGTGCGTCAGGCGCACGATCCCGACGCGCTGCTGCTGGGATTTTTGCAGGAAACCTACGCCGCCGCGGCCGACCTGGCGCAATGGGATCGCGGCGCGCTGGAGCGACGCAAATAGAACGTGCACTCATGGGTGGAGGCGGTTGAGGGGCAAAGCGCCGCGGACTCACCCCGGTACGGTCGCTGCCTTCCCGAGCCACTGCCTGATCAGTGCGGGCAGTGTCCCGTCCGCCAGCAACGCCGCCTGTGCCGCGCCGATCGCGTCTCTCAGCGCCGTGTTTGTCTTGCGCACGCAGATGCCGAGGTGCTCGCGGGTGATACCGGTTTCGACGACCGCAAGCTTCGGGCGATCGCGCACGAACCATTCCGTCACCGGCGCCAGTTTCATGAAGGCGTCGCAGCCGGCGGTCGACAGATCGTCGAGCGCCTTCTCGATCTCATCATAGGCGTAGACGCGCACGCGCGCGGCGCGGTGCTCGGCGACGAGTTTATCGGCGACCGGCTGGCTGGTATTGCCTTGCTGCACGCCGATCACCAGGCCTTTGAGGTCGGCGATGCCATGAACATTCGGATGGCGGCTGGTATCGACAACGAGGGATTGGCCGGAGACCACATAGGGCGGGCAGAAATCGGCGATGCTTTGGCGGCCGGGCGTGATGGTGGTACCCGAGGCGATGCAGTCATAGGAACCGGCACCGAGACCGGCGAAAATGCCGTTGAAGTCGGCGCCCTGGTAGGGCACCAGCCGCCACTCGCGGCCGAGCTTCTCGGCGATACGCTGCATGAGGGTAATGTCGAAGCCGGCCGGGCCATTGCTGGTCATGAGCTCGAAGGGCGGATCGGGAAGGGCAGCTCCCACTTTCAAGGGCGGCGCGGCCCTCGCGATGCGCGCGCCGAGCACGCCCGTTGCGAGCAACGGCAAGCCGGCGATCAAGTGGCGGCGCTTCATCTTTCGCCTTTCCCTCGATGTGTCCGCCCGAAAGTCATGCACCGTTAAGTTCGCGCCGCACGATCGCGGTGCCGTCGGCCATCGCCTGCATTTTGCCGAACGCCACTGCGCGCGGCAGATATTTCATGCCGCAATCCGGCGCTACCACAATTCGTTCGGCGGCAATGTGAGCCAGCGCGCGGCGAATGCGCTCGGCGACGATTTCTGGCGTCTCGACTGTCATATCGGACAGATCGATGACGCCGAGGATGATGGTTTTTGACGGCAACGCGTCCAGTACCGCGAGATCGAGCTTAGGTTGCGCCGCCTCGATGGAAATCTGCTGGGCTTTGGAAGCTTCGAGCTCGGGCAGGAACGAATAAGCCGACGGCTTGTCGTGGACCACCGCCGCATAGCCGAAGCACAGATGCACCGCGACCGTGCCAGTGACACCGTCAAGCGCACGATCGAGCGCTTTGAGCCCATATTGCCGCGCTTTGTCGGGATGCTGCTGCATCCATGGCTCGTCGATCTGCACGACGTTGGCACCGGCGGCGAACAAATCCTTGATTTCGGCGTTCACGGCAGCGGCGTAATCCAGCGCTAACGCTGCCTCGTCCTTGTAGTAGTCGTCCTGCGCCTGCCTGCCCATGGTGAACGGCCCGGGCACCGTCGCCTTGATGGCGCGGCCGGTATTGGCGCGCAGCACTTTGAGGTCGCGCAGCTCGACCGGCTGGCGGCGCCAGATCGGGCCGACGATGCGCGGGACGGCAATGGGCCGGCCGCTGCGGTTGATCACCGTGCCCGGCGTGTCGATGTCGATGCCGTCAAGCGCGGTGGCGAAGCGATTGGAATAGCTTTCGCGCCGCTGTTCGCCGTCGGTGATGATATCGAGCCCGGCGCGCTCCTGGTCGCGGATGGCAAGGATGGTGGCATCGTCCTGCGCCGCTTCGAGCTGGTCCGGCGCCACCAGCCAAAGATCGTCGGCGCGCACCCGCGGTACCTGCTTCGACAGCTTTACGCGGTCGATCAACCATTCCGGTTGCGGATAGGAACCGACGAGCGAGGTGGGTAACAACATCTAATCGCTCCGACCCACTCGACCATAAAATAAGTCCTCCCCCGCGAGGGGGGAGGACTGCGAAGACAACCGCCTTACCCCACCGCCTTCGCGTAGGGATAGATGACGTTGCCGGTCTTCTGGTCGGCAGGCGTGAGTACCGTCTGAAAGCTCATGCCTCTCCAGGTATCGAGGTTCGAGGCATCGGTGATGTCGTGGTACTGGACCTGCAAGGCCGCGGATTTGGTCCACTCGCCGTTCTTGCCGAACCTGATGTTGGCGGCCATGATGGTCGTGAACTCGTGGCTGCGCATGTAGTCGGCGAGCTTGTCGTCGTTGATGCTTTTCGCGCCTGTGATCGCGTCGGCCAGCACCTGGAGATAGGCGTAACCCCAGCCGCCGAGATAATAGCCAAGCGGGTCGATGCCGAGGCCCGACGCGCGCGCCTGATATCTCTTGAAGAAGTCCGCTGCCGGCGCCATCAATTTCGGCGACGGCACCCAAGTTTCGTAGTTCACGATGCCGTTGAGCTTGGACTTGAGCTTGTTCTTAATCGCGGTCGCCTGCAACCCGACCATGCCGCCGCCCATCATCTTCGGCTTCAAGCCGAGCTCGTTGGCGGACAGCAGCATGCCGACCGAGCTCAAGGGATAGGAGCAGATCACCACGAGATCCGGATTGCTCGCCTGGATCGCCCGGATGATCGGCGAGAAGTCGGTTGTGTTCGGCGGGTAGGTCTTGTCGTAGACGGTCTTGAAGCCGTACTTCTTGACGTTATTTCGGGCGCCGTCTGCGGCGTTACGCGAGAACTCGGCATCCTCGGCCGCAAGCGCGACGGTTTCCGGCTTCGGATTCTGCGCGGCCGCCACCTGGAAGAAGCCTTCGCTGAACGCGTCTTTTGGGGTTGGGCCGGTCGGCAGCATGGAGAAGTATTTCGGATAGTGGAACTCGCCGTTGGCGTCGAGCGCGAACAGGCCGATGAACAGCTTGCCCTTTTGCATGACGACGGGAATGGCCGGCGCCACCATGTTGGTCGCATAGGGGCCGACGACCAGATCGCATTTGTCGACGTCGAGCAGCTTGGTGTAGATGCCGGGGACGGTCGACGGATTGGATTGGTCGTCGTAATTCACGAGCTGAACCTGGCGGCCGAGCAAACCGCCCTTGGCATTGACTTCGTCTTGCCAGATTTGGGCGCCGAGCAGCGCCTGTTGGCCGTTGGCCGCGAGCGGGCCGGTCAGCGCCATGCTGAAGCCGATCTTGATGGGCGCTGCGCCCTGCGCGAAAGCCGACCCTCCGGCCAGCGCCGGTGACATCAGAGCAGCGCCGATGCCGGCGTTGACGCCGCGCCGGGTTATGCGATGAATCATGGGTTTCCTCCAGATGGTGGCTTTTTATTTCATGATGTCCTCCCCCGCTTCGCGGGGGAGGATGAACGGCGTTATCCCAACGCCTTCTCGAACGGATAAATGACCTTGCCGGTTATCTCTTCCGGAGGCGTGAGTACCGTCTGATAACTCATGCCCCGCCACGTTTCGAGGTCCGCGGCGTCGGTGATGCCGTGATACTGCACCTGCAGCTGACGGGCTTTGACCCATTCGCCGTTCTTACCGAACCTGACGCCGTCTATCATGATGGTGTTGAACTCATGGCTGCGCAGGTAATCGGCGAGTTTGTCGTCGTTGATGCTCTTCGCGCCCGTGACTGCATCCGCCAGCAGCTGCATACGGGCGTAGCCCCATCCGCCAAGGTAGTAGCCAAGCGCATCGATGCCGAGGCCCGGTGCGCGCGCCTGATATTTCTTGAAGAAGTCCGCGGCCGGCGCCATCATTTTCGGAGACGGCACCCAGTTATCGTAATTTACGACGCCGTTGAGGTGGGACTTGAGCTTGTTCTTAATCGCGGTCGCCTGCAACCCGACCATGCCGCCGCCGAACATCTTCGGCTTCAAGCCGAGTTCGTTGGCGGAGAGCAACATGCCGACCGAACTCAGCGGATAAGAGCAGACCACCACGAGATCCGGATTACTCGATTGGATCGCCCGGATGATCGGCGAGAAGTCGGTCGTGTTCGGCGGGTAATTTTTGTCGTAGATGATGTTGAAGCCATACTGTTTTGCATTGGCTCGCGCGCCTTCCGCGGCGTTGCGCGAGAACTCGGCGTCCTCGGACGCGATCGCGACAGTTTGCGGCTTCGGATTTTGCGCGGCTGCCACCTGGAAGAAGCCCTCGGTCAGCGTCTGCTTCGGATTTGGGCCGGCGGTCGGGATAAACGAGAAATATTTCGGATACTTAAACTCGGCGTTCGCATCGAGCCCGAACAGGCTGATGAAAGTCTTGTTCTTTTGCATGACGATGGGAATGGCGGGCGCGATCATGTTGGTCGCATAGCCGCTGACGACGAGGTCGACTTTGTCGACGTCAAGGAGCTTGGTGTAGATGCCGGGGATGGTCGACGGATTGGACTGGTCGTCGTAATTTATCAGCTGAACCTGACGGCCGAGCAGGCCGCCCTTGGCGTTGACTTCTTCCGCCCAAATCTGCGAGCCAAGCAGCGCTTGGTTGCCGTTCACGGCAAGCGGGCCGGTGAGCGCCATGCCGAAGCCGATCTTGATGGGCCCGGCGCCTTGCGCGAAAGCGGGGCTGCGAACCAGCGCGGGCGAAATCAGGGCGGCGCCGATGCCGGCGTTCACACCGCGCCGGGTTATGCGATGACTCATGGGTTTCCTCCAAAAAGCGGGTTATCTATTCATTGTACCCTGACGGGCCGCCCAAAATTGGGCATGACGCGGCAGTGTCATCCCAACAATGCCCTGCTTTGATGCCTGTGGAAAGAGAGCGACGGGGAGCGTGGCAATGTGCGCAGGCGGGGGTGGAACATGCCTAGCCTTGTGACTATTGCCTATCCTTGCCTATCCCTTAATCACGGCTCGCGGAATTGCGATTTCGTACTGGAATCAGAACGGGTAGATTAGGCATGCAAAGCGGGAACGCAGTCATGATCGCGCTGTCGATCAACGGCAAATCCTACGACGTCGACGTCGAAAACGACACGCCGTTGCTGTGGGTGCTGCGCGATACGCTCGGCCTCACCGGCACCAAATACGGTTGCGGCATCGCGCAATGCGGCTGCTGCACCGTCCATATCGACGGTGTCGCCATGCGCTCATGCCAGGTGCCGGTTGGCACGATCGACGGCAAAGTCATCACCACGATCGAGGGGCTCGCGCAAAACGGCACGCTGCACCCGGTGCAGAAGGCTTGGCTCGATTTCGACGTGCCGCAATGCGGCTATTGCCAGAGTGGAATGATGATGGCGGTGGTGGCGCTGCTCAAGAAAAAGCCCAAGCCGACCGACGCCGACATCGACGCGACGATCACCAATATCTGCCGTTGCGGCACCTATCAGCGTGTCCGCGCCGCCATCCACGCCGCTGCCGACAGCGCCTGACGGCGCGACCGCTTAATCCTTCACGCTCTTCACCGGCGTTTCCGGCGTCAGCCCGCCGCGGCGCTGCGCGAAGGTTTCCTTACCGGTCGCTTCCCATTTGCCGGCGACCGCACGGCTCGCATAGGTGTCCCAGACCGCGTCCCAGTCGCCGAGCGAATAGCCGTGCCACGGCTGGCGCGGCGTGACGGGGGGCAATCCGAGCTCTCGCCAGATGGTGAGTGCCCGCTCCATGTATTCGCGCTTCGGCAGCGAGACCGGCGGATCGGGCTCCTTCTGCGTGGCGTCGATCAGCATGGTCGATTCTTCGCCATGGCCTTCCGATTTCGCGCCGTGGCCCTCCGAGCGATACGGTGCGATATGCACGTCCTCGATCGGGTTGGCGCGGTAGGCGAGCGACCAGAACACGGCGTCGGGATTATCCGGATCGATGTCCTCGCTCACCGCGATGACATATTTGCCGATATCGGCCTGCAAGCTCGCGGCGCCTTGCAATGCGCGCCAGATTTCGGTGCGCGGTACGCCAGGTGCGAATTGCACGAATAGAATTTTTCGCAAATTGGAGAGCGGCTCGTGCATGGCAACGCGGCGCACGCCCTTGATGCCGAGCGTGTCGCGCAGATGCGCGAGATAACGCGGCTCGTAGGCGACACGCTTCATCACGCTCGATTCGCTCGGCGTCACCTCGCTCAGGATCGAGACCCAGACCGGCTTGCGCTTATGCGTGATGGCGGTGACCTGCATCGACATATTGTAGCCTTCGAGCGCGACCAGACCGTGGCTCTCGCCAAACGGCCCTTCCGGCTCGAGCAGTTCGGGATCGATCAGGCCCTCGATAACGAACTCGGCGTCCGCCGGTACTTCGAGATCGATCGTCGCGGCCTTGACCACGCGGATCGGCGCGCCGGCGAGGCCGCCGGCCACTCCCATCTCGTCGCAATCGATCGGCAGCTTTTGTGGCCCGGTGAAAACGACCACAGGCGCGCAGCCTATGACGATCGCGATCGGCATCGGCTTTTTCATTTTGCGATACTTCTGCCAATGCAGATAACCGCCGGCGCCGCCGGGCCGCGCCGCCATGCGCACGCCAAGCCGGTCTGTCGCTTTAAGCCCGGCGCGATAAGTGCCCATGTTGCGGATGCCGGTTTCCGGATCCTGCGTGATGCACAAAGTCGCGGTCAGGTAGGGCGCAGCGTCATAGCCGGGCGTCGAAATCGGTACCGGCAAGAGCTTCAGGCCGCCGTCGGGCTGGCGCAGCGCGTCGCCTTTGATGACGACCTCCTGGCAGGGTGCCTCCCTTACTTCCGTCGGCGCAATTGGATTGGCGATCGCCGCCATCCAGGCATCGCCGATCTCTTCGACCGGCCTCCCCATGCCGACGGCGTAGATTTGCGCCGAGGCCGCCAGCGCGCCGATCGCGACTGGAGTGTCGTAGCGGCGGCCTTCGCCATCGACCACGTTGATGAACAGGAAGGCGCGCCGCTCGTCTTCGCGAAGGCCGCCCTGGAATTGCCAGCGCACTAGCGGATGCAGCTCGGTGTCCTTGTTGATCGCCCGGTCGATGCGAACGAGCAGACCCGCCGCTTCGAGCCGCGCCAGATGCTCCTGGAAATCGAGCGGCGGCCCGCTCGATTTTGCTTTGGCGGTATCGGCTGCGCGCTTATCGAGCATGGCGTGTGCCCTTCGCTTGTCATCACCGGGCACGTCCCGGTGATCCCGATAGTTGTGGTACAGCGGTTCGAGATGGCCGGGTCAAGCCCGGCCATGACGTTCCGTCACTTCTTATTCTTGACGTGCTCGGCGATGATGGGCTTGGCGACGCGGAAGCAATCGACGCCGATCGGCGCGCCGCAATAGATCATGATCTGCGTCAGCGCTGCGCGAATCTCATCCGGGGTCAGCCCGTTATTGAGGGCGCCGCGCACGTGGGTGGCGAACTCTTCCATTTTGCCGAGCGCGGCGATCATGCCGAGATTGAGGATGGAACGCTCGCGGGGTTTTAAGGTTTCATCGCCCCAGGTTTCGCCCCAGCAATATTCGGTGAGGATGCGCTGAAAATCGCGATTGAAGTCGTCGACGTTGGCTATCGCGCGGTCGACATAGGCGTCGCCCAACACCTTACGGCGCTTGGCCATGCCGAGATCGTAGCGTTTCTGGTCCATGGTGTTTCCTCACTCGTGGTTGATTGAATTTAAGTCTCCGCCGGTCCGCCCTTCCAGCGCTTGACGGTTCCGGTATCGATGCCGAACAGGTCCAGGAGCCGGCCGCAGGTGTGGTTGACAATGTCATCCACCGTTTGTGGCCGATTGTAGAACGCCGGCACGATCGGGGCGATAACGGCGCCGATGTCGGCGAGCGTCGTCATGCTGCGCAGATGGCCGCTGTGCAGCGGCGTCTCGCGGATGGCCAGCACCAAGCGGCGCTTTTCCTTGAGCACGACGTCGGCGGCGCGCGACAGCAGCGACGCCGTCACGCCGGTTGCGATCTCGCTCATGGTGCGGATCGAGCACGGCGCGATGATCATGCCCATGGTGGGAAACGAGCCCGACGAGATCGCCGCGCCGATATCGGTGACGGCATAATTCACCGCGGCGAGCGCGCGCACGTCCTTCGGTTTGAACTCGGTCTCGTAAGTCAGCGTCATCTCCGCCGACTTCGACATGACCAAGTGCGTCTCGATCTCGGCCTTGCGCAGCATTTCAAGAAGCCGCACGCCGTAGATCGTGCCCGAAGCGCCGGAAATGCCGACAATCAGCCGTGCCGCAGCTTTAGCCATGCTTGCTCGCTTCCGCCCGGCAAAGGTTGTGCCACGGCGGCAGGGGCCGTTCCAGTAGGGTCAGCGCCCCGCAAATTCGTCGTGCTTAATGCCGTCAAAGCCACCGATCAGGACATCCACCGGCTGTTTTGGAAACTTTATTCCCATCACGCCTTCATAGGCCGCGACATTGGCACGCGCGGCGGCGGGCGGCGCGGCATCCACGCCGATGGGGCCGGATCGGGTGAGTTCATAGAGCGCTTCCTGCTGCAGGCGTTCGGCGTCGAGCTCGATCGCCTTGACCTTGGTGCGGAAGGCTTCCTGCTTACCCGGCGCGACCAGCGTCGCCGCGCCTTTGAGCTTCCGTCGCGCGTCGCGGATCGGAATGATGGTGAGGTTGCGCCAGTCGCGCACTTTGTCGTCGAGTTTTTTGACCTCGTCCGCCGACAATTGCCGGCGGCTGGCGGCGAGCCAGAACAGAAACAGCAGCAAGTTGACGTCGACGCCGCAATCGTCCTGCAGCGCAATGCAGGCATCGGACACGCCGCCCTGGCGGTAGAAGCGCAGCGAGAAGCGCCAGAACGGCGTCTCGGTTTGTGTTGGCGCGTCTGTCATCCGAAAAGGCCGCGCTACGCCGACTTGACGCCGAGTTCCGCCATCTCCTTGGCGTAAGCGGCATCCATGCGCGGCGCGATGCCGTGCTTGGCGAGTTCGGTTGCGAAGATGCGGCGGATTTCCGGCTTCTCGTCGATATAGTCGATCTGGTCACCGCCGGCGCGCTTGCTGATCCAGGCCTTCGGCACCCCTTGAGCGTTACGGATGGCGACGCCTTCGTGCTTGAAGGCGAGATAGCGCGACGGCGTCGAGCCGGCATTGAAGTGCTGATGGAACCACATATTCGGCGGCACGATCAGCGTGCCGACTTCCCAGTCGTAACGCTGCGGTTCCTCGCCCTCCGGCCACATTAGCGAAAAGCCGTCGCCGGACAGCACGATGACGTGCGCGCCGGGCCCGTGGGCGTGGCTTTTCTTGTAGGTGCCGATCGGAAACTGCGAGATGTGGCTGTTCATCGAGCCCTTGGCCATGTTGAAGCGGATATGGCCGCCGCCGGCGCCGCGCTCGGTGGCGGTGATCAGCGGAATATTGACCGCGTCGGGCACGAAATTTGTAGCCAGCAAAAAGCCCTTCTGCTCGCCCCTGGAGGAAAAATAGTCGGGCTCGCCGGCGAAGCGGTCCTTAAAATCGTATTTGGTGTTGAAGATGAAATCGAGGTCTTCGTAGAGATTGATCACCGGCGGCGCATTGGTGACGGCGACGTAGCGCGCCGGTTCCTTCCCCGAGCCGTTGAAGTGCTGGTGATGGCAGTTCAGCGGAATGGCGAACAGCGCCCCGTCTTTCCACTCGAAGGTGATGCGCGCGCCAGCATCGTTCCACACCGTGGTCGAGCCGCGGCCGGAGAGAACGAGGATCATCTCCTCGTAGAGTTGCCGATGGGGAGTAAGGCTCTTGCCCGGCGGAATCTCCATCACATAACAATCGTTCGAGGTGCGCGAAGCGTCATGGTTGAGGAATACGGCATTGCCGCCGCGGCGCGCCCATGGTTTGAGCGCGACGGTCTTGAGATTTCGCACATAGAACGAGGGAATAATGTCGAGGCCCTCGGCCTTCACCCAACGCGTGTACGGTGTTTCCTTCTCGGTCTTGAACTTGCTGGCGAGTTCATCGGAAACGACGGCGTTTTTGGCCATTTGGCTCACCTAATCAATCGCTCGGCCGTGATCCTAGCATGGCTAGGAGCGGTTTCGCGATGTCACGCCCTTCTGTGCATGGTCATGATCGTGATGATGATCGAGGTCGTGATCATGACCGTGGCGATGGTGATGATGGCGGTGATCATGATCGTGGTCATGATGATGCAGGCGCTGGTGCGGCCGCGGCCCGCGCGGGTCCTCGCTGAACACCAGCGATTTGATGGTGACCGGCACGGTATAGGACGGCATGCGAATGCGGCCAAGGTCGATATAGTCGAAATCCCACAGCACCACGCCGTCGATGACAAGAAGTTCGCTGTCGATGTGCAATTCTTCGCGCAGGATATGGCCGAGCGTCTGCGCCACGTCGCCATCGAGCATGATGTAGAGCGGCAATTTTCTGGCGATGCGGCCGGCCAGCCCGCTTTTGATGCCCGTCGCGAAGGCGGCGAGCCGCTGATAAGTCGGCAGGCCGGTCCAGCGCAACGCCAGCGCGATGTCGCGGTCGGTGTCGGCGACATCGAACGCGGTCATGTGGGCGCGGATCGCATCGCCGAGCTTTTCGGGATCGATCGTCTCCTCGCAGGCAAAGGGCGGCAACAGGACCTGGAGATTGCGCCGCGGCAACAACGCGCCCGGCGCCGAGATGTAACTGGTATTGCCGG
>Ga0182024_10024065_pt1 | contig 10852 bp, 5 predicted proteins | sample P32metaG_FD_120480 | JGI IMG/M metagenome (GOLD analysis project Ga0182024, IMG submission 120480) | Permafrost microbial communities from Stordalen Mire, Sweden - P3-2 metaG (Illumina Assembly) | ecosystem: Environmental > Terrestrial > Soil > Wetlands > Permafrost | place: Sweden: Stordalen... | reverse complement strand
GACGAGATGCCGCTGTTGGAGAAGATCCGCACCATCGCCAAGGAGATCTACCGCGCCCGCGACATCTCGGCCGACAAGAGCGTGCGCGACCAGCTCGCCGCTTTCGAGGCCATGGGTTACGGCAAATGCCCGGTCTGCATCGCCAAGACCCAGTACAGCTTCTCGACCAATCCGGACGCCAAGGGCGCGCCGGTCGACCATGTCATCAACGTGCGCGAGGTGCGCCTGTCCGCCGGCGCTGAGTTCGTGGTGGCGGTCTGCGGCGAGATCATGACCATGCCGGGCCTGCCCAGGGTCCCGGCCGCCGACAGCATCGACGTCGGCCCGGACGGCAAGATCGTGGGGTTGTTCTAGGTCGGGGCTCTTACTGGTCCCGGCACTAAGCGCGCTTACGCGCGTCTTCGACGCGCTATGGAGCCGGGAGCGTTACAAGCTCAGAGTTTCGGACGGTCCCGGCTCAAGGCCGGGACAAGCAAAACAGGCAAGCTCGATCCAATGAGGCGAGGAGCCGTACCACAATACTTCAGATATATAGACCCACCCGCAGGAACGCCGATTCAAAGAGGCATTGTGCCTTGGGGGAGAGTTCGGCGGCCAGGGCGGCGTTCCTGAAGTGCGATTTCCAGAGGGATTCTAAAGATGGTAACAAAGTTCCCCCCTTTATTAGAGAAAAGGTGTTGGAAATGCCTGAGTATAGGCAAGGTACTAATAGGGTGCGAGTAACACTGAAAAATGGGAATAAATATTCCTCTGTTTTTATAGCGTGGGCCGATGAGGTTGTAAAAGTAGGATCGAGCACAGCCATTCCATTCGACGCGGAGGATATTGTAGACGTAGAAAATGATTTATAGACTGCAGAGGCTGTTGACCTTGGAGCAGCGGAAAGCGGGGCCTGCAGGTGGACGCTTGCTGACCATTTTGCAGGCCATCGCAGGTAAGCTCGATCCAATGAGGCGAGGAGCCGTCACGCGGCTCTGACGCCGGCGATGAACTTGTCGAACTCGACGTGGAGATCGTCGGATTGATGCGCCAGCCGGCTGGCCGCCTCGAGGACTTGATTGGCCTCCATCTTGGTGGCCTTGGAGGCCTCCTCCACGCCGGCGATCGTGTGCGATACCTGCAACGCGCTGGCCGACGCCTGGTGGGCATTCTGGGCGATCGCGCGGGTCGCCGCCCTTTGCTGCTCCACCGCCGAGGCAACTTCGGTGGCGATCTCGTTCATCCCGCCGATGGTGGCAACGATGTCCTGGATCGCCTCGACGACGCTTGCCGTCACCGACTGGATTTTCGCGATTTGGGTTCCGATCTCCTCGGTCGCCTTGCCGGTCTGGGCGGCGAGCGATTTGACCTCGGCGGCGACGACAGCGAAGCCGCGGCCGGCTTGCCCGGCGCGCGCCGCCTCGATGGTCGCGTTGAGAGCGAGGAGATTGGTTTGCTCGGCGATTTGCTCGATCAAGCCGAGCACCGCGCCGATCTCCTGCGCGTCCGCCGCCAAGGCCTGCACCGCCTCGTTTGTGCGGTTGGCGTCCGCCGCCGCTTTGGTGGCGATCAACGAGGATCGGACGGCCCGGCTGCCGATCTCGTCGATCGACGACGAGAGCTCTTCGGTCGCGGTTGCCACGGTCTGAACATTCGCGGAGGCCTGTTGGGCCGCAGATCTGACGGTGGCCGACCTTTGGCCGGTCTGCTCGGTGGTCGCAAACATCGTTTCGGCGCTCTCGCGCAAATTGGCGGCGGCGGACGAGAGAGTTGCGGTCAGCGCGCTGGCGGCGGCTTCGAAATGCGAATTGAGCGCCTCGAGCGTCTTGGCCCGCCGCTCCCGGGCCCGACTTTCAACGTCCCTCTCGGCGGCAAGCCGATCGGCCAGAATCATGTTCTCCTTGAAGACCTGCACCGCCCTGGCCATGGCGCCGATCTCGTCGCGGCGCCCGACATGCGGGATGGCGATGTGAGTTCTACCGTTGGCGAGTTCGCGCATGGTAGCGGTGGCTTGGGTGATCGGGCGCGCGATCCCCCTGCCGATCAGCGCAGCCAGGATCAGGCCGGCGATGATCGCCAATGCCGATGTGACCAATCCCAGCTGACGGGACGATGCCACGACGTCTTTCATTTCGTTGACCGCGCCAAGCTGGGCTTGCGCGCTCGCGACCCGAACCTGGTCGGTCGCGTCCGTCAAGGCGGCGGCGGTGACATGCCGATAGGCCGCGGCGTCGGCAAATCGCTCAGTCGAGCCGATCAGTCCCGCCGTCGCCTTCGTGTAGCGACCGAGTGGTTCTGCCACGGTTTGCAGAAGGCCTTGCACGCGCGGATCCGCGATGCCGTGCATCCCCAGGTCGTCGAGCGCCCGGCGCATTGCCGAGATGCCGGCCCGCACGGCGTCGGAATCGGCCGGATTGCGTGATGACAAGAAGCGGTTCGCGCTCGCATTGCTGTTGTCGAACTCCGCCATCAACCGGATGGCATCGTCCAGTACGCCCGCTTTGCCGGGATCGTGGACAAGAGCCTCGACGATTTCCGCTGCCGCTTGGCGCAGCTCGCTCGCGCGGCCGAGGAACTCGGCGGCATCGGCACGTCGATCGTTGATGGCGCCGATCGTTGCCGTTACCGAGTCGCGGTATCGATCGGCCAAGACTTGCAACTGGGCGACCGTCACGTCCTGGTTTCCGCCTGCCGTTGGATATGCCTGGGCGACCAATCGGGTCTCTTCCTGCACCTGGTTCAGCGAGCCTTGCGCTTCCCGCAAATCGTCGTCGCTTTCGGAAAGAGCGTACTGCGTGACCAGAAAATGCGTTCTCTCGACGCGCGCGGCCAATTCGGCGACTGCAGAGGTTTCGGTTACGCTGGAGCCGACGGAACTTGCCTGGGTCTCGACCATGCGTATGGCCTGCCATGAAATGACCGAAAGCATCACCAACAACATGAGGATGATGCCCATCCCGCCGGATACGCGTTGGAGAACCGACAGCTGATCGAGACCGAGAAGCGACATCTGCCGCCTCAATCCCCGATCAAGAAGCAAACCCAATCGCCGCACCGCACCAGCTCGCCGTTATGTCGGGTTTCGTTCGCTTTGCCCTATTGCCAGAGAACGGTTTAGCCTTCGTTAACCTGTTTTTGCGATCGATCTCGCTGAGGAGTTGTGTTCGGCGCGCCGTCCGAAAAGGCGAGGCGCGAGCGGCCTCATAAGCAAGTCACGGACAGGAAGAGTTGGGCCGTGCACGCGGGCCATGCGGTTGCGGCCGAGACGGTGGAAGCGGCGCCAGAGGGAGGATCATCATGGCCAGGTCGAGCAGGTCGGCTCCATGCATGACCCGCCGCGCCTTCGTCCACACTTGCGCGGCCGCCGGCGCCGCGCTCGCCACGACGCCGGTCTTCGCGCCCGCGGTGCGCGCCGCCAAGGTCTTCAAGCTCGGTTATGTCAGTCCGCAGACCGGTCCGCTGGCGGACTTCGCGGCCGCCGACAATTTCATAATTGCGAGCTTCCTGAACACCGTGAAAGGCGGGATCAAGGTCGGCAACGCGAATTATCCGGTCGAAGTGATCGTGAAGGACAGCCAGTCCAGTCCGAGCCGCGCCTCGGATATGGCGGGCGACCTGATCGCTTCCGACAAGATCGACTTGATGCTGGTCGCGTCCACGCCGGAGACGACCAATCCGGTGTCGGCCCGGTGCGAAGCGCAAGGCACTCCCTGCCTGTCCACGGTCGCGCCATGGCAACCGTATTTCATCGGCCGCCAAACCAATCCGCGCGAGCCGGCCTCCTGGAAGCCGTTCGACTACACCTTTCACTTCTTCTGGGGGCTCGAAGACGTCATCGCGGTCTACACCAGCATGTGGGGCCAGCTCGATACCGACAGGTCGGTCGGCGGCTTGTTCCCCAATGACGGGGACGGCAATGCCTGGGGCGACAAGCAGGTCGGCTTTCCGCCGGTCCTCGACCAGCTCGGCTTCAAGCTGACCGATCCCGGCCGCTATCAGAACCTGACCAGCAATTTCGCGACACAGATCACCGCCTTCGAGCGCGCGAATTGCGAGATCGTCACCGGCGTGATGCTGCCGCCGGATTTCACCACCTTCTGGAACCGGGCCAGCCAGCGGCGCTTCAAGCCGAAGATCGCCGCGGTGGGCAAGGCGCTGCTGTTCCCGGCCGCGGTCGAGGCGCTCGGCCGCAACGGCCACAACCTGTCGTCGGAAGTCTGGTGGACCCCCAGCCATCCGTTCAAATCATCGCTGACCGGCCAATCCGCCCGCCAGATCGCCGATGCCTATCAACAGGCGACCAAGAAGCAATGGACGCAACCGATCGGCTTCGTCCATGCCTTGTTCGAGCTCGCCGTCGACGCGCTCAAGCGCAGCGGCGAGGGGGGCGATGCCAAGGCACTGGTCGCCGCCATCGCCGCGACCAAGCTCGACACCATCGTCGGCCATGTCGAATGGGGCAACACGAAACTGCCGCCCTTCGCGCGGAAGAACATTGCCAAGACGCCGCTGGTCGGCGGGCAATGGCGGCTGCTGGAAGGCTCGAAATACAACATCGTCATCACCGACAACAAGACGGCGCCGGAGATTCCGGTCGGCGGCAAGATGCAGCCGATTGCTTGAGCGTGAACTTGTCCCGGCCGTCAGCGCGCTTACGCGCGTCTTGGCCGCCCGAGCCGGACATTCCAGACTCTGAGTTTGGCACCGTCCCGGCTCAAGGCCGGGACAAGTAACCCTCACCGCTCCTCGAGCCGCCAGCTGGCGCCGATCGCTTCTACGGCAGCGCGGGCGATGCGCTCGTCAGTCTGCCAGTCGCCGCCGGCCACTCCGATGCCGGCGATGCATTCCCCGTCCACGATCACCGGAAAGCCGCCCTCCATGGCGGTCCAGCGCTCCGCCCCGGCGGCGAGCGCCAGGCCAAGCGCGTGCGCGACGTCGAGCGGCTGCGCCTGCGCCCCATGGGGCGAGGTCGGACGTTTGTTGGACGCCGCGGTGACCGCCTTGGTGGTGGCGGAATGCACGGTGTGAAAGCGTCCCCCGTCCATGCGCTCCAACAGGACGAGATGACCGCCGGCGTCCGTGATCGCGACCGTGACGGCGATGCCGGCTTCGCGCGCGGCATCGATTGCCGTCGTCATCATGCGCTTGGCGCCATCGTGGGTGAGGCGTTTGGTATCGGCCACATACATGGCTGGCATTTTGCGTTGTCCGTTTGCGTGGATCAACCGGCCGCCTGTCATGGCTTGTCATGCGAGGGCTTTGGCCCGCGCATGACAGGAAGGGGGTTGCGTTCCATGACGCGGTACCGCAATTGTAGCCCCATGGCGCCCAACGGCATCGAAGCGACCCCCTCCGATGAGGGCAAGATTGGCGAGCCGGCTCGCGGCCGGCGGCGGCCGGGGCGCACCCCCAAAGGGAGGCAGGTCAGTCCGCCGGCGCTCGCGGAGTTGCGCGCGCTGCTGGGGCCGCGCCCACGACAGCGCGATCTGTTGATCGAGCATCTGCATCTGATCCAGGACCGTTACGGCCACCTCTCGGCCGCGCATCTTGCCGCCTTGGCGCAGGAGATGAAGCTGGCGCTGACCGAGGTCTATGAGGTCGCGACCTTCTACTCCCATTTCGATGTGGTGAAGGAGGGTGAGGCGCCGCCCCCGGCGGTGACGGTGCGAGTGTGCGATTCGCTGTCCTGCGCCATGGCGGGCGCGGAGCATCTGCTGCGGGAATTGCCCAACCGCTTCGGTCCCGACGTGCGCGTGGTGCGGGCGCCCTGCATGGGGGCGTGCGACCGCGCGCCGGTTTGCGCCGTCGGCCATGCCCAGGTGATGCGGGCGAGCGCGCCGGGCGTGATGGCCGCGGTCGCCGATCGAAATCATGCGCAGGCTTATCCGGCGGGCGCGACCTTCGACGCCTATCGGCGCGAGCACGGCTATCGGCAATTGCAGGCCTGCCTGGACGGAACCCAAACCCGCGAGGCCGTCATCGCAGCCGTCAGCGATGCCGGGCTGCGCGGCCTCGGCGGCGCCGGCTTCCCGACCGGGCGCAAATGGTCGCTGGTGCGCGCGGAAGCCGCCCCACGGCTGATGGCGGTCAATGCCGACGAGGGCGAGCCCGGCACCTTCAAGGACCGGCACTATCTGGAACGCGACCCGCACCGTTTCATCGAAGGCATGTTGATCGCCGCCTGGGTGGTCGAGGCCCCCGAGATCTACATCTACATCCGCGACGAATATCCCGAGATTCGTCTGATGCTCGCGCAGGAGATCGCCAAGGTCGAGGCGGCGGGACTCTCCCGCCACGCCAGGCTGCATCTGCGGCGCGGTGCCGGCGCCTATATCTGCGGCGAAGAGTCGGCCATGATCGAGTCGATCGAAGGCAAGCGCGGCCTGCCGCGCCATCGCCCGCCCTATGTGGCGCAGGTGGGCCTGTTCGGGCGTCCGACGCTGGAGCAGAATGTCGAGACGCTGTTCTGGGTACGCGACATCCTCGACAAGGGCGCGGCCTGGTTCACCTCGCACGGCCGTCACGAGCGCAAGGGCTTGCGCAGCTTCTCGGTCTCCGGCCGGGTCAAGGATCCGGGCGTGAAGCTCGCGCCGGCCGGCATCACGGCGCGCGAATTGATCGATGAATTCTGCGGCGGCATGGTGCCCGGGCATGCCTTCAAGGCGTATCTACCAGGCGGCGCCTCCGGCGGCATCCTGCCGGCCAGCATGGCGGATCTGCCGCTCGATTTCGGCACGCTCGAGCCGTATGGCTGCTTCGTGGGGTCGCACGCGGTTGTCATCCTGTCGGAGCATGATGACATCAAGGCGGTGGCGCTCAACCTGATGCGCTTCTTCGAGGACGAGAGCTGCGGCCAATGCACGCCCTGCCGGGTGGGGACCGAAAAGGCCACCAAATTAATGGCGGGCGGACCATGGAATCCGGGCCTCTTGGAGGAGCTGTCGGCCACCATGCGGGACGCCTCGATCTGCGGCCTCGGCCAGGCCGCCCCCAACCCGCTATTGTGCGTGCTAAAGTACTTTCCCGAGGAGCTGAAGCGGCCGCTGGGAAGTTGGTGACCGAAGGGTTTGGACCATGAGCGATGGCAACGGACAGAAACCGGTCGGCTACGGCCATGATCAGAAGGGCGCCGCCGGCGGCACGACCAAGAACGAAGGCCGCGTGCACGTGAGCCACAAGGGGCCGATGGACAAGGTTGGCGACGAAGGCGCCGCAACCACTGCCAAGACCTTTACGCTCGACGGCCGCGAGGTCGACATCCGCGCCGGCGAGACCATCTTCCGGGCCGCGCGCCGCAGCGGCATCAAGCTCCCGCATTTGTGCTACACGCCGGCGCCGGGCTATCGGCCGGACGGCAATTGCCGCGTCTGCATGGTGGAGATCGAAGGCGAGCGCGTGCTGGCGGCGAGCTGCATCCGCACGCCGGCGCCCGGCATGAAGGTGAAGACGCAGTCCGACCGCGCGGTCGCGGCGCGCCGCATGGTGACCGAGCTGCTGCTCGCCGATCAGCCGCCGCGCGACGTCGCGCACGACCCGGATTCCGAGCTCTGGCAGATCGTCACCCGGCAGGAGCTCGTCCAGGGACGGTTTCCGCGCCGCGGGTCGCCGGCCCCCGACCGCAGCCATCCCGCCATGGCGGTGAACCTCGACGCCTGCATCCATTGCAATCTCTGCGTCCGCGCCTGCCGCGAGGTGCAGGTCAACGACGTGATCGGCATGGCGGGACGGGGCCATTCCGAGAAGATCGTGTTCGACTTCGACGATCCGATGGGGGCCTCGACCTGCGTGGCCTGCGGGGAATGCGTGCAGGCCTGCCCGACCGGCGCCCTGATGCCGGCGACGCTGGTCGATGCCGCCAACGTGCGCACCCAATTCGCCGACCGCGAGGTGCACAGCGTCTGCCCGTATTGCGGTGTCGGCTGCCAGCTCACCTACCACATCAAGGACGACAAGCTGCTCTATGTCAGCGGCCGGAATGGTCCGGCCAATCAGAGCCGGCTCTGCGTCAAGGGCCGTTTCGGCTTCGACTACGTGCACAATCCGCAACGGCTGCTGAAGCCGATGATCCGCCGCGATGGCGTGCCGAAGATTCCGCACGAGGAGATCAATCCCTCGGACCCGTGGACGCATTTCCGCGAGGCGAGCTGGGAGGAGGCGCTCGATCGCGCCGCTTCCGGATTGAAGAAGATCCGCGACCGCGACGGCCCGCAGGGGCTCGCCGGCTTCGGCTCGGCGAAGGGTTCCAACGAGGAGGCTTATCTCTTCCAAAAGCTGGTTCGCACCGGTTTCGGCACCAACAATGTCGACCATTGCACCCGGCTGTGCCACGCCTCCTCGGTCGCGGCGCTGATGGAGGGGGTCGGCTCGGGCGCCGTGTCGGCCAGCTTCAACGAGTGCAAGAATTCCGACGTGATCGTGGTGATCGGCGCCAACCCGACGGAAAATCACCCGGTCGCCGCCACCTTCTTCAAGCAGGCGCGAAAGCGCGGCGCCGAGCTCATCGTCATGGATCCGCGCGGGCAGGCGCTCAAGCGTCATGCCAGCCATATGCTGCAGTTCAAGAACGGCACCGACGTGGCGATGCTCAATGGCATCCTCAACACGATCGTCTCCGAGAAGCTTTACGACGAGCAGTACATCCAGACCTACGTCGAGGGCTTCAAGGCGTTTTCCGAAAGCATCAAGGACTACACGCCGGAGGAGATGGCGCCGATCTGCGGGCTCGATGCCGACGTGCTGCGCACCGTTGCGCGCAAGTTCGCGCGGGCAAGATCGGCGATCATCTTCTGGGGCATGGGCATCTCCCAGCACACCCACGGCACCGACAATGCGCGCTGCCTGATCGCGCTCTCGCTGATCACCGGCCAGATCGGCCGGCCGGGGACCGGCCTGCATCCCTTGCGCGGCCAGAACAACGTGCAGGGCGCGTCCGATGCGGGCCTTATCCCGATGTTCTTCCCCGACTACAAATCGGTGGAGGATCCGCAGATCCGCGCCCGCTTCGAGGACGCCTGGGGGACCAAGCTCGATCCGAAGAAGGGCCTCACCGTGGTCGAGATCATGAACGCGGTCCACGCCGACGTGATCAAGGGCATGTACATCATGGGCGAGAACCCGGCGATGTCGGACCCCGATCTCAATCATGCGCGGCAGGCGCTTGCCCACCTCGAGCATCTGGTGGTGCAGGACCTCTTCCTCACCGAGACCGCGGTCTATGCCGACGTGGTGCTGCCGGCCTCGGCCTGGCCCGAGAAGGACGGCACCGTGACCAATACCAACCGGCAGGTGCAGATGGGCCGGCAAGCGCTGCCGCTGCCGGGCGAGACCAAGTGGGATTGGTGGATCACCCAGGAGATCGGCCGGCGCATGGGACTTGCGTGGAATTACCGGGATCCGGGCGAGATCTACACCGAGATGGCCTCGCTCATGCCTTCGCTCGACAACATCTCGTGGCAGCGGATCGAGCGCGAAAGCGCCGTCACCTATCCGGCCGACGCGCCGGACCAGCCCGGCCACGACGTCGTGTTCGACAAGGGCTTTCCGCGCCCGGGCGGTTTCGGCAAGCTGGTCGCCGCCAAGCTCACGCCCCCGGACGAGACGCCGAACGAAGAATACCCGTTCATCCTCACCACCGGCCGCCAGCTCGAGCATTGGCACACCGGCGCGATGACGCGCCGCGCCACGATGCTCGACGCGCTTGAGCCGGGCCCGGTCGCGTCGGTTTCGCGCGGCACCATCGACCGGCTTGGCATCAGGCCGGGAGACATGATCCGGATCGCCACGCGCCGCGGCGTGATCGAGCTGGCATCGCGCCAGGATGATGCAATTCCGGACGGCGTCGTGTTCATTCCGTTCGCCTATGTGGAGGCGGCCGCCAACCTGCTCACCAATCCGGCGCTCGATCCGTTTGGCAAGATCCCGGAGTTCAAATATTGCGCCGCCAAGGTGGAGAAGGCCGATGCCGCGGCCGCGGTGGCGGCCGAGTAGGATAACAATGGTGCCAACAACCGCGCGGCATACTGGGCGAACTCCCTCTCCCCAAGGGGGAGAGGGTAGGAGTGAGGGGGCTCGTGAGCTTGAATAGGCCCGATCCGCGTCATTCTCTCCCGCACGCCTGCGGGGACGGTGAGGCGTCGCTGTTCGCGATCCGCCACGACTGGACGCGGGAAGAGGTGCGGGCGCTGTTCGGGCTGCCGTTCCCGGATCTGATGTTCCGGGCGCAGACCGTTCACCGCCGGCATTTCGATCCGCGCCAGGTGCAGATTTCCACGCTGCTTTCGATCAAGACCGGCGGTTGCCCGGAGGACTGCGCCTATTGCCCGCAAAGCGCGAGCTACGAGACCGGCTTGGCGGCCGAAAAGCTCATGAGCCGCGAGGCGGTGCTGGCGCAGGCGCAAGCCGCCAAGGGTGCCGGTGCCGGCCGCTTCTGCATGGGCGCGGCCTGGCGTTCGCCCAAGGATCGCGATCTCGATCAGGTCTGCGCCATGGTGGCAGGCGTCAAGGCGCTCGGGCTCGAAACCTGCGCCACGCTCGGCATGCTCACGCCCGACCAGGCGCGGCGGCTCAAGACCGCGGGGCTCGACTACTACAACCACAACCTCGACACCTCGCCGGAATATTACGGCGCGATCATCACCACGCGGACCTATCAGGACCGCCTCGACACGCTTGACCATGTGCGCGACGCCGGCATCCGGGTCTGCTGCGGCGGCATCGTCGGCATGGGCGAGAGCGCGGAGGACCGGATCGGCATGATCGCAACGCTGGCGAGCCTGTCGGTCCATCCCGAAAGCGTGCCGATCAACATGCTGGTGCGGATCGCCGGCACCCCGCTCGCCGGCGGCGCGGCGCTCGACCCGATCGATTTCGTGCG
>Ga0182024_10024064_pt1 | contig 10853 bp, 12 predicted proteins | sample P32metaG_FD_120480 | JGI IMG/M metagenome (GOLD analysis project Ga0182024, IMG submission 120480) | Permafrost microbial communities from Stordalen Mire, Sweden - P3-2 metaG (Illumina Assembly) | ecosystem: Environmental > Terrestrial > Soil > Wetlands > Permafrost | place: Sweden: Stordalen... | reverse complement strand
TCCTCAGTCTGCAAGGCAAGATGCTCGGCCATCTCTTCATGGAGGCGCTGGTCGGCGCGCCTTCCGGTGGTGAAGTTCGAGAGGCGAATGAAAAAGCGGCGCAGGAATCTCATGGCAGGTCCTCGGCTTTGACCTCAAAGAAGCGCGCGATGATAGCCGCGGTCTGATTCCAATCGAGGGTCTCCGTTTGCAGCTGTTTGCGGCCCGTCACGGTAAGGCGATAGAAGCGGGCGCGGCGGTTGTTTTCCGATGCGCCACATTGCGAGGCGATGGAGCCTTCATTCTCCAGCTTCAGCAGCAAGGGATAAAGGGTGCCCTGGTTGACAGCCAGAACATCTCCGCTGATCTGCTCGATGCGGCGAGCGATGCCGTAGCCGTGCTGCGGTCCCAGCACATCAAGGGTTTTCAGTACCATCAGCGCAAGCGTGCCTTGCAAAACGTCGGGCTTTTCCTTCATTGATGGACCAACCTTTAGGTTTCCAACAGGAATAATGACACGATCCCTTTTGGAAAGCAACAGGAAACTTCGACCCTTCTTTCGACGGCAGATCCAGAAGAACTGTTGGGCAACCGACGCGACACAGTCGTTGAAGACGCCGCAGTTTGATTTCTGATGAAAAGTCCTCCAGTGTCCGCAGTTTTGCCTGGATTTGGTCTTGAACAGACGAGAGCAGGGCTGTTTTGTGGAAAATAAAAGGATGCCCCGCGCGCGCCAGGACCGCGCCAAAGTATGCGCCTACTCCTCCAGCACCAAAAACTGCAACCGTCATTTTGGGCATCTTGTTTCCATGTCTTCATCTGGGCGATGAGTTCACTGACGTGATTATCCTAAGACAACAACGCATTGATCGCGGCTTTCACATGAATCTGAGTCGTATCGAGGAACGGGATGTCGGACTTGGTATCACGCAAGATCAACGGCAATTCCGTACCGGCCAAAATCAACCCTTGCGCGTGTTCCTGTTTCGCCAACCGATCGATAATCGTCAGCAACCGGTCCCGCGTCTCGGTCAGGAAGACGCCTCCTACCAGCTCATTCATATACTTGTCATGAATGTAGGCTTGCTCGTCTTCTTCTGGGAAAATCAGACTGATCCCCGCCTTGGAGAAGGCATCCGGGTAGAAGCGTTCCTGCATAGTGAAGCGAATGCCGAACAGGCCGAGTCTGCGTAATCCAAGTCCTTCCGCTATGGAGCGGGTTGCCTCCACAATGCTAATCAGAGGGATGGATGATCGGCGCTGAAGCTCGTCAAAAACAATGTGGGGAGTATTTGCCGCAAGCAATCCGACATTGGCTCCAGCCCGCGCCAGCCTCTCTATCTCTCCGCTCAGGTAGGCTGTCGTCTCGAGGAGTTTGTTTGCCGCGATCAAATCAAGCATCTTCTTCAGGTCAATGCTATTGACGACAATGGAGGGAGCACTTCCATCACTTGTCTGTTCTCGCCACACTTTTATGAGCGAGCGATAGTAGTCAATCGTCGATTCCGGCCCAATTCCTCCAACGATCCCGAGAGTCTTCATTTGTAGCATCTCTCTTTCCGGCTATCGGGGCTTATTCTTGGCTCCCCTACGCATCGGCGCGACTGACATCCTCGTAGCAGTTGATGAAGTCCATCCCCGCCTCTTCTCTCAGCTCTTGGCGCTCTCATGTTTATTTGGCGTTGCGACATTTAGCGCTTCTGCTCTTTCTGACGGGAGTTATCTATACCCGGCTAGCTTGTTCCGTTCGATTCCAGGGCAATTGCGTCGATCTCCACCAGGCTATCTTTGGGAAGACGCGCTGCCTCGACGGTTGTGCGTGCCGGGGGATGCGGACCGAAGATCTTCCCGTCACGTCATTCATCGCTTCGAAGTCACTCATGTTTTTCAGGAACACTCCGCACCGCATGACTTTGTCCAGGTTAGATCCAGAGGCTTCGAGGATCGCGGCAATATTCTGAAGGGCACGTTCGGTCTGTTGGCGCGCGTCACCCTCAATGATCTGCCGGGTAGCGGGATCGAGGGCAAGCTGCCCGCTCACGAAAATGAATCCACCACCCCTGACAGCTTGTGAGTAAGGTACGACGACGGGAGCCTTGCTGGTAGAAACGACATTGCGCATAAACCTCCTTGCATGCATGTGCCTTCTCGGTACCCGGACCGCACTCCTTTGCGAGGTCTGAGTTTTTGGCTACTCGTGTTCCTAGCCCGACGGTCACCCTCCAGAGTGCGGCTACCCCAAACCTCGGGACCACCGAATTAATGAATCGAATCGTCTCCATCATGTGCCATGCGGGCGCCTGCCCGGTCGATGACCTCGGCAATGAGGTCGATCTCCACACACGCCCCAAATGGAATCTCCGCCCCTCCAAACGTGCTGCGCGCATGCGCTCCACGCTCGCCAAAGATTTCTAGGAAAAGTTCGGACGCGCCGTTGGCGACCACATGCGGCTCTGTGAAATTCGGTGCGCTGTTAACCATCACCAGCAGCCTCACGATCCGTTTTATTTGGTCCAGGTCCCCGAGGGCGGCTTGTAGTGTGGCGAGCAATTCAATGGCAATGTCGCGTGCGGCTTGTTTACCCTCAAGTGTGGTAATTTGCTCTCCAACTTTGCCAGACCAAGGCTTGCCATCTTTTTTTGCCAGGCGTCCCGGCAAAAAAACAAGATTCCCGGTGCGCACAAACGGAACGAAAGCGGCAACGTAACCCTCTACCACAGGGGGCGCGACATCAGGCAAAGTGATCTGCAGAGCTCTCAGGCGTTGATATACTGTTGTCATTGTTATTCCTTCTCATTCCTTCGGGAAACTAGGTCTCGCAGCCTACCTTACGGGTTTGAAATTCCATTGCACCTCCAATAAGCCTTTTGCTTCGTCCAGCACGCCCTTGTAGATTCCAGATAGTCCAGTGCCCGGTCAATTGTCGCCTGTGACAAATCACGCGCTCGATTCAGGCAGTTACAACACCGATGAGGCGGTCCATGTCCTGCTCGGAGTTGAATAGATGAGGAGAGACGCGAATCCTTCCCTCGCGCATGCTCACGACAACATTTTCCTTTCGCAACTTCTTATACAGCTCGGCCGTTTTCTCCCGGGTCGGCGCGGTGAAGCAACCGTAAGGCCCGCGCTGTGCGGAGTCCAGCGGGCTGGCCGGAATGCAGTCCTTGGGGAGGTGATCGAACAACAACTCGATCAATTTCCGGTTGTGTTCGAGCACCAACTCAGGCCCGACACGCAACACAAAATCCACCGAGGCGTCCATGGCAGTCAGGTTGAAATTGAAATAAGAGGACGCTTCCGCCGCGTCCCAACGGTCCGCGTTGCGGGATGGTTTGGGATCAACATAATTTAACGCAGAAAAACTGTCTGCGCCCTGTGCCATCCAATAAAACGGCCCTGGACGCGCGGAATCAAGTTGTTCGCTCTTGGCCCAAAAAAATCCTGTGCCCCAGGGACCGAGGAGCCATTTATATCCGGCGCACACCAAAAAGTCAGCGCCAAGTTCGTTTACATCCATTGGCACCGCCCCGCAAGACTGGCTCACATCAAGCACAAGCATCGCTCCCTGCGCGTGACAGGCCGCAGCCACGCGAGACGCATCTAATAGGGAGCCGTCGTCAAAGCGCACATGACTTACGGAGATGACGCGCGCTCTCGGCGTCATCGCGGCTATCAGGTCGTCCGCCGTAATAAAGCGATCCCGCGGCGCCACGATTTTCAGTTTCACGCTCTCGCGTTCCTCCATTGGTTTCCAGGTGGCGTATTGCAGCGGGAACTCTCCCTTGGCAGTGATGATCTCGTCGCCCGGATTCCACGTCAGGCCATACGCCACGGCCGCGATACCAGGGCTTGCGCCCGTCGTCAGGGCGATCTCTTCCGGCTTGCTGCCGATGAGTCTGGCGATTGAGGCGCGAAGGCGGTTTGACACTTCAAAGAAAGCGGAATCGTCTACGTGATGGGGAAACTTCTTGGCTTCGATAGAGGCTTGCACCGCGCGCACGGAAACGCGGGGTAACGCTGCGTGTGCTGCGGTATTCAAGTACGCTGCATCTTCAATCTCGAACCACTCCCTCTTCAAGTCGGTTACAGGTTGAATTGTGGCCATATTCGCTCCTTTGCAAGGCGTTCAGGCTCTATCCCGGTTAGGTACAATTCACGGACTAATTGGGCGAGAGAAAAAGTTCAGGGGAGACTCAATCGCAATTCCGACATAGGCCCGTGTTACGACCAAGTCACGCATAGATTGTTCGCGCCTACCGGCTGGCGTTGACGAGTTCCCATATTCGCGCGAGATGATGGTCGTCGTGTTCGGCGACAAAATGCAAATGGTCCACGAGCCGCATAGGCGTCTTCAAACGCGGGTGGGGAATGGCTCGGGCAAATAGTGATGAGTCCAATTCGTCCACACGCTTCAGCAGCCTTTCTCTTGCAGCGCGGAACTCACTCAGAATCTGTTCCAGTGGGCGCGCATTGTGGTTTGCTTCGTCGGTTTTTCGATTCTTCAAGTCTGCTACCGTGAGTTGATCGCTGGCCGCCGCGTAATCGCCCACTCGCGCCAGCCACAGCGCTTCCAGGTCAAGCAAGTGACCCGCGTTTTCCTGAGCCGACCACTTTAGTTGCGCTTTCCCGATCAGGATTGTGTGAGAACGGCCACGAAGCACCTCTTCGAGCCGGGCCGGAGTGCCGCGCAGACGTGCGCACAGATTCGGAAGCAGTTCAACGGGGAACGAAGACTCAAACTTGCGTTCGAACCAGATTGGCACCTGACTCATGGATTCCGCCGATCAGGAGGAATTACTTCGGTGAACCTCCTATCACCCAAGTTTCAAACAGTGGCAGTCATGCTTGCCAGTGGCCTAAAAGACGATTATCGTCGAATATGTGCTAATCGCTGAGTCCACCCAGCGTGAGCACCACAAAGGCGATCACCGGTACGGCATAAAGCAAGCAGCCGGCTATGCGCGGATCGTTCCCTCGCCGACGACCACCGCCTCGCCGACGACCTGAACCTCTTCGAGAACTCCAGCACGGCTAGAGAGCGCAATGTGAATACGACTTGGGCGGCCCATGCGGACGCCTTGGAGGCTCACGAGCCCCGACGCAATCTTGGCCGATACAGCGTTGTACTTAAGCAGATATGCGCCCAGCGGTCCACTCGCGCTGCCGGTGCCCGGATCCTCCGGGATGCCTAAGACGGGTCCGAACATTCGACTGTATACCGTGGCGCCATCGTCGGCCGGCTCCGGCGAGAATACAAAAACGGGGAGCTCTTCGAGATCCAGCTCCCGGAGTAACGCACACAGCTTCGCGCGATCGACGGCTGCCGCATCGACCGCTGCGCGCGAGTTTAGCGCAACGTACAGAAACGGAAGTCCGGACGACACGACTTGCACCGGCAGGTTTCCGCCCGCAAGGTCGCGCGGCTGGATACCTAGCGCTGCGGCAACCGCAACGCTATCGGTGACGATGGGCCCGAATGTCGGAATCGGTTGCTTCATCCAGGCAAAGCGCAAGCCGTTCTGACCCCATTCGAGTCCCACGGTCGTTGGTCCGATACCGAGGCCGAGCACCGTCTTGTCGGCGCCCGCGCGCAGTTGTCCCGCTCCCGCGAGCGCAAAAGTCGTTCCGACCGTCGGGCTTCCAGCCATCGGCAGCTCCTGGGATGGTGTGAAAATGCGAACGCGCGCGTCGGTCCCGGAAACCTCGGGCGGAAATACGAACGTGGATTCGGGGAAAGCCATTTCATTGGCAATCCGCTGCATCCGCGTTTCGTCAATTCCCTCCGCATCGAGGAACACGGCTAGCTGGTTGCCCATGAATGGCTGATTCGCAAAAACATTGAGATGGACGTACTGAAGATCAGGCATTGTCCTTCCACTCCGCGGGACTACTTCATCGGTGAGAAATCCGTCGGCCGCATGTATGTCGAGTCAATTTTCTCCACCAGCTTGTTGGCCTGCTCGGATTTGAGCATCTCTTGAGTTGCGGGGTCGGCCCGCATCGCATCCCAGTTCTTTTTCGCTTCCTCCCGGCTGGAATGAGCCACGAGGTAGATGAATGTGTTGTCCCAGGCGGGCGTCCCCTCGGGCACCCAGTAACCTACAACCTTCAGATCGTGTTTGGCGAGCAGCTTGGACCATGTGTCGCGAAACTGAGACTCCAGTGCCGGCACTTTGTCCGGCACGGCGTGATAAACGCGAAGCTCGAAGACGCGATCGCTGGCGGCGCTCACTCGATCCACGTGCATCCAGCGGGCAGTAGTGAGCGATCCAGCGGCAAAGGCAACCAGGGCGATGCCGCAAACAGACCATCCGTTAAATTTCCAGACTTTAGCTTTCCAGCGGTTGAGTGTCATGGTTCCTCCCTTTTCTATCGCAAGAGCATTGAATTGAAGCCGGCCGGGTTCATGCTTCCCGACCGGCAATTATCCGGGTTGATCTTGATTGCCCGCAGAGCCGGAAGGCAGCCGGGCTTCGGCGGCGGCCAGATCAGCCCGCGGCGCTCCTACTTAGACCAGGGCGGAACCACGCCGTTGGTGCGCGCGTACGCGATCGACTGCCCCAGATGCTCGTGTTGATCTTCGAGAATCAGCATCAGCGCGCCCTGCTTCGTCATGTCTCTTCCGAACAGTTTCACCGGCGTCTGCAGGTCGTTGTCGGAAAGTCCCGTAATCGCTTTTTGCAGATTGACGTAAGAGGCCTTCAGAGCTTCCTGCAATTTCTCCGGATCGGTGATGGGCGCGGGCTGTGCCCCCGTATTCGGTGCGCCCGAGAGCACACCGGCGAGCATGCCGTTCTCCCTAACGATCAGGTTGAACACGTCGCCGACGGAGCGAACGCCCTGGCCGGGCTTCCAGTCGTACTTGCCCGACATAACGCGCGCGAGTCCCGTAAATTTGTCGGAAAGCGTTCCGGCATCTTTTCCGAAGGCGGCCTGCATTCCTGCCGGCTGCGCCTGCGCCTGCGCCAACGGCACCATCAGAGCGAGCGCAAGCGCGCACACTCCGTACTGAGTCAGAATCTTCTTCATTTGGAACTCCTCTTGAGACCATCCGTCAAATTTCCAGACTCTAGCTTTCCAGCGGTTGAGTGTCATGGTTCCTCCCTTTTCTATCGCAAGAGCATTGAATCGATGCCGGCCGAGTTCATGGTTTCCGAAGGGCAATCATCCGGTTGACCTTGGTTGCTCGCAGACCCTGAAGGCAGCCGGGCAAAAGCGCGACCGCAAGCAAAAGCAGAGGCGAGACCGTCCGGGAATTGGCGGCAGGCCGCCACAGCGGGACCCGGACAGCATGACCGATAGAGGCTACTCATAGTGCAGCGCCACCAGAGGGTTGACCCGCATCGCACGCATCGCCGGAATATAACTAGCCGCGAGCGCCACGGCAGTGAACACAAGCGTGACTCCCAGAAACGTAAGAGGATCGGTGGGCGACACGCCGTAGAGCAACCCTGCCATCAAGTGCGAGACAATCAGCGCGCCAACGAGTCCCAGCGCGGCACCGGCAATCGCGAGCGCCAATCCCTGGCGCAGAATCATCCGCATGATCTCGCCCCTTTTCGCCCCGAGCGCCAGGCGAATGCCGATCTCATGCGTGCGCTCGCTCACCAAATACGAAATCGTTCCATAGATTCCGAGTCCCGCAAGCAGCAGCGCCGTCAATGCGAATAAGAGCACAATCTCCATCGAGAATCGCCTCTGAGAGAGAGACCCGGAGACCACGTCAGTGAGCGTGGCCGCTCCGAAGACAGGCAGCTCCGGGTCGATGGACTGCACCGCCACGCGCGCTTCATCTGGAATTCGAGCCGGGTCCAGCCGCCCGCGCAGGAATATCACCAGCTCTTTATGGGAATTCGTATCTTTATCGGACTGCTGAAAAAAGCACTTGTAAATCTTTGGAACGCTGTTCTCCTCCAGCGATTCGGTGCGGGCATCCGCAATCACACCCACCACCGTGGTCCAGGAAGCGGCTCGCCGGCCCACCTTGACGCGTTTGCCAAGGGGATCTCCGTCCGGCCAGTAGGTCCGCGCAAATGCCTGATTAATCACCGCGACCAGAGGCGCATTCTCGTTGTCCTGGTCGGTGAACAAACGGCCGCGCAGCAGCGGGATTCCCAGCAAGTGAAAATACTCCGGCGTAGTGGATGACGCTTCAACCAAAGGAGGTTGATTGCCGCGAATCTCGCGTCCCTCCAGAATCAGCGGGAGAGGTCTTCGACTGTGATTCAATGGCATCGATTCCCGGCTTCCCACAGCAACTTCATTCACTCCCGGCAGGGTCTTGCCCTCGCGTAGTATTTCGCGTAAAAGCTGCGCCTCCTGAGCAGCGTTGCCGTAGATATCGGTCTTTGGATCGTTGGGATTGGGCAGCCAGGTGCGAACGGCCATCGTATTCTGCGGATCGAATCCCAGCCCCACGTTGAACAGGTCCCAGAAGCTGCGCAGCAGAAGGCCGGCCGCAATCATCAGCACCAATGAGAGCGCAAACTCGGTGACTACCAGTACGCGGCGCGTTCTGGCTTGTTCCCCGGAGCCAGTGGTGCCGCGCCCGTCAGCCTTGAGCGTATGCGCCAAGTCCAGCCGGCTGGCCTGCAACGCCGGAGCCAGGCCGAAGATAACGCCGGCAACGACCGAAGCGGCGAGAGCGAAGAGCAAGACACTCCAGTTAATGGAGATGTCGCTGAGCTGCGGCAGGCTGTCCGGAACCATGCGCAGCAACAGCCCCTTGGTGGCGAGCAGAATGGCTATACCCGCCAAGCCGCCGAGCAACGAAAGGAGAAGGCTCTCGGTGAGCAGTTGCCGCACCAGGCGCGATTTTGCCGCTCCCAGCGCCTGGCGGACGGCTATCTCGCGTCCTCTCGCGCTGGCCCGCGCCAAGACGAGATTCGCGACATTGACACAACCGATCAGCAGCACGAATCCCACCGCGCCCAGCAGCAGCAGGAGCGACTGGCGAACATTGCCGACCAGGCTCTCCTTCAGCGGAACCAGTCGCACCTTCCATCCGCTCACCTCCGGATAATCTGCCGGGAACTGTTTTTGCAAAGATGCAACGAGTGCGTCCATTTGGCTCTGCGCCGCCGCAGCAGACAAACCCGGCTTCATACGTGCAATGGCCTGCGGAAGGACCCGCGTACCGCGCAACGGGGGCGGGGCCGGGTCCGCGGCAAAGCCCGCTGCCGCCCAAAGCTCGGTGTTCCTTTCCTCCTCCGTTCGGCCCGGATTGTGAAAGCCGGGCGGCATCACGCCTATGACGTGATAGACGTCGTTGTCGAGGCGCAGACTCTTGCCCAGAATCCGAGGGTCGGCTCCGAAGGCCCGTTTCCACAAACCGTCGCTAATGACCACTTCAAGGTTGAACCCCGGCGTTGGATCCTGGGGATCGAACCAGCGGCCCAGTTGCGGCTTGACCCCCAGCAGGGCCAGATAGCTTGGCCCAACGCTTTCTAAGGCAATGCGCACCGGCTGGGCTGTACCCGTCAGATTCACCGATCCGCTAACAATCGGTGCCACAAACTCGAAGATTCCGGAGCGTTCCAGATCTTTCCACTCCGGCACCGACATGGAGACGTTTCGCGCGCCTACGCCAGGTTGATCCACTTCGATCCGCACCAGCTCATTCGGCTCCGGATACGACAACGGATGCAGCAGCGTGGCATCCACCACGCTGAAGATCGCCGTCGTTGCTCCAATGCCCAGAGCCATCGTCAGAATCGCAATCGACGCGAAGCCCGGCGACTTCACCAGCATGCGCAGCGTGTAGCGCGCGTCCTGCAGCAAATTCTCCATCTGCGGCAGCCCCCTTCCGCGTGATACTTTTCCCTCACCGCCTGCACTGCGCCAAACTTCAGCACCGCCTGACGGCGCGCCTCCGCCGGCCCCATGCCGGCGCGGAGATTCTCCTCCGTCTGCCGCGCTAGATGCTCCTCCATCTCTTCCCGCAGCCTTTGATCGTCTCGCCGCCCGGTTGCAAAGTTCTTGAGCCGCGCCAAAAACCTCCTCAGGAATCTCATGACAAATCCTCCGCCTTCACCTCGAAGAATCGCGCGATGATCGCCGCCGTTTGCTCCCAGTCCCGAGTCTCGCTCTCGAGCAGCTTCCGTCCCGACCGTGTCAGGCGATAGAAACGCGCCCGGCGGTTGTTTTCCGAAGCGCCCCACTCAGACGAAATTGCGCCCTCCTGCTCCAGCTTCAGCAGGACGGGATACAAAGTGCCTTGGTTCTCGGCCAGCAGATCCCCGCTGATCTGCTCGATCCGCCGCGCGATCCCATAGCCATGGAGTGGCCCCAGCACTTCCAGCGTTTTCAGAGCCATGAGCCCCAGCGTGCCCTGGAGTACATCTGTTTTTTGTCTCATTGCTCCGCCCTTTTGGTTTCCCACAGATAGAATGCCACACTTCCATTGGGAAAACAACAGGTAAGTGACGGAGGCAGACGGCCCGTAAGCGGCTGGAATATTACCCTTCGAAAATGATTTGAACTCCACCTGAGAACCCCGTTTTGTTGACAAGCATAATTAGTCGACGAATCACCGCGGGAAACGAAGACTCAAACTTGCGTTCGAACCAGATTGGTACTTGACTCATCGTTTCCGCCGATCGGGAGGAATAACTTTGGTAGACCTCCTGTCATTCAAGTGTCAAACGGGTGCATTCATGCTTGCCAGTGGCCTAAAAGACGATTATCGTCAAATATGTGCCAATCGCTGAGAACACAAAGAGACCTTCTGCCGCACAGCACGGAGTCGTCGCGTTGGCTTATGACGGCCTGTGCACGTTTGAGTTTGGGATCGTAGTCGAGATGTTTGGGCTACCACGTCCAGAACTCGACAGTTGGTATTCCTTCTCGGTCTGCGGATTGGAAAACCGTGCTGT
>Ga0182024_10024063_pt1 | contig 10854 bp, 11 predicted proteins | sample P32metaG_FD_120480 | JGI IMG/M metagenome (GOLD analysis project Ga0182024, IMG submission 120480) | Permafrost microbial communities from Stordalen Mire, Sweden - P3-2 metaG (Illumina Assembly) | ecosystem: Environmental > Terrestrial > Soil > Wetlands > Permafrost | place: Sweden: Stordalen... | reverse complement strand
GCTTCGCCACCGTCCTCACGAACGCCAACGCATGACTCAGGGCCACCGTGGATCGCTACTCCTTCCGATGTAGAGAACTCTCATCTCCTATCTCCATGCCGGTTTATCCCGGCGCTCCAAACGCTCCTCCATATGGGCGACGAAGGACGCGCGTCCCGTTCACGCGAAAGCAGGACCTCGACTCAATCTCACGGCACCGAGGAGCGGGCTGAACCGCGGCGACTGCTCCGAGCCGAGGACACTTCGACTAGGCTCGCGTCGTGGTCTTGTATACGTGCGGACAGAAGAAGGCCCTCGGGCAGTTCGGTCACCCATGCGGTCGAGCCGCGCGAGCGCTCGATGAGGCCGGCCATGACTACGAGATCCGCACCGTCAAGGGGTACCGCCTCGCCCTGTGGCAGCGGGCCAGTCGCAAGGCCGACCGTGCCGAAGTGACACGCCTGAGCGGCACGCCTGAGGTGCCGATCCTCGTGCTCGACGATGGAGCGGTGATCTCGGACTCAAGCAAGATCGTGCGCTGGGCAAGCGACAATCCCACTTCCTCGTAGTCCCCGCGCCGGAACCGGACGCTGGCGCTTTCGCGCGAAGGCGAGAGCCGGCGCCGTGGGCGGCCGACTGCTCCGTCACCCAATCTCGAGTATTCGGCTGCCGGCGTCCCGCGATCGCTTTTATCGTCCTGCCGCCTCATGGCGCGCCATCGCAATGGCGACATGGCGACTCTAATCGCTCCTCGCGCCGCGGTGGTATCAGTCATGTCCTGCGCCGCTTTCGATAAGAGCGGTCGCGTGTACGAGTCAGCCAAGGCAGTGCCTGAGGCGAGGCCGGACCGCTACTCGCCGGGCAGCGGATGGCCCTTCACGGCGGTCCCGTACGCGCAGACTTCTGTCCACCCTGCTGTGTCTCCCATCGAGGTCACGTCGAAACGCATTGCGATGACGGCGTTAGCCCCACGCTTTTGCGCTTCTTCGATCAGTCGGCTGATCGCTTGCTCACGGGTATCGCGCAGGAGGTTGGTCATCGTCTTTAGCTCGCCTCCGAACACGGACTTGAGATTCGCGCCGATCTGGGGGAACGCCCCCCTGGAGCGAACAACCAGACCGAAGATTTCTCCGATGTAGCCAGTGACCTCCCATCCGGGTATTTCGTTCGAGGTGGAGACCGGCATGCCCACGCGATATGGGCTTCGCGGAATGATCTGGGGCGGGTTCTGAAGCCGGTCGGCGGCCTCCGCGTCCCACGGCTGGGTTACAAAACCGCAGGATTCGCAGCGCCTTGAGGCTGTGGGCTCACCGAGGCGGTCACATCCCTGTCGCGTGCACATACGGTCTTCGGCTGTCATGCCTTCTCCTTCGCTCGGGGAAGGCGGATTAGGCTACCGCTGGCGACTGATCCCCTGTGGGCTCAGGCTGCCGACGCGATACGGGTAATCGTCACGGCGGGCGATTGCTTTCGCCTCACCCTGTGACATCGACAAGCGAATGCTTCGGCGACAACTCGATCGCACGGCTCGCTGACACCGGAACGAGCGTTCGGCACGCTTCCGAGCGTGCCGATGAATGGGGTGCGAATCGCTAATGCTGACCACTATGCGGCGACTCGTCTGGGTGGCAGACTCGACGCGTGAACACCGCGATCCGGTCCACCTCAGACGCGGACGCCGAGCTGCTTCGTGCCCTCGTCGCTCTGGTCACGGATGCGCGAAATGCGGAGCTTCAGCCGACCACGGCTGCGGTTGAGGCTTGGATGCGCAGTGGTGATCGTCGCGCGATGATCGATCGGCTCGAGAGCGACCCGGCGATCGCGAGGACCGTCGCTACGGGAATGATCATGCGGGTCCCGCCGTATCTCGGTCGTCCCGTCGACCTGTGGCTGTGGCTGCTCGGGTTCCTACGGGACGCGCTGCGGCCAGGTGTCGATGTCGCGGCAGAAGCCCGGAACTTCTTACGCTTTGCGCGCGTTGACGATGGCGTTGTTCCCGCCCGCGCACGTGCAATTCTGCTTGGTTTGACCGTGGAGGAGCCAATCGCTCTCCCATTCGGTCGCCTTTTGCCGGCTACCGCGCGGGATGTCGCGCTACTCGGGGAAATCGATCGTCCTCCTGCCGTTGTCTTCGAATCCGACATCGACCTCTGCGCCGGGTTGACGAACGACCCCAACGACATGATCTGGACAGTCGAGCGAGGCGAGGAACTGGAAGCCGAGATGTATGACCGCCTCGACGAGGCCGCGCTCGGACGACTTCTGATCACGCTCGTCTTCTGCCACCCCGCCGGTCCGATCCAAGAGCATGCGATTGCGTTCGCCGCCCGCTATGACGAGTCGTTCGTCGCACGAGACCCGGCTCCGCTTGGTCCTGTCTGGGCCTCCCGTCTGATGCGACGCTCGAAACCTGCAATCGACATCGATGACCTGCGACGAGTCGCTGAGATCGTCGCTCGACTCTCATCCCCGAGGCGTATCGTCGTTGCCACACGCCGGTACTTCCAAGCGGGTGCCGAGCGACACCGCCCTGCCGACGCGCTTGTCGATTACGCGACAGCAATCGAGGCGCTTGCGGGAGTGTCGAACGGCAAGAAGCAGGCGGAATGGATAGTCAGCCTGCTTTCGCCGCATCCCTTCTGGACAGGTCGCATCAGTCACGACTTCGAGGAACTCAGGCACGCTCGAAACGGCATCCTCCACCACGGTGTGATTCCCCCTGACGCGCGCGTCCGAGTTGGGATGACGCGCACGCTCGTCGAGCACACAATCAGGGCGACGGTGCGGAGGGATCTAGGGATCGCGGTCGCACCGACGCCTGACTGACCCAGGTCTAGCCGACGTCGACCGCACTCCCCGCCTTAGGCGGACGGCGTTTCGGAACCAACGAGCGGGGACGCGCCGAGCAGGGCTACCTAGGTACCGAGGCGACCCTGCACCTCGACGCGCCCGCCCTGGTTTTCAGCGAATGTCCGGTCCGCGTGCCGGCGTCCCTTCAGTTGGTGTTGCTGGGGAGAGCCACTGCTGCGGCGACCAGTTCGGCGTTGTCTGCCGCGGTGCGGGCGTCGGGCAGCACGAGCACGTCCTCCAGTCCGACATGCACGTCGATGCCGGCTGCCCCGGCTGCTGAGATGGCCTCCCATGTCCTTTCGCCCGAGCCGTGCCAGAGCTGTGGCACTCCCTCGGGAATCAACTCGGCGATCGCCCTAGAGCCGAACGCCGAGAGTCGGGGTGGCGCCGCGCGAGCTTCGCAGAACGCGCAGGCCGGTCAGCTCCGGGGCCGGACAGCGACCCGGCGAGATGGCAGGCGGCGGCGGCGCTGCGCGCTCAAGCGCCAGGGGCTCGGCCTCGGAACGGCACAAGGCGCGCCGCAGCGCGGCCAGGGTTTGCGCCGGCGACGGGTGATCGGGAACCGGGCCGTATTCACCTCGCTCGAGTTCCTCCTCGACGGGCTCGCAGATCACGTGGATACGCGTCTCCTCCCGGGCCCGGGACAGGGCCGTGTAGGCCCACTCGCGCGTGAAGTCGTGGGCTCGGCCGACGACTGCCGCGAAGCCGACCGTGGCCCCCTGGGCGGCATGAGCGGTCAGTGCGTAAGCGTGCTCCAGATGCTCGGCTACGTAGTCGTGATCGAGCCTTCGTCGGCCGCCGCAGTCGAGCCTCACCGTCACCGACCAGCTCGTCGCGTCGACCGCGACCACGGTGGCCAGGCTGCCGTTGTCGATGTCCTTGACCCGGTCGTTGCGCCTGGCTATGACCCGATCTCCGGCGGCGTACTCGCGGCCACCGATGTACACGCCCGCCCGCGCCAGCAGCCCCTCGGCCTTGAGGCTCGCCCGGGCGGCTCGGTTGAGTCGCTCCCGGGTCAGATTGTCTCGGGCGAGCATCACCGAGGCCGCTGGCCCATGAACCGGCCGGGCGGCCAGCCATTCATCGCGCACTTGCAGGAGCGCTCCCACTTCGGTCTCGTGCAGCGTCAGCTTGTCGGCCTGGTAGCGCAGATATGGCTCTGGGTTGCCGTCGTGCAGTGCTTCAAGGGCTCGCTGCTCTCTCCGGTCGCGCTGGCGCATCACCTGCCGGAGCTCGGCCGGGGCTCGCCGGCGGGCCAGCGCACCGAGCCAGCCTCCGGCTTCCACCGCGCTCAGCTGTCCCGGATCACCGACCGCGACCACCTTGGCTCCGGCCAGCTCCGCCTGCGCCAGAACGGCTGCGGACACGCGCGTCGGCGCCATACCCGCCTCATCCAGTAGGAGCACTGTGCGATCGTCGAGCTCGTCCCAGCTCAACCGGCCGGCCAGAGCGTGCAGAGTGTCGGCTTGCACGCCTGCCACCGCGCGCAGCTGGCGAGCCGCTCGCGCCGTGGGCGCCGCTCCCAGCACCCGCCAGCCGGCCCGCCGGTACGCGGTCACGAGCGCCCCGATCATCGTCGTCTTGCCGGTGCCGGCAAGCGCGCACACAGCGTCGAATCCGTGACCCCGGCAGGCGATCTGCTCGACCGTGCTCGCCTGCTCAGGATTGAGCCTGGGGCGGTGCTCGGCCAGCACCTGCGCGACGAGCTCCCTGGGGATTACCCCGGCCCGGGTGGTGCTCCGCCGCGCCGCCCCGGCCACCAGCCGGGCTTCCAGCTCAAGCAGTCCCCGGGCCGTGTAGCGCGCCTCGCCTGGGTCGCTGTCCGCCAGACTGACGACCGACGCGTCGTTCAGGTAGCAGCCGGTGGCGGCATCAATCTCCTGCAGGCTTGCACCCTGAGCAAAAGCGCCGGCCAGCTCGGCCAGAGCGTGTCGCTGGGCGAACGTGTTGTGACGTTCGGTCAACCCCTCCGGGCCGGATAGGTGGCGGGCTGCCGCGTCCAGATCAGGGCGGCCTGACACCGTGCTCGGCCCGCTCACCAGCTGCCCGAGCCCGGCCCGGCCCAGTCCATGTTCGGCGGCGCGGGCGCGCGCCTGCTCTCGCCACGAGCCGGCATCGATCCCGTGGCGCTTGGCTCGCCGGGTGGCCAGCGCGATCCCCTGCATGGACTCGCGCGACAGCTCTGCCACGCCTCCGGCTCCCACCAGTTCCCGCGCCCGCTCGACGATCTCGGCGCGGCGCTGGGAGAAGTGGTTCAGCACAGCCTCAGGCACACCGGCCAGCTCGAACAGTCCTCGCCCGGCGGTGCGCCAAGTAGCCCAGGGTAGCCGCTCGCGCACCCGAGCCCGCAGGACCGCTCGGTACACGGCCCCGCCGGCCGACTTATGCTCATAGAGCGCGCGGGCGTCCAGCGCGGTGAACCGGCCCGCGGCCTGGGTCAGGTTGGCCACCACCACGTGCGTGTGCAGCTGGGGATCGCCGGCCCGGGACATGCGATGGCGATACGCGGCCGCGACGAACCCCTCGCCCACCACGTGTTGCGCGCCGTCGCGGCCGCGGCGGGTGCGGCAGGCCTCACGCTCGAGGTAGCCGAGCGCCGCGCTCACCGCTTCCTCATGCGCGGCCGACAACCGCCGGGCCACCCGTTCCTCAGCGATCGCGTACAGCACGCTCACGCTCTTGGGAGCCGAGAAGGTCAGATCGAACCCCGACACCGTCGAGCGTGCCCCCATCGCCCGTAGCGTCAGGTCCCGGTGAGGATGACGTCCGTTCATCAGCGCCAGAAAGCCACTCCGGCTGACCGGCTCGCGCTCGCTCAAGCCAAGCGCCCGGGCGCCTGCCCCGCACCAGCGTCCGGGCGACTCGCCGCGTCCGGCGTAGTAGTCCTCGAGGCCGGCGGCCACCTGGGCGTCGTAATACTCGAGTCGACCGCGGGTGCGGCCCAGCTTGCCGATCGTCAGCATCGGTACGCGCTGGCGCCCCCGACGAGGCCGCGTCCATTTTGCGTCCACTTCGTTCGCAACTGGCGTTTACGAGATGCCAAGTCCGCCCATTGCGTTGCCGGGGGTTTGCAGGTATTTCGTGCCCGTTTGTGAGCGAGCGTGAACGCTCGAAACCTCGTAAATCTTCCATGGTAAAGACGGCGGGGCCGGTGGAGGCCACTGGCCGCACGGCGGGCGGAGGCGTGCACGTTTGGAAAAGGCCGCGCAGCGCCTTCCGCGGCCGAAACAGCGAGCACCGCCCCGCAAAGTCCAGCAATCGAGGGCTGCTGTGCACCCATGATCCCACCGCGAAAATGTCCTGCATAAGTAGGATTCTCGACCGCCCTGTCCTCGCTACTTACAAGCAGGGGGTCGGCGGTTCGAGCCCGTCACCGCCCATGGCATAGAGTTGCTGCTAATAGCGCCGTTTGGCGTGGTTGCGGCAGTGGATCTGACGCTCTGCGTGGATGGAGGCAACGGTCGTGGGCAACGTTCGGTCCGATCGCCGCGATAGTTGCTGTGCCGGCGCTGGCCGATGGCAAACGCGATTGTCCCGATCACGTCGTCGTAGGAGACGTGCCTTCGCCGGGAGCAGGGCTGGCGGACCGGCGTGCAGAACCGGCCCAATGCCTATGTACTCGCGTACCTAAGCGATCGAGGCGTAAGCGGCCGGCGGATCCGATCGCGCGATTGTTAAGTCGCCATTCCGATCGCGCGGTCAGCGGCATCCCAGGCGCGGAAGCGATCGTCTGCGAGATGGGCTTTCCGCGCAGAGGGAGACCGCTGGGCATCTGCGGGTCGAGGCACGTCCGGGCGTGAAAGCGGGTCCGGGCCGGACGATCCCGGGCGTGGCCAAGGAGCCAGGCCTAGGCTAGGAGCTGACTGCCTATGAGTGACGACTGGAATCGGACACGCCCAGGCACCGCGATCACTACAGGCCCGCGGCCGGTCTCCCGACAAGCGGGGCTGCTGAGAGCGTTCATCCGGTCGCAGCCGCTATTTCTCAACCGCCGTGCGCACCGGCGGCGGGATGAGCGCAGCGGCGACCACTACCAACGCGAACGCCATCAGCCTCGCGACCAGCGCCACCTGTCCGGCGGGCAGCGGCTCACTGAACACGATCGGTCCGGCGGCGATCGTGGTCACGTTCGCGGCCGCGCTGGTCAGCACGATCATCGGCACGGCCTCACCGAGCTGAAGGCTGCGGGCCGAGATCAACAGCCCCACCATGGAGGCGAGGAAGATGACCAGCGCCAGCGGCTGCAGCACCACACCCGCGCCAAGCGCGCCGAGGTGCCCGCTGAGGGCTTTTATCGAAGTGTCTGAGGCCGCCCACTCAAACCCAGCCGCGACCGCCAGGGCACTCGCCCGGCGCGAGAACAGCGCCGTCACGAGCAGCCCGCCGCCAGCGGTGGCAAGCAGGAACACGGTGAGCGTGCCGACCGCGTAATGGGAGTGGGCGCTGCGGGCATCGCCGTCAAGTGTCGCGGCCAGCGCAGCGAGCCCGGCCGCCATCAGCGTCACGCCGATCCACTCCCGGCGCGTGACATCGATGCCAAACAACTGATCGGCCACCACCGTGAGCAGCACCAAGCCGCCGGCCACGGTCGCCTGCGCGAGCGAGATCGGCGCCAACGCGAGCGCGCCGACGTGCATCAGCCACGAGCTCAAGCCGATCGCGATCCCGAGCGAGTAGACCGGCGAGCGGAACAGCAGGATCGTGCTGCGAATAGGCCTTCGCAACTCGACCCGCGACGCGCTTCGCGCACCCCGGAACTTGTAAAGGAAGCCGGCCACTGAGCCGAACGCGGTGAGCAGCGCGAGGACCAGTCCGAGAGCGACGGACACCGACATACCGGACTCGAGCGTATCGGTCGGAGCGTCGGTGCACAGCCATCAATCACGGCGGCGCCGGTCAGAAGCAGCTGACCCCACGGCCGCAACCGGGCGACGTGACCACCCGCCCTGAAGCCACGCAGGAAACGCTTACGCCGGCGAAGAAAAGCTGCCACGACTTTGACCTCGCCGGCCCTGCTGAAGGCCGCCCTATCGGACAGCTTGGCTACCCCGACCCGTCGTCGGGGCGCGGCTGCTCGGGGTCGCTAAAGCGGTCGTCCGCAAGCATGCCGAACTAACGATCGCGGTCGTGGCGGAGGAATCGTGCGCCGTCGCCAGCGCGCGTGATCCCCTGGTCGCCGTTGCAATCGCTCGTGATCTGCGGATCGCCAGATCAAGACGATCGTCCAGTCGCCTCGGCCGTGCTCGTAGCCACGCTGTACATTCACACGCTCGGGATTGCCAAAGTGTGTGCATGATCTGCGTGGTCAGGCAACGCGCACGCCGAGTCGCAATCCGGGCCGTGTGCAGCATTTGCGTCGGCAGGCGACTGCTTGCTTTTTGGAGGGTCACGGGCCCCCGCCCTCGGAATGGCGACCAGCCGGAGCTGTGCGTTTGCTCGCACCGCCTTGTGGGGCACGGCCTCCTCAGGGCCGCGTGTAAGCTCGCCGGATGACCCACTCGTTCGTCCCGGATGACTACGTCGTTCCGCTGAGTCTCACCGGTCCGAGCTTCCGCCTGGAGCCGCTCGGACCCCAGCACAACGACGCCGACCACCGTGCCTGGATGTCGAGCATTGAGCACATCCACGCCACCCCGGGTTTTTCAACCTGGCGATGGCCACCCGCCGACGGAATGTCACTCGACGAGAACCTCCGCGACCTGCGAAGGCACGACGACGACTTCAAACAACGCGTCGGCTTCACCTACACCGTCCTCGATGATGAAGACGTCGTCGTCGGCTGCGTCTACATCTACCCGTCGCGGGCAGACCCCGACATCACCGAGGTGCGGTCCTGGGTCACCGCAAGCCGGGCAGAGCTGGACCCCGTGCTGCACGAGACCGTGGACAGCTGGCTCGCCGCCGACTGGCCGTTCACCGACGTCAGATACCGCAGCGGCGTCTAGTCAGACGCCACAATCGCTTCCGCACTTTGGGGCACGTCCGGCTCGGCGATCGCTCCGGCGACAAGGGCATTGCCGATCGGGCGCCCTCTCTTGGGCGATCAGTGTCGACGCGAGCGCCGACTTCGACGGTTCTCGCGTACCGCCGCCTCCTGCTGGTCACCGAGTGATTCCTTGCCTTGCTCAACGCGTCTTGCGTTCATGAGGTCGATCACCGCGTCGTCCTCAGCCTCAGCTCGCCGGTGGGCCTCTTCTGCGCGATCCTTCGCGCGGGCGAGAGCGCTCCGATCACGCCGCTTGAGGTCAGCTTCGATGCGCTGTCGGACGAGCTCTGGGACTGAGCTGGCCCAGGGCCGGCCCGGCTCTATCAGGAACCATTCCCAGGTGTACTCGATTCCGGCCTGATCGACGATTCGGTCGTATCCCTGAGTGCCGGAGTCTGGATCGTCCGTCGGTCCACTCCAGATTCGTATCGCCGCATCGAAGGCGTTGACGTTCTTGCGGAGGAGCTGGACCCCCTGCGAGCCGCCATTGGGCACGTAGCGCGCTCCGTTATCGAGCCGGACGTGGACTTCCTTGCGAAAGATGTCTTGCCACTCGAGTTTGATGAAGTCGTCGAACAGGTCTGCTGCGGTCTTGCTCCCATCGGCGCTCATGCGGTCAGCATCGCATGCTCGACAGCGTTCAGCGAGGCGATGGTCGAGGTTCGGGTTGTGCGCTATCGCCGACATTTCCCGGACCGTGACGCCCGCCCGGCATCAATCATCGTTTTCGCAGCATCACGGTTGGCGGACATCCGTCTCGCCGATTGCAGGGCCGAGGTCGAGCGCAGGTGGAGCCTGCACGTGCATAGGTAAGTCGACCGACGGGTGCGCCGTTCGTGGTGTCCGCAGACGACGATCCAGAGTGTCCCACCGCATGGAAAGCGGCACCTGACCGGCGGCTAGGAGCCGCTGCCGGCGTGAGCGTCACCGATCCCGCCGCAACCGGATCTCGCAGTCGAGCGTCTCGCGATGCAGGTCAATCCCGCACTGGCACAATGGCCCGGATGGCCGAGCACTACCAACGTCCGGGATGGTTCACGACCAACGTCTTCAATCGGATCGTTGCCGCGCTCACGCACCTCGGCGTCAGCGTGTACGGCTCTCGCGTGCTGGAGGTCAAGGGCCGCACGTCCGGCGAATGGAGGCAGACTCCGGTCAACCTCCTGCGCTACGACGGTTCCGACTACTTGGTAGCGCCACGTGGTCAGACGCAGTGGGTCAAGAACCTCCGCGCGAGTGACCAAGGAAGGCTGCGCGTGGGCAGGCGTATGCAGGCGTTCACCGCGGTTGAGCTTGCCGACGACGACAAGCCACCCTTGCTGCGGGCCTACTTGAAGAAGTGGAAAGTCGAAGTGGGGGTGTTCTTCGGCGGCGTCGGTCCGGATTCGTCGGATGAGGAACTACGCCGGATAGCGCCAGATCATCCCGTCTTCCGCCTGACCGAGGTCTGATCCCTCAAACGCCGCGCAGCGCGTGGGCGACAGGCACAGCGGACAACTACCGCTTCGGACGAGCATCGGAACCGCCGCTGAGCATGGAAAGGAGCAGTCAGGCCCGTACTGCCGGCTTGGCGACAGAGCAGAACTGTTGTGTGGGCTTCGTGGCGTGTCTGCCTTCGTTCCGGACCGGCCGTGTCGGGCGACCCGATCGGGGCTGTCGAGAGTGCTGCAAGTAGCCCAAGGCGGAACAGTTGAGCGTGACGACCATCCCCGCCGCCGAAATTCCTCAACACGCGAGACCTGGAGCGGATTGGACATGAGCGGCGCTGGCTCTTGACCGTCCGTCGCCGTGCCTGGAGAATCGGCGTATGGACGTGTTGCCCTGGCGGATCTCCGGTAGCTATCTTGAGGCGTGCAACTGCGAGGCGATCTGCCCGTGCCGGCGGATCGGCGGGAGGCAAGGTGGTCGGTCGACGTACGGAGAGTGTCTCGGCGCGCTCTCGTGGATTGTCGAGGAGGGACGGGCGGGCGACGTGGACCTGGCCGAGATGAGGGCAGTGCTGGCGAGCCGCTACCACGACGACGAGCCCGGGTCCCCCT
>Ga0182024_10024062_pt1 | contig 10854 bp, 8 predicted proteins | sample P32metaG_FD_120480 | JGI IMG/M metagenome (GOLD analysis project Ga0182024, IMG submission 120480) | Permafrost microbial communities from Stordalen Mire, Sweden - P3-2 metaG (Illumina Assembly) | ecosystem: Environmental > Terrestrial > Soil > Wetlands > Permafrost | place: Sweden: Stordalen... | reverse complement strand
CTGGGCATTCTGAGCGGGCTCGCGAAGGCGGTCACGGGTAAGCCGGAGATGATACTCGTGGCGGGGTTTTGGCTGGTGTTGGGCGCAGGTTTCGGGTTGACGCTTGCGTGGCTTGTTCAGGCGCTGCGATCGGGCAATCCTTCACGAGCGATGCAGCTCTATTACGCTCAACTCCAGCAACAGCAGTCGTTTCATCCGCCAACCGGCCATGGGTATGGCTACTCGGTGCCTGGCCGAGGTGCGCCTTCGCCCCAGCAGTCGCTCGGGATGGCTCCGCCACCGCCGAGCAGTGGTCCCGCCATGGGGAATCCGCAGGAGCCGCCGCCCCAACAATAATCGCATCAGAGAGATTGGATGCCGTACTCTGAAGAGAGAACGCTCAAATCTTCCACTGCGCCACCGGCGGCTGCATGGTGAAAAGATCCCGCGCCCGGCGTGCCAGGTCCTTGGGAACGGCCCGGGCGACCAAGTCGGCCTCCAGCGCGTCGGCGGCCATGGGCAGCAGAAGCTGGTCGGCCTGCGACGAAGCCACGCAAGGATTCAGTTCAGGAAGCTGTTCCAACCGCTGGACCAGATCGGTCGGCATGGGCGACCACTGGTTGGCCAGGAATTCGGCCCGCAGCCGCACGAGGCCGGCCCAGCGCCCGAATTCCTCCGGACGGTCGCGCAGGTTGGTCAGCCAGAGCCGAATGCGGCCATTTTGCCAGTCGACGAGGATTTTATCGGCCACTTCTTCGATGGGTTCCATGAACGACTCCCGGTCCCACGCGCAAAGTATGGTGCCGTGGCGGCGTGATTTCCGCAAGTTTGGATCATTGGGCGATATTACCGGCTGTCGGCCGCACGGATTCCACTTGCCGTTGCCCCTCTGCAAGCGGATGATGGGGTGGCGAAGGAGTTGCTTTTGGTTTGGGCCTCGCCGGGCTCGAATTCGCTGGCTTCGGCTGGCCGAAGGCGCTCGTGATGTAAGCTGCACCTAGGCGTCAACACCCATGCATCAGTCTTTAGCTCCCCCTACCTCGTCGGCCATGCGCACGCCCCTCCATCAGCCGCCTCTTCTGGATGACGGCCTGACGGTCGTGCGCGACAAAGTGCTTTTGCTGGACGCTGAGTTCCGGCATTTGTACAAGGCCGACCCCGAATCGGATCTCTCAGGGCTCCAGGATTTCCGGCTGGCGTCCGAGGAACAGCCGCACGAGCCGGGCGAGGTCTTCGACCGCCTCCGCTGGGGCGGCCAATTGGTTTATGTTTCGAGCGACCCGCGAGAGCTGGTAGCGCTAGCCCCGCGACTGGCGGAGCGCGGCTTTGCCATTGTCCATGGTCCCGGCTTCGTCCGTGGCGGGTGGGGCATTCCGCTGCTGTCGCCGAAAAAACATTTTCTCGTGGCGCGCAAGACGCTGCTGATCCCGCCTCGCGATTTTTCCGACCGGTTCACCTATCAGGTGGAGTTGGAACGGCGCGACGCGGTGCAGCCGGACGGATCGAAATCGCTCGGGACGGATCAGTGGGTCGTGCGCAAAGAAGTGCCGACCCTCGAGCGCGTGCTGGCCCGGTTGCAGTTCAAAGCGCCCGATGTCCCCGTCGCCACGCTCGAGCGGCGGGCGCGAAAATTCGTCGATCAGATCTTCCCGCTGTTCCTCACCCGCGAGGCGGCGATGCTCAAGATCATTGAGCGCGATTGCCCGCGTGAATACATCCACCGCTTTCCCCGCGTCGTGGGCATGGAAAAGGATGCCAAGGGTTACGTCCGCCGCCTCTGGACCACCTGGCTTCGCAACGGCGGCCAGCCGCTGACGCAACTGGAGTTTGCCAAACAGAGCGCCGAGCTCCTGCACATCCTGCACGACCGCATCGGGATCATCCACCTCGATCTGCGCATGGACAACATGGTGATCACCGAACGCGGCGTGGGCTTCGTCGATTTCGGCTCGGCCGTTCGCGTGAACGAAAACATCCACGGCAATGCGGTGCTTTCGACACTATTCGGCGAATTGATGCGGACCAGCCAGATTCAGCGGATGATGGACAAGATGGCCACCGCCGGCTCGCTGACCTCGCACGTCATCCGCGAAGCCCACCAGCAAGTGGACAAGGCGGTGGACGTGTTCTATCTGGCGGTCCATATCAGCCAGCCCACCGCCAACCCCGACCTGCGCGACCTGGTGAAGTACGACAAGTACAGCCCCGAAGCGGTCGAGCTGGCGCGGCTAAATCATGACATTCTCCGGCCCGCCGACCCGAACCGCCCCCCGTATCGTACTGCTCATGACGTATTGGCGGAGATCGTGCGTATTGAGCACAAGCTAAAGGCGGGCACCGCGCCACGCGTTGTCATCACAACGCCCATGGAGCCAGTGCCGCCTTCAGTGCCGGCGCGGACTGCGCCACCGAGCAAGCCAAAGGTTTACATTTGGGATTCCTAACATCCCACAGTCGGAGTAGCGGTATGCCTCTCAACTCGATCCCAACGTTGGTCAGGTCAGTATTTAGTAATCCTTTCCGGAGCTCCACGCTGTTGACCAGCAGCGACGGCACGACTTCCGAGGTCGAGAATGGCGTCGATTTGCAGGACCGGGAATTTGAGAGCGCGCCGCTGCAACGTACGTCGTTGCGCGACGCCAATCTCCGGGGTGCTAATGCCGCCTTTGCGAACTTTGCCGGTGCGGATCTGACGGGTGCCATTTTATCCAGCGCAAACCTTCATGAAGCCAACTTCACTCAGGCGCGGCTGAATGGGGTCAATGCCGAATTGGCAAACCTTTCGGGAGCGAACCTTGCCGACGCTGATCTGAGCAGCGCGGTGTTACGTTCTGCAAACCTGGCCGGCGCAAACCTCGGCAGAGCCAAGCTCAGTAAAGCCGATCTTCGAGGCGCAAACGTGGAGAACGCCAGTTTTGCAGAGGCCGATCTGACCGGCGCGGACCTGCGCGGGGTCAATCTTTCCCGCGCGATTCTCAGCGGAGCGAAACTCGACGGCGTCAACAGTGAGGGGGCGATTTTCCCAATCCCCAAGACAATCAACAGCGAAACTGAATAGGAAATGTAAGGGGAGTGCAGTCGCTCGCGATCGTTGGTCTGATTGGGGGAAAAGCCACCTGAGCCGAACCGCCGCTGAAGTTCAATAAACTCTTGCAAAAAATCGCTAACACATTGACCATCGACGACGTACTACTCCCATAAGGAGAGTTCAGGAATGCTGTCTGTTTCAACTTGGCCGCGCCGCTGGAGTCCCTTGCGGTGGCTGTCGGCGCTGCTCATTGCTGCCGCGGCTGGTGGGCTGACCAAGCCGGGTATACAAGGAAGATCGATATCGCCGGATATCGCGCCGCCCAGCGATTCAATCGTGCAACTTCAGACGCGAATCGACGCCGGAGAGGTCAAGCTGAACTATGATGACCAGCACGGCTGGCTCGAATCGGTGCTTCGTGAACTGCACGTCCCAATCGATTCACAGGGCCTGGTCTTCTCCAAGACAAGCTTCCAGCCCGCCCGCATCTCTCCGCGGACGCCGCGGGCGGTTTATTTCAGTGACGACCTTTATGTCGGATGGGTGCAGGGCGGGAGCGTGCTGGAGATCGCGTCGGTGGACCCGAACAACGGCACGGTCTTCTACTCGCTGCCGCAGCGCCCGATGGACCGGGCGAGGTTCACGCGCGAGACATCATCCTGCCTCGAATGCCACCAGTCGCAAACCACCGGCGACCTGCCGGGGCTGCTGATGCGATCGGTTTATCCCGATTCCGACGGGATGCCGGTTCTGCCGGCCGGTACCTTCGTCACCACCGAGCAAAGCCCGCTCAAGGAACGCTGGGGCGGCTGGTACGCGGACGGAAAGCTTCCCGATCTCGGCATGAGCAACGCGGTGGCGAGCGATTCGGATCACCCCGATCAGCTCACTCGTTCCATAGGGTCGCTCGATCGGCAGTTCGATGTGTCCCCATACTTATCGGGCCACAGCGATGCGGTGGCCTTGCTGGTGCTGGCACATCAAACTCACCTGCACAATCTTCTGTCTCGTGCCGCCGCCGAGACGCGGCTTGCTTTGCGAGACGATGCGGCCATTCGACGCGCTCTTCACGAGGACGGCGCCGCCCGCTCCGACACCTACGAAATCCGGCTGAACTCGGCGTGCGAGCCGGTGGTTGAGGGCCTGCTCTTTTCCGGCGAAGCGCGGCTCGGCGGCGATGTGCAAGGCTCAACGGAGTTCGCGCGCCAATTCGCCGCGCTCGGCCCGCGCGACAAAAACGGCCGCTCTCTGCGGGATTTCGATCTGCACGCGCGGTTGTTCAAATACCCGTGCAGCTACCTGATCTATTCCAAACAATTCGATTCGCTTCCCGACCCGGCCAAGGCCTACGTCTATCGCCGGCTGTGGCAGGTGCTCACGGGCCGGGATGACAGCGCCGCCTTCGCGCATCTGACCGACGGCCAGCGCGACGCGATCTTCCAGATCCTGCTTGCGACGAAGAAAGATTTACCAGGGTACTGGAAACCGAATCAGTAGAGCTCGCGATGGAACCGCGGATTACACGGATCACACGGATAAGAAAGAATGAATTCATCTCTTCGATCGTTGCATGGTCAACTGATTCATCGAGCGCCCCTCCGTGTCTCCGTGTCTCCGTGTCTCCGTGCCTCCGTGGTGATTCTTGTATTTTGCCGGTTAAGCAGGCGCCGCACCTCGATGGCTCGCGTTCGCCCGGACCACCCTCAGCCCCACCCAAAGCACCATAAGATAACCGACCAACAGGCACCAGCACGGAACGCTGTATACGTAATGATTGAACCCCATGTGCCGAAGTTGCCTGGCGAATGGGGCGATGAAGGCAAGCAGGATCAATGCCAATCCGATAACAACCGGCGTTCGAGAAATGTCGGAGCGAGGCAGGAGCACCAGGCTCGCGCCGAGTAAATTCACGAGCGCGGCCAGGACCAGGTGCCGGGCGTTGGTGTCGGGACTGAATGCAATCGCGAGCGTCACCACGCCAACCCATTCCAATGCGATCAGCCCACGAAACGGTTGCTCCGCTTGCGTTTCACGCCGGGGCCAAAGCCACAGCCGGAAGCGATTGACGCGATAAAAGATCGCGACCACGACAACGGCGATCGCGCCGACTGCGGCAGCGGCGACCATCACCTGCGCGTTGCTAAATCCGTGGGGGTGCATCATCCGGGACAGGCCGCTGGTAATGGAGACGCTCAAACCGTCGCCGATGTCGTGGACTTTGATTGAGCCGGTCGATTCCGGCGCGACGCCGACCCACCGAAGCAGTCCGCCCATCGAGACGCGAAGGCAGCGAAGGTCCTCGCGCCATCCGAGCTGAATCGCCGGAAGCAGCGCGAAGGCGACGCAGCCAATGATCGTGCCGGCCGCCGCGCGCCACCGGCGTCGCAACAGAAGATACGGCAGCGCGACGATCGACAGATACTTGATGTTGAACGCCAGCCCCAGCGCCAACCCCGCCAGGACCGGCCGGCGATCGAGCCACCAGAACGCCAGCGCGAACATCAGCAGCATGAGCGAATCGGTTTCGAGCATCGTCATGACGCCGCGCATTTCGTTCTCGCCCAGCAAACTGGCGATCGCGACGACGGCGCACCAGAGCGCAAAGGTCCGGTTGCCGAAACGGCTTAGTATCTCGCCCGCCCCCAGGATCAGTGATCCCAGCAACATGGCCGCGGTCGGAAACAACATGAATCTGGCGGCATCGGCCAGTGATAAGGCCGTCAGCGGAATGTAGAGCACCGCGATCAACGGCGGATAGACGTACATCTGGTCGGGGCTGGAGCCGGCGGTGTAAATATCCTTATGGTCGCGCGCGTATTCGGCCGCGACGTAAAACGTCGGAAAGTCACCAAAGTGATGCTTCCCCTCACGCTGGTGATGGAAGTGATAGATGATCAGATAGCCAAAGACGATGGCGATGGCCACGATGGAAAACGGGATCAGGCGCTGGCAAAGCGACGACTGTTTTGCTGTCGGATAATCGAGCGCGGATGCGGGCATTCGGCGTAGTTTAAGGCCGAGCGACAATTATCCAAAACGGGCGAGAATTTGGGACGCAGGGCGTCGTGAGATTTGGCGGTTTCACTTTAATTTCGGTTTGGCCCCATTCTGTCCTGGCGCTTTGACGTGGCACGGGCGTCCCGCCCGTGCGGAGGCATTGTCAAAGGAGAAGATCGCAGGATTTGCCGATGTTCTTCTTGGCGGCTTTCTCTGCACGGCCGAGACGGCCGTGCCACAGGCAAGTATCGAGAGTAAGGATCTCTGAGACTACTTGCTCCCGACGGCGGAAACATCGCGGCTTTCTCGTTCGATCGATTCCTCCGGTCGCGTCTCCACGATCCGCATTCCGTAAAAACTGCGATAGATGAAGAAGGCCGCAATGAGGAAAAACGCCGCGGCCAGAACGTAGCGCCACGGGCTGTAGCCGCTGTGCGGGTCGGAGGTTTTCTTGAGCGTGATGGCCAGCTCGACGGCCAGCAGGCCGAAGAGGGTGCAGAATTTGATGATCGGGTTCATCGCCACCGAGCTGGTGTCCTTGAACGGATCTCCCACGGTATCTCCGACGACGGTGGCATCGTGCAGCGGCGTGCCTTTGGCGTGAAGTTCGGTTTCGACGATCTTCTTGGCATTGTCCCACGCCCCGCCGGCGTTGGCCATGAAGATGGCCTGGAACAAGCCGCTGAGCGCGATGCCGATCAGATAACCGATGAACATGAACTCGTCGGCAAACGCGGCCGCCAGCGTGATGAAGAAGATGGTGAGGAAGATGTTGATCATCCCGGCCTGGGCGTAGCGGGTGCAAATGGCGACCACGCGCTTGCTGTCGGAGATGCTCGCCTTCTCGCTGCCTTCGAGGTGGATGTTCGCCTTGATGAATTCCACCGCGCGATAGGCCCCAGTGATGACTGCCTGGGCGCTGGCGCCGCTAAACCAGTAGATCACGCCCATCCCGAAGATGAGCCCAAGGAAAAACGGCGCGTGCAGCACCGACAGCCGGGCGATCTCGGCTGGGTCGCTCAGGCCGTTGGTCAGCAGCATGATGATCGAAAAGATCAGCGTGGTCGCCCCGACCACCGCAGTCCCAATCAGCACCGGTTTTGCCGTCGCCTTGAAGGTATTGCCCGCGCCGTCGTTCTCTTCCAGCATCGACTTGGCATGCTCGAAATCGGGCGCCACACCGTACTGGCGCTCGAGTTCCTCCTTCACTCCCGGCTGCTCTTCGATCAGAGACAGTTCGTAAACGCTCTGGGCGTTGTCCGTCACCGGGCCATAACTATCGACGGCAATCGTCACCGGCCCCATTCCAAGAAACCCGAATGCGACCAGCCCGAATGAAAAGATCGCGGTGGATTGAGCGATCATGATTGAGGAGAGGTTCGCATCGCCCGAGCCAATGGTGGAGATGCCGTAGGCGATTGCCATCAGCCCGCCAATGGTGACGCCTCCGACCCAAAACGCCGAGAAATCGCCAGCGACCAACCCGCTGAGGATATTGAGCGACGCTCCGCCTTCGCGGCTGGTGGTCACCACTTCGCGGACGTGCCGGCTATGGGTCGAGGTGAAAATCTTGGTCACCTCGGGAATGATCGCCCCGGCAAGCGTGCCGCAGGTGATGATCGTGGCCAGTTTCCACCACAGGTCGTGGTGGGGTATGCCGTGGACCTGAATGTTTCCGATCAGGAAGTAGGAGACGATGTAGGTGCCGGCGATCGAGGTGATCGACGCCACCCAAACCAGCAGCGTCAGCGGCGTCTCGAAATTCATCGTGCGCACCGTGCGATAACGGCTGGCGGAGATGCTCTCGCTGATGAAGTAGGACAGCCCGCTGGTGATGACCATGATGAGGCGCATCACGAAGATCCAGACCAGCAGTTGCACCTGCACGGCCGGATCCGGCACGGCCAGCAGGATGAAGGTGATCAGCGCCACGCCGGTCACGCCGTAGGTCTCGAATCCGTCGGCGGTGGGGCCGACTGAATCGCCGGCGTTGTCGCCCACGCAGTCGGCGATCACGCCGGGGTTTCGCGCGTCGTCCTCCTTGATCTTGAAGACGATTTTCATCAAGTCCGCGCCGATGTCGGCGATCTTGGTGAAAATGCCGCCCGCCACGCGAAGCACCGCCGCACCCAACGATTCGCCGATGGCGAATCCGATGAAACAGGAGCCGGCCAGGTTTCGTGGCACGTAAAGTAAAATGACCAGCATGAGAAACAGCTCGATGCTAATCAGCACCATGCCGATCGACATGCCGGCGCGAAGTGGAATCGAATAGACCGGCCGGGCCTTGCCGCCCAGCGCCGCCATTGCGGTACGACTGTTGGCAAAGGTGTTCACCCTCATCCCAAACCACGCCACCGAGTAGCTGCCCGCGATTCCGATCAGGCTCCAGGCAAGAATGATGATCACCTGCGTGGGCTTGCCAAATTCGGTCAGGCCGTTATTGGCCGGCCCCATGTTCGACGTATTGCCGGCGCGGAGGAATCCGAAGTAGCCGACCATCACCGCCGCGATGCAAACCCACAGCAGGAGGATGAACTTGCCCTGGTTCAAGAGATAAGTCTTGCAGGTCTCATAAATCAGGTCCGATACTTCCAGCATCGCCTTGTGCACTGGCAGGCGGCGCAGTTGGCCGTAGATGACGAGGCCAAAAACGATGCCAAGGACCGCGATGATCAGACCCATCGCCAGCAGCGTGTGCCCGTTGACCCCGAAGAAGGATTGGGTGCGAAGGTCGGGCAAAATCAGTTGATCTTCACCGCCTCCGGCCGCCCTGGCGACCGATGGCCAGAGCGTCAATGCCCCCGAGAGCGCCAGCGCGGGCGGCAGAATCTTCCATCGGACAACTCGGCTGGACATAGGTGGGTTCCCTCGAATCCGCTTGTGAAAAACTGAACAATCTAGGACGACGATCTTACGTGACGCCCTCCAATGGAGCAACGGGACGATGCTCTCCGCGACAGAGCCGGCATTTCTGCCGGGCTCGTCCATGAACGAGAAATATGAAAGTTGAACCACGGCCCCGCCAGGGACTATCCTTCGGCGGCCGATTCACAGACCCGGAGATGACCGATGACTGAGCCGCTGGATCAGAATGCGCTAAACGCGATTTTCCTCGAAGCCCGCACCCACAATGGGTGGCTCTCCAAGCCCGTGCCCGACGACCTGCTGCGCCGCCTTTACGATGTTTCAAAGATGGCGCCCACCTCGGCCAACACCAGCCCGATGCGCCTCCTGTTCGTCAAATCGCGCCAAGCCAAGGACCGGCTCAAGCCGGCGCTTTCACCTGGAAACCTGGACAAGACGATGACCGCGCCGGTGACGGCGATCGTCGCGACGGATGAGCGCTTCTTTGAACTGGCGCCAAAGCTCATCCCGCACAATCCCGATTTTGCCAAGATGTTCACGATGCCGGGGAAGGAGGAATTCACCAGGACGCACGCGTTTCGTAATGCCACTTTACAGGGTGGGTATCTGATCATCGCCGCCCGGGCGCTCGGTCTCGATGCCGGGCCCATGTCGGGCTTTGACAACACCAAGGTCGATGCCGAGTTCTTCCCCGACGGCCGCTGGAAATCCAATTTTCTGATCAACTTCGGCTACGGCGACCCCGCCCAGCTCAAGCCGCGCAACCCACGGCTGAGCTTCGACGAGGCATGCAGGATCATCTGAATCGCATCCATTCCTGGCCGCTGCTTGACCGGCCTACATGAAGCGTCCGGGACTCCATTTGGAGACACTCAATGTCCAACCCAATCCCGCCAATCGACATCTCGCGAACCGCCCTGGTGCTCATCGACCTGCAGCGCGGCGTAGCGGCGCGCCAAGTCGCCCCGCGATCCGCCGCCGATGTGATTCGCACCTCGGCCACGCTGACAACCGAGTTTCGTCAGCGTGGCGGCCTGGTGGTGCTCGTTCATGTCACCTTTGCCGCGGACGGCTCCGACGCCCCTCCGCGCGACGTGGACGAGCCTTTCCCCCAACAGAAGCCACCGCCCGGCTGGGACCAGTTCGTCGATGAAATGACCCCGCAACCCGGCGACGTGGTCATCACCAAGCGCCAATGGGGCGCGTTCTACGGCACCGACCTGGACCTGCAGCTCCGCCGCCGCAACCGAAACACGATCGTCCTGGGCGGCATCGCCACCAACATCGGGGTCGAATCGACCGCGCGCGACGCATGGGAGCGCGGCTACCGCCTGATCTTCGTGGAAGACGCAATGGCCTCAATGTCCGCCGAAGATCATGCCTTTGCCGTCACCCGCATTTTCCCCCGCCTCGGGCATGTTCGCTCGTCGGCGGAGGTTCTTGCGGCGCTGTGAGCTCACCGGAATACGAAGTGTGAAGCGCTCCTTCCGCCGCTTGCGGCTTCGCGAATCAGCACGTGTGCCGATTCGCGAAGCCGCAAGCGGCGGAGGGAGAAGTGATCCTTCGCGGAATGAAGTTCCTTGGGGGCCGCACTTCTTTGAGCGGGCTCCGGCTCCGCGGGAGCCTCGCCCTCCCAAATGATTCTTCCCTGCTCTTGACCTCGACCCAATCGGGTTGATTAGCCTCAAAGCGACGATAGACTGGCCGCCCGATCGCGCCGGCAGAGCGCTTCATTTCGCTCATGGAAACATCCACGACAGCACAAGTCGGAGCGGCCGATGTTTGAGCGGCCCCCCCTCACCCGCGGCATCTCCGTCGTCGTGCCGGTCTACAATAGCGCGCCGACGCTGGACGGCCTCATCACCCGACTTCGGCCCGTGCTCGAGAAGACGGGCACGCCCTATGAGACGGTTCTCGTCAACGACGGGAGCAGCGATGACAGTTGGAAGGCGATCGAACGCCTTGGCCAATCACACCCGTGG
>Ga0182024_10024061_pt1 | contig 10854 bp, 11 predicted proteins | sample P32metaG_FD_120480 | JGI IMG/M metagenome (GOLD analysis project Ga0182024, IMG submission 120480) | Permafrost microbial communities from Stordalen Mire, Sweden - P3-2 metaG (Illumina Assembly) | ecosystem: Environmental > Terrestrial > Soil > Wetlands > Permafrost | place: Sweden: Stordalen... | reverse complement strand
GATTTCGCGCTCGCCGCGCTGGCCGATGCGGCAGGCATGATCAGGGGCGCCGGGGAGGCGGTGTTCGCGGTCGCCCGCAGCGCCGGCTGGCTGGCGCACGCGCTGGAGGAGTACGGGCGCAAGCGGCCGATCCGGCCGCGCGGTATCTACACAGGGCCGCCCGCAGATCCGTCCTGAGCTGGTATCCCGATGGGCCGGCCGCAGCTGAGGGGAGCTGTATTGCCGCCTTTGCGAGGGTGTATGGTGCCGCCAGCGCACCGCCAGCCGGCCCGCGGGGGAGGACGAGTAGCCATGATCGAGATAACGGCCATTGACACGCGGTCCCTCGGCGACCGCGCCTACCTCGTGACGGACGGTTCCGTCGCCCTCGTGATCGATCCGCAGCGCGATTTTGACCGCGTCACCGAGCTGGCCGCGGCGCGCGGCGTGCCGATCACCGACGTCTTCGAGACCCACATTCACAACGACTACGTCACCGGCGGATACGCGCTCGCCCGTGCCACCGGCGCCGCCTACCACGTGAACGCCGCCGATCAGGTGACGTTCGCGCGGACTCCGGTCGCCGATGGTGACGTGATCGATGTCGGCGCCATGCGGCTGCGCGCGCTGGCCACGCCGGGCCATACGTTCACGCACCTGTCCTACGCGCTGGCCGATAGTGCGCAGGCGGACGGCGGCGGCACGGTGACGGCGGTCTTCACCGGCGGCTCGCTGCTCTACGGCTCGACCGGGCGGACCGACCTGCTCGGCGCCAGGCACAAGGCCGAGCTGGCCAGGGCGCAGCATGGCTCTGCCCGGCGGCTCGCCCGCGAGCTGCCGGATGACGCATCCGTCTGCCCGACGCACGGTTTCGGCAGCTTCTGCGCCGCGACGCAGGCGGGCGGCACGTCATCGACGATCGGCAACGAGAAGCGCGTCAATCCCGCGCTGACGATGGCCGAGGCGGAGTTCGTCGAGACGATGCTGGCCGGGCTTGACGCCTACCCGGCGTACTACGCGCACATGGGCGCGGCGAACGCGGCCGGGCCTGCCGCGCCGGACCTCTCCCCGCCACGGCGGGCCGACGCCGCCGAACTGCGGCGCCGCATCGATGCCGGGGAGTGGGTCGTGGACCTGCGCTCGCGCACGGCGTTCGCCGCCGGGCACCTGCGCGGCGCGCTGAACTTCGAGCTCGGCGACAATTTCGCCACGTACCTGGGCTGGCTCATCCCGTGGGGCACGCCGCTGACGCTGATCGGGCTGGCCGCCGCGGACGTGGCCGCGGCGCAGCGTGAGCTCGTGCGGATCGGTATCGACAAGCTGGCGGCGGCCGCCACCGGGCCGGCCGAGGCGTGGGCGGGCGCCGAGCCGCTGGCGGCGTTTCCGGTCGCGGACTTTGCCGGCCTGCAGCGGGCACGGGACGCCAGCGCGGTGGTGCTCGACGTGCGCCGTAACGGCGAGTGGTCGCAATCCCATGTGGACGGCGCGGTGCACATCCCGCTGCATGAGCTTCCGGCCCGGATCGGCGAGCTTCCCGGCGGTCAGGTATGGGTGCACTGCCAGGCCGGCTACCGCGCGTCGGTTGCCGCGTCCCTGCTCGACGCGGCCGGCCTGCCGGTAGTGCTGGTCAATGACGAGTTCGCGCGGGCGCAGCAGGCCGGGCTCGCCCGCGCTGAGCCGTAGCAAGCAGGCCGGGCTTGCCCCTGCGCAGGTGCACGCGGGCAGGCCTGGCCGCCGGGCGTCCCGGCAAGCCAGGGAATCAGATGGCCCGGCCCGGCATTCTCCCTAGCACCAACGCCTCACCAGGAGATGCACATGGCCGTACGCCGCCTGAACCACGCCGTCCTGTACGTCAGGGACCTGGCCGGCACCGTTGACTTCTACCGTGCGACGCTCGGCTTCGAGGTTCGCACCGAGATTCCTGGGCGTGCCGCGTTCCTCCGGGCGCCGGGGTCGGCTAACGATCATGATCTGGGCCTGTTCGAGGTCAGTGACGCCCAGCCGCCGGAGGGGCCGTCGGTCGGGCTGTATCACCTCGCCTGGGAGGTGGGCACGCTGGCCGAGCTCGCGGACGCGCGCGCCAGGCTGGCCGGCCGCGGTGCGCTGGTCGGCGCCAGCGACCACCGGGTGTCCAAGTCGCTGTACGCCAAGGACCCGAACGGGATCGAGTTCGAGGTGATGTGGCGGGTCCCGGCCGAGGACTGGGAGCAGGAAATGCAGCGCGGCGGGATGATCGCGCCGCTTGACCTCGACGGCGAGCTGGCCCGCTGGGGCGACCGTACAACCGGCGCGGCGGCCGGCTCGGTCACCTGAGCTGCGGCCTGCCGTCGTGCGTGCCCGGCGCCCCGGCTTCGGGCCGGGCGTGCGTGGCTCCATGGCTGACCTCCTCCGGCTAGTCGCGATGTATCTTAACCTGCCGGGGATGCGGGTCGGCAATGCCGGTCAGTTCCTCGTAGAGCCCGACGGTCTGCGCGGCGATGCCTGCCCAGTCGAATTCGGCGATGGCCCGGTCACGGCCGGCCCGGCCCATCGCGGCCGCCAGCGACTGGTCGCGGACTAGCGCGTTGACGGCAGCGGCCAGCGGGGCCGGCTCGCCGGGCGGCACGAGCAGCCCGGTCTGCCCGTCGGCCACCACCTCGGGAATGCCGCCGACCCTCGACCCGATGACCGCGGTGCCGCACGCCATCGCCTCCAGGTTCACGATGCCGAGCGGCTCATACAGCGACGGGCAGACGAACGCGGTGGCATGCGTCAGCAGCTGGATGACCTCGCGCTTGGGCAGCATGCCGGACAGCCAGATCACCCCGGACCTGGTATCCCGCAGATCCTGGACAAGCGCGGTGACCTCGGCGGCGAGTTCCGCGGTGTCTGGCTGGCCCGCGCAGAGCACCAGCTGGGTCTCGGGGTCGAGCCGCGCCGCGGCGCGCAGCAGGACCGGCAGGCCCTTTTGCCGGGTGACCCGGCCGACGAAGACCACCAGGGGCCGGCCCGGGTCCACGCCGTGGCGCTCCAGCACGTCAGTCCCAGGATCAGGGGCGTACTCGCTGGTGTCGATTCCGTTGCGGATGACCCGCACTTGGTCGGCAGGAACCGCCGGATAGCAGGCCAGCAGGTCATCCCGCATTCCCTCGGAGACAGCGATGACGGCCGCAGCGGACTCGAGCGCGGTGCGCTCGCACCAGGACGACAGGGTGTAGCCGCCGCCCAGCTGCTCGGCCTTCCACGGCCGCAGCGGCTCCAGCGAGTGCACAGTGACGACGTGTGGCACGCCGGTGAGCAGCGATGCCAGATGACCGCCGAGATTGGCGTACCAGGTGTGGGAATGCACCAGGTCCGCTGCGGCGGCGGCGGACGCCATCGACAAGTCGGCGGAGATCGTCTGCAACGCCTGGTTCGCGCCCGCCAGCAGGTCCCATGGCTGATGGGCGACGGCGCCAGGCCGGTCGGCGCCCTGGCAATGCACGGTCAGGTTAACCAGGCTGTCAAGCTCGCGGGCCAGGTACTCGACGTGGACCCCGGCCCCGCCGTACACATCCGGCGGGTACTCCCTCGTCAGCAGCGCTACCGCAAGCCTTCCCCTCGGGCTGCCGGCGGTCACTCCGGCACCAGCTGGCCCTTGCCGACGACAGTGATCCCGCCCTCGGAGACCACGAAGCCGCGGGCCCTGTCGTGTTCCTTGTCCACCCCGATCTGGACGCCTTCCGGGACGACGACGTTCTTGTCGAGAATCGCGTTCCTGACCACGGCATGCCGGCCGATCCGGGTGTTGTTCAGGATGACGGCGCGCTCCACGGTCGCCCAGCTGTCGACCCGGACCCCCGGGCAGAGCACGGACTTGCGCACCAGGCCGCCGGAGACGATGACGCCGTTGCTGACCAGGCTCGAGATCGCCCGCCCGACCCGGTCGCCGGTATCGTGCACGAACTTGGCCGGCGGCAAGGGCGCCACGCTGGTCAGGATCGGCCAGCGGTCGTTGTACAGGTTGAAGACCGGGTGCAGGGCGCACAGGTCCATGTGCGCGTCGAAATAGGAGTCCAGCGTCCCGACGTCGCGCCAGTAGCCGGCATCCCGCTCGGTCGCTCCAGGCACCTCGTTGTCCAGGAAGTTATAAGCCTGGGCGCTGCGCTCGCCGACCAGCATCGGGATGATGTCGCCGCCCATGTCGTGCAGGCTGTCCTCGTTGGCCGCGTCCTTCCGCAGCGTCTCGACGAGCGCGTCGCTGGTGAAGACGTAATTGCCCATCGACGCGTAGGCCTGCTCCGGATGACCGGGCCGGGCCGGCGGGTCGGCCGGCTTCTCCAGGAACGCCTCCACGGTGCGGCCGTCCTTGCCGACCTCGATGACGCCGAACTCGGTGGCATCAGCTCGCGGCACGGGGATGGCCGCCACGGTGGCAGCCGCGCCCGACTCGACATGCTGCTTGATCATCTGACCCGGATCCATCCGGTAGACGTGGTCCGCGCCGAAGACGGCCACGATGTCCGGCCGATCGTCATAGATCAGGTTGAGCGACTGGTAGATGGCGTCCGCGGAGCCGGTGTACCAGTGCGGGCCGCGCCGTTGCTGCGCGGGCACCGGCGTCACGTAGTTGCCGAGCAGGCTGCTCATCCGCCAGGTCGTGGTGATGTGCCGGTCGAGGCTGTGGCTCTTGTACTGGGTCAGCACGCAGATGCGTAGACACCGCCCGTTCACCAGGTTGGACAGGGCGAAGTCCACCAGCCGGTAGAGCCCGCCGAACGGCACCGCGGGCTTGGCGCGGTCCTCGGTCAGCGGCGCCAGCCGCTTGCCGGCCCCGCCCGCCAGCACGATTCCCAGGACCCGTAGCTCGGTCATGGTCGCCTCCAGGAGCATCGGGGTTCGGGGACATACCCCACCTCAGCCGTCTGAGCCGTCGGAGCCGGAAATCAGGCATTCGCCGGCCCTCGCGCTTCTCCCAGTGTTGCCCTATTGACGGCCCGGAGGTAGGGCGCGAGGCGAACGCGGCCGGGGAATCTGGCCAGCGACGCCCCCGGGCGCTTCCTGGCAGGCCGCGGCGAACAAGGCGCCCGGCCCGCTCGCCGAGCTTGCTGAACAGTCAGCCGCCGTGCGTCACGCGCATCTTGGACTGCGGGTGGCCGAGGCCTTCCCAGTCCTGCATGAAGCGGGCGGCCAGTCCGTGCTTGGCGGCCAGCGCCACCAGCGTCTCGGTCCGGTAGTAGAAATCCTCGCGCAGCACCTGGTGCTCCTCGCCCGACGTCCGGTCGAAGGTGAAGTCGAAGAAGCCGTCGGGAGCCATGAGCCGGCCGATATTGCTGAGGCATTCGTCGACGACATGGATGGGGGAGTGCGAGAACACGCTGTGCGCGTGCACGACATCGAACTGCCCCTCAGGCAGGAACGCCAGCCTCATGTCCTGCACCAGCGTCAGGTGCGGGAGTTTCCCCTGCAGGCCGAATTCGGTGACCGTGTCCTGTGCCGCTAGCAGGATGTCGGGCGAGATATCGAGCCCGTAGTAGTTCCCGGCGTCCAGGTAGTCGATGAACAGCCGGCCAGCCCGCAAGTTGCCGCAGCCGATCTCGAGCATCCGCGCTCCGGGCTTGAGCCCGTGCCCGAGCAGGTAGTCGAACTGCAGCTGGCCGATCTTCAGCCAGGATCCGCGGGTCTTGCTGCCCACCGCGCCCTCGCGGCTGCGCGCCGCGTCTGACCGCATCACGGCCCGGTAGTAGCTGAGGTGGTCATGCGACTGGAACCTGAGCCATACGTCGCGGCCGAGGCGTTGCGCATACGGCAGGACGCGGCCCGGGTGCCGGGCGGCGTAGCCAATCTTGAAGGAAATTTTCGAGCGGTTCTTCACGGTCACGGCGCCCAGGCTAGAGGCGTTCGCGCCATTCGGGGTCCTGGTAGACCGAATCAATGTCCTGGTCCGACTTTTCGGTGATCATCGGCTGCCGGGCAGGCTAGTCCGCGGCCTCGCTGACAGCGTCAGCATGGGCATGGGCACGGGCGCCGCGCATCCGGCTCGTCACGGCCCGCGTGACGAGCAGCCGCGCCGCCTCCATGCCAACGCCCACGACGACCGACCAGACGAGTGCTTCCTTCAGCGCGACGGCCGGATCGTGCGGATCGGTGGGCGGTTCCTTGCCGGTAACTCGCTTCCAGCCGAACGTGATCACTTTCCTGGCGAGGCTTCCCGCAATGAGCGAGGAGACCATGCCGACTGCCCGGCTAGTGCCGCCGGCACCCTTGGCTGCCATCCGAAGTCCCTTCCTGACGAGCGTCCGGTGATCATCCCACGGGGCTGCCGCCGGTGCGGGCGGCGGGACGTGATCTCTCGATCGCTGCCGCGAGCTCGGCGGGATGCCTGGTCGCGATCAGCCAGTATGGCGCTCCTGGCGTTGCCGCGCTGACCTCGACGTAGACGGCGAGCTTGAGGTAGGGCCTGATGAGCATGAAGGCCGCCGGATCCGCCCGGGGACCTCGCATCGCGCGCGCCTGGGCTTCGTCCAGCGGCGCCACCTCGCCGGCCTCCCGCAGCGGCAGCGCCGCCCGCCCGGCCCGCAGCTGGCCGTCAGCCACCTCGATGCTGATGGCACCCCAGCGCAGCAGCACCGCGGCGCATCCGCCGCCGATGACGACATAGACCGCGATGGCAATGAAAACGCTGAAACCGGCCCAGAGGGTGGTGCCGATGATGGCAACGGAGAGCAGCCCGAGCAGCCAATATGAGGCCGGCACGCGGAGCTGTTCGCGGTAATTGCGCATCTGCCCACCGTAGTTGGTTACATGGTGGCCATGACTGGCCGACGGACGCGGCGGGGCAGCAGGGATCATGGGGCAGGGGATCGTGAGATGCCGGGACAAGTGAAGAGCGCCGATAACGGTGTTTCCGCTGCGCCGGCGGGCAAGGACGGCGCGGGACCAGAGCCGGCTGACGCGGGGATCGCCGGGGACCTGGCGGCGGATCAGCCGGTCAGCGCGCCCGGCCGGCTGCGGGCCGCGGCAACGGGCCTTCGGCAGCGCGCCCAGGCCGCCGCGACGCAGCCCGGCAGCCTGCCCCGCCCGGCAGGCCGGCCGCGCACGGCAGGCCGGACGGACGACGGCGCCTCCGCGGAGGTGCCGGGCAGTCCGCCGCCCGCGGAGCCCGTGCCCCGCCTTCTCCAGCAGGCAGCCGCCTGGTCCTGGCGGCTGCTCCTGGTCGGCCTCCTGATCTACGTCGCGTTCCGGGTCGCGAGCGCGCTGCGGCTGGTGGTCCTGCCCTGTTTCGCTGCCCTGCTGCTCACCGCACTGCTGCAGCCGCTCACCGCGCGACTGCGGAAGGCCGGCCTGCCCTCCCTGGCAGCGACCTGGTGCACGATCCTTGCCGTTATCGCGGTCCTGGCCGGGGTGGGCACGCTCGCGGCCAACAGGATCAGCGCCGACTACCCGACGCTGTCCCTTGAGGTCAGGCAAACGGCACACAAGGTGCAGATCTCGCTGGCCGGCCCGCCGTTCCACGTCAGCAGCGTTCGCGTGCAGCAGTACTCCGACCAGCTGGTGCAGTTCCTGTCGCAGCACAAGTCGCTGGTGGCAGGCACGGTGGTGACCGGCGGGAAGATCGTCCTTGAGCTGCTGACCGGGCTGGTACTGACGGTGTTCATCACGTTCTTCCTGCTCAAGGACGGCGAGCGGATCTGGGCCTGGCTGGTCAGCGCGCTCCGGCCGCAGCCACGGAGGCGGGCGGACAACGCGGGCATGGCCGCGTGGGCCGCGCTGGTCAACTACGTGCGGGGGACCGCGGTCGTGGCGGCAATCCACGCCGTCTCGATCGGCCTCGCCCTTTGGATTCTCGGCGTGCCGCTCCTAGTCCCGCTGATCATCCTCGTCTTCGTTGCCGCGTTCGTGCCGCTCATCGGGATCCTGGTGGCCGGGGCACTCGCCATCCTGGTCACACTCGGCACCAAGGGCTTGCTCGCGGCGGTGATCCTGCTGGTCGTGTTCCTGCTGGAGAACCAGATCGAGAGCCACCTGCTGCAGCCGCTGGTCGTCGGCCGGATCGTGCGGCTGCACCCGCTCGCGATCATCCTGGTGTTGGCCGTCGGCGGCATCGTGGCCGGTATCCCCGGTGCAATCGTCGCGGTTCCGGCCGCTGCCGCTATCTCCTATGCCTGGCCGTACCTGCGCGGCACGGAGGCAGAACCGCCCGGCGAGCCGTGACCGCGCCTGCCGTGGCCGGCCGGTGAGCCGTGACCGCGCGAGCCCTGACCGCGCGAGCCGTGACCGCGGGCCAGGCCTGCCAGCGGCCCAGTCCTGCCCGCAGTCGCCGTGGCGGGCCGGGATGTATGGCGGGGCGCATCCGGCGGTAAGGTCGCGTCCGTGAACACCGCCGGGAAGGAGGACCGCCATGTCGCTCGCGAATGCTGAGCCGACTGAATCGGACGTCGTGCATGTCCTTATCAAGCGGCTGGACCCCGGCATCCCGCTGCCGGCCCGTGCCCATCCCGGGGACGCGGGCACCGATCTGTTCGCGGCCGCCGACGTGGAACTCGCACCCGGCCAGCGGGCGGTCGTGCCCACCGGCGTTGCCATCGCGCTGCCGGACGGCTATGCCGCCTTCGTGCATCCGCGTTCCGGCTTGGCCGCCCGGCATGGTGTAACACTCGTGAACGCTCCGGGTACCGTCGATGCGGGGTACCGTGGCGAGATCAGGGTAACCCTGCTTAATACTGATGCCAGTAGTCCCGTCCGTTTCCAGCGTGGTGACCGGATTGCCCAGCTCGTGATTCAGCGAGTCGAGCGCTCGGTGTTTCATGAGGTCGAAACCCTTCCTGGCGCTGCCAGGGGGGAGGGCGGCTTCGGATCCACCGGAGGACATGCTGCCACGGCTGGCCAGGTTGCCGGCCACGAGAATCCATCGACAAGCTAAGACAAGGTAAGGAGCGTGCGGGGTGTTCCGACGGCGCCGCCGTGAGGATGCGGCTCAGCCCGGATTCGACGATGAGGCTGCCCAGGATGATCTGGATATCCAGGATGGCCCGGATTTCCCCGACGACCTGGCAGACACCGATGGCGAGGCGAATCGCGAGTCACGTGACGCCGGCGCCGGCAGCGGCGCCACCGGCCCGTGGGACGCGGCGGAGCGCTTTCCCGAGCAAGAACGAATGGACTTCGGCAGCCTGCAGATCCCGGTGCGCGAAGGGCTCGAAGTCCAGATCAACATGGCTGAGGACCAGGGCGTCTGGATCGCGGTCCTGCGCGGCGAGAACGGGCTCCAGCTGCAGGCATTCGCCGCCCCCAAGACCAGCGGGCTATGGGACGAGGTAAGGCAGGAAATCGCCGACGAGGTCGCTAAGTCCGGAGGCGACTGCGAGGAGGCCGAGGGGCCGTTCGGCACCGAACTCCATGCGCGCGTCCAGAGCGGGGAGCCAGGGCATGGCCGCACGCAGAAGCAGCCGGTCCGGTTCCTTGGCGTCGACGGGCCCCGCTGGTTCCTCCGCGGCGTGATCAGCGGCCCGGCAGCCCGTCGGCCCGAGCTGGCCAGGCAGTTCGAGGAGGTATTCGCGGACGTCGTCGTGGTCCGCGGCGAGCACCCCGCACCGCCCAGGGACCTGCTCGAGATCAGGCTGCCCGACGAGGCGCGGGCGGCGCTGGAAGAGCAGATGGCCGCCGAGGGCGACGGCCAGGAGCCGCCGAACCCGTTCGAGCGAGGCCCGGAGATCACCGAGACCCGGTAGCCGCCCCGCGTCCGCCAGCCGGCCGGCCGGCTAGCGGTGGCCAGCTGCCAGCTCAGCGCTACTCAGCCGGCGGGCTGTGGTCGTGATGGCCCAGCAGCTGCCCGAGCTGGTGCTCGACATCCTCGGTGGTCACGAAGAGCAGCTCGTCGCCACCCTCCAGCGGATCATCGCTGTTCGGCACGATCACCCGGCCATCCCGCAGGATGGCCACCAGCGCCGTGTCGGTCGGCCACTCGATGTCGCCGATCCGCTGGCCGACGAGCGGAGCGTCGGCGGGCATGGTCATCTCGACGAGGCTGGCGTCGCTCTGCCGGAACGTCATCAGCCGGACCAGGTCGCCGACGCTGACTGCCTCCTCGACCAGGGCCGACAGCAGCCTCGGGGTGGAGACCGCGACGTCAACGCCCCACGACTCGTTGAACAGCCACTCGTTGCTGGGGTCGTTAACCCTGGCCACGACCCGCGGTACCCCGTACTCGGTCTTGGCCAGCAGCGACACCACGAGATTGGCCTTGTCGTCGCCGGTCGCCGCGATCACCACGTTGCAGCGCTCAAGGGACGCATCGTCCAGCGAGCTGATCTCGCAGGCATCCGCCAGCAGCCACTCGGCCCGCGGGACGCTGTAGACCTTGATGGACTGCGGGTTCTTGTCGATGAGCAGGACCTCGTGGCCGTTCTCGAGCAGTTCCTTGGCGATGGAGCGGCCGACCGCGCCCGCTCCGGCGATCGCTACCCGCATCAGTGGCCGCCCTTACCTGGTGCGGCCGGCCTGGCGAAGACTTTCGCTATCCGCTCGACGTCGCCTTCCCGGGCGATCACATGCAGCACGTCGCCCTCCTGCAGGACGGTGCCCGGCCCCGGCAGCATGGCCTCGCCGAGCCGCGAAATGAACGCGATCCGGGTGCGGGCGGACTCTTCCAGCGACTGCACCTTCTCGCCTAGCCAGGCATCCGAGCAGGCAATCTCGGCCAGTACGACGGTGCCGGTCGGGTCGCGCCAGAGCGGTTCTGAGCCTTCCGGCAGTAGCCTGCGCAGCATCTGGTCCGCGGTCCAGCGCACGGTCGCCACGGTGGGGATGCCGAGCCGCTGGTACACCTCGGCGCGGCGCGGATCGTAGATTCGCGCCACGACATTCTGGACGCTGAAGGACTCGCGGGCGACGCGTGCCGCGATCACGTTCGAGTTG
>Ga0182024_10024059_pt1 | contig 10854 bp, 8 predicted proteins | sample P32metaG_FD_120480 | JGI IMG/M metagenome (GOLD analysis project Ga0182024, IMG submission 120480) | Permafrost microbial communities from Stordalen Mire, Sweden - P3-2 metaG (Illumina Assembly) | ecosystem: Environmental > Terrestrial > Soil > Wetlands > Permafrost | place: Sweden: Stordalen... | reverse complement strand
GGAAACGCCGATGAGAGGATGAGACCGATGGGGATGGTGAGCACCGCGGTCCAGAAGAGATTGGCGTACGGCAAGAGCAGCGTGAAGGGTAACACCCCCAGGATTGACCCCCAGATGATGTACTTGGCTCCCAGGCGATCTCCCAGCGGGCCGCCGATGAAGCCGCCAACCGCGGCGGATGCCAGAAACAGGAACAGGTGCAGCTGCGCGCTGCGCACCGACACATGAAAGTGCCCGATGAGATAGAACGTGTAGTAGCTCGTGATACTGGACAGATACACGTACTTGGAAAATATCAGCGCCAGCAGCACTGTGATGACCCCGATGACGTGCCGGCGTGGCGGGCCGGAACCGGGGGCCCCCGCGGCGGCCTTCAGGCGCGTGATGCCGTGCGCCTTGTACCAATGGCCGACCTGGAAGAGCACGAACATTCCAAGCAATGCCGCGAGCGAGAACCACGCCACGCTCGACTGCCCGTGTGGCAGCACGATGAAGGCGGCGAGCAGGGGGCCCGCGGAAGTGCCGAAATTGCCGCCGACCTGGAACACCGACTGCGCCAGGCCATGCTTGCCGCCGGAGGCCATGCGCGCGACGCGCGAGGACTCGGGATGGAAGACCGAGGACCCGGTGCCGATGAGGGCGGCCGCGAACAGCAGCAGCGCAAAGCTGCCGGCAAACGCCAGCAGCACCAGTCCCACCAGCGTGAATCCCATGCCGACGGCGAGCGAATACGGCCGTGGGCTGCGGTCGGCCATCGCGCCCACCAGGGGCTGCAGCAGCGAGGCGGTGAACTGGAACGTGAACGTCAGGAGTCCCACCTGCCCGAAGGTGAGGTGATACGAGCTCTTGAGCATCGGATACAGCGCCGGCAGCAGCGACTGCATCATGTCGTTCAGCAGATGGCAGAAGCTGATGGCCACGAGAATGCTGACCGCTGTGCGGCCGGCCGTCGCGGCGCTAACGGCTGTGGCGGACTGGTTCAAGGGAGAGCTCCAGAATCGGCCGCGCTCATCCCGCGGCGGACTTGCCAATGTGCCGCAATCCGGCGGTAAAGCCTATCTCTCTTCCTGGGGGCGCCTGGCGGCGCCCCCAGGAGAACTGGTGGGCTATTGAGGACTCAGAACCGCATCGAGAACTTCAGGCCGAACGTGCGCGGCTGCGCCGGGAGGACGTAGACCTGGTTGTTGTTGACCGGGTTGGATTCCGTGAAGCGCGACAGTTGTGCCCGCTTGTCGGTGGCGTTCGAGACGAACCCTTCGATCTGCATGCTGTTGTGAGTGACGCCGCCGGTGAGGTCGAGCAGGCCGTAAGCGGGCTGCATGCCGTAGATCTGCACTTCGTTCTGCAGCAGCACCGGAGATGTCTGGGTCTGGTAGACGAAAGCCGCCTGAGCGTACGGGGTCCAATCCGCCATCTCGTTCATGGAGTAGCGGGCAACGATGTTGCCCTTGAACTTCGGGGCCACGGGCAGGTTCGTTCCGGCCGGCGCGAGCGGACCGACCCACGTCCCATTGAACACCGACGGGGTCTGCTGATTCGCGCAGCTGGTCACGCCGACCGTGCCGCAGTAGTTCTGGGTGAGCACCGGATCGAGGAAGGTGAAGTTGGTGCTCAGCATCAGATTGGTGGTCGTCGCCCACTGCAGCTCGTTCTCCACACCCTTGATGCGCGCGTTGCCGCCGTTGGCGATCGCCGTGATGCTCGGCGGCACCAGGAAGGAGAACTGGAAGTTGGTCCAGTCTTCCCAGAAGACGGCGCCGTTCCACCGCAGGCGACGGTCGAGCCACTGCGTTTTCCAGCCGATCTCGTAGTTCTTCAGGTAGTCGGCCGCATAGGGGATCGGGGCGCCCGGGCCGGTGCTCACGCGATTAACGCCGCCGGGCCGGAAGCCCTTCGAATACGTGGCGTACACCATGGCGTCGGGTGTGAACTTGTAGGTGAGGTTGATCCTGGGCACCCAGCCGGCGTCGCTCGAGGACGCGTTAAGGTCAGTGCAGGGCGCAAACTGGGTCGAGGCCGGCGCAAAGCACTGCGATTGACCGGTGTGGCTCGAGTAGTTCGCAGAGTAACCGAAGAAGCCCTGCAGGGAATTGTCGTAGGAGTAGCGCCGCAGACCCCCCGTCAGCGCCAGCTGCGAGGTCATGTCCCAGGTGACCTGGGCGAAGGCCGCCTTGTCCCGGTCGACGCGCTGTTCGTCGGTGAGCCAGATCGCATTGTCGAAGCCCGGAATGGACAGAGCGGTGGCGAAGCCATCCGGATTCGGGCTGGGCTGATTGAACCCGCCGCCGTAGACGCTGGTGTAGCCGTAGCCGGGCATCGTGTAGAGCTGCCAGATGTTATGCAGCTGGCGCTGGATGAACAGACCCACGGTCGCCCTGACCGGCTTGTCCGCCGGCGTGCTGAGGCGAATCTCGTGACTCCACTTCTCGAAGTAGCCGGCGCCGATGACGAACTCCTCCGGCATGATCGACTTGCCGTTGTTGCCCGTCCAGTACGCGCCCGAGCCGAAGACGCGATCGTAGAAAACCGAGTAGTCGCTGTATTCGGCGACCTCGTGCGAGGTGCGCTTCATGTAGCCGCCGGAATAGACGAGGTCGAAGTCGCTGAATTTCCCTTCGACCGTCAAGGCGCTCTGGTACCAGGAGTCCTGTGAGTTCTCCGGGCCGTAGTGCGCCAGCTGCAAGTCCCCGACCGCGGGGTCATAGGCGAAGAAGCCCTCGGTGGTGAGGTTCTGCGCCATGATGCTCGGCGTGACGGTCCAGTCGCCCAGGTCGACTTTAAGGGCGCCTCGGCCACCTTTGGTGTCGACAGGGTTGTAGTTGTTCCTCACTGAGGAGGCGTTGCTGATCGCGCCGGCGCCGACCACGCCCGGTGCCGGGCAGGGCGTGACCGCAGGAAAAAGCGAAGGCTGACCGTCCCAGGTCGGGAAGGTGCGTATGCCATTGACGATACACGCACTGGCATTCGTGCCGGGGACGTTGCTGATGTAGCCGCCATCGTGCTCGTCCCAGCCGACGAGGCGTACGGCGGCGATGGAGCTCAGCGGGATATTGACGAAGCCCTCGGCCTCCCAGCCCGCGCCGCCGCTCTGGACCTGATTACCCTGCAGGTCGAAGCCCGCCGCGAATTTGCTCGGGTCCGGCTTGTTCGAGATGATGCGGACGGTGCCGGATTCGGAGCTGGCGCCATACAGGGTGCCCTGCGGCCCTTCAAGAACCTCGATACGCGCGACGTCGTAAATGTGCACGTCGACCGTGCCGTCGATGGTGGTGACCGGCTGCTCATCCAGGTAAACGCCGACGCTCGGTTGCGAGCCTGAGTGGTTGCCGTCACCGCCGCTGACGACGCCGCGTATGTAAACGTGCGCCTCGCCGGGGCCGCCGTTGCTGCCTTCGCCCTGGCCGCGCACGTAGGAGATGCTCGGGGCGTACTTCACGTAGTCATCGAGGTTGACGACGTTCAGCTGCTCGAGCTTCTGCGTGTCGAAGACCTGCACGCTGATGGGTACGTCCTGCAGGTTCTCGGTGCGCTTCTGTGCGGTGACGACGACCTCCTGAAGAGCGCCCGTTTGGGCTTCCTGGGCGTGCGCCCATTGCAGCGATGCGAGTAGCGTCGAGGCAACAGGGATGCCGGTGCGTACGATCGGGTGGCGCTTGAAGGCCTGAATCCGGCTGAGTTTTCGTCGTCGGCTGCGTGTCATATGGAAGCCCCCTGTGTTGTTCGGACGCTCAGCGGCAACGCGTTATGCTAAGTGAGTTGCTGCTCAAAAAGAAACTGGTACTTGCGGATAGCCGGTCAGGACACTGCCGAGCCTCGCCTTGAGTGGTTCGAGCCAGGGCTCGTAGCGGCGCCAGTGATCCAGGCCCTCGCGGAAGATCGGCTGGCGCACCTGCTCGGAACTCGCGGTGCGCACGGCACGCTCGTTCTCATAGAACCTGAGGCACGCCTCTTCGTACGGCAGCCCGCAGTAGGCGAGCAGCTGCCGAACCTGCGTCTCGGTATCCTCGATCATGTCCTCATAGAACACCCGGTGAACCCGGCCCGGCAGCACCGCATCGAAATGGGCCATGAGCTCGACGTAGTCGCGGTAGTAGCGGCCGAGGTCCTCCAGGCCGTAGGTGAAGTTCTGACCGCGCGCGAAATGCTGTTTGAAGCACGAGAAGCAGCAGCCCAGGGGGTGACGGCGCGCGTCGATGACCCTGGCATTGGGCAAAATCAGGTGAATCAGGCCGACATACAGGCAGTTGTTCGGCATCTTGTCGATGAAGAAGGGCACCGCGGTCTTGCGCAGCGGCCGCGTCGCTTCCAGATAGCGCTCTCCCAGGGCGCGCAGCTGCGCGTGCGTGAGGGCTGCCACGATCTGCGGAAAGTCCTCCCGACGGCCCAGCCGTCCGGCAAGCTCGTGCGCGATCTGCGGGAGCTGCGGCAGCTCCATCGTGCCCTCGACGAGGGAGTGGCTCGCCAGCACCTGCTCGAGCAGTGTCGAGCCGGCGCGCGGCAGGCCCACGATGAAGATCGGATCCGTCGCCACGGCCCCGGCATTCGCGCGCGCCGCGAAGAAATCCCGGCTACACACCGCCTTGGTGCTGCGCACGTAAGCGCTGTTCTCATCGGCGCTGTAGGGGCGAGCCTGGCGCCGCAGCTCGCTGCCGCGCGCGTAGTGCCCGAAGGATTCCTCGTACGACGCCTCATCCTCGAGTGCCTTGCCGAGCGCGAATTCGAAGTGCAGGCGATCCTCATCGGCAAGGTCCGCCCGCGCGAGCGAGTTACGCAGTGCCTGCATATCCGCAGCGCTGAAGCGCAAGGTCTTGAGATTGGCGAGACTCCAGTAGGCCTCCCCGAGCGTGGGCTCGATCGCGATGGCGCGTCGGTAGGCGGTAACGGCATCGGTGCTGCGGCCGGCCGTGCGCAGCGAGTGACCGTAGCTCATCCAGATTCTGGACTGCCGCGGATAGTCCCTGAGCACCGCCTCGTACACGCCGATGGAGAGCGCGTAGTCGCCCAGATTGGCGAGCACCGCGGCCTGCAGGTTGCGGTAACCCGGATTGCGCGGCTCCTTCGCCAGCAGCTGCTCGACGTGCGCGAGCGCCGCCCCCGGCTGCCCCTGGCGGTTCAGGACTACCGCGTAGTTATAGCGCGCGGCATCAAAGCTCGGGGCGAGTCGCAGGCAGCGCTCGAGCAGCTGCTGCGCGTCGGGGTAACGACGCAGGCGTGCCGCGACCTCGGCCAGCATGCGCAATGCTGCGACATCAGTCGGATGGGCTTGCAGATGCGCGCGCAGGCGTGCATCGGCCTGCGGCAGTGCATTTTCAACCAGTGCTGCGGCGGCCTCCATCAGCTGCGGGTCGCGCGTCGCCGCCTTGAGGTAGCGGGCGCGGGCCTGATCCGCACCGGCGGCATCGCCGTTGGCGTCCAGCTGATCGGCGAGCAGACGCCACGTATCCGGGGAATCAGGCTGCAGCTGCAGCGCCTGGCGCAGCGTGGCGGCTGCCTCACGCCCGCGCCCCGCCTCCCCCAGTGCCACTGCCAACTCCAGGTGCACAGGCGCCGCGCGCGGCTGTTCGTGCGCGAGCGGCTCGAGCATCTTGAGCGCTGCCTGCAGACGACCGGTGAGACGATAAGCCGCGCCGAGGATCAGGCGTGCGCGTGGCTCGGCTGGCACGGTGGATAGAATCTCGAGCGCCTGCGCGGCAGCCAGACGCGGATCTTTCTGCAGCAGCCTTCTGGCGTGAGCGAGCGCCACGTCGATCGAACCGACGGGTGCTGCCACGCCACTCCCCACATTCATGTAAGCGAATCTATCACTATCAAACAATGACTAGCCACGGATCGGCGGGCGTTGCGCACGCACCACGTCGATGCAACAGTGCGCGCATGAAGCGAAGCGGACGCAGGCAAGCACTGCTGTGCGCAGTCGCGATTTGCTGCACAGCAGTGCTGTGCGAGTGCAGTTCCGTGGACGGCGGGGCACCTTTCGAGGTGCTCTCACACGGCAGGTTCGCGAGCGTACGCGTCTATCGACCGGCGGGTGCTGTGCGGCAGGTGGCGCTATTGCTCTCGGGCGACGGCGGCTGGAGCCGCGATCTGGGCGCCATCGCGTACCAGCTGAGTGGCGAGGGGACACTCACCGCCGGCATCGACCTTCCGCCGCTGTTTGCGAACCTCGCGCGGGATCCGGCGAGCTGCGTCTCCCCGGACACAGATCTTGCGGATCTCGCGCGCTACCTGCAGGACCGCTATCACCTGCCGCACACGGCGCCGCTTTTGATCGGGCATTCGGCTGGTGCGACGCTGGCCTATACCAGCATTGCGCAGGCTCCCGGCGGAACATTCAGCGGGGCGCTCACCAAGATCCGGTCTGCACGCCTCTGGAAGCGCTGGGATTTCTCGCCGCGATTCCCGGGGCGCATCTTGTGCCTTTACCGCACGTGAGCCACAACTACGGCCATGCCGAACGCTGGTGGCCGCAGTTTTCGGCGGCGCAGAAGAGCCTCACCGGCCCGCCGCCCGCGCGCTGACGGCGGGCGTTCCCTCACATCGGGTGGCGAGCCACCCGCGGGTTACTTCGGCTCGCTGCCAGGCTGCTGGTCGGAAAGCGGGAACGATTGCACGCCACTCGCCGGCTGCGGCGCTGGGGGGGCGCCGGCGGGCGGGGTGCCCGCGGGCGCCTGCGCCGATGCCGAGCGCTGCTCACCGGTACTGGTGGCCACGGCGGCGAGGAAGCGATGCGCACTCTGGTCCTGGCTGGTGACGCTGCCGGACATGATGTCGGCAGCGAGCACGCCGGGCTTGTTGTAGAACGCGGCATCCGCATCGTCATCGATGTTTATGGCGCCGCCGTCGAGGGCGAGGCCGATGAACGCGCCGCGGCTGCGTGAATAGGAATACACCTCAGCCTTGAAAGCGACATCAGTGGCCGCCGACGCCTGTCGGCCAACGGGCCCTGCGGCGACCGAGGCATCTGCACCGAGGGTGACCTTGCCGCCGTTGATCCCTTCAACGCCCTTGGGGGTGGTGAACACCAGCACGATATCCGTCGATTGCACGCCCCACTGCAGCCCGAAGCTGCCGCCCGTCAGGGTGACGAACACCGGGTCGCAGAAACGCCCGTCCTTGCCGCGCACCACGAGAACCCCATGGCCGCGCCGGCCCCCCAAGAACCAGGCCACCTTGGTGACGTCGGGAATGACGGCGATCCCGTAGGCGCGCTCGAGCAGGCGCTCGGGTATGGCTTGGTCACGCGCGCCGCTGAGTTCTTCGAGAACCTGGGAGGCGGTCAGCAGGCGTCCCTGCTCACGCGCCTGGGCCTGCACGCCGGCAGCGGCGCTGGCAAAAATCACGGCGGCGAGCAGGGTGATAAGAGAAGTGCGGGTGCGCATTGAAAGATCCCCTTTGCGTACGTGGACTGTCGCTGCCTGCCGACACTCGCGCGCACGGACAATGAGCGAACCTGGAGGGAAGCTTAACTCACTCGCAACCCGGATGCGCGCAAGGTAGGGACGCCGCGGCTAGAACCACAGAGACGCGAACACCTGGAAGATGTTCGCGTTGAGCCTGTACAACGGCTCATTGCCGGCGCCGTACTCCCCGGCGAGCAGGGCGTTGCGGAAATCGCTGTAGTCCACCGTCAGGTGCTCGACGCGCACATTGAAGCTGCTCTTGCTGATCCAAGGCGCGCTCGGCACGTGAAACTCGTAAGACGCCCCGACACCCACGGTGTAGTCGGTAAATGCGGCGAGCTCACGGTCACGTGCCATGAAATTCTGGTAGTCGGCCCGCGGGAAAAGATCACTGTAGAAGTCGGCGTGGGACTGCTTGTAGAAGCGCAGGCTGCCGTCAAAGATCCAGTGCTTCCATGCCGGGTGTGTGTAGTCGAACTCCACGGTGTGGGCGACGACACCCCAGGTGTCGGAGTAGTAACGGTACTGCCCGGTGAGCGCCGCGCGGTAGGGGAGGTAGTACTTCAGCTGCACCGAGGCGGCATTGCTGGTGCGCGTGTTGGGATACACCTGGTTCGCGAGCGTGAAGCCTTCACCCGCGCCCGGGGACAGATAGCGGATCTGGCGATACGGGTTGGCGAGATAACCCTGGTCGGTCAGCAGTTCGTAGTTGACGCCCAGAATGGTATTACGGGTCAGGATCTGGCTCAGGGACAGCGAATAGCCACGGTGATCCGCGCGCTGATGGAAGCTGGGATCGTTGATGATTTGAGGGCACTCAGTACCGATGGGATGTGCCGGCAATTCCGGGTTGCATTCGTCCCGGTAGACGTTGTCCCAGGCGCGCTTGTACCCCATGGTGACCGTGGTGAGGTCACCGAACATGTCCTGGCTCACCGAGTAGAAGCCCGTGTCCGCGATGTAGTCCGGCTCCCTGCTGTGGATGTAGCCGACGCTGTAGGTGGTTTTGCCGTGCTGGTAGTCGGCGCCGACGTTTTCCTGCTTGCGCGTCTCGTGATAGGGGCTCGCCGAGAGCTTCACGTCGATCGAGGCACTCGAGATCATGTCCTCGTAATAGCCGGCCGACAGCGACAGGCTGTCGCCGACTTTCTTGCGCACCAGTAGCTCCGGGCCCTCCACGGTGATGTCGCCGCCGTTATAGACGTGCCACATGACATCGGCGCGGTCGTCGGGCAGCACACCCGCCAGCACCGGGGCGGTGATCACCAGCATCGCCAGCAGCGTGCGCGCGAACGGGCTCAATCCGCAGATCGGAGGCGGCCGCTCAGGCAGCGCCGCGCCGCTCAGTTGCATCCGCACCCGCCGCCGACCGCGCCGGTGCCGCCGTGGGCACCTTCGCGGCTCTCCAGGACATGCTCGAGGTAGATGCTCGAGACCGGATCGCGGTTGAAGGACATGATGGGATCGGCGAAGTGCTCGCGCTCGTAGGGCTTCACCCAGGGAGTGGGCGCGGCGCAGGCAGCGAGCGCGCCGAGCAGCAGCGCCAGGCCGAGCGTGCGTAGCAGCTTGCTCACCAAAGAACTCCTCATGGTCTCCCTCCCTCGCGGCAGACCGTCCGCGCTTATTCGCGGATCAGCGTGCGGATGCTGTCGAGATACTCGTTCTCGTCGCCGGGCACGTAGCCGCGGTGGATGAAGCGCACCTTGCCGGCGCGATCGATGATGACGGTGCTCGGCATGCCCGGCACATCATACAGCTTGCTGACCTTGCTCTCCGTATCGTAAAGGATGGGGAAGCTCACCGGCGTCTCTTTGAGCCATTTGTCGGCGGCCTGCGAGTCCGGTTCCACGTTCACACCCAGGAGCGTGAAGCCAAGTTTGTTGTACTTTTTGTAAATGCTTTCGAGCAACGGCATTTCCTGGCGGCACGGTCCGCACCAGCTCGCCCAGAAATTGATCATCACCACCTGGCCCTTGTATTGCGCGAGGCTCACGTTGTGTCCGCCGCGCGCGCCGAGGCTGAACTGCGGCGCCGGAGCATTGGGGGCTGCGGCCAGCGTCGGCACGGACAGGATCAGTGCGGCTGCGATGGCTGCGATTCGGTTACTCATGTGCGTCCTTTGTCAGAAAAACACGGTCGTGCCGATCTGCGCCTCGATGTTGTTGGTGAGCTTGGCGGTGCCAAGAATACTCGACTGGAACACGCGATCCTGCACGGTGATGTGCACCGCCAGCCAATCCTTCGGCACCACGCGGTAACCGGCGCCGAAGTTCACGGTGAACTTCGTGTCGCCGGCAAAGTCGGTGCTGCCGATGCCGCCGAGAACGTAAAAGGCGCTCGTCATGGCGCGGCCACGACCGATAAAAGCCTCGCCAGGCAGGAAGTTGTAGCCCAGTGAGAGATCGTAGTACGTGAAGCGCCTCTCAGACCCGGTAAGCAGCTGGATGTTCGAGAGCGTTTCGAAACTGGTGCGGCCGGCGGTCGAGCGGCCGAAATCACCCTGGAAGAAGAAATCCTCGGTGATGTGGTAGGCGGCGGTAAGACCGTAGACAGGATTGGTGCCAAAGTCCTCGATCGACAGCATGCCGTAATCCAGGCCCACCTCGACGTTGGAGCTCTTGATGCGCGGCACCTTGATCTGGCGGCGCGGCACCTCCGGTTCGATGACGCGCGGCGCCGTCGTCGTGTCGTCCTGCTGGTCGCTGGCCGACTGCGAGCCCGCGGCGCTTTGCGCGTGGCGCTCGGCGCGCTGCTGGTACCAGTTGCGCACCGATGCGCAGCCGGGGAGGGCTGCCAGCGTCACGGTCAGAAGAAGAATGCGAATCCCATTTTCCATTCGTCAGCTTCCTCGTTCTCGTTGCGCCGGGTGAATATATAGTGGGCCTTGTACTCCGCGCGCAGGAAAAAGCGCCGCGTGAGGTAGTAGCGTATGCCGCCGCCGACGTAGGCGGATTGCTCGGTGCGCACCAGCGGTTGCACCAGCGTCGCCTTCGGCTCGGTGTGCACCAGCCCCACGCCCAGGGTCAGGAACGGCGACCAGCGAGCCTCCGGCGCGATCACGTGGGTAAGTCCCAGGTCGGCGGTCTCGCCGTTGGAGTAGCGGCCGAGAAACTGCCCCAGTGCCACTTCAATCGCGAGCTGCTGATTGAAAGACACCGAGTAATACCCGGATACCAGGTTCGCCCCCCCGTAAGCGCCGGCGAACAGCCCCATCTCGAAGCGGTGCGCGGTAAAGCCCGCGCGGTCACCGAGGTCGAAGGTGAAGGGCAGGCCGTCGGCCCGCACCATCAGCAGCATGTCATGCTGCGAGGCCCAGCCTTCTACGCCGCGCTCGGTGCGCACCTTGAACCAGTCGGTGCGACGGAACAGCACGTCCACGCTCTCATCGCGAGCCACGACGTGGAACACGGGGTAGCCGCGCCCGGGTCCGGTGTGCAGCTCCAGATACGGTTGC
>Ga0182024_10024058_pt1 | contig 10854 bp, 9 predicted proteins | sample P32metaG_FD_120480 | JGI IMG/M metagenome (GOLD analysis project Ga0182024, IMG submission 120480) | Permafrost microbial communities from Stordalen Mire, Sweden - P3-2 metaG (Illumina Assembly) | ecosystem: Environmental > Terrestrial > Soil > Wetlands > Permafrost | place: Sweden: Stordalen... | reverse complement strand
GTGCAGGGTGACGGGAGTTTTTACATTCGCCTGCCGAAATGGTCGGTGTTGATATTTCGAAAACAGTGAGCCGAATCCAGAACCCATGCAAGCTTCTCCACGTGTCGGCTGGAATCTTGCCCATTTCGCGCCCGGAGGTGGAATCGAAAATTGGCAAATCCAGCGTCCATTGGGTGAAGTATCTCGCGCACGTATTGCTTGCAACGTAAAGGTTATCGCCCGCGCGGAAGGCGATTTTCCCATTCAAGAAGGGGCCGCGAAACCTCTTCGAGCGCTGCGCAGATGTGGGATCAAATATGCAGATTGTCTCCCCACCATCAAGCACGGCGAGTTGTGGGCAAGCGCCCCCACCAATTCACTGTATTCTCATTCTAGAAGAAGGACGACTCGAGGAACTCTATCAAATCTGTTATCGATCTTTCGCCAGCCAACCGAATGAAAAATCAGGCCCAAGAAAAAATGGCATCTTCAGCGCTCGTTTGCGCGGGCCCGTTGGGCCATGGCGTGGAACAGCTCCGAGTCTTTCGTCAAGCTCCCATAGTTGATCCGCGAATAATTGGTTCTGAGTTCAGTCATCAGGAAAGCGCGTCGCTCCGCGGCCGATTGGTTTTTCTCAACCTGATTGGCGTCGGGCTTCGGGTAGATCGGCTTGTGATCCGGATGCGTCAACGCGTAGACTTTGTACGCGCGCGGCGCTTCTCGAATGTCGTATCCCGCGGCCAACATCCATTCGAGGGCCAGACGGTCCGCTTGGTCCCTCAACGACTCCAAGAACTCGTCGTTCTTTGCAGCCACCACAAGCGTGGGCACGTTGAGAAGGGCGAGAGGCGCGCCTAGTTCGGCTCCAATTGCCACAGCTTTGAGAGCGATGTGGCCGGGACTTGAGTTGTACCTGGACAGACGCCAGGTATCAATTTCCTCGACTTGTGTTATCGCGCGCGACACATGAAACGCAATTTGCGCCTCGTTTTCCAGCCCTTCGAGCAAACTGGAATTCACGACAATTGCGCCGCTCGGAAACGCGAGAACATTAAATTCCTTGTTTTCGACCAGATAAAACCGGTAGTCGAACTTCAGCGGACTGCCCGCGGGTAATTCTCGCTGACGTTTCGAGACGAGGCTTTCACCCAGTTTTTGAATGTAATCCTGCGCTTGCGGCGACGGCACGAGCTTGTACTTGCTTCGACCGATGCGGAGCTCATCCGCCTGGCTGAGGAGAGGATCCCCTTTTTCAATCCGGGGCTCGAGTTTCTGCAGACGCTCGGATTCATCGAGAGAGGGTTCGAAATCCTCAAATTCGACCTTGGAGGCGAAGACTGAGCCGTCTTTCTGGCTGACGGCCGCGTAACTCGCCATCGCGTTGGAGCCGATTTCGTCGGGCGCCGTAAGCGAAATCGTCTCAGCGGGCACAACGCCATTTTGCTCCTTCTGGAGATCCTTGAGCTCGCGTTTGTTTCTGCGAAGTGTGACATGAGTTGAGTCTGCAACGCGAATTCGCACGCCGTCGAGAAACAGGTAGCCGTTCCATCCAGCTGCGGTCCGCTGGAGTTCCGGAGGCCGGTCGGGAAAGGCGACGCTGTTGAATCGTCTATCGTCAACCGAAAGAACTTTCACTGTTTTAACAGTGAGCTTACGGGTGGCAAAGTCAAAGTTGCCGCTGATTTCAACCTCGTCCCCGACTCGAATCTTTCCCGGCTGGAGGGTATTTTTCGACTTGGCTGGGCTTGGGTTGATTTCCAGGGACACGCGGTTGTCGCGCGTCACACTGAAATCATCGAACTCGACCGCCGTGGGTGAGGGGATGCCCACGATAAATCCGTGAAGCGTTAGTTGCCCCGCAGTTGAGTTCTGGGTTGCAAAGAGAGCCAGGAGAAAAAGAACGCGTACGTGTCGCATGGCCACCCGGAAGTTTCGACAAAACGAAAGCCGTGCATCCATCCAGACATCACCTATTGTTTACCATAGAAATAGCAAACGGGACAGGTAGTTGTATCGTTCAGTGGAACGGACGGCAAAAGTGCGGAGATCGACGGCTCCAAGCCGTCAATCCTGTGCCACCGGCAGCAAAAATCCTGTGTTACCTGTCCGGCGCTGGCGCCTGTGGGAGAACCTGTTCGGGTCCTGCTGGCCCCGGCTCCGGGGGCGCTCCATCGCTCGGGTCCGAGGACGTATGGTCCTTCAAATATTGCTCGAGAGGCTCATTGCGCAGGACGAAGCGGAAACCTCGCTGCGTATTCACATCGATGGTCGTCTGCAAATCGAGCAGACCAAAATCGATCACGTGCTCGACCACTTTCGTGCCGTTCTCTTCGACGATCTTGAAATGCAGTTCTCCGTCCATGAGCCAGTAATCCGTCACGGTATATACACTGCCATCCTTCAAATAAAGCTGCACGAATTGCGAATTCGCCTCACCATAGTAGACCGGCCAGTTTTGAACCTCCGCCTGCGGTTGTGGATTATTTGGCCCCAATGAATACGGAGAAAATACCGTGCCGTAATCGTAGGCTGGCAATCCGTTGCAGCCGTAGCCCCAGCTCCAGTATGGATCACAGCCCATCCAGAACCCGGGACCGAATCCCCACCCGTACCCCAGACCAAAAAATGGGAAGCCAAATACTCCGAAGCCGGGAGGCGGGAAGCCGCCGATCGGAAAGATGGGTCGGCGCGGAAAAATTGGGCGGCGCGGGTACGGATAGCCCACTACAAATCTCGGCGGCAAAAGAACCTGGTTTCCCGGCGGCCTGACCACAAAACTGCGGGGTCGAGGACTAACCAGCGGCGGTCGCACGGGAGCAGCCGGCCGCGAAACGCCAGCGTGCGAAGCGGGCGGCGCGCCGACGTGACCGGCGCCGCCAAAGTGCCCGCCGGAATGCTGAGCAAAGGCCCCGGTTGCGAACGTACAGATGAAAACGAACGCACTGAATAAGGGCCAAGAAATCGTGCGAAGGGCAGAACGACAAAGAGTGAGGCGCTTCATGAGTCCCTCCCTGGCAGCGTAGGAAGCAGCGCTGCGAGGACCATGCGAACCATTACGACTATTCTAATCCAAATCGGCGGTGAAGGCTCAGGTTTCACAGCCTGCCGAAAAAATTCATGTAGCACAGGCACTCTTGCCTGTGCGCTTTTGTTAAGTCCAGCAAACACCGCACAGGCAGGAGTGCCTGTGCTACTAGAACCTGCTCCGAATTTGTTGCGCCGATGGCAGGAGGAGCGTAGGATTCGCAGCGCGAAGTCCAGAGGGCAAGTTCGGGATGATATGGTCGGGATGCCGAGTCACTCTTTCATCCAGGGCGCCACTGTATGGGGGAATTGGCACTCACCATTTATTTCGGAATTTCCCCAAACGCGAACCTATCGGCATCGTTCGCTGACGAGTTGGGTTTAGCAACGAAAGACGGGGGATCGAGTGGAATTGTTTCAAGTGGACAACGAGGGACTTCTTTTCATCTCACCTACAATCACAGACTGGGTAACTTTGGATCGCTACAAAGTCGACACGGTTATCGATCTCGACGGTAGACTGGATGACGGCGTTCCGACGGCGCCGGATCATTTGCTCTATGTGTATTTCCCAATCACGGACGACGAGCTTCCCAATCTCGCCAAACTACACGCCGTCGCGTCTCTCGGCGCAACGCTCCTCAGGGAGGGCCATTGTGTTTTGTCTCATTGCGGGTTGGGTTTCAATCGATCTGCTCTCGTAGCTGGGTTGATTTTGAATCAATTGGGTATGTCCGGTTGCGAGGCCGTGGAAAGGCTGCGTGGCCGACGTCCCGGCGCGCTCTTCAACGAGCGCTTCGCTTCGTATCTGCAATCCTTATAGGCAATCGCATTTTGCAGATATCCTCAAAGTGAGTGTTGGGGGACTTGCTCGGAGAGCAGCCCCCCCAACCTCCTCAAGAATCTCAACGAAGGCGATCTAACGCGCCTCCGCGTAAGAGATTAACGATTATCCTTAGCTAATTGTACACTGTCGCCAATCTCGTGCAACAGCGGCCGTGCCGATGCGGGAACTGCAATTTTGCCGCTAATGATGTCATGCCGGTCCACATCGTGGCCGTACATGGATTTGTCGCCACTCTTGTCGGCCTGCATGACGGCGCCTTCAAGAGATACGCCGGCGAAAAGGCCCTTGGTCCGCGAATAAGACAGGATCTCGGCGGTCAGTTTAAGGTCGGTGCCGGCTGAAGCATTTCGGCCCACGGGTCCGGCGGCCACGGAAGCATCAGCGCCCATTTTGAATTTGTCGCTCATCAAGCTTTGCAGGGCGTGATCGTTCATGAAGAGCATTATGATGTCGGTGGAAGAACCGCCAATCTGGTAGCCCACGCTGCCGCCGTCAATCGCGACAAACATAGGCGCGCTCCAGCCACCACGCTCGGTGCGGCAAGTTGCCAGCCCCCTGCCGTAACTGCCACCGAATACAAAGGCAAATTTTACGTCGCCTGGGATGATGGCAATGCACTTCGTCGACCTCAGAAGATCCTGAGGTATGCCCTGATCCGGAGTGTTCATAACTTCCCGAAAAACCTGGGCAGCTTTCTCCGTGCGTTTCACATCGTCCTCGCGGTCCGAGGCGAAAGCGGACAGAGTGACAAGCAGTCCCAAAGTGGTTCCAATCAATAGACGTTTCAACATTTTATCTCCCTCCGATTTTTGAACTCAAAAACTGTAACAAAATTCTAATAATTCATTCCTTGCACTACTCCATTCAGTCCACCCGGGTATGAATCCCGCACGCCGATAGTTGCAGCGATCCCGGATGGACTGAACCATTGGCTCCTAACCAAAAGCTTGATATGCAAAAGCGGAAACATTGCAAACCTACTTTCAATGACGCGCGCCACCACCGCCGCGAGACCCGCCGGACGCCTGTTGCCTCTGCTGCATTTGCTGGGTCTGTTGCGTGTGCCTCTGTTGCAATTGCTGCGTCTGCTGCTGGTGTTGCTGCTCCACCTGCTGCATTTTCTGAGGGGGAGCATTCTGTTTCGTAAGCTGTTGATGTTCGTTGTCCTGCTTCTGCTGCAGTGCCTGCCGGTCCTGGTTTTGCTTCGCAATCACGCTTTGCTGCTGCTTCTGAAATTTCTGGTCCATTTGCGGATTGCCGGTATTGGGAGCAGCTGGGCGTTCGACTGGCGGCAATTCCTTAGGATGAGACGCAAGATTAGGGCGAGGAGTCGCCGCAAGCACAGGCGTACCGTGGTTCGCGGAAACCCGTTGCTGGGGGTTGTTGCGAGCAGCATAAGCATGTTGAGTCTGAGAAGCGATAGGGGCTATATGCTTATCACGCGCGGCAGCTTCCTCTTGAGAGTTGGCCCGCTCGTTGATGCCGCCATTACCCCCGTTATAACTGGTGCGGCTGCCGGAGCTCTCATTTACTCTCGAGTTGTAAACATTGTGGATGGAGTGCTCATCCACGTGGTTTATCGATGTGTTGTAGAAGAAATGTCCACCTTGCCACCGCCCGCCATCATAACCGTGACCGAAGTAGCCGTAGCCATAGTTGACCCCGCCATAGAAACCTATCGTCGGGCCCCAGTAGCCGTCGTAAAAGAGAAATCCGCTGCCGCCCCAACCCCAATAGCCCGGAGTCCAAAGGTAGCCGACTTCCGGAGCCATCACCCAAGTGCCCGGCACCCAGTAATATTCACCGTCCCAAGCCCAATAGCCAGGCGTCCAGATATAACCGTCGCCGGGACAAATAGGCTGATCGTAAACGGGCAACTCAGGAGGAGCGATGGATACAGATATGCCGACCTGCGCAAAGGCAGCCGACGACAGGAATAGCATCGAAATCGCCAGCATTAGTAAGCGACCCACACGAATTTGCTTTAATTTTAACAAACTGTCTCCCTTTGCCGATCTTGCACTGCCCGTGGACGTTTCCATATTTATGCAGATTCTCTGTAACTGAATTCACAAACGGAAGCGCACGGCGAATTCATCAATTTGTTACTTCGATCCCGTTCTCCCAGCCGCGAGTTATGAACGCCGAATGTGACAACGGTCATGGACAACTGGGCTTTAAGCTTGTGATCTAGACCTCGTTGGAATCAAGGACTGAGGATGTTTCCAACTAAGAGGTTTTGCCCTTGCAGCCGGCATGCATGCACGCGCAATCGATGTCCGGCGTTTTTTCCATAGTCGCGCACTCCGTGCTGCAATATTTGCCCGAAGTCGTCAGGCATGAACAGACGGGGTGTGCGCACTTCTCAGCTTTCGTGGTTGCCATCTTTGATCCTCACTCGGAATCACCTGAAGTTGATTCACCAGGCAATCTTAGTTGCGGCAACCAATCGCGTCTGTCCAATAAGTGACACTTTGCGATTTGATTTGCACGCTGCCAGCCGAGGAGTCACGGCTGACTGGGCAAATTCCCAAGCAAATACTCTGGCTTCCGTTGCATCGATCGCAACAGAAGTCGGGTGGCTAAGATGGGAATTGCCCCAACTGTTGGCCGCGAAAATGAACGACGGTCTTTCGCTCACAAGCCAACAACACTTTGATGGCAATACCGTTCAAAAGGGAACATCTTCCTTGCGAGCGCCCTGCCATCGTTCGATCAGGGGCTTGTCTGGATGGCCTGAGAAGGCTGGCAAGTACCCGAGGAGATTACGACATGTCCACACAAGAGTCAGTAGTTGCGGTATATCCCACTCACACCGAAGCAGACCAGGCGGTGAAGACACTTCAGCACGGTGGATTCGACATGCACAATTTGTCGATCGTTGGCAGAGGCTACCACACGGACGAGCATGCCATTGGCTACTACAATGCCGGCGACCGCATGAAGTATTGGGGAAAGGTTGGCGCGTTCTGGGGAGGCTTCTGGGGACTCCTGTTCGGCTCCGCTTTTTTTATGATTCCGGGTCTCGGTCCGATCCTGGCAGCCGGACCGGTAGTGGCATGGATCATCGCGGGGCTGGAGGGTGCAGTGGAAGTGGGAGCATTGGGGGCACTGGGAGCCGGACTCTTCAGCATAGGAATTCCCAAGGACAGCATTGTGAAGTACGAGGCGGCGCTAAAGACAGATCAATTCCTGCTGATCGCCAACGGAACGGCTGAAGAAGTGGCGAAAGCGAAAAATATCATCGAGAGCACGAATCCCGCTCAAATTTCCGCGCATACAGGCCCAAAAGCAGCAGCAGCGGCGGCGGCTAAAGTTTAGCGTTCCGACGAATCGTCGCGGCAGATTAAATTGCTCACCATTTTTGAGCCTCCCGAATAGCTATTCTTGACCAGCACTGAACTCGCATCCTTGGCCACGAGGGCATCGGGGTGGTCGAACAAGAATGACGAATGAAGCGGCCATGAAGGTTTTGTTTCGGAGAGCAAGTATTTGCAGAGAGGCCGCAGACTAATTTCGCAGGCGATGAATTCGTGCATCCTTGACGTTCTACCATTCAGAGTACTTGGTGCCATCGAGTGCCGTCGCCTGTGAATTGGAGCGAACATCGAAGACGTTACTGCCACCCCAAGAATCAGAATCGGGATCATCTTGGATTGCCCGGAAGCTCCAATCCTTGTGGCCGGTCATTGGATCCACAGGAATACGGCGGAGAAAGCGCACTTTCTGGTCACCTGAAAACGTAATGCCCTTGACAAGTGTATCCAGATCGGGAGGATACCCCTCGCTACCGACTTCCGTGCGAAGCAGATTCTTGTCCGCAGCGTCTTTATAACGGTCAATGGCGTTGCGCATTTCGCGCAAATCCCTGCGCAGTTCGGCTTCTCTCTGCCGGATTATTGTTTTTTGATAGAGGGGTATGGCGGCTGAAGTCAGAATGGCCAGGATCATGACCGCAACAATCAATTCCAGAAGCGTTATGCCCGACTGTGTTCGGATGCCTGTATTTGAAGTTAGAGGGTTTTTTATTGCGCTCATGCCTTGCACCATCATCGAGAATAATCGCTCCCCAAATTACAGTATATCTTGATTTCACTATTGTTACAGAAGTGTAAAGTAGGAGTAATTCCCAAGTCGATGCTACCGGATTTGCGGTCGGAGTCGAGCCTCCTAAAATGGTTTTGCCGCTGCGCGGAACAGAAATGTGCTGCCCTGCGCCGGGCAAATTTAAGCGGGCGACTGATGGGAGTGGATCGTCTGGCATTGCAGCCGTTCGAGGAGATCCAGTTTTTCTATTCTTTTTGTGATAGCGATGTGGCCAAAGTTCGAAGCGAGGACCTCGATTTTCTACTGCTGTTCGATCCGCTTTCCTTGCGCGGCGAAAATTCGATTGCCTCGTCGAAAATCGGTCAAAGGCATCCTGCCGGGTTACTGGAAAAAATTATTTCCATCCTTCGGTCTTATTTCGTCAATCCTTTATTGGTGGTGTCTTGCGGCCACTGCCGCCTCGCGGACGATTCCCGTTTCGCCTTTCTCCCGGGCCTGGTACTGGTCGTAAATCCAGCGATAGGTTTTTTCCAGGCCGTTTCGAAGCGGCGTACTCGGCTCCCAGTTGAGATATTTCTGGATGAGTGTGTTATCGCTGTTGCGGCCGTTTACGCCCTTGGGCGCACTGAGGTCGTAGTTTCGCTCCAATTGGATGCCGGCAAGCTCCTCCGCCAGATCGACCAGTTGATTGATGGTCACCGCTTCGCTCGATCCCAGATTGATGGGCTCCACAATATCCGACTTCATAATCAGATCGATTCCTTTCAGACAGTCATCGATAAACATGAAGCTGCGGGTTTGATTGCCGGGTCCCCAGATATTGATTTCATGTTTCCCGGAAAGTTTCGCTTCAATGACCTTGCGGCAGATCGCGGCCGGAGCCTTCTCGCGCCCGCCATACCACGTGCCCCAGGGGCCGTAAACATTGTGGAAACGCGCCACCCGCGTGTACAGTCCGAAATCTTCCCGGAAGTGGCGGCACATGCGCTCGGAAAAAAGTTTTTCCCATCCGTAGCCGTCCTCAGCGAGCGCGGGATAGGCGTCCTCTTCTTTGAGCGAGGGGGCCTCGAAGGTCGTCTGTTTGTCGCCGTTGTAAACGCACGCGGACGAGGAGTAGAAAAATCTCTGCGCGCCGCATTTCTGCGCTGCCTGCAGCATATGCGTGTTGATCAGCACGGAAAGCATGCACAGCGCTTTATTCTGCTCGATGAACCCCATTCCGCCCATGTTGGCCGCGAGATTGTAGATGTCGGCGGCGCCATGGGCGGCAGTTTCACAATTGTTCAGCAGATTCAAATCCAGGGAAAGATTCTCGACATCGTCGAAACGCTGGTACCACTCGGCAAAAGGCTTGCTGTCCACGGCCCGAATGCGTTCGTGGCCCCGTGCGCGAAGAGCCGCCACAAGATTTCCGCCAATAAAACCGCCCGCGCCAGTAACCAGAACCGCATGCCGCAACTCGTTCATCTCGTGCCCCCTTTTATTATCAATTCTTCGCGACTCGCGAGGGAATGCTTCGCGAATCTTATTTCCTTCGCCAGCCCGCCACACGCATTGCAACCGGGATTTGTTCTTTGCGGGCTTTCTCGCGGCCAAGCATTTCCAGCAATACAAGAGCTACGAATTGCGATCCATAGATCAGGTATCGGCGCCACAGGCGTCGAGGCTCCATTGCCAGCCGGAAAAGCCATTCCAAACCGTGCTCACCCATCCAACCCGGCGCTTGCGCTACGCGTCCCGTGTGAAAATCGAAAGCCGCGCCCACTCCAATCAGCACCGGCGCGCTCAACCGATAGCGATGCTCGAACATCCAGCGCTCCTGCATCGGTGTGCTGAGTCCCACCCACACAATGTCCGCGCGCGATTCCTCGATTGCCGCGACCGCCTCACGATCTTCTTCTTCCGTGAGCGCTCGAAATGGAGGGGAAAAAGTGCCCGCAACCCGAAAGCCGGGAAAACGCCCGGCAAAACTCCTGGCGAGTTCCTGCGCTACGCCGGAGGCACCGCCATAGAAGAAGTGGCGACATCCCTTTGTCGCGCTTTCCGCGCAGAAGCGTTCCATCAGCTCGGGACCATAGACGCGCCGGCGCAGCCCGGAAAAACCCTGCCGCCGCCCCAGCCACACAAGCGGATAGCCGTCTGGCACCACAAGCCCCGCTGTACTCAGAATCTCTTTGAATGTTCGGTCATGGCGCGCTTCCATCACTCCGTGCATACCGGTGACGGCAATGAAACGGCAGGGATTCCTCTCGCCAATCCAATCGTCAATTCTGCCAATAACTTCAGGAATTTGAATGGCGTTCACGCGCACACCGAGCGCCCGAAAACAGGCCGCATCATTCTGAATTCCATTCGTGTCCGTCATGATCTCTTTCACCTCGAAAACGCCATTTGCGCTCAATTGTCCAGGCCTCGATCAGCGGAACGCCGGGCAAGAATCTTGAATGTTTCCAGCAGGCGCAGATGATTGTTTATCGATCTGATAACCCAGGTTCTGCCGCCGGTCCATCGCTCGTGCTCCAGAATGGACATTCCCTTGCGCTGCAGGAGCGCGATAATGCTTCGGTCGTCGACTCCCTTTTTTGCATGGTACTCGGCCAGATCACCCGGGCTTGCCACCGCGCGCCTGTGCACGCGATCCGAACCGCGAACAAACTTTCGGACTCGCCGCGCAATACCGGGCAGAAAATCCGTCTGGTCATGAAAAGCCTTGGCAACAATTATGTCCACCGAATCCAGAAGGTTAGGCAGTAAGACACCCCTGGGAACGACAGGATCGAAATTGGAATAGAACAAACCTCCCGGCCGAATGTGGTCCGCCACACGGTCAATTACTTCCATGTAGGAATAGAGATGGTGCAGCACCGAATTGAACGAAATGAGATCGAAGCGCTCGGTTGTCGTATCCAGATATGCTTCGATCGAGGAATTAACCAGGCTTGGAGAATATCCCGCGC
>Ga0182024_10024057_pt1 | contig 10855 bp, 6 predicted proteins | sample P32metaG_FD_120480 | JGI IMG/M metagenome (GOLD analysis project Ga0182024, IMG submission 120480) | Permafrost microbial communities from Stordalen Mire, Sweden - P3-2 metaG (Illumina Assembly) | ecosystem: Environmental > Terrestrial > Soil > Wetlands > Permafrost | place: Sweden: Stordalen... | reverse complement strand
TGTGCGGACGTCGCCACAGCCGACACCGAGACCTCCAGCATGGACGCGATCATCGTCACCGCGCGAAAACGCGACGAGTCCGTAGCCACCATACCGGAGAGCATCACGGTGTTCACCGGGGAGACCCTGGCAGAGTACAACATCCAAACGTTCAACGATTACGCCACGAAGACGCCCAACATCTCCTTTTCCTACGGTGGCGGCCCGACGGGCATAGCAGATGCGCGCACCGTCGCTATTCGAGGTATCACCGGGCAGAATCTCTACGGCACCTCCGGTGCCACCGGGTTCTACATCGACGACACTCCGGTGCCGGGCTCGGTCGATCCGCGCGTGCTCGACATCGATAACATCGAAGTGCTCAAGGGTCCGCAAGGCACGCTGTTTGGCGAAAGCTCACTGGGCGGCAATGTGCGTCTCATCACCAAGAAACCCGATCTCCTCGAAGATGGCATCGGCTACATGATTCAAGCCGGCGCGACCTCCGGCGCCGGGAGTCCGGACGGCGGCGCGAACGTGATTGGGAACTTGGTGCTCATTCCGAGCCTATTGGCGGCGCGCATCGTTGCCTTTGGGAACCATGACGGCGGCTATCTCACGCGCACGTTTCCCGATCCCGCCAGCCCCGCGGCCGAGGATCCGTTTCTTGCAGCACCGCGCACCTCGGTTGGCGATCAAGGTGCACAGACCAGCTACGGCGGTTCGGTCGCGGTACTGTTCAAGCCCTCGGATCTGTTCGATGCGCGTCTACGCGTTATGTACCAGAACAGCTGGGATCACGGATTTCCGGCAGCTTACGCGCCCTTGCCCGGATTCACACCCCAGTACACCTTGAACCGCGCCTTCGATGTGCAGCCCATGGCGTGGGACAAATGGGTACTGCCCTCGCTGGATCTGGCCGTGCATGGCGACAAATGGTCACTGGTCTCATCCACGAGCTATTTCTATCGGCATACGCGCGATTTAGAGGACTCGACCTACGGTACCCAACAAATTTTCGCGTCCTACTACGAAGTGAGCGGCTTGCCGGCGCAGCCCTATCTCTGGGACGGCGAGCACTATCACAATCAGGTCACCGAAGAAGTGCGTCTGTCCTGGGATCCCTGGCATAACTTGAGTGGTACGGTGGGCGCGTTCTACTCGCACACCAACACCAAATTCACCATCCCCCCGATCTACGCCAACGGCTTGGTGGCTGCTACGGTAACCAACACCGTCGTTGGACCCTGGCCCAACGATGAGATATGGACTCAGAATAACCCCGCAACCCAGGAAGACAAATCTCTCTTCGGCGAGTTCTACTACAAGATATTCGAGCCGTTGACCGCCACCGTCGGCGTGCGCAAGTACTGGCTGAATCAACGAGCGGATTTTACGGCCGACGGCTTCATGAACTTCGGTCCGACGCCGAGCGATCCACAGACGAATCGGCAAAGCGGCTTCGATCCCAAGTACAGCCTCGCCTATCAGTTCACTCCGGACGCCATGGCCTATGCCACGGCCTCGAAGGGATTTCGCGCCGGCGGTGCACAAGCGGCGCTTGAATTTTGCGCGCTACCCACATTGCCCGAGAGCGACATCACCCAGCTGAAATCCGACACGCTGTGGACTTATGAAGTGGGCAGCAAGATCCAGTTGCCGCATCCAGGAATCCTGCTGTCGGTGGCAGGTTTTCACATCGATTGGCGCAACCTGCAGCAGCAAGTGGCGCTGCCCTGCGGTGCCTACTTCGACATCAATGGCGGTCGGGCTACGATTAACGGGGGTGAGATCGAACTCAGCGGAACCGTATTGCCCGGGCTGCAGATCCGTGGGGGTGCCGGCTATGAGGATACGAAAATCACGGAGCCGGGTGCGTTGGCGATCGTCGGCTTGACTCCCAATTCGCGGATTCTCGGTACACCGGCGTGGACCGCCAATGCGGGCGCGGTGTACACCATGAATCTCACCGGCAGCCTCGATGGCTTCGTATCGGCGGATTACAGCTTTACCGGCAACAGCGTCTCGCTGTTGAACGGCGGCGGCGGCTCCGAAGCAACCCGGCCGTCCTACTCGCTGGTGAATGCCCGATTAGGTGTGAGCATCGCCAAGTCGGAGTGGTCAATCAACTTGCGCAACATAACCAATGCCAAACCGAATCTCGGCGACATCGGCTATGTGGGTTATGCGCAATATGACTCGGCGGGCTCCATTATCCCGCAGGCCGCGACCTTGCAGCCTTTCACCGTACTGCTGCAGTATAGAAAGAGTCTGTGATACCCACGGGTCGCTGAGCCGAGACGCGCCCTAAGTAGGATCTTTCAGGAAGGCGTTCATCGCATCGGCGACGCTGCGTGGCTCCTCCCAAAACGGGTTGTGACCCAGCCCGTCGAAGATTTTCACTTTTGCGTGAGGCAGGGCATCGCGCAGGGTTTGGCGGACATCTTCCTGCATGATGGGGTCCTTACTGCCCCAAATTAGCAGAGTCGGCGCCTTGAGGCGCGGCAAGGTGCTTTGCAAACTGGCGAAGACATTGTCGGTCAGGGCCTGATCCAATACCGCCAGCCAGACTCGCAATGGAATCGCCGCGGCATCCTTGCGCTGACGGCGAATGAAATCGGGATCGACCGGCGTGGGGGAGTCCCACCAGGCAATCATGAAGGGTGAGTCAGGGTCGATGGGCTCTTTGAGCTTGCGAATTTCGGATGCAAAATCGAGCTGCGGCTGTTTCTTTTCCTGGCCGGGCGGGGTTCCGCCGGTTGAGGAGACCAATACCACGCTGGCTGTACGCTCGGGCCAATATTCCGCAAACGTCTGGGCAATGATGCTGCCCAATGAATGCCCGACTATGCCCGCCTTTTGCACGCCGAGTGCGTCGAGCAGCAACTTGACGTCATATGCAAAATCGAGCCGGGTGTAGCAGCATTCCGGTTTACTCGATTGCCCATGTCCCCGGATGTCCACGAGAATCAAGCGAAACTGCTTTGACAGAAAGGGCACCATCGGCGCCCAATCGCGCGCGCTGTCGGTGTAGCCATGGATCAACACCACGGGCGATCCGGCGCGGTCTCCCATATCGATGTATGCCAATGACTCGCCGTTCGGCAAGACGATCATTCGCTTACTTGCATCGAAAGCATTCAAATCGATGGCGATCTGCGGTGGCGCCTTTATTTTTGCCGCGGACGCCGCGAATGCGCTTGTGCCGATTCCCGGGGCGACCGAGCACAGCAGCGTCGCTCCTGATAGCAGGGCATAGCTGGCATACTTAAGTTTCCGTCGGTCGTGATTAATCATGTCTTTGTGTATAGGTGTGTGACGTCCGACGTGCCAAATGGTACACGCACCATACGGGAAAGGAAGCAATTCGCGCGGCAATCTCAATGGATCCGGTAAGGACGCGCAAGATGCGTTCTCCAACGCTGTCGCGCCCGTCTACCGAAATCTAGCAGACTTGCTCGTCCAAAATGGCCGCGCAGAAGAGGCGCAACAGGTGCTCGCCATGCTAAAGGAGCAGGAGTTCTACGGCTTCACGGATCGCGCGGCAGATACCGATGCGCCGAAGACCGTCGCCAGCTTAAACTCGCCGGAAAAAGAACTGGATATCCTGAACGCTCAGATCGTCAGTCAGGGGAGGGAGATGGGTTCCCTCCAAGAGAAGTTTCAGAAGGAGCACCAGCTCAGCGCCGCGGAACACGATCATCTGGACGCGCTGCGCAAAGCGCTGGACGCAGCGCAGGCCACGTTCGATGCGCGCGCGGCCGCTGTCGCAAAAGGTGCGGCGGACCCCGAGGCTCAAAGACGACGCCAGCAGCAGATTGACGACTATAGCCGAGCCTTCAGGGGCACGTTGAAAGAGTTGGGGCACGGAGCCGTGGTGGCACAATATTTTATCCTCGACGACCATGTGGATATTTTGCTGACCCGATCGAGACCCGCTCGTGCAGGCTAAGAAGACTTGTCAGGCAGGGCGCCGGCGATGCGCTGCAGCTGCGCATCAGCCCGCTGGCATCAGCTGTTCAGTGATCTCATTGCCGGACGGCGGCCTTCGGTCTAGGTGTCCCGAGACGGGCCGGTCGATGGTCCAGGTGACCGTGCGGGTGCGAACCACACCCGAACGCGCATTGCCTCGTAGATGAGGCACGCGCCAGAACAGTTCCGAGCCGCGACGGACCAGGTGGCCACGTACGTGATGCAGCCTTGGCGCCCGTCTGCCGTTGATCGATTCATTGCCGCCGGCGCCGTCGTGCTCGGGCAATACCGGCGATAGGACTTCGATGTGATCCAGCAGCGGCACCTTCCCCGAACGTGCCCGCGCTCTATTGAGCCGCTCCAGGACGTGCGGGCGCCGCGGCAGACCGTTGCGGGTCGCGAGCAACAGAAAGAAAGCCAACAACATGGGAATGTCGGCGGCAATGTTGCTGAGTGCGTCGTGTGCGATAGCGGCTTCGGTCTGGCGAGACAACATCGCGCGCTGATAATAGTCAGCCCAGGATCGTTCATATCGGAAGCGAAAATAGCGGCGCATGATGTCCGGCTCGCCCTCGATGCTGGCGGTGACGCGTCTTGTGGCCAGGTCCTGGGCATCGGGTGCGGCAGGCTCCTCACCTTCCGGGGTGTCCAGATCGAAATACGCCTCCATGCTGCTGGCTAGAACCTCCGGATTCGCCGACCCGACCGTCCAGAACGTTCGGATCAGGCCTCTGCGGCCGTCGCGCGAGGCGCGGATCAGCGCGCCGCGGTGGCCCAAACCTTTAAGATCGCTGGCCGGAAACTTGAAACCATAGCGCTGCAGTTCCGTCAGCCAGGCAGCATCGCACCATTCGATCCAGACGGATTCAGCGGGAACGTGCAGCAGGTCTGCGCACACCAACTGCCGAGCACCCTTCGAGTAGGCCAGTGCCGTGCAGAGCCGGGTCAGCTCGTCGCTGAGCACGAATCGCATGGGACATCGCGCCATCTCGGACGCGAAGTCGGCGGCGCCATTCAAACGGGTCAGCGCGCGCGTCGTCGAATTCTGAACGACGAACGGCCTGCGGCACTGTGCTATGCGATCGACCAGTCTCACGGCGTCACCCTTCACCTCACCACCGCAATTGGGCGGCGTTGCCGAATGGCATGTGTCAGTGCATTAGAGCGTTAGGTCCGACCTGCGACCGCTCAAACCGGTCGAGTTCGTCCCCGCAGGCGACGGGTTCGTCCCGAAGAATGCTACGATGCGGCTCAACAGGCTGTGCGAGCGGTTGATCCCCGATGGCAAATGGCCACAATCCAAAGGCCCGCTTCGGCATGACCTTGCAGCAAGCAAGCGAGTCGGCGGCGCGCTTTGCACTCACGGAAGCCCCGCCGCTGCCCGCCGTGAATTTCGCCGCTGTGGGGAAGACCGCGCCGGGACTTCCGGCCACATCGCCGGGAAATCTGCCGAAGGCCTCGGCCGTCATCCTCACCTGGGCTGACGCCGAATGGGCGGCGATGCAACAGGTGTTCTGCGGCAGCGGCAGCACCATGCCTTACAGCGATAGAACACGCGGCACGTGGCCCGGCTGGCAAAAGTATGCATCCCACCTGCCGACGGGCGCCCCGTCCAGTTGGACTTATTGGGGCTACTATCGGCTGGTGACCTTGGGGACGAATTCGGTCCTGCTGTTCAAGTCGAACACGCATCTGGATTACCCGGGCGCGACCCATCTGCAGACCTTGGTCCAGATGCTGGTGGACCAGGTAAAGCCCAGCGTCATTTTGTCCATCGGCACTGCGGGCGGTACCAAGCCTGCGGACCACATCGGCACGGTGCGCGCGGTCAGCGCCGGTACTTTGTTCGAAGCGGGACAACCCCAGGCCAGTTGGCCGGTTTATGCGAACGCCTGGCAAGGCGGCAACGCTATCCTCGGCAACGCAAAATTCAATCAGCTGCTGTTTCCCGTGCCGACGCGCGGCAGCGATCTACAGACGTTTTGCGCGCAGTTCAATCAACTCTACAAGACGAGCTACACCTTGGCGCAGCTCGATCCCAATGGATTGAACCTGGGCGACCCCACTCCGCAAATCGACAATCAGACCGGCACGAGCGCCTCCTTGCTCACGACCCCGACCTTCGTGGTCGGCAATACCAGCGGCAACTATCAGACCTACACGGCCATCGAGATGGACGACGCGGTCATCGGCAAGGCCTGCGCCGCGGGCAAGACTGCCTTCGGATTCGTCCGGAATCTATCCGATCCGGTGCAAAATGCCGCCCTGCCTGCCGGCGTCCAGGGTCACTGGGGCAGCGCCGTGTATGACGCCTACGGGTTCTACTCCAGCTATAACGGCGCGGTGACGGCCTGGGCCATGTTGGCCTAGTGCCAAATCCGACGCTATTCTGTGGCAAATCGATCTAACGGGATGCCCCTGGCGTGCAGCCGCTGATTAAAGAACTCGTGAGATTCGCGCGCGGCGAAGCGACGCCGGAGCAGTTCCGCAGCGCCTGCCGCGACTACCTGGCCGCGAATCCGGCTGGCCGTACCGCCGCCGTGAATTGGTTCCAGAAAGCGATCGCCGGCGGCCGCGTTGCCGCTTCCACCTACGACCTGGTCGCCGACCTGTTTGCGCCCCCCGTGCGGCCCGCGCCGGTTGCGGGGGGCGCCAGAACCGAGTGGCGAGCCGAGGCTTTCACGGAAGTCGGCCAGCTGGATATGGCCCCGACCTTGAAAGTCGGCGACGTTCTTCTGGGCGGCCGCTATAGCCTGGTCGAGGAACTCGGGCGCGGCGGGATGGGCCAGGTCTTCAAAGCGCGGGATCGCAACTTGGAGAGGCTGGGCAATCAAAGTCCATTCGTCGCCCTCAAAGCGCTGAGTCCTGCCTTCTCCAAGGACGAGAACGCGCGCAGTGCCTTGCAGTCCGAGGTCCTGAACGCCAAGCGCCTGGCGCAGGACAACATTATTCGCGTGAACGATTTCGATTGGGATGGTCCGCATTTGATCATCTCCATGGAGTATTTGAAGGGTCATCCGCTTGACCAGTTGATCCGCACCGAATATGAGGGCGGCGTGAGTATCGAGCGTGCGTGGAACGAGGTCATTCGCAGCGTCGGTGCTGCGCTGGAATACGCGCATGGTAAGGGCGTCGTGCATTCGGACATCAAACCCGGAAACATCTTCATTACCAACAAGAAGGTGGTCAAGGTGCTGGATTTCGGCATCTCGCGGCCGATGGCGCAATCGGCCAGCACCAATGAGACCATCCTCGATGGCGTGCTGCCGATCAATGGCCTGAGCGTCGCGTATGCCTGTCTCGAGCAGTGGACGCCGGATCAAGAGGCCGATCCCCGCGACGACATCTATGCCTTTGCGCTGGTGATATACGAACTGCTCACCGGGCATCACCCCTTCGCGAAATCATCTGCGAAGAGCGCATATGAATCCGGACTCGCGCCGCAACGCATCGAATCGCTGACGCGCAAACAGTGGGATGCCCTGCGCCAAGCGCTGGCATTCGAGCGTGAGCAACGCACGAAGAGAGTGAAGGATCTGGTGGCGGCGCTGGAGCCGCCCACGTTTTACCGCAAGTATCGCACTTGGATCATGGGCGCGGCCGCGCTCACGGCGGTCCTGGCGGTGGCCGAGGGCGAGCATCTGTATTCGGACCACATTACGCAGACGATGCTCAACAACCGCGTACGGCCCCCGCCGGCGCCGAGTACCCCGCTGACGCAGGCTCAGCTGAGCGAGGATTCGACGCTGATCGGACTGGCGCAGGACCAACTTGGCACCGTAAACGAATCGAGCAGCGCGGATGATTTGAGTTATGTGTTGAGCGAAGGCGCCAACAATGCCAACGACATCCTGGACGCGGTCCTGCGCAAGGACCCAGACAATGAGCGCGCCGCCGCGATGAAGACGCAGATGGCCGAGCTATATCTCAACAAGGCGAAAACACTGGCGGCCGCAGGCGATTTCAGTGGTGCCCTGACCATGGTGACCCATGGACGCAAGGTCATGCCCACGAGTTTGGATCTATTCAAGATGCAGCAGCACATCTGCGAGCACGAAGCGGATCTTTGCACGGCATTGCCCAATTGAGCGACGGATCGCGGCACCGCAAGGCGTTACAGGGATCGCAGCGCCTCACTCGCCCGCGCGGTCCGATAGTTGGTCGATCCCAACTCCTGGTTCAAAATCGCCACCGCATCCTGCAACAACGGCTTGGCCTCGCCGACCCTATCCTGCGCCAACAGCGCGTAGGCGAGCGAGGCCTCGAGTTCTCCTATGAACCAAGTCGGTCGGCTGGGCAATTCCTTGCCGAGCGCCACATTCTCCGATAGCAGGCTCTCCGCACGCCGTGCATTTTTCCCGGCCAGATACACCTTGGCGAGTTGATCGCGCAGGCGCAACACCGCAACCGCTCCGGGCCCGGATGCGTCGACGGCATCGGCCAGTACGCGCTCGCCCAGCGGCAAGCCTTCCTCCGCTTGCCCTGACCGCACCAGCGCATCGGCTAGCAGCATTTGCGCGAGCCACAAATACTCTGTGGCGATGTCGCCGTTGCCTTCCATCGCTTCAAGCGCGCGGCGCGTCATCGCCACGGCGTCGCTCACCTGGCCGGCGTGCAGCAACGCCGCGGCGAGTTCATATTCCGATATGGCCGTAAATTGGCTTTTCGGCCCCAAGGTCTTTTCAAAGTTCTGCACGGCAATTTGCAGAATTTGTGACGCCTCCTCACTCTTGCCGTTGGCGTCGAGCGCTTTGGCAAGATAGCGGCGGCATGCGGTCAAGCGATGATGCACGGGACCATAGAAGTGTTGCAGTCCCGCGCATGCATCGCGCAGGATGGGCTCCGCCTCGTCTTCGCGCGCTGAGTACATCAGCGCAACGCCAAGAAACCAGGCCATCTCGTGCGTCGGAAGCGCGTCGGCGCCAAAATGGGCGCGCGCATCCAACAAGAATGGCCGTACCACAGCGCCGCAGTTGCTTAAGCCCACGACTGCGGCAGCTTTGGCAACACAGGGGATCCACGCGATCATCAACCGGGCGCGCACCGCATCCGCCGATTCGGACCGACCGGCCGCCGCCTCTGCCGAGGCGATGCGCTGCGAGAGTTTGTAGAGCTTCCCAAGGTCAATGTTGCCCAAGTAGAGGTACCAGAGCGCAAGCCGCGCCTTCTGCGTTTCAGAATTGGAATCCCCCAGCTCGCGAGCGAGCCCCACTTCCGCTGCGCTCAACAATGATTCGGCCCTTTCATTGTCGAACAGCGCAGCGTAGCCGGTCCCCAGCGCCGCCTGCAGTTCTGCCAGCACCCTGGGCTGCGCGCCAAACCGCTGCTGTAATGTCTTGGTCGCGCCGTCGAGCAGGGGCCGCAACTGCACATCGCGCGTACCGGCGATCATCGGATTCGCGGCCGCCAGAATGTCGTTGGTGAGAAACGCCGTCACGGTCCGCGCCTCATCCCGAGCGATGGAGGCATGGCGCGCCTGAACGCCCACCAATACACCACCGCACACCAGACTGACCACCAGCAAGCCGGACAGCGACACGGCGAGCGCGTGGCGCCGCATGAACTTGCCGGCGCGATACGCGGCTGACCCACCGCGTGCCAGCACTGGGCGCCGCTCGAGGTAGCGCCTCAGATCGGCACGTAATTCCGACGCTGTGGCGTAGCGCTGCGCCGGATCGCGCTCAAGTGCCTTCGCCAAGATGGCATCCAAGTCGCCACGAAGAACGCGCGCTCTGCTTAAGTCGGCGCTGGCCGCCAGCAACGCGCGACTCGCCAGTTCCACGCGACTCTCCGAAATTGCCCGCATATATGCCAGTGGATCGTGTGCCTCGGGGAAGGGCGGCGCACCCGTGAACAACCGGTACGCCAGCGCACCCAATCCGTAGACGTCGGTGGCCACCGTAATCGCGCCGCCCGTGATCTGCTCGGGCGCGGCAAATCCCGGAGAGAATCGTCGCCCCGCATTGAGGCTGGCATCAGCCGATGTGGCCGCGTCGCGCAGCGCGGTGGCGATGCCAAAATCAATCAGCTTTGGGATGCCTTCCGCCGTTACCAGGACGTTGGCGGGCTTGATGTCGCTGTGCACCACCAACATGCGGTGTGCGACCGACACGGCGTCCGCGAGTTGCACCAAGAGAGCGACGATCTCGCGCGGTGTGAGATGCCCGCGCAGGCAATACTGGTCGATGCGCTCGCCGCGGACGAATTCCATGGCAATCCACGCTCGCCCCTCCTCCACCCCCGCATCGATGAGGCGCGCGACTGCCGGGTGTTCCAGCGCCGCCAACATCTGTGCTTCGCGTTCGAATCGACTCTGGCTGACGCCGGCCAGGTCCATGGAGACCAATTTCAACGCGACCGACTGCGGTACGCCATCGGTACGTTCGGCGCGATAGACGACGCCCATACCGCCCTGACCGATCAGCTCCACCAGCCGGAAGCGCCCGAAGATGCGGCCGACCAAGTCTTCTTCCTGCCGCTGCGGTAGGGCGAGGAAGGCGCGAGTCGCGGTCTCATTGTGTTGGGCGAGGCGTAGCAGCGCGTCAATTTCAGCGCGCAATGCCGGATCGCCGCGACACTCGCGTGCCAGAAATTGCTCGCGCAGCTCGCCCTCATAGTCCAGCGCCTGAGAAAACAGCCTATAGGCGAGCGCGCGCGCGGCGCTGCCCGTCAAAACTTTACCATGCGGTCATCCCCCAACAGCCGATACGACAAGACAGCTCCCGGAACGGGAATGGCTTCGCATTTCGTCGCCCTAAGGTGTAAGGCGCAGTCGAGCCGAAATTCGTATCAGGGAAAGCCGGCTGTTCTGCACTTCGTGACGGCAAAGCGCCGATAAAGCATTGAAATCATAGGTATGCGGGTCTTCCTATGATGACCTCCAAACATCTCTGTTGCTCCGCGG